>Ga0070732_10001901_pt1 | contig 11390 bp, 8 predicted proteins | sample Coa_R1_5_FD_66449 | JGI IMG/M metagenome (GOLD analysis project Ga0070732, IMG submission 66449) | Surface soil microbial communities from Centralia Pennsylvania, which are recovering from an underground coalmine fire - Coalmine... | ecosystem: Environmental > Terrestrial > Soil > Unclassified ...
GATGTGCCTCGATTCAACGCAGACTCCGGATATTTGAGAACCAGATATTTGAGAACCAGGGGACCGGACCCGCGATCTAGGTGGATGTCTATGGCATCCTTCGGCTTTCGCCCTCAGGATTGAGCTGAGAGTCACAATTTTTTAGTTGCTGGTTACCGGAAAAGAGCTGCTTTGGCGTCTTGCGGCCCTACAAGGAATACGGGGTTTTCTGAATGGCCTTCGGGTGAACGGAATAAGGCTCGCATTTTTCCGTGGCCCGCAATGGCCGCCTGGGTTCAGGCTGGGTCTGCTGGAACTGAATACGCTCTTGCAGCTCTTTCAGCGATATCTGCTCAAACTTGATTTTCGATCTGCACGTAGTTGGCATCACAACTCCTCCAATAGAAAGCGTAGCAGCCCCAGATGGATACGGGGAGACTCTTTACAACAGGGCTTAGTCGCTGTTTAGTCCGTTGTAAGCTATTGAAATTACGAGATTTATATAAGTTATATATTTTAGTGGAGTTTCGGTTTTTCAGGCATCTAAGTTTAGCGGTACTATTTCGATAGGTTAACAATACGTTTATATAACGGAGAAATGATGTCCAGCACCAAGAAGCGCAATTTTTCAACGGTATTGCAAGCCGATGTTCCCCGTGGCCGCAATGGCAAGCACAGGCAAATCGTGAAAGACATCCTGGAGCAACTGGCCGAGCTTAAAGACGGCGCTGCGCTCAAGGTTCCTTTGAAGGAGATAGACGCCAAAGAAAAAATCCGCTCGGCATTGAATCGGGCTTCGCGAAAGGCAAAGATTGTGACGGCCACCGCGGCCGACTCGGAGTTTCTCTACATCTGGAACGCAAAGGACGCAGGCTGAGGAGCAGCCCTGCAACCGGATTGAATAGGCTGTGATTCGGCGGGTGTTGCAGAATTGCCAACATCGCCCTAATTGTCAAAATTGAGACCCAACTGCAAATTTTTCATAGACTGAGGGCATGCAGGTTCTACTCTTTTTGCGAGGATGAGATCGGGATAAACTACAAACCGACTCTATGCGCGACCCCGTTGAACTCGAAATTTTCAAAAACATCTTTCACTCGATTGCTGAAGAGATGGGCGCCGCTCTCAGGCGCACCGCCTTCTCTCCTAACATCAAAGAGCGCCGTGATTACTCCTGCGCGGTCTTCGATGGGGAGGGAGAAGTCCTGGCCATGGGCGATCACATGCCGGTGCACCTGGGATCCATGCCTATGTCCGTGCGGGCCGCAGTCGATACATTGCAATTGAATTCCGGTGACGTCGCTATCCTCAATGATCCTTTTTGCGGCGGCACCCATTTACCGGACATCACTCTGGTCGCGCCGGTCTTCCTCAAGAGCAAGAAATCCCGCGCGCCGGCGTTTTACGTGGCATCACGCGCCCACCATGCCGATGTGGGCGGGACCTTTGCCGGATCCATGGGAATCTGCCGCGAAATCTACCAGGAAGGCGTGCGCATCCCTCCTATCAAACTGTTGCAGGCAGGCAGGCCCCAGCAGGACGTGCTGCGCCTGCTGCTGAACAACGTCCGCACTCCGGAAGAGCGCGAGGGAGATCTGAACGCCCAGATTGCAGCCTGCCACACCGGAGCGGTCCGGCTGCTTGAAATCGTGGACCGGTACGGCATGTCTCGGGTGCAGCGCGTAATGCGGGAATTGCAGGACTACTCAGAGAAGATCATGCGCGCTTTCCTTGCCCGGGTGCCTCCAGGGCGCTATGCGGCAGAAGATTTTCTTGATGATGATGGCGCAGGCTCCGGTCCCGTCCGCATTGCCGTGACTTTGAGCTTCCAGAAAGCTTCTGGCAACAAACCGCTGGTCACGGTTGATTTCACCGGCAGCTCGCCCCAGGTGGCCGGGAGCATCAATGCCGTGGATGCGATCACCTACTCCGCCTGTTTTTATGTCTTCCGCTGCCTGCTGGCGGAAGACGTTCCCGCGACTTCCGGGCTGATGCGTCCGGTGCGGCTGATTGCGCCGCCGGGCACGGTAGTCAATGCGCGACCGCCGGCGGCGGTGGCGGGCGGTAACGTGGAGACATCACAGCGCATTGTGGATGTCCTGCTGCGCGCCCTGGCCCACGCTGTGCCGGATCGCGTGCCCGCTGGATCCTCCGGCACCATGAATAATTTGACCATTGGAGGGACCGATCCGCGTACCGGCGAGCCCTTTGCTTATTACGAAACCATTGCCGGGGGAATGGGCGCCCGTCCTGACAGGCCCGGTGTAAGCGGCGTGCATACGCACATGACAAATTCCCTGAACACTCCAGCCGAAGCGCTGGAATATGCCTATCCCTTGCGGGTCACCAGATATTCGCTGCGTCAAGGCAGCGGTGGCGCCGGACGATATCAGGGAGGCAACGGAATTATCCGCGAGATCGAATTGCTCACGGATGCGGAAGTTACTCTTCTGGCAGACCGCCGCAGTCGCGGCCCCTACGGCCTGAATGGCGGCAGCGATGGCTCCGCCGGAAAGACGGAAGTGGTTCATGCCGATGGCAGGCGCGAATCCCTGCCCGGCAAGACAAGTGTCCGCCTGAAAAAAGGCGACCACATCAGAGTGGAGTCACCAGGTGGAGGAGGATGGGGTCATTCGTAGATGATGCTCAAGCGTTTTTTAAACAGGATGATCATGGTCAGATCAGCAGTCAGAAGTCAGCATTCAGCCGCGAACATTTTGGGTTGAAGGACGAATAGCAATCTCGGCACGGTGAGATTCAAAATCGTGGTGGGGAGAACTCCGTGATGCTGCATGGTCACTGCTAGTGCTTTGACCGCGTGAATTTTGAATTCACTGATTGGCCCTTAACCGAGCAAAGAAAATGGTAGACGAAGTGGACTGACTGGACGAAGTGGACGGGCTTAGTTCTAGCATCCTGCAATAATCACACGGTCAGAGTGTTTACAATCTTCGCGATTTTTGGCTCACGTTCTCAGCCCACGGCACGCATTTTGAATGCGGGTTATAGCAATTCTGGAACTGCTCCAGGTGGTCAGTCTATGACATTTGTAAAAACGCTTTAGCGTCTGACCATCACCACCCGCCGATGAACCCGGCCTTCATTTAGGCGGCTGCTGCGGCTGTTGTTGCTGCTGCTTCTTGTTCCCCAAAATCTTCCCCAGCGCATTACCCAGCGGGTTCTGGTCCGATGGCGGTTGCTGCTGGCCGTTGTTGTTGCCGGCAGCAGGGTTGGCCTGCTGCTGTTGTTGTTGCTGGCCGCTCAAGCCATTCAGAATTCCTCCCACTACCCCTCCCTTTCCCTGGTTCTTGCCCGTAATCGCGCCCACTATGCCGCTCGTCAGGGCACCGGGATCCTTGCTGGTAGGCAAGAGGTTCTGCACTTTCATCTGCGCCAGCTCCTGCAAGTCCGGCGTCACCTGCGGGTGCTGGAATGTTCCGGTAACTATGGCCGGAATTACCAATTCTCCTTGATTGTTGGCCAGCGCGGTGTTCATGAATCCGCCAATCTGTGTGCCTCCCACTTGCCGGCTCATCACCTTGTTCAACACAGCCGTTACATGCAAATTCAAAGATTGGTCGGCAAGATTCACCAGACCCTTAGCGGCCAGAGTTCCACCGTCTATTACGGCCTTCAGGTTGTTGGTCTGGGCCACACCGTTTTTCACATCAAAGTTCCCGGAGAGCTGTGCCAGATTGGTAAACCCCTTGGGCGCGCTGGGCAACTGTCCAACAAATTTTCCTACGCTTGCCAGCTCGTGCAACAGATCAAGGTTGGCCAACTTTCCATTTGTGAGATTCAGCCCCAGCGTGCCATTCAGCCCGCGCGCAATTGCATCCGCGTTGGTGGAGCTGAACGTGGCATTCACATTCGAGTCCAGCAGGCCGTAGATCATTTGCTTGATAGAAGACACGGCGGAGACCAGCTTGTTTGCGTCTACCTTGCTGGTCTTGAGATTCACGTTATAAACCGGCTGCGCGGGACGCATATCAATGGAGATGGACCCATTCTCCTGGCCTCCATAGAGTTGCGAGGTCAGCGGGTTCAATTGGATCACGCCGTGGTTCAAGGAAACATTGGAACGGACATTGTTAAGGACCAGTTCATCGTACTGTACGGTTCCGATCGTCACCGTTCCGCCACCGGTCATCTTGTTCAGCATACCCGGCTCAGCGGGCTTTGCGGTGGTGACATTCGCCGTTTGGGCATTCGCCGTTCGGGCATTCGCTGTTTGTGCATTGGCCGCAGGAACCAGGCTCCAGAAATCTTTGCTTGCGTCCGCGCGCCTGGGGGCCGCCGGCGTGGCATTCATGATCTGCTGCAATTCGGTCACGTTGACTTTGTCGGCATTCAGAGTGAATTGCACCTGCGGGGCGGCAAAATTCTTGAGCGTGAGCGAACCGGTTGCATTCGTCTGGCCCAGGGAAGCTGCAACGTTCTGCAGGTTTGCCGCGTTCTGGCTGAAGTTAATGTCGGTGTTGCGAATCTGGACCGGCTTGGTCAGCGATGGAAGCTTCAATGAAGCATTCTGTAATTTGCCATTGCCGCTGAAGCTCATGGCGTTCGGATCTTTTGTCGGACCCTGGGCGTGAACATCCAGGCTTAACAGACCGTCGCCGGACATCCCCTCGACGGCTGAAACACCGTAGGCTTTGGCAATATTGAGCAGTTCACCCACCTGGGCGTTGGCAGCGCGCAAAGAGGCGTCAATCGAGCTATTGGCAGAGGTATAGTGCGCCAGTGCTACCCTCAGGGTCACGCTGGTCGAACCGGTAGATGCGGTAAAGTCGTTGGAGCGGATCGTGTCCGGGGCCAGCGCCAGTTCGATGGCGTTGATCTTTACCGGTTGCGGCAGGTCTTTACCGCTGATGTCCAGGTCGCGCGCCGAAAGCTGCCCATTCATGCTGGGCTTGGTCGCCTCGCCCTTAGCTTGAATATCAGCGTTGATGTTGCCGTTTACCACCATTTCCTTGCCAAACCCAACACCGAAAGCCGATGCCAGACGTGCCGCATCGCCGATGGAAGCATTGGCGGCCGTAAGTTTCAGGTCTATTTGCGCGGGCGTGGGTTTGCTGTCCAGGGTTCCCGCGACAGTAATCGGAGTTGATCCTAATTTTATATTTCCACGATGGATCTGGACCAGATCAGCCTTCAGGTCATCGGCAACATCGTAATCCAGCGTGATTGGATATCCCACGTTGACGTTGTGGATGTTCGCATCATCGAGCCGGATGGTCCCGCTAGATGCCAGCTTGCCATCGGCATTCCTGACTTTGGCATCGCCGGAAACCTGCGCTTCAATTCCGTTCAGCGCCTGCGAGTTCAGGAATTTTTTCACCCCGGCAATCGAAACCTGGTCCAGCTTTAATGTGCCATCGAAATTAGTATTCAGCAAATCAGCCTGCCGGATTGGTCCCCCCTTGCCGTTCAGGGAGACGGTCTGCTTGCCCTGGCCGGGGAGGTGGGCCGCCACTTTTAGCGTGAATTCCTGATTGGGAGCAAAATCGCCCACGCTCAAATCAATGTGGTCATAGACAGCGCGCGACTGGTGCTTCTGAAAGTCAGTGATGGCTACCTGGCCGTCATTGATCCCCAGGTTCGCAACGCTCAGGTCGCTCGACGATTTCCCGGGCGCTGGTGCAGCGGGCGGGGCTTGCGGAGCTGCGTTGGTTGATGGAGAAACCGGCTTCCCGGCTTTGGTTGGCCCGGCTGGCGATTCGGGAGGGTTTTGCACCGAACCGGCCTGGGCCTGCTCTCCCAAAGTGGCAAAGTTCCATTCGCCCTGCGCATTCCTTACCAACTCAATATGCGGCCGGTCAAGCGTCAGCGATTTGACTTCAACTTCCTTGCGTAACAGAGGCCAGAATTTCACGGAAACCGCAAGTTTTTCCGCCGTGGCAAACGGCCGGCCGGTATCGAACCGGCTGTCTTCGGCAATAACCGGATTCGATACCTGGAATGACAGCGGAAGGAGGCTCAGGCGCATCTCTCCTAACGACACCTGGCGTCCTAATTTTTTCTCAAGCTCCGCCTGGATTTTGCGATGGTATTGATTGATGTCAATGAAGTGCGGAACAATCAACGCTGCAGCTACCAGAATTACTACAATCACCAGCAATATTATTCCCAACTTACGCATGATGTCCCTCCACGACCGGGCGCAATACAATCAACTCACACTTGTGCCTTGTTTCTTAGTTGGAAGCCAGGGAAACAACTGCTGTTGCACACCGCGGCCCAGTTTTCTCAAGGGAAGTAAAGACAACCCGCAGGTGAATTTGAGTAGTTTTCGCGCGGTACGGAGGCTTCTCTCCTGGATGCGGTTTTTTCGAGAGCCGGGAATGAGCTACAGGACGATGGGGAGATGAGGCGGCTTGATTACATGGGACCGCAAGAAATTGAGATCAGTGAGTGAGTTCCATGGAATCCACTCCCAGGCAAGCGGCGCGCAAATGTCTGGGATTTACTTTTGACCGCTGCCACTGACGGAAGCAGACCGGCGCTTCTTGGGCGGATCAGGCTTTTTTAAACCCAACGCGATATCGGCGAGTTCGAGCAAACGCGAGCCGGTCGGGGTGGCGCTGCGATCATTCCAGGCCCGATCACCGTTTTCACCTTTCAAATTCGATTTCGGCGCTATCCATAAATCTTCCGCGTTCAAGTCCATAGCCGGTCTGTTGGAATTCTTCTTTTTGGCAGGCAAGGGAACAGTCCTCCGGGTAAAACAGCGCACCACTTATCTGTTGAATTTGCTTCCAGTTATAACCCCGGGGGGATGGGGAAAGTTTATGAATTATCACCCTAAGCAGTACTAAGAATCCAGAGAAAAAACCTGATCTATTTGACCAACCGTATACAGCCTGCTAAACTCATGTTTTATAACCACTTAGGCCAACCCAAGAAGGTTCTTCAAACGTGCAAAGCTACACCCGTCGTCAACTGAAGGAAGATAAGTTTGCCAAAGGCACTCAGGAAGCGGTGCATTGGGCCACGGAGCATCGGCAACTGCTGATCTGGTCAATAGGTGTGCTCGTCGTCGCCGCCATTCTCATTGCCGGCTATCTCGCGTGGAACAGTCACCAGACCGAGCTAGCCAACATCGCGCTCAACCGAGCGATGCAGACATTGTCTGCTCCTCTGCGGCCCCCAGACAGTCCTCCGGATGCCTCGACTAAAACTTTTACCAGCATTGCGGAGCGCGGCAAGGAAGCAGAGAAAGAGCTTGAAACTGTTGCCGATCAGTTCCGGCACACCAAACCTGGGAAGATGGCCAGATATCTTGCGGGCACGGCAGCCGTCCAGGCGGGCGATAACGCAACCGCAGAGCGGCTGCTCAAAGCTGCGGCCGACGACAGCGATAAAAATATCGCTTCGCTGGGCAAGTGGGCGCTGGCCAACTTCTATCGCGCCAACAACCGCGCCGTGGATGCGGCAAAGCTTTATAAAAGCCTGATCGATAATCCAACAGATACGGTTTCCAAGGGCGAGGCCCAACTTGAACTCGCGGCCCTGTACGAGAGCACAGATCCCAAGGAGGCGGCGAACATTTACCAGCAGATTCAAAAAGATAATCCAAATTCTCCCGCTGCTCGCATCGCCGCCGGCAAGCTGGCCGGTACCCCTAAGTAAATTTAATCTGCATCACCAATACCAGGGCTGCTGCACAAACAGTGCAGCAGCACGTTCTTTGAGTTCTGCTTGTGTGTTGCTGCTGGTTTCCACGAAGTACGAAATACGAATTGCCTGCTCTTGCGGCAAACTCTGCACGACTACTCGCATCTTTTGAAAGGGTAGAGAAAAACCTTTCTGACAATCACAGCAGGAGCATGCGAATATGAAGTCCTTTTGGGCAGGTTTAGGAATTGGAATTGGTTTGGGGATACTCTTCGCCCCTTTGAGCGGAGAGGAGACACGCAACAACTTGACACAACGGGCCAGCGATCTGGCTGATTCTGCTCGCGGCCTGGTGGATCAGGGCCGTGAGCGCGTTCGCACTACCATGTCGGCCATCCGCGGGCAGGCTGAACGCTTCACCGGACAGGAAGCCACCGGCACCGAGACTGGACGCAACCTCTAAGCATAATAACTGTTACCAGCACCTGACGCGGCGGCCATGGCCGCCGCTGATTCTTGAGTTATGCAGATTGTCCCGCCCAGATGCGGGATTCCGGGAATCTCCCAATCTGCCTTGCGTGGCCTGTTCATCCGGCTGGCGTGGTTCTAACTTGTTTAGAATCAAGAGTTGTTTGCGGGTGCAGCAGCAGGGACGATGCACGATTTTTCGGTCCTGCGCTCTGGCGGTGATCCCCGGTTCAGGTTGGATCTGCATTTGACAGCCCCTCTCCACCGCCATTATCCTGATTTCTGTATCCCTGTTCTCAGCGCTGAACTCCCGCTACGCAGTGTATTTCCGGGGTGACTCTATGTTCATAAAAATAAAGGACCTTGAACTCCGGAGAATTGAGTTTGATCAGAATTTTGAGCCGGGACTCATTGACCTGGGGGTGGATATCCGGCAGAAATCACCATTCCACGCCTGGGGCCGGGCGGAGCTGATTCGCGAAAACCGGGGAGCGCGGGAGGTGGTAGAGGACATCCGCCTGGTGGGCAGTTTCTCCACCCAGGTGGAGGTACATTGTGCCCGCTGCCTGGAGCCGGTGGAGCGTGATGTCAGGGAGTCGTTCGATCTGATCTATCGCCCGCTGGGAGTGGATGCCAGGGGAGACGAAAGTTCTATCAGTCTCGCCGAGACTGAAATCGGGTACTATCAAGGCGAGGGGTTGCTGCTGGAAGACGTTCTGAAGGAGCAGGCGCTGCTGGCTTTGCCAGTTAAGCTGGTTTGTTCTACAGAATGCAAAGGACTGTGTCCGCATTGCGGCCGCAATCAGAATGTGGAAGATTGCGAGTGCGTGATCACGATGTCTGACCCGCGATGGGCTGCTTTGGAAGATATCCGCAAAAAACTGGAACACTAAAAATGAACATAGTTGTACGGGCGGTGTTCAGCACCGCCTGAAATTATCAGACTCCGGCTGCAAGCCGGCACGAAAGGTTTTCTCCATGCCAAATCCTAAACGGCGGCACTCGAAAGCACGAACTTCGAGGCGCCGCGCTCACGATAGTTTGACCGCTGCATCAACTTCGGAATGCCCGAACTGTCACGAAAAGGGAAGATTGCCGCATCGTGTTTGCCCACACTGCGGTTACTATAAGGGCCGTGAAGTGGTGGAAACCAAGGAAGCCAGCTAGAGATCCAGGAATGGTTTTTGTTTCCGGTTGTGAGAGGCAGTATGGCTCTGGCAGAGAATTTCTTGATCGGGTAGTTTGGCAGTGCTCTCCCTCGCCGTAGAAGATATTCATGGCAAAGCCTTACTCTTAAGATAAAGTTGCTGATTTGTAAGAAAGAAAAGTACAGGGCCGGAGTTGACCTGGCCGCCCAGCAATGCAAACTGTCATCGCAGTCGACGCAATGGGTTCAGACCGTGCCCCCAGGCCAGAATTGGAAGGGGTCCTACTTGCTGCTCGTCATTACGGAGTCAAGATTCTCCTGGTGGGCCCTGAAGAGCAACTCAAGCGCGAGCTTGCTGCCCATCCCGCTGCCCATCATCTTCCCATAGAAATCGTCAACGCCACTGAGGTCATCACCATGCGCGAAAAAGCCGCGCATGCCGTACGCAGTAAACGGGATTCCACCATGCGCGTAGGCCTGCGCCTGGTACGTGACAAGATCGCTGCGGGATTCGTTACCGCGGGACATACCGGCGCCGCCATGGCGACGGCCAAGATGATGTTGGGCGTATTGCCCGGCGTGGATCGTCCCGCGCTCGCCGCTGTATTCCCCACTGCCGCAGGCAAGCCGGCCATTCTGATTGACGTTGGCGCCAATGTTGACTGCAAGCCTCAGAACCTGGCCCAGTTTGCGGTGATGGGCGAGATCTACTGTCGCGCCATTTTCGACGTACGCAAGCCGAGCATCGGGCTGCTCTCCATTGGCGAAGAGGAGATCAAAGGCAATGATCTCACCCGCCAGGCATTCGCGCTGATCAAGGGCCTGGGATTGAACTTTCTTGGGAACGTCGAAGGCCGCGATCTTTATAACGGGAGAGTGGACGTAATTGTTTGCGACGGGTTTGTCGGCAATGTCGCTCTGAAGATTTCCGAAGGACTGGCGGCGGCTGTTCGCTTCCTTCTCAAGGAGTCGCTGAAGTCTACGATTACGTCGCAGGTCGGCGCCCTGCTTTCACGCAAAGCTTTCGTAGATTTCCGCAAACGCATTGACGATTCCGAATACGGCGGCGCTCCGCTGCTCGGGCTGAAAGGCGTGGCCATCGTGGGTCACGGCTCATCCAACGCCAATGCCATCAAGAATGCGATTCGCGTGGCCAAGCAGCTTGCCGAAACCGGGGTCAACGCGCGCATGGAGCAGGAATTCGCGCTCAACCATCGCGACCAGCCGCAGCCGGTCACAGCCGGAAGTGAGAACGACCTGCTATGAGCGTGCCGCAAATCGCCTTCCTGTTTCCTGGCCAGGGATCACAAGCAGTCGGTATGGGAAAAGAGCTGGCGCAGCTCTATCCCGTGGTTCGCCACACATTTGAGGAAGCGGATGAGGCTTTGGGCTTCTCCATCTCCCAGCTTTGCTTTGAAGGGCCGGAGGAGAAGCTCAAGATGACGGAGATTACCCAGCCCGCCCTGCTCACCGTCAGCACCGCTGTCTGTCGCGTTCTACAGGAAAAAGGCATTGTTCCGCAGTTCGTTGCGGGTCACAGCCTGGGAGAATATTCCGCCCACGTGGCTGCAGCCACGCTTTCATTTGCGGATGCTCTGCGCACCACCCATAATCGCGGTAAGTACATGCAGGATGCTGTGCCCGCCGGCCAGGGGGCCATGGCGGCGATCCTGGGATACCCTCTGGAACAATTGCTGCAAGCCTGCCAGGAGGCTGCGCAGGGCGAAGTGGTTTCGGCGGCAAACATCAACTCGCCCGATCAGATCGTGATTTCGGGCCATAAAGGAGCTGTGGAACGAGCGGCCGGACTGGCCAAGGAGCGCGGCGCCAAGAAGACAGTCATGCTACAGGTGAGCGCTCCCTTCCATTGCCCGCTGATGAAGCCGGCACAGGACCGTCTGGCTGAAGATTTGCGACGACTCAAGTTCAGCGATCCGGAGATTCCGGTGGTAGCCAATTTTGATGCGGAAGCGAAGACCACCGCCGAGCCCTCCCGCGAGGCATTGATCTTTCAGGTGACCGGAGCAGTCCGATGGTTGGATTGCGTGCAGAAGCTGATTCAACTGGGCGCAACCACATTCATCGAAGCGGGAGCCGGCAAAGTCCTGACCGGCCTGATGCGCCAGATTGACCGCTCGCAGAATGCGATGAACGTTGGGGATGAAGGATCGTTACAGAAGGC
>Ga0070732_10001906_pt1 | contig 11369 bp, 4 predicted proteins | sample Coa_R1_5_FD_66449 | JGI IMG/M metagenome (GOLD analysis project Ga0070732, IMG submission 66449) | Surface soil microbial communities from Centralia Pennsylvania, which are recovering from an underground coalmine fire - Coalmine... | ecosystem: Environmental > Terrestrial > Soil > Unclassified ...
ATCAGTTCAATGTATTGATCCACTGCGCCGGCGTGGTTGTTCATCCGCGTGAGCGCCGGAATCAAGCCGCGTCGCAAGGCTGCGATCTGAGCTTTCCGCGTATCGGCAGGCAGAGGAGCGGAACGGAACATCGCGATCTTGTCGAGATAGAGCTGTTCGAGCCCGTGATCGTCTCCGGCCTGGGCGTAGGTATCGGCCAGGGCGGCAAGGTATTCGCCGTTGTACGGAGACTCCTTCAGCAGTCCCGTCAGGAGATCGCGTGCCTGCTGGAATTGCTTCGCCTCCGTGGACTTGCGCGCAGCCTCGTAGGTGAATTGCGTGCCGAGCGCGGGATACGCGCCTTTGGAAGCATGCAGTAGGACGGTGATCGCCTGCGACTGCATCTTCATGCGCCAGTAATAATCGACGGTCGACCGAACCACACCGAGAATCTTCGGGTTCTCGCGATAGAGCGCTTCGACATTTTTCTGCGCTGACGCAAAGTCCTTGCGCCCCTCGTAAAGCCGGATCAGGGCATAGCGCAATTGCAAACGAGTGACGGGATCGGAGGTAAGCGCCGCTTGTCGTTCGATCGCGTGCTGCCGCACCATCTCTAGCGATTTCTGCCCCGCGAGGCTTTCAATTTCTTCCGCCTGTTCGATGGAAGTCGTTCCCTTCGCTAGAGAATCGAGGAAAGACTCCATCTCTGGTTTCCGATTCTGCGCCTCAAGAACTCTTACTCGCAAATTCACGGCTGCCGTTGCCGGACTTGGCGGCACAGCCATCTTCGCCGTGCTCTGATCGACCAGATCACGGAACTTGGGCCTCCGTGCCAACTGCAGCAGACGCTGTTCCGCCGAAGAATCGGGAGCGCCAAGCGCGCCTTTCACATATTCATCGATGGCCTTCGGATAATCGCGCTGACTTTCGTAGATCGCTCCCGCCTCGTACGCATACAGGCTCGAGTCTCCCAGTCGCGTGCGGCCCTTGCCCAGCAAGCGCAGCGCGTTGTCGAAATCAAAGTAATCCCAATAGATGGTGGCCGCTTCGAGATATCCGGAAGACTCGCCGGGCGACACTTGCGGGATCCTCTCCCAGTAAGGCGCGGCCTGGGCGAACTGCTCGCGATCAGCGTAGATGTCGCCGATGCGTGCCATGATTTGGGTGTCGGCCGGATTCGCTTGCAACAAGTTGTCCTGAATCTTTGCGGCAACCGCGGTGTCGGCAGGCTCGAAATACGCCAGCGAGCGATATACCGACGATGCGACACCCGCGATCTCAGGCTCAGCCGGATACTGCGCAGCCAGTGTCTTCAGAACCGGAGCGCTGTCTTCGAAATGCGAGCGCCATAAATTCGCGTAAGCCAGAAAGTGAGCCGAGGCAGGATTCTTTTCCCACCCTGCAGCGTCAGGCGCACTTTCGCGAATCGCATTAAGCTCCTTTTCCAATTCGCCAGTTCTGGACAGGAATTCGAAGAAACGGTTTCGAAGCATCGCAGCTTCGAACCAGTGTTGCCGTAGCAGCGCTTCCCATGCCGCCTGATCGTAGGTTTTAGGCGATTGATACGCCCCCAGAAGATTACGAACAAACACCGGATTGTGCGGGAATCGATGGTGTGCATAAAGGTTGAGGCGCAGATACATCACCGGGCCGCCACCCAAAACATCATTGAAGTGTTCTTCAAGTTCGCTGCCCTTGAAGCTGGCGACTGCTTCGCGCATGAGCTGTTCGAACTCGCTGTCTCTCTTGTAACGCAGGTAGAACCGGGCGAGCTTGTCATACCAGGACTTGTCGGGAAACCGCGACATAGCCAGGCGATAGACTTCTTCCTGCTGCGATCCCAGGCGATTCTGATCGAGGAATGTGGCGAGCCGTTCATAAAGCCCAGGATCGTCCGGATTGCGATCGATCTCGTGGCGCAAGACGCCGAGAGCAGCGGGGATTTGTTTCATCTCGACCAGCCGCGCTAAATAGCGCTCCAGCACTCGTGCATATTCCGGGGACCGTGGGCCAGTTTGCCGTTCGGGGGCAGTGCTCGTGCCTAGCTGAAACGACTGGCTGACCTTCCGCGGAGGGGCAGCGGTTCCTCGGGAAGTTTCTGCGGATTCGCCTTCTTCACCTTCGTCCCCTTCTCCCTCTGCCGTGTGCTCGTTCTGATATGCCGTACCCGAGGAGCGGTAGCTGGAATCATAGGCAGCGTTAGCTGTTCCCAGCGGAACGTTCTGCGCACTCGCAGCTAATTCCTGGAGAACGGAGTCGTAGATGGCAAATTCATCTTTCGTATTGCTCTTGCGCGCGTAAGCGTCCGCCATGAGCAGAGCGACAGCCGTGCGCTGTGGGGCCTTGGGAAAGTTCGTAAGAAAATCCTTGCCGCCCTGAACGACGGCATCACTCTCCCCGGAGTTGGCGTAGAACTCGAGCAATTGGGCATGCAGTTCGGCGCGACGAGTGGCGTTCGGGAACTTGCTATCGAGTAATGCCAGCAGTTCGGCGGCCCGAGATCGATGGAAGTAGGGCACCGCGCGCTGCTCTTCGTCCGAGTATTGATTCGCCGGTTGCGTCGTGTTCAGGATCAGCGACAGAATTCCGTTCAGATAGCCCGGGCCCTGGTCGAGCGTCGCAATATCCCGATACATTGACAATTCGCCGGAGCCGAGGCGGATGGGAGTCTCGGGCGCGGTCAGCAGAATGCTGGTCAGGCCGGCGATCGCAGTCTCCTGTGCGTCTGGTAGTTCCTTGGTGTTGTAAAGAGCGAAGTAATAGCGGGCCGACTCCGGATACGAGTGAATGTCTTCCAATAGCTGGGCACAAACGTAGAGTTCCTGCGAAGTCCACGGCGCCTTGGCGGCGTCTTTGTGCGCACGAAAATCGGCGATCGCCTGTTGCGCCGCGTCGTTCTTGCCTTGCTGCTGGTAGTAATAGAAGATACGCGCCGTGGCGTTCAGGTCCTGCGGATTGGCCACCAATGCGGCATGGGCGTCGTCGCGGAACTTGCGCAGATTCTGCGTGTTGCGCAAAAGATCGAAGTAACTCTTCACCAGTTGCGGATCCCAGAGCGGCTGAAAGCTTTGCTCGTAGACGGCCAATCCTTCACGAACGGATCCCTGGCGATACTCCACAATCGCCTTGGCCTTTACAGGAAAGATCTGATCTTCGGGAAATTGCTTGCGATAGTCGCTGATCAGCTGTCCGGAGGCCGAGTACTCCTTCTGCGCCACCAGGAATTCCAGGAAACGAGCGTACAGAGACTGCTCCTTGGGATAACGCAAGATCCACGCGCGATACTGGCTGATCGAAACGTCTTTCGTAAGCCCCTGATCCTGAATCAAGGCGAAGATTCGCTCGAAGGTCTGCCAGCTTCGCTGCTGAGCAGGAGGAGTTAGCTTCTCCGACGCGATTGGCGGGGCCGTCGCGACCAGGGAAAGTATTTTGATCTCATCGGCAGGTCGCAGCCGGTGGTGATAGAAATCTGCAACCGCCAGTTGGGCGCCGACTTTGTCCGCTGAATTTTCGACGTACGCTTTCCAATCCGATTCCGCTGCAGTGAAATCGAGTTGCTGCTCGTCTTCGAGTGCCCGCAAAGAATAGAGCTCTGCGTTGTGCGGCTGTCCCTTGATCAGTTCACCGAGGGCGGGGCGAGTCTCGCTTGCCGGCCGACGGAAGGCGACGGCTCCGTTCGGCAGCGACATCATGCGGAAGAAGGCCGCTTCGATCGCGCTGTTCGCTTCCAGGTTACGAATCCATGAGGGCAGTTCACCCATCGCGGCAAGCGTCACACCGAATGAGCCGACAAGGGCTCCGAGCAACAGCAACCGTATGCCCTTGGTCGATGAATCAAGGAAGTACTTCAATCTGCACCTCCTGCGTTCCAATGTTGTGGGCGATGTCTTCCGCGGTGACAGTCAGCTTGTAAGTGCCTGGAATCATCTGCTCCGGAATCATCAGTGCTCCGGTATTCACGCCGGACTTGGCGTCCCAGCGAAGCGGAACGGGCACCGCACCATCCATGCGCGCCACCAGAGTCCGCGTGGTCTCTGTTGCGCTGACTTTCATGACGATGCTCTGGCCGCGCTGGAAGCGCTTGCGGTCGAGTTTCACCTGCACGACTGGCGGCTTGCTGGCGATGACGAATGTTTTCGATTCACGATAGGTGTGTCCGGTTTGATCGCGAAGAATCAGCCGTACCGTGTACGTTCCATCCTGCATATCGGTTGGCGCGAGAAACCGAGTCTGCCAGACGTCCTCGGAAGACAGGTGCCGAAGCGGCTGCACCAGTCCAAACGGAAAAACAGCGATGACCGAGACGATCGATTCGTCGGTCTTGACGCGGAGGATGGGGTCCCCCGGCCGGATCACGCGAGGCCGCAGCAGCGCCCGGGGAACAGCCAGGAATGATGTATATGGTGTAACAAATTTGTACTTGCGCGCCAGACGGATGATCTCGTCGATGGTCGCTTGATCCTCGCCATCGCGTTCGATCTTCTCGAGCAGGGCATCGACGCGAGCGCGAGCCCAGAGCCGCGGCAACTCTGGATGATGGGAAGATTCTTTCGGCAGGCTCGTGTTTCCCGCGATCTGGACCGGAGTTCCATCGCGAACGCCATGCACGGTGAAGCTAACGTTCTGTGCCTTGTCATACTGCCCCACCCAGGACGCGAGCGATCCCGAGAAAGTTGCTGCCTGCAGCGGGTAGACGGTATGAACCGCATCAGTGGGGCTGACCGAGAGATCCAATTGCCCAACCGGGCTGCGGCCGATCTTCGACAAGAACGAATTCAGCTTGAACTCCATCGGCTCAGTCGATAGCACGTGTTCCAGCAAGCCGTCCTGCCGCGCCAGCAGGCGAAACAGAGGCAGATTGGCATCGTCACCGACAGCAAGAATGTAAGTGCGGGGCCTCTGTGTATCCGGAAGTTGCTTCCATGCCGATGCATACCACGCCGCGAGCTTGCCGTTCAGAATAGGCCCGCGTGTCGCCCCACCGTCGCTGAGAATGACCAGATACGAATTGCTGGCCCCGGGCGACGCGGACTGCTCCAGTCCAGCCTTCAGCGCAGCCTGCAGATCAGTGCCACCACGCAGGCGGGTAGCGCGAACGGCGTCGATCGCATGTTGGATGTTGCCCTGCTCCGCCGAAGCCACGGCCACTATCTGCGTTTCGCTGCTGAACAGGACCAGCCCGAAATGATCGGTCGGCCGCAGGGAATGCATCAACGTTTCAAGGGCCTGATAACTGCGCTCGAGCTTCTCCCACTGCATTGATAGCGAGGTGTCGAACAACGCAATGACCGTCTTCGGAGTGCCGGTCGCTGAATTGTTCGCCGCGGGCGGGTTCGCTCCGAAGCCAAGCAGCGCCTGGGCTTCGAAGAATCCGGGGTCGTTCGTGCTGCGCACCGGAGCCGTTTCCGTCGGCGATGGCTGGCCGCTGACAGAGTTTCTGTAGGTCAGGAGTTGCAACGTGTCAGCCGCGGCCGGATCGATATCGTAGCGGGCGACAAAGTCTTCACCGAGATTGATGTTCTGCCCTTCGAAGTGTCCTTGCACAAGATGAGGCGTGTTCTGATCCAATTGCAGCGGGAACGTTTTCGCCGGTGCCTGGAAATTACGAATGGGATGCACCGAGTGGAACTCGAAGTTAATACGCAGATGCGCGGCCGCCTGCGCCGAGTATGCATCCGGCCGCAGCGGGATCGCGAAATACGATTTCAAGTTCTCCACCGGGATCGACTCGTGATACTCGATCTCGAGCCGCTTCGTCCCGAAGGCGGGAATCGGCACAATACGCGCGCTAAAAACCGAGGTGCGCTTGGCTTCCTCAGTGCCACGTTCGCCCATCTGCAGCAGGCCGGGATCAATGGCTTGCTGCTTCAGCTGGTTGTAGATCTCTTCGGCACGTTTGCGTTCCAGAATGACCGCGGGCAGGCGAACAGGACCGTCCCAGGTCGCAAAATCAGAGATCGTCGCATGACTGGGAAGCGCAAAGATGTAGGTCCCTTCCTCGATGCCGCCGGTATGATTCGCGAACACTTGCCGCACGAAGACCCGCGCGTCACCATTGTCGATGCGTATGGTGATTTCCATCTCCTCAAGCGAGAGGACCGCCGGATTCGGCTGTTGCTTGTCGCGCGGGATCAGCACTCCCGCATCGGCGAACAGAAGAGAGGGACCGAGTAGCGCAACTACGAGGGATAGCAGCAGGATCTTCATGGGTGCAGTTTCTGCTCGGGTATGCGGACCAGGCCATTGTCCGTGCCAATAAAGATGTAGCCGTTGGAGGCGGCAAATGCGGTGACGTTGAGCGATGGCAACCCGTTGCGGATCACGGACCAGCGGCCGGATTGCCGGTCGTAAAGATACAAGCCCTTCCCCAGACTCCCTGCCAGCACATAGTCCTGCGTAACCAGCATGGCGTTGGGATTAATCTCCAGCGGCCCCGACGCGGTTTCGAACGAATGAAAATGCCCCGATGAATCCAAGACGAGCACGCCGTCGCCATAGGTGCCGACCATCCATTCCGATCCGACCAGGACAACGGAAGTAATCCAGTTGTGCTTCAGGTTGGAGGACGAAGTCGTATAGTTCACCTTCACGTCACCCTGGTTGAGACGTGACAGTCCGCCCAAAGTTCCGGCCATCATTTCGTCGCCGGAGACGCCGAGTGCGTAGACGTGATTGTTCACCAGGCCGTGGAAGGCGTACATGCTGTGAGCGCCGCTGGCATCGAGGAAGGTGAGGCCAGCCGGAGTGGCGAGGGCCAACCCTCCACGGTAGGCGGCGACGTCGGTGACGTGATCGGCGATCAGGCCGTCACTCCGCGTCAGAATCTGCTGCTCACCGCCCGAATCGTTGAAGCGCACCAGTCCATTTGCGGTCGCGACATTGATCGCGCCCGTCTTCGCGTCTGGCAGAATGCGATTTACACAAAATACATGCTCGTCTTCGACATGACGAACGCGGCGTTCGTCGGAGGCGAGAAGATCAAGCCCACGGTCGAAGTAGCCAATCCATAGTTGCCCGCTGGCATCGGCTGCCAGCGCCGAGATGTTCCGGTCACTCAATACAGCGGTTCCTGATGCCAGCACTCGCTCCCAACCGAAACCATGGGGTTTCATGCGGTAGAGACCGTTTCGGGCGACGGCAAACACGGAACCTGCTGAATTAAAGAGTTGGTGCACTTCTGCCAAGTCACCTCCTTGCCCTAGGCCAGGGTGTGGACGACGTCCCTCAAGGTGAATCACAAGCACGCCTTGATCCTCGGATCCGACATAGAGGTCTGTGGAAGTCGGAAACAGAAAAGTAGCAAAAACACCCGCAGCCAGCACACGCGAGAAGCGCCCGCCATCGAATACAGCGACACCGGAAACCGTGCCCACGTAAGTCTTCTCGCCGGCGACCGCGACTGACTGCACGTCAGCGTCAGGCAGTCCTTGATCTTGGTTGAAGGTCTCAGCCTGGCCTCCGTGAAAGTGGATGACGCCACGATCCAGAGTTCCGACCCACAGGTCCGACTCGTCGCCTGCGAGCGTGGTCACATGCATCCCATCCAGCGCAGGATGCAGGACACTGATCTTCTTTCCGTCGTAGATCAGGACGCCGCGCTTCTTGGTTCCAATCAGAAGATGCCCGGAAGGAACTGCGAGAATGGCATTGATGCCCCGAGCCTCGGCGCTCGCGGGTAATACGGGTAATATCTGACGGAATGTGCGTCCGTTGAATGCGAGGATCCCTTCGCTTGCGGTCGCAACCAGCAGTTCCGCTTCGCGTGAGTCTGAGAGGACAGACGGGGCAAGTGCGACAAGCGGAGAGCCCGGCAGATCGCTGCCAACGGAATACTGTCGCAGCAAGACGCCGTTCGGTTCATACTCAAGCAACCCGGCGGGTCCGGCGATGAAAAGGTGCTCCTGAAAACGTGCGGCCTGCAGGAATATCTGCGGAGAGCTGACAACCTCGAAGCCAAGGTTGGTCGGCGGAACATAGGGCTGAACCGTAACCGCAAATTCGTGTTCTGCGCGAACTTGCTCAGTCGCGGTATGAATCGCCTGTGAACCGCGCCAGATGACTGCTACTCCGACCAGAACAGAGGCACTCACAGCAGCGGCAATTGCCGCACGCACTCCAACGACCGACGCCCGCTTCATATCTCCTCGCGGCTGGGACAGTGAACTATAAACCCTGAACCCGGTCCTGAGAACTGAGAAGCAAGCCACGAACCAAACTGATCTCCCAATCTGACACAAGAACTTTTGGAGTCACTGACTCTTCAGTGTGTGTGTCGGAGTAGACAGGCGCGTCACCCAGAACACACTTTCGGAATAGAACGGTCTTAACTTGATGCGGCGGACGCGTCGTACATCAACCCTAGAATTTCCCGAGCTTGATGCGGACGACAGCGGGATCGTCGCCGTGAAACTGTAACCCACGATCCGTTTCGTCGCCGTTCCAGAGCCGCACGGGCTTCCAGACGCCGTCCTGAAACGAGCCTTCTTCTGCCGAAAGGATCTGTATACGCATTCCCGGCAGGCGTCCCGGAGCGTGAAAGCTGACGCTGACATCGACTCCCGTAACCAGGAATTCATCCGGCCCGAGTTGCGCGACCAGGGCGACACCGTGCGCGTCAGTGGTCCCCGGCGGACGACGGCCGTCGTGTTGAGGAAATCCGTAGGCGATGGTCGCCTGCCAGGGTCCGAAATCCAGTTCCTGCTGGGCCCGACCAACTTCTTCCATCGACGTCTTCAGTTTGCCTTCAAAGTTCAGCTTCGCGACCTCCCTCACCATGGGAGCGAGTAGCGCAAAATTCCTGGCATGCCCGGCGGCCGGCACATCGCCGAGAATATTCCAGCCGCGCGGATCGACACCGAAGGGCGCAATTCCGATCGCACCTTCGCCCAGAGCCAGGAAGTCGTAGCGTGCGAAAGCGTCAGGCCTTCCGATCTCGGGAACAAGCAGAGGATTGTCGGGACGATGATAAGCGGCGAGGACGTCGCGAACGAAACCTGCATCGTCCCCATAAATATCCGGAGCAATCGCGCCGATGGATGGAGCAAGCGCGCGCCACAGGCCCACCCAGCGCTGCACCGCACCTCCGCTCGGATATTGAATGCCGGGAATTGCCAACTGCCGCTCCGGCAATTCCGCCGGAGGATAGCTCAGCCACACGTTCATATAGAGCGGGATATCGAACTCGGCCTTTCCCGCCGCTGCAATTTCATTGAGGTAGTGCGCCTGGTGATAAAGCTGAAACAATTCGTTGGCGTCGCCGCCGAAGACCTCACTCCAGGTACCAGGCTGCTTATGGGCTGCGGCCGGCATGTCCGCCGGTACCTGTCCAGCAAACTCCTTGTTTGAATCCGGAGAGAAATCGCGCATGCTGCCGACGATGCCAGATTCGTTTTCCACCTGAACCATTAGCACCGTGTGCTCGGTTCCATCGAGGGCCTTAAGGTGGCGCATGAGGGCGACGAACGCGGCTTTGTCGGCTTCGAGATTGGAACGAGAACTGGCCGAGAGCACATCAATCGGTTCCCCGTCGGCACGAATTACGCGTGGAAACCGCTTGAGATCGGTCTTCACCCATTCAGGGACGTAATGCATGTTGCCGTTCTTCCACGTCCCAAACCACAGCAGCACCGCATGCAGATTATGTTCGCGCGCTCCCTTCACCAGCAGATCGACATTGTCCCAATTGAACTTGCCCGGCTGCGGCTCAATCTGCTCCCAATAAACGGGAGCTTCGACGGTATTCGCGTGCAGTTCGGCGAGCGCCTTCCAGACCCTCGGCAGTTCCGAAGGCCAGGCGCTGGAATTGTGCACCTGTCCTCCAAGCATCAAATAAGGTTGGCCATCGACCAGGAGCGCCCAGCGCCCATCCTTTTCAACCAACTTAGGAGCTTCGGCAGCGCCCGAGAAAACACACGCTGCAGTCACCAATAGCAGAAGAGTCAAAGCACGACGCAGTCGCACAAGAACAGAAGTCATTTTTCCGTGGTCCCTTCTCCATTGCTATTGCACAGGGAATGATGCTCTCTTCGTAGCGGGATCACAAATGGGAATCTTGTAATCGTCCACCTTGAGAGTCTCGCCGTCCGGTTCGGTTACCGATCGACAGCGATGGCAGCCACTTGCGGTTTCCCATTTCCCTTCAGGTAGTTTTCATATTCAACCGGTAGCATTAAGCTGACCAGGTTCCGGAAACAACTGGAGGATCTCAAATGTACTCTCGGCATGTATTGGCTGGCTTTCTCATCGCATTGTTCGCCGTTGCACTTAGCAGCCCCGCTGCAGCGCAGGGCACATGGGCGGTCGAGAAGACCTTTCATATCGGCGGCGAAGGCGGCATGGACTACATCACCTTGGACGCCAAGACGAATCGGCTCTACGTTCCCAGAAGCACCCACACCATGGTCATCGACGCCGATTCCGGCAAGGTTCTCGCCGACATTCCCGGCCAGAAGCACAATCATGGTGTCGCCGTGGTTCCCGAGGCTGGACGAGGATTCATCAGCGACGGAGAGGGCGCAGTCGTAATTTTCGATCTTCAGACGAATGCTGTCCTGGGAACGATCAAGGCGCACCCCGATGCGGACGGCATCATCTACGACAAAGCCAGCGGGCTTGTACTCGTAGTTTCGGGCGACGACGGTGTCCTGATGACGCTCAAGCCCGATGTCGATCCGAAAACTGGATCCCTCGATCCTGATATTGCATTGGGCGGCAAACCCGAGTTCCTCGCCGCCGATGGCGCAGGTAAGGTCTTTATCAATTTGGAAGACAAGAACCAGGTAGCAGTCGTAGACCTTAAAGCGAGGAAAGTATTGGCGCACTGGCCGGTAGCTCCCGGCGGCGCGCCCGTGGGGCTATCGATCGACCCGGGGAAGCATCGGCTTTTTGTCGGATGTCGTAATCCGCAAAAGCTGATCGTGATGAGCACGGACGATGGCAAGGTGATCACTGACCTGCCCATCAGCGCCGGCGTGGATGCTACGAAATTCGACGGGCAGCAGGCGTTCTCGAGCTGCCGCGATGGCAAGCTTCACGTTGCCGCCGAGACTGCGCCCGGCAAGTTCGAAATCCAGCAAGTAGTAACAACTGCGCTGGGCGCAAAAACAATGGACGTCGACGCGGAGAAGCACAAGATCTATTTGCCCACAGCCGAGTTTGAAGAAGCGAAACCAGGAACTCGCCCGGCAGCCAAGCCCGGCACCTTCATGATCATCGTTGTTGGGCGCCAATAGGAAGGGCGCAGGACCCCACATCTGGAAATCCGCATGAACAGCGGATGAGAATGGTAGGCCCGAATGGATTCGAACCATCGACCTCTTCCGTGTCAAAAATGAAGTCAATCACCTAAACCCTTCTAGCTCCCTTGTTTTCCGCATCGTCGCAACCCGGGA
>Ga0070732_10001908_pt1 | contig 11364 bp, 15 predicted proteins | sample Coa_R1_5_FD_66449 | JGI IMG/M metagenome (GOLD analysis project Ga0070732, IMG submission 66449) | Surface soil microbial communities from Centralia Pennsylvania, which are recovering from an underground coalmine fire - Coalmine... | ecosystem: Environmental > Terrestrial > Soil > Unclassified ...
TCGATCGCGCGCCGGAGAGATGGCCGAGTGGCTGAAGGCGCACGCTTGGAAAGCGTGTTTACTCGAAAGGGTAACGTGGGTTCGAATCCCACTCTCTCCGCCAGTTTTTCTAACTACTTGCGGGCTCGGCAATTAAGCTGCGATCACTTGCTTTGTTGGTCAGCGATTTGCCCTGACCACCCAGTTCGCGAGATCGCGCGCCCCTCCAAGGCCAGAGCCACAACCTTCGAGTGAGCTCTTCCATGCATCGGCTATTACGTCTCCATAGATATTAGGCGCGCCGAATCTGACGTTTTCTTCGCGGCGATCTCAATCGGTCTTGGGAAATGGCGCGCGAGAGTGGTATTTTGGCGCTGGTTGTACTTGCCCCTGGAGCAGTCACAAGCGCAAGATGAAGACCGTCTGTAACTTTTTATCGGCCGGGGCATCTCACTCGTACACCTGAGTAAGTTCGTCACATTCAACAAAAATAGGAGATTGCTCAATGAAGAAAATGCTCTGCAGAATCATGACGATGTGTCTTTTGGCAGTTTCGCTCACCGCTTTCGCCCAATCAGGCGACAACATGACGCAGAACCAGTCGCAGGATCAAATGAAGCAGGACCAGATGAAGCACGACGACAATATGAAGAACGATCAGATGAAGAAGGACAAGAAGGCGAGCAAGAAGAAAGACAAGATGAAGAAAGACAGCATGAAGAAAGACGACAATATGAAGCAGGATGACAACATGAAGCACGACGACAGCATGAAGCAGAACTAGCCTCCAGCCGGGTCGCGCGTTTCGCGTAGCCGTAGCTTGCTCGCTGAGCCACTACGGCTACTCAAGAAACGTACCGTTGATCGCTAGACTGAGGGGCCCAAGGCGTTTCTCTGAGCTAGCCGTTTCCGGCGCCTGCCCTTATATCCCAATACGAGGTCTCGATGAGTCTGCTTAGGGGCTGATGCGTTTGCAGGCGTTTCCGGTCTCAGCTCCTCATGGCGCATGAACCTGCCGGTGCCTTGTAACAAGAGGTCCGGATCGGTCAGCGTTGCGCCCCGAAAGAATCCCCACGTTAGCGAAAGAATAATTGACATAGCCGAAGAGCGCATTTCCCGGACATGCGACTGCAAGCCGTCATGCAAGAGTGTCGGACTTCGCCCCCACATTACTCCGAGTTCTGATCCGGTGGCCCGGAGCCTGCGACGTCATCGAGGGCGCCATCCTCCAACTGGGCGATCGCGTCGGCATCCAGATATTGTTTCAGGCAACGCACGCAGGGTGCGTAGCCTTGCTTCTCAGCTTCGCGTACGGAAATCGTTCGCAGGTTCGACTTGTCGTGAATGAACGGGCATCCCGCGACATGGAAGGTCTTACCGCTCTCTGCCACGACGACCATCATGTCTGGCGGGATGTGAGCGGATGATCGAGCGTGTTCTGAGCGCAAACCGGGACGGCGAAGAACCGAGGATCGAGCGACCTCGAAGCCGCCGGCAACCAGAACTGCGGCTGCCGCAGCAACCATCCAGCCCAAAAAGCTTCTCCTGCTGCTCGGGATGTTGCCCTCCAGCCTCTGATGAAGACGCCGGCTGAATCCCAGAGGTACCGTGACCATGCGCTCATCGCCGTAGATTTGAATGACATTGCGTGTGCCCTCGACGACCGCTCCGCAGCGCTTGCAACCGCGAACGTGTTCTTCGATCGCTGCGCGCAGTGCGGAATCCACTTCGCCGTCGAGGTAGTTTGAAACTTCGCGCCACACATCTTCGCACCGGACTACCATGGCTTCGTCCCCTTGGCAAAAGACAGGTTGCTGCTCCAGGCGCCGCCGAATCCCGCCGCGAGCAGGTCGCGCAGCATCAGGCGTGCCCGGAGCAAGCGGGTCTTCACCGCAGCTGTCGAGATTCCCAGAGCCTTCGAGGTCTCCTCGATGCTGAGCTGCTCCATGTCGCGCAACACAAAAACTTCGCGATACATCTGCCCGAGCGATCCCAGCGCTTCCGCCAGTTTCTCTCGGATTTCTTTACGTTCGAGGGCCTCGGACGGAATTTCGCGCCAGTCCGCAAAGTCGCGCGGCGTGTAGATGCCTTCCTCGTTCTTGCTCTTCTCGATCGGCTCCACAAGGTCGGCTCGTTCTTTCCTTCTTCGCATGCGTGCCTCGTTGACGGCGATTTGAATGAGCCAGGTGCTGAATCTGGCTTCCGCCCGAAACTGTCGAATATGCCTGAAGGCCTTGAGCACAGCTTCCTGAGCGCAATCGTCAGCGTCTGCTTCGTTGCGAAGAATGGCGAATGCAGCGGCATAGACGCGCCGTTCATAGGGGCGGATCAGCTCGTAAAAAGCTTCGTGCTCGCCGTCTCGGATCTGCTGGATCAGCCGTTGTTCGTAATCTTGTTGCGCTGGGTTTTCCAGCGAACCCGCACCTGCTGCCATTTATCCTCACCGCGCGTTTCAGAGTTTTCCGCCGACTGCGCTACTTTGCAATGTATTCCGGATCCTTCTTCCACCCCGTGATCATGGAAACGAAGTTGTTCCAGCCGTGCAGCACGACCATTGCCAGGTGTCCGAATACAAACGCGAGCATTGCCCACATGATGAGGAAGTGCCACAGCCGAGCGTAGTGAAAGCCACCCATCATCCACGCCAGCCAAGAAAACTGAATGGGCTTCCATACCGCAAAACCGCTCGCAACCGATAGCACCCCTAAGACGATCACTGAACTGTAGGCATGTTTCTGCAAGGCGTTATAGGCCTCCCGCACGGGCGGTTTCGGTCCAAAGAAAAAGTAATGGCGAACCATCGGCCAAACCCCGGCAATATCGCGGGGAACAAATAGGACCTGCTTGTAGTTGCAGCTGAAAATCTGGTATCCGAGATAAACCAGGCCCGTCCCTATGTAGATCCACATGAACGTCAGGTGCCACTGCAAAGCGCCTCCGAGCCATCCGCCGATAGCCAGGGACTTCGGCCAATCGAGCAAATCTTTCTGAGGGATTTTGGCGCCGAAGCTGGGAAACGCGCGAAAAATCTGCAGGCCACTGCCCACCATGACAAGCAGTGAAACCGCATTAACCCAGTGGCATAAACGCACGATGAACGGGTGCTCATACACAGCCTCGCTGACTTCGCCAGTCTTTGTATTCTCGATTACGATTGTCGGAGTCGACATGTCGAATCTGTCCCCGTCTCTAGAGTCCGTAGAACTTCGAGTAGCCCTGATCCTCCCAGTAGCCAACTCGTTCGAGCACGTTCGTCACTTTTAGATCAGTCAGATATTTCGCCTGCTTATAGCCAACCTTCGTGGGAATGTTCAGTCTCACGGGAGCTCCATGCTCGCGCGTCAGCGGCTGGTCATACATCTCATAGCAAAGCAGGGTTTGAGGATGCAGCGCAGTCGGCATATCGATTGATTCGTAGTAGTCGTCAGCACATTCGACATATACAAAGCGGGCGGCCAGATCAGCACCGATTGTTTTCAAGAAATCCGAAAGCCTCGCACCACCGAAACGTCCGATGACATCCCAGCCTTCCACGCAGACGTGTCGCGTATTCTGCCGGAATCGCGGAAGGGCCCGAATCTGTGCCAGAGTGTAATCTCCGGGCTTTTGAACCGCTCCACTCACGGTCAGTGTCCAGCGGTCAAAATCGACGCCGGGGTCATCGACATCGTAGTCGTTAATCGGGAACTTGCTGAAAGGCGTGAGCTCCGAGTCGCCGAAAGTAGTGGCAAGATGGCTGGAGCGAAACAGTTCCTTCGAAGCCCAATCGCTGAATCCAAGACCCGCCTTGAGCAGTGGTTTCTGGAGCCTGGGAATAGCAAACGCACCTAGGGCTATGACCGGAGTCAATTTTAAGAGCTCCCGTCGGCTTGTGCCCTTGAACTTGCTCTCGTTGATGCGGGACGTCATGAAAGGCTCCTCGCGTAAGTGTGATTCGCAACAGCAGTAAAGGTTACAACGCGATGACTCTGCTTAGGCGTCCGAGGCCGGTGTGGGTCCCTTGAACGGGCCCATCTCGTCGTCGCGAGAACCGATCCCAGGATTCCTGCTGCCACAACAAACAGGCTGTGCGATGGCCTCCCACCCAGTTCGCTTCAGCGGGATGATGCAAGCAGAATGGACAGCATAGTGAAACAAAGGCAGCGGCCGCAAACTTGGCCAAACCGTCATCCGGTTTTTCGTGGGCCGAAGCTTTGCCGGTTCTCTGCTCATCATCCTTCTCCAAAATCGCGGTAGCGCTTCAGCACATCTCGCTGGGAAATTACTCCTTCCAATTTGCGGTAGTCGGCCCGACTCACGACCGGCACGAGCGGCCAGCGGTCTACGTATCGCAGGGCAACATCGAGAGAATGATCCGGGTGCAGATACGGAATCTGGCGGACCGTAAGCAGCGAACCCAGGGTGAAGCTGTTGCCCTTCCCCTCGTTGGCCATGCGGTGAAGCTCCTGTTTGGCAATGCTGCTCCAGCCAGTCGGATTCAACCGAACTAGCAAAACATCTGATGACGTGCTGTCGAACTGTTGCAGCGCTCGGTTAACTGTCTCCTGAGCATCCAGCACCGGGTCGTCGACGGGTCTCATCGCATCTTCCACGCGCAAGATGTCTTCTTCTCTCTGTTCTTCCATCGAGGGCAGGTCCAAGCCGTCCTGGCGGGTGAGGACATCAAAGATGGCCGCGGGTTGCAGTCCTCTTGAAATCACATAGGCAAAAGTATTGGCCACGATCACGGGCACGATGATCGAGTAATTGCCGCTGACTTCGAGAACCATGAAGACAGACGTCATGGGCGCACGCAAGAAACCGGCGAAGAGGACTCCCATGCCCACCAGGGCATAGGTACCAGGCGACCCCGTGAGATGCGGCAGGATCTTCTGCTCTGCGCCTCCCACCGCCGCCCCTAGCATGGCGCCGACAAACAACGTTGGCGCGAACATCCCGCCAGGCGTTCCGCTTACGAATGAAAGCAGAGTCGCAACAATCTTTAGTCCGGCTAGGACCGCCAGCATTTGCCAGGTAAATTGGCCGTGCATGGCTTCGTCGATGTATGCATAACCGGCGCCCATCACCTGCGGAGCGCCAAGCACGGCGATCAGTCCAATCAACAGACCTGCTAGCGCCGGCTGAAGATACTGTGTCCAGCGAGGGAGTGCCTTGCATCGGGGTCGCAGAACAGCAATGCCGCTCGAGAAAGCAACCGAGGCCAAACCACCGACAATCCCGAGGACCGAATAAGCGATCAGTTCTGAGGGGCGCTCCAGTTGCACTGGGGGAATCCGGAATAGCGGTTCGGAGCCCAGAAACCACCGCATTACAACCACGCTCGATATCGCTGATAACACGACGGAGCCGAGAATGCCGGCCGTCCAGCGGCCGATGACTTCTTCGATCACAAACAGCACGGCTGAGATCGGAGCGTTGAAAGCCGCCGCCAATCCAGCCGCAGCGCCCACAGGAGCGATCAGGCGCATGCGATCTCGAGATAAGCGCATGCGCCGTCCCAGGGCCGATGCTAGTCCAGCGCCGATCTGCAGAGAGGGATCTTCCGGGCCCAACGAGTGTCCCGATCCGATGGCCAACGCAGCCGTGATGAATTTGCCGATGGCCGTGCGAAACGGAATATATCCGTTGTAGATATAAAGTGCAGCCTTGGTTTGATTGACCCCGCTTCCGCGGGCAAGAGGGAAGACATGGATCACCAGCACAGCGATGATGAGGCCGGCGAGCGTTGGCGCCAGAAGCAGACGCGACGGCGTGAGCACGGCTCCCGAGCCCAGCAAATAGATGCGGCACCAGTCAATCGCGAAACGAAAGCAAACCACCGCAAGCCCGGAGAAGATCCCGATGAACACCGACAAGACAAGAAAGAACCGCTCTTCCCGAAACACCGATCGCAAAAAGGTTTTGGATGGATGCTCAGCGGATCGCTTTTTCCGCACAAGGGTTTCCGCGTTCAAGAGCGTTCCGGTTTGCAAGGGCGGCTGGTCCACGCTAGCTCCCCTCGTGCAATTTTGCAATCAGCAGCAGCGCGGTATCCGTCTCTGCGGCAGGACCACAGGCCGTGCTGGTTTCGCGCTCAATCCTAAAGACCAGTTCCATGGCGGTTTCTACCAGGTCCGGATCCCGCCGGAGGCCCCACTCAGTAATGTGAGGCTTCATCGTCTCCCAGCTCTGGGTGAGGTCCGGTTGTCCGTTAGCAGGCGAACCGGAAGCATTCGGCGTGGAGCAGAACTTAAGCCGCTCCCCCGCTGCGGCAAAGGCCTGGATGACGATCCGATCACGCCGACTAACTGAGATCTGCCTTTGAAACGGATCCATGCGTAAGACCAGTTCCGTGATCTTGAGCCGGGCAGCACTCTGTGCGTCTTGGGGATCCGCGGCCACTGCGGCTTGCAGATACCGCTGAGCGATGCCGTAGCGACCAAGTTCGAATGCGGCAAGTCCTGCTCCTTTCGTTGCCGCCAGGTTGCGGTGGTCGGACCTTAGGCTCATCCGGTAAGCAGCGAGGGCATGTTCGTCGTCCTGCGCCTTAACAAATAGATCTCCAACACGCGCCTGTTCTGACGGGTCATCCCCGAGATTCGCGGCGAGCGCGATCAGTTCCGATTGCGCTTGCGTTCTGGCATTGATCCTCAACAAGAAGTCAATAAGTTCCAGGCGAGTCACGCGCCGCTCGACTTCCTGGTCGCTCGGCCAGGTGGCGTAAATGGCATTGTGGTAGTAGCGAAGGGCCTGCTCGGTTCGTCCCTCTTGGGAGGCAATGCGCGCGAGTTCCAGATTCACCAGGCCATTTTCTGGTTGCCGCTCCCATAGGTTGGTGAGGTAGGCTTGCGCTTCAGTCATCCGCTTCAGACCAATCAGGGCCTCCGCCAGGTTGAGTTGGGAGATGTAGTTGTCCCGCGAATAAAGCAGCGCGGTGCGAAAATCTTCGGCCGCGCCGCTGTAGCGACCCGCTTTGAGATCCGTACTGCCGCGCATAAACCATCGGTTGGCCAGAGACTCCTGCTGCGCATGATAAAGACGGGATAACCCGGTCACGGCCAGGAACAGCACGACGACAAGCGCGGAGAGCAGGGCCAGTATCACCGGCTCTCGTGTGAGATAGGGCCGGAGATTTAGTCTGTCACGAATGGCACTTAAGTTATCTCCCGGCAATCCAGGCATCGAGAACTCCCATCAAAATTCGGAACGTTAAAGAGGAATCGCAGTGTGAAGAAGTTTGGCAAGAGAACGCTTTCCCACCCTGCAATGACAGCATCCCCGCAAAGACTACTACCAAACTTGGCTTTCTCCATCTTGCGACGATCATTCGAGCCCTCGCGTTTGCTGAACCGCCCCCGGGCCTTTGGTGCACAAAATTCGCGCTTGATCAGGCTCGGCCAGACAGAGGAAGCCTCGCGCTGGCAACACGGATTCCTGGGGGCCCACACACAAAATTGCGAGTCATTCAGAGCGAAGGCTGAAAAGGATCAGCAACGGAGGACGCTGCTGCAAGTCATAAAATCGGAGCAGTCGGATTCCGAGTACATAGGAATAGTGCAACCGACTCGGAGCAACGACGGAATCCGGCAATCTCTAAACGAGGTGAGTGCCGCCTGAACGATAGCGCTTCGCAGGCGGGTTGCCGCTCGGGCCGCCTGAAGCGCAGTGACTGGACCATTCACCGCGGAATAAGGGCCATGCAGGGCAGGAAAAAAGAACACCGCCGCAACGCACAATGCGACGAGGATGGCCAGCTCCCATTCAGTTGGGCGGAGGATCATCGAAGTAACGCCTGATTATATCCCAAGCCTTTGTTCACTCTGCGTCAAACCCAGGCAGCACTCAGAACTCCCAAGGCCGCGGGAATTACGAGGGAAGCGGAATTGCGCACGAGATCTCGGATGTTCAACTTGACGCTGCCTTCAAGCACCAGCGCAGGCAGGAAGAGAATCAGAATGGCGCCGGGCTTAGCCATTCGGGGCGTTGGTCAGTAAGTGGCTGTTGGAGTGTTGCGAGTTCTCCGCTTGACCCACGGTGCCTGGCTCTACCGCGCGCCATGCAGGCTTCGCTTGCTCGTCGTTCTCTTTTGAGAGCCCCGCGAGTCTCGCGCTCTGCTCCCATACCGTCCTGGCCTTCGCTTCATCTCGCGACTCGCTGGACGATGGGATCTCCCTGAAACCGTCGAAATATCGGCCGCTCACGCCAGAGTATTTCGCACCTGCAACAAGAACACCAAGCCCTTGTGCCGCTTCGTCCTCGGTGGCGAGATGGGAGCCCATAAAGTTCACGAACCAGCGGCTTGTCATGATTTTCTTCATGACCGGGTTCATGTCTCTGCCGGCTTGCGTTGTGGGTACGACTCCCGGCGACCAGGAATTGACAGTGATCGCTTTGCCCATCTTCTGCAGCCTTCGATCAAGCTCATAGGCCGCCATCATCGCGTACATTTTCGCCGTCCCGTAACGAGCCATGGGCTTCAGCTTGGCCGCAGTTCCTCTTCCGTAGGCAAGGTCTTCGACTGGCCCGTATTTGGGAGGCGTTAGCTTCCCCATCCTGGTTGCGGCGGGATCGTGAAGATCAGTGGACACGAAGACGATTCGCGCCGGTGCGGTCATCTGCTCGATCAGCAGATTGGCCAATAGAAAATGACCGAGAAAGTTGAGCTGGAACGTTCGTTCAAAACCGTCTTCGGTGAATTCGAGCGATTTTGCCTTCATGTTGATGCCACCGGCGTTCAGAACGAGAGCATCGATGATTGGAGTCTTTGTGGAAGCCAGTGCCGCAGGCAGGCGTCGGACACTTGCCAATGAAAAAAGATCGAGCGGCGCGAAGCTAATGCGGACATCGGGATGCCTCTGCTTGATATCACGAATCGCCGTCTTAGCTTTCTGTTCGTTCCGGCAGGCCAATATGACGTGCCATTCAGGAATGGCAGCAAGATACCTGGCTGTTGCCAGACCGATTCCCGCATTTGCTCCTGTGATAACGACTGTTTTCACGGCCTCACCTCTCTCCTCTGCGCGTCTTTTCTCTGAATCCTGAATTCGTGGTTGTTCTAGCCTGCTGATGGGGTAGCGTCCTGGTTCATGCGCTCTTTGACGCCCAGCTGTCGCGTCTGTCTTGGGGAACAAGGTGACTCGCCGCGGGCTTTTGGAGATGCGAGCTCCAGAGGACCTGAGGATGACGCAACCAGGTGCCGAACCAAGCGATTGCGAGCAAAGCGCAGGGACCGATTGCCTTGGTGTACTCGTCCATCTGCACGTGAGTGCAGATCGCGCCGCCGAGAAATGCGGACAACATGAGAAGGCCAAAGGACCTTGTGAGGGGAAACAGAAACAAGGCTGCGCTGAGAAATTCCAGCGCGGCGACCAGTGTCAATTTGCCTCCCGAGAACCCGTCCGCCGCCATCGTATGCACGACACCAGGCACTCCGGCAAGTTTCACGACTGAGCTCAGCAACAATGCCAGTCCGGGAAGGAAGATCGCTATGCTTCCGCCCATCCGGCGTGCGCGTGTCTGTTTTCCTGTGTCATTCATCGCGATTCTCCTCAGAGATGCTGTCCGTCCAATCTCGCCCATGCAGAGTCACATCATCGAGAGCCCGTACTTCGAAATCGATCACGCTTGTACGTTCGTGTTTTGTGATCCGGATTGACCGCGTCTTTTCCACTCATTTTGTTTCCCTGAGATGGGGCTCGTGTTCCCCGGCTCACAACGGCATATTTCAGCGGATGAAGTCAAGGGTCGCGCTTGACGATGTTGTGTTTCCCAGCTGCTGACCGTAGGACCGGCGAAGGGCAGAATCTGTGACAGACGTCGAGAAGACTTGGAGTGACTAGGAGGAAAAGGATTCGAGCCGTGGTATCCGCTTGAGTTTCTCTGGATTGGTTATCACGTAAAGGCGATGGACGAGTCCGTCTGCAACATCGAGCGAGAACACACTGAACGCGCGACCGTCGAGAAAGGAAACCACGCCAGGCTGGCCATTGATCTCGACAAACCGCCGGACCAGGTTATTCGGAACCAGCCTTTTCCGGCCTTCCAACATACCTCGGGCAATGTTCTCGGGCCCATAAATCGGTCTGGGTAATGCCGGCGCCTTGCCACCGCCGTCAGAATAGAAAACCGCTTCGCGTGAAAGAAGGGCGACGAGTCCTTCCAGGTTGCCTTGCGACGATGCCTCACTGAATTTGCGCAACAACTCTTCGCGATGCTCCCGCGATGCGTCAAACCGGGTCCGTTCTTCTTTAATGTGCTGTCGTGCTCGCCGCAGGATCTGCCGGCAATTGGCCTCGCTTTGCTCGAGGATCGCGGCAATCTCTTTATATTCATAGTCGAATACCTCGCGAAGAACGAGAACGGCGCGTTCCATGGGCGTCAACCGTTCCAAAAGCAACAGGAACGCTATGGAGAGAGATTCGTCGATCTCGAACGCAATCGACGGATTTTGACGCGACTCCGTGACCAGCGGTTCTGGCAGCCAGTGCCCGACGTATTCTTCCCGTTTGACCCGAGCTGACTGTAGGTGATTGATCGCGAGACGGGTGAGAATCGTCACAAGCAATGCTCGGGGTGACTCGATCTCCAGCTCAGACGTCTGCTGCCATCGAATGAAAGTATCCTGCAAGATGTCTTCCGCGTCCGCCGCACTACCTAGCATTCGGTATGCAATCGCGAACAAGAGCGGCCGGTGCCGGTTGAAAGAGTCCAGTCGTTCGCCCTCCCCCATGCCTGTTGAGTGGGCTGCCGAGGTAACAGTCGCAACCTCTGCGGGTTCCAGATGGGCATCGCGATCGGCGAAATCGCTCTTGGGATTGCTTGCCACATGCCTTTGGATTCATTCTTCTGCGCGATGTTTCACGATTCTCGAGAATTTCTCAAAGGAAGCCGAGTGTCCGTCCTCCAACGACACGCAACCATCCTTAGACAAGACCGAATAGGCGCAGGTTTTGTGACACCCTTCGCGGTCCCTCTACTTTTCGCCACAATTAACACTCAGGTCATTTCTCGGCTGCGATTGTTGGACCGTCTCAGGGTGTTTCCGGTTCGCTCCCAGCCGCCTTTCATCCCATCAGATTCGCTAACCAATAAAAATATTAAATATAGGTGTTATACTTTCTCGGGGGCTTGAGACATGCCAAAAGGAAAGGGAAAGGAAAAAGAAGATTCGCCTTGGAGGGATGGCTTCCTTTTTCTCGGGAACCACCTGGCGCTCGACTTCCTAAACACTCGGCCATTTCAACACGGGGAAGCGATGGAATTGCTGCCGGATCTCGCGGCGCTCCTGTGCTGGTTCCAAGCAGCCGGACTCCTGACCCGCGCTCAGTTGGCTAGTCTCCAGCAGCGGTGGGGACAGTCGACCGTTGCTCGTAGAGTCATGGAAGACGTGCGGTCATTGCGGGAAAG
>Ga0070732_10001909_pt1 | contig 11364 bp, 11 predicted proteins | sample Coa_R1_5_FD_66449 | JGI IMG/M metagenome (GOLD analysis project Ga0070732, IMG submission 66449) | Surface soil microbial communities from Centralia Pennsylvania, which are recovering from an underground coalmine fire - Coalmine... | ecosystem: Environmental > Terrestrial > Soil > Unclassified ...
GAAATTTCGTTATCAAGAAAGGGAAGAAGGCGATCGCGGCCGTCCACGAGGGTGACGGCGGCACCCAGTGCCATAAAGATGGAAGCATATTCGCACCCGATGACGCCACCGCCAATCACGGCCAAACTCTTGGGAATGCGATCCATCTGGAGAAACGTGTCCGAATCGAAGGTGTGGATGTCATCGAAAGTAATCTCCGCCGGGCGATGCGGCTTGGAACCCGTGCCAATGAGTATCACTTTGCCTTTCACGTGGCGCGTACCATCTGCCCTGGCAATAGCAAGTGTGTGAGGGTCTTCGAACGACGCCTGGCCGCGAACGAGTTCAATTCTGTGTAGCTCCAGATTTTTTAGGATGCGGAGGCGCTCCATCTCTACGACTTCGCGCTCGTGGTGCATGAAATCGTGCACTGTGAGGTTTTCCTTCAGCGAGTAATCGATGCCGTAAAGCCCGCGCTGCTTGAGGCCGGAAAAATACAGCGCGGATTCCCGCAGCGTCTTGCTTGGGACAGTGCCGGTATTGATGCAGCTTCCGCCCATGTCTTGTGCGCGCTCGATGATCGCGACGCGCTTGCCAAAATAAGCGGCCTGAGCGCCTGCCTTTTCGCCGGCAGGGCCGCAGCCAATCACGATCAGGTCAAAGCTTTCATTCGAGGCCACTCAAAACCTCCCAAGAAGGAGAAAGCCAATTTGTGATAACCGATGCAAAGGGCCGCAGCCAATCACAGTCAGATCAAAACCCTCGGTCGAACCCACACAATCCTCCCCAAAGTGAAATGAAAGACCGGCTATGCGCGATGCCGTGGGACCTGGGAGGATTCTAGGGGAAGAGCGAGAGAAGAGCGAAACTTTCCGTCAGCGCTGTGCTGAATTGGGTGTGGTCTTCTGTCTGTAAGTTCCTTCAAAAGCGCAAAAAAACGAATGTTGGAGATAAGAAAGATCGACTCCTGAACAAATTCGGAGTAAATTGCCAGACGCCCTACCGGATCCCCGTTTTCTGCATCTAAGAAACGGGTAGAGTGAAGGAGCAGTGGGCAATGACGGCACAAGCTAAGCGGCGTACGCTGATAGCGTTGTGCGGGCTCCCGGCCACCGTTCTCGCTTCAAGGTCTTTTTACTTCCAAGAATTGTTTTTCGCATTTCTCCTGTTTGCCATGGCGTTCCTTATCTTCTTGTTTGTGGCCGCCCTCGGTGTGGGGGTGTGGCTCCTCTATGCCCGTGGAGTGGTCTATCTTGCGACGCGCACGGCGCAGCAGGGGCGGCACGCCATGCCTTTGGTCCGTGCAATCGCTTTGTGGCTGGCACCGACGGTCACAAGAACGGCTGGCGCGGTGTCAGGTGCGCAGCAGATTCTGTTTTATCCCTTCGGCGGAGCGTTGCGCGGCTGGCTGAAATCGTTCCGGCTGGATGCTTCCCACTTCCGCGACGATGCCGAGCGCGCTGTCAAGCACTTGCGACTCCGCCTTAAGCAGAGCTAAAGGCAATAAACACAAAAGGTCCGCATTCACAATCCACGCTGAATTCTTGCCTGTGCGCTTCGGTTTTTCTGGTGGGAATGGCTTCGAAAAAACTTGCAAGACTATGCGCTAGGTATCGGCCGCAGGCTGTGCATAATATGCTGGAGCCGCTCTAGGATACAGGCGTGAACGAACCTCAGCCGCTTGGCAAAGGCCCGTCGCTTGGCTGGCAATGGAAAGCGATTATTCCCATCGTGGGCGTGTTGCTGCTGGGCCTGATTGCGTTTCAGGCGATCGTGGTCGCACTGGGCATTCCCAGCGGCCATTGGATTCTGATTGTAGCCGCGGGCGGCGCAGTGGCGATCTGTTTCGTCACGCTCTCCGTGCTGCTGGTTTTGATCGAACGCCCGCTCGAAGAGTTAAAGAAAACTATCGGACGAGTCAGCGCAGGGGATTTGAGCGCAAAGGTCGAATTTGCAAAGCGGAACGATGACGTCGGGCAACTCGGGCGCCAGTTCAATGAAATGATCGGGCAACTAGCAGAGAACCGCGCGGAGATCGAGCGGCTGCACCAGTTCGAAATGGCCCGCGCAGAGCATTTGGCCACCATCGGGGAGCTCGCGGCAGGGCTCGCACACGAAATTCGCAATCCGCTCGCGGGGATTGCGGGTGTGGTCGAGGTGATAGGGCGGGAGCTGCCCCAGGGCAGCTCCAGTCACGCAGTGCTCCCAGAGGTCCAGAACGAAATCCAGCACATTCAGGCGATTTTAAACGATCTGTTGGCGTATGCGCGGCCGCGCTCCCCTGAATTTCATCCAGCGGACCTAAACGCCACGGTCGAGCAGGCAGTCTTTTTGGCGCGGCAGCAGGTACTAACCAAGCCCATCGAGATCACGTTGGCGCCGGAGAAGAACCTGTCAAAAATCCTGCACGACCCCGTTCAAATTCAACAGGTCGTGTTGAACCTTCTTTTGAATGGAATTCAAGCCATCCAAGGCAAAGGGCAGATCGATGTCGCGTTGCGCCAGGAAGGCGATTGGGCCGTTGTGCGCATTCGGGATACGGGGAAGGGAATTGCGCGAGATTCCTTGACGAAAATTTTTAAGCCGTTTTTCACGACGCGGAAGGAAGGAACCGGACTCGGCCTTTCGTTAGCCAAAGGCATCGTGGACTCACACAAAGGAAAGATTGAGGTCACGAGCGAGCCGGGCCACGGTGCGCAGTTCGAAGTGTGGTTGCCAATGCTGCGGCACGATAGCAAACGTGTAAAGGCTAGTGGAGAGTGATAAAGTACAAATAATGGCGCAGAAAAAAATTCTGATCGTGGATGACGAAAAGCTGGTGCGCTGGGCGCTGGCGAAGAAGTGCGCCGAATACGGCTACCAGAGCGTGGAGGCTGCGGACGGAGAAGAAGCGTTGCGCATGCTGCAAAATGAGTCTCCGGACGCCATTTTGCTGGACGTTCACCTGCCGGGCCAAAGTGGGATCGAAGTTTTGGAAAAGCTCAAGCTGGCAGGCGACACGCGCATCATCATCATGATGACGGCCGATCCGCAATTGGAGGATGTGAAGGCGGCGCTGCGGCTGGGCGCGTATGACTTCGTCAGCAAGCCCATCAATTACGAAGAACTTGGAGTGACGCTGCAAAACGCATTGGAAGCGGGCGCTTTGCGGACGGAAGTCGAGTCCCTGCGTGGAGAAGTGCGGCGGCGCGCCGGCTATCACGATGTCATTGGCGTGTCGCGGAAAATGACCGAGTTGATGAAGTTCGTGAACAAAGTGGCAGCCAGTGAAGCCAGTACGATTTTGATCCAGGGTGAAAGTGGCACGGGCAAGGACTTGGTGGCGAAGGCGTTTCATTATCAGAGCGCGCGCGAAGACAAACCGTTCGTGGCGATCAATTGCTCCGCGATTCCGGAAACGCTGATGGAGGCGGAACTGTTTGGCCACGAGCGCGGCGCGTTTACCGACGCCAAGGCCATGAAGAAGGGTTTGTTTGAAGTGGCCGACGAAGGAACGCTCTTTCTGGACGAAATTGGCGAGCTTTCACCGCTGTTGCAGGCGAAGCTTTTGCGCGTGCTGGAGGACCAGGTGATCCGCCGCGTCGGCGGCGTGCGGGACATCCAGGTGGACGTGCGCGTGATTGCGGCGTCCAACCGCGACCTCGAGCGCGCCGTGCGCGAAGGCCATTTCCGCCAGGATTTGTATTACCGGCTGGCGATCATCTCCATTTTCCTGCCGCCGTTGCGCGAACGGAAAGAAGATGTGCCCGCGCTGGTGGATTTTTTTGTGGATCATTACAACCGGAAATTCCGCAAAAACGTGCAAGGGCTGAACGAGGAGACGCGGCGGCTGCTGATGAATTACAGTTGGCCGGGCAACGTGCGCGAGCTCAAAAATGCGCTGGAGCGCGCCATGCTCTTGGAAGACGGGACTCTACTGAAGCCCGATGATCTGCCCTTTGCGGTGGCCAGCGGTCGCAGCGGAACGGTTGTGAGCGCACAAACGGCGATGGAAGCGAGTTCGTCCACGGCGCCGGAATCTTCCGAAGGCAGCGCATCCGGGCGGCGATTGCCGGCGCTTTCCATCCCGGAAGGCGGAACGTCGCTGGAAGACATCGAGCACGCTTTGGTCGAGCTAGCGCTGCGGCAGTCTCACGGGAACCAGATCAAAGCGGCCAAGCTGCTGGATATCAGCCGCGACGCGCTGCGCTACAAGATGAAGAAGTTTGGCCTGGTCCACGGAGAAGAAGAGCAGCCCGCCTCGCCCACCCGTCCTTGACCGCACCAGCCTGAAATTGAAGCTCGAAAATAGAGATTGGAAAGGGGCACGAGAAAGACCCACCCTTTGAAAACCACAAAGGGTAGGCCAGCCGCCGTTGGCCGCCGCCCAAAGGCATTCTTCGGAATTAAGGCGCGGCCACCCGCCACTCCGCACGCGCAGCAACACAGGAAAGCGCTTAGAGCAGGCCAGAAAGCGAGGAAGAAAAAGCTCTGATGCGTGGCTACAAGGTCAGCACCGAGAACTCGTCAAAGCCCGCACCAAGGTTCTGCTCGGCAGTAACGAACCAATCGATTCGATTAAGTCTCATCAAGGCGACGTGAAATGTGTCCATTACTTCAACCGTGTTGTATTTCTCCATTACCAGTCCGGCGTACTTGATGGCGAAGGAAATGCTGTTAGTTCGCTGAATATAGCTGTTGGAGTCGATGAAATTGATCGGCAATGCATCAAGGAACGCGCCGAAACGTTCGACTTCCTGTAGGCCTTGAGTCCGAGCATTTTGGAAATCCATTGGCCGCTGTTTTCGAAACTCCTTCCATTTGACATCGAACCCCATCAGCCGCGTCATCCGGAGGATGTGCGTCTTGAAGTAGGCGGTATGCATGCCTTCTTCTACGGTCAGCATCGATAGGTGAATGGCCGAAACATTTAGATGCGCTAGAAATCTATTGCAAGTTGCATTCTTTGCCTGTTCGCCTGTAGAGATGCCTGGCGGCATCACCCGGGCGAAGTAACACCTCATCACAAAGCTAGTGTCAAGATATACGCGCGGCGGTATCGGTGGCACTGTACTTCTACCGAAGTGCTCAATCGGCATTGGCAAGGGCGGATAGGCCTCCCGAGAGAACTCAACGCTCGATAATGTCGGCCCAATCCTGCTCGGAGAGACTGTAGTCCAGAATTGCTGACGCCTTGCTAGTCAGTACGTGGTGCTCCAGCGCCCTCAGTTCGCTCTGGAATTCACGGAAACCGTCTTTGGCGCGACGGCGTTCCTCCAGCAGCCGGCTCACACTGTTCCGCAGAGACTGAATCTCTAAGGACCGCACGAAACCGTCAGTTTGGAGCTGCAGTAGCTTTTGCGCGTTCTCGATATCCTTCTTCGTGACCCTAGAAGTAACTTTGGGCTTCCTTGCGGTCCGGTCGCTGATCAAGTCTGGGGACCAATTCGCGCAGTATTCGGCGCGTTCTCGTAGCGCCAGACTCCACCGCCGCCGAGAAGGACGATGGTGCTGACGATCTAGGAAGCGCACGTTATCCCACGCTAGCATCATGCTTCTCCTTTATGACCAACACGGAACTGATTGCGGTAGCCCTCTCGACCAACTTCGCGAACAGCGTGTAATTAATTGCATGTGCAAAGATAAAGATGATCGATAGAACAATCGTATCCGAACCAGCCTTATACATGAAAAATCGCCGCAAGCCAATGTCTGATTCGCCAACCTCTACGTCCAACCCTGCTATAGATGACTTCCGAATTACGCTAGATTCAATCGGAACTACACCTGAGTAGGGCAAAGGAATCGCTGGCTTAAAATTGGGGCCTTTGTACGAAAACCTAGCAAATCCAGACCCCGAGACCTCCGCCTTCAGCGAAGGCCCCAACCACACTCCGATAGTCTCCATTGTTACCGGAAAGTCGGGCTTGGCTGGTACAGGCTTGTGGAGCGTCACAAGGTCCAACTGCACGTCCAGATACTCAGATTCCGCAGAAGGCTCAACGGTTAGATGCAGATGACAGTCCGAATCCGCGTTGGCAGCATCGACCGCCGCAAACAAGGAAAGCTGTCTCGCCGAGCTCTTCTTCCTTTTGAGAACGGGAGCCAAAGCGCTGCGCAGCGTCTGTAAATCGATCTCGCCTTTCTTTACGCGGCTGCCGAACCCAACGTGCTCGCAGTTGATCGGCTTCAGTTTGATCGGTGCGGACATCGCGGGGCACACAGTACCCTAAGACGGGTAACAACACAATACGGTTGCACCGTGGGAAACTGGGGGAAACTGGGGGAAACTGGGGACAGACGGGAAGTTCCCCCATTCTGAGAATCTCCAATTATTATGAGCAAAACGAATCTCTTCAACCAATGTGAGAAAACGTTCCGTCTGTCCCTGAGTTTCCTGAGTTTCCTGAGTTTCGTCCCTAAGTTTCAAGACGCGGCCCGCAGCCATTCTCATTTGTGAGCCTAGAGTATAGTAACTCTCTATCGTGAAGTCCCCGAGGAGGAGAACATGGTGAGACGCTATTCCTGGCCAATCGCGACCGTCGTTTTGACGATCCTGCTTCTAGCATCGACAGTTCTGGTCCGGTTCGGAGAGGCACAAACAGCCAACCCGGCACCACGGCCTGTCGCCGCCCAACCAAATGGCAGATGGCAGGTCATTAACCCAACGCCGGAATTTGTAGGGCATACCATGCTTCTCGACACCCAGACAGGGCGCACATGGAAAGTGTGTACGGTGGATAAGAAGGATGGCTGGTGTGCCATACATCGGTACGAGGAGGGAGAAACTAGTCCCATCACTGAGAAAGAACCGAGCGGGAACTAGCACGTCGGGAAGATCCTAGCGGGCGGATGGAGCACCCTTAACTTAATTACGGACGGTGCCCCACCCTTTCGCGTTTGCTCCTTGAAAGGGTGGGGCATTCTTCTCTTCGCTCTCTCATAGAGCCTGCTTCGCTCGGAATGACAATGGCGGGTGACGCACCATTTGGCATTTGGTATTTCAAAGGGCGGGGTCTCTGACTCTTAACTGAAGGCGAGGCGGCCGCGCGCGGGGCAGGAGTTTGTGGGGAGGGGACGGGCCCTTCGATTCTCAGGGTAAGCTGAAGCCCGCCCCTACACAGGCTTAGCAGCGAGAGGAGGGCGGAGTTTGCCGGAGGCGAGGTCGTCGAGGGCGCGGAGGCGGCCAGTGAGTTCGGTGGCGGTGACGCGGCCCTGGCGGTAGAGCCCACGCAAGAAATCTGGGGCGGCGCTTTCGCCTTTCAGCGAATTGCATTCCCAACAACAGGAGACCAGGTTGCGGTAGGAATTCTGTCCGGCCCCGGCACAAGGCACGACATGATCGAGGCACCGCGAGCTCGGGCTGGTCTGGCACAGGCAATAAAAACAGAGGCCTTGCTCACGGGCGTGGATGGCCTGGCGCAGGCGCTTCGTTTTCTGGAAATCGAGTTCTTCGAGGCCACCGGCATGGTTCTGGAGCGCAGGTTGGCTAGTTTTTAAGGCATCGGGCGGGGCGGCGGGAATCTCGTCCGGCAGACGCACCTCGACCAAGTGGCCGTCTTTGCTGCGTTGGACCAGACGCAAAGCGCCGTGGTCGATGAGCCGGTGCACGGCTCTGCGGGTGGCGCTACCCGAAATAAGAGTGCCACGGCTGAGCCAGGCCATGGAAAAGCGGAGGCGGAGCTTGCCCTCGAGGCGACTGTGCCGCAGAAGGTGCGAATAGATAGCGCGGTCGACGGTGGACAGGCGCAGCCGCAGGATGAGCTGGTCCTCGAATTGTTTCCAGACGAGTAAGGCATTAGGTATTTTGGTTTTCATGTTTGCATCCGGTGTAAGAGAAGTTGGGAGCTAACAGCGAAGAAAAGGACAAAGACTTAACACCCCGACCGGGCCGGGGCAGGCGCCGACGCAGAGACCGGGGCACAGAGGGCACGGAGAAACAGGGGAAAAGCAGATCCCTCGCTGCGTCTGCCCAAGCAGCAGGCAGGCTCGGGATGACAAAGTCGCAGTGAGGGCAGAGACGAGGCCGAAAAAGGCCCAGAAATAAAAAACGCCGGCCCTTCGAGGCTCAGGGTAAACTGGAAGCCCTTCGTACCTCAGGGCAAGCCGGCGCTACAAAACAAAAAGCCCCGACAAAGTCGGGGCGCACTTCTTTTCAGGAGTAAATGTACGACAGCGACAATAAACTTGTCAAGGAAAAAACTCAGATTTAATTAAGTCGTTTGGATGGTGTGGGATAGAAGGAACGGCAAAAGCCCCCACAGCCGTCAGTCAAGCACAGAAAAATAAAAAGAATTCTGTAAGTCCTGTCACATCTTGCACTTGCACATCCAGACGCGCCAGTGACCGGCCCGGCTTAGCCATTGGTGAGGGGCGGCCGGCCGCCTCAGTCTGTAAGTTGCTAGCAGGGAGCGAGCGACATGCGCGAGCCGCAGTTGTTCCAAGAGGGATTGCCCGCACCCTCAGGTCATCTAGAGAAGGCTCTCGTTGTTGGCGCTGCGTGACTTTGGGACAAAACCAAAACCCCCAGGTACAAAAGCGGTACCTGGGGCGGCACCCGCTTAGTGCGGCCCTCGCGGTAGAGCCCACGCAAGGTCGGGATCTCCGATCGGGACATGTAGGCCACCCAAAGGCGTTTTTCGGAACTAAGGCGCGGCCCACCCACCCGCGCAGAATTCCACGGAATCGAATGAGGCTATCAGACAGAGAGCCCGGTCAGTGTGGCCGGGCTCTTCTGCTTTTTCGGCAAAGCCGGACGGCTACCTTGCGGCCGTGGCGGCGGCGACTCTGACTTTGGCCAGCTCAGGAACGACGCCGAGCTGCTGCATGAAGCCCAAAGCGTCCCAGTTGATCCAGCCTTCTACCATCTTGCCGCCAGCGAAGCGGGCGATGCTTATCCCGGTGATGGCGAACTGCTTCCCCGTTGGGGCAATGCCGTTGAGATCGCCCTTATGGGTACCGCGGCAGGACCAACGGGCCGTCACGGTTTCGCCTTCGGCGATGAGATCCTCGATCGTCAGGCGGAAGTCGGCGATGGCCGTGCGGTAGAGATTGGCGCGCAACTTTTCACTCTCCGGGCCCCGCCCAAAATCAGGGGTCGAAGAATCATGGTGCGTGTAGGCAGGAGCAAAGAGCTGGTCTGCGACCGGCAGATTGCCCTTGTTCCAAACTTCATCGAACAAACGACGGACTGCATTTTTGTTTGCATCTGACATGGTAATTCTCCTTTTTTACTTTTACGAAATTCGAGCTTCCTCCTCGCAGAGAGCGAGTCGGGGTTGCGTTGCCTACTGTGGCCTGGAACTGCTGGCGTCTTGAGTGCGTGGACCTGTACGTCGGACAGGGGATCGGGCCCCGCGCAAGGGAATAGAAAGGAACCGAGTAGGTTCTGCCCTTCTTAGCGCTCGATGCGGAGCTTAGCCTTTAAAGAAACTGCGTTCGGACTACGAAGCGGGAGTCTCGCCCCGAACTGCGGGACTACGGCATCATCTTGTTCCCCGCGAGCGTGCAAGTCAAGGAGAATCGAAAGATTCTTTTGTGCAAAAAAAGCGGCGGCTGAACATGCGGAACGGGGAAAAGTCTCGACAATCGGGCGTCGAACAAGCGAAGCGTGCGGCACACGGCCAAAGACGTTTTTCGGAATTAAGGCGCCGCCACCCGCCCTGTTAGCGGTGCGCGACTTCGGGAGAACAAAACCCCCAGGTAGAAAAGCGCTACCTGGGGTACTCGGCCACGGTTAGCAGAAAGCCGCGCAAGTGGCGGGTCGCGTATCCTCGTGCCCTCGGAAAGCATCACAGGAGCGAGTCCGCTTCATTCTGGAATTCTCTTATGGCAAAAGCTTACAACGCCCCAAGTATCGATGAATACCTGCTCAAGCGGCTGATGCCGGTGGAAGGAGCGATCCCTCATGTGCAAGGAATCGAGATGTACGGCAATTCTATTCCCGCCGGAACGGTCGGCGGCGACCTCTTTGAATACATAAACTTCCAGCAACGTTACGACATCGAAGCACGGATTCAGCGGGCACTGAAGCGGTCGAAGGAGTACCTCGAGCCGCTTCCGGCAGGAGCAGCACCACGCAATTCAGTGGACGGCCATGTCGAATGGTTGAAATCGAGGCCGGGCTATAAACCTGAGATGGAGACCGAATATCAAGCCGCTCGAAGTTCGGAGCAGGTGCGGGTGGCCGAGGACCTGCATGAGCTTTACAGCACAGCGGGCGTCCTGGTAGTGGACGCTCAAGGACATGGAATCATTTCAGCGAAAATCGCATCCACGGTTCACGACACGTTTCATGCCCTGATGCTTGCCGAACTCGATCACCGGGGAAGAACGACTGCGGAGTTGTTCGAGAGGATCAACTTGCGATTGGCCCTGTCAGTCACCGCTCGCAATGCTCTCGGCAGAAGCGAGAAAGAAAGCGCGCAGGAGATTGCCACGATGCTTTACGGTGAAGTGCATCCTTACGGTTATTTTAGATTCGTGAATTTTGGACATCCACCACCGCTGGTCTTTTCCGCCGAATACCGCAAGTTCATGGAGATTGACAAGAACGGCATGGTGCAATTTCTCCCGCTCGGACTGCAGCTTGCGGAGGATGACCCGGATCGCAACCGGTACCTTTCCTTGGAATTCCGGCAGAGGCGGGCAAAATCCTCGGATGTGGCAGAGCTAACGCTGATGAGTCCGGGAGACATTTTCTTCCTTTACACCGACGGGGTTTATGACGGAAGCGACAAGGAGGAACGGCAGCAGCTTGAAAACGTCATGCGCGAACACAACCTGCTGCCGGCAAAAGACATTTGCAATGCACTGCTCGAATACGCCGTCAAACGAGACGATCGTCTGCGACAGATTGGCGAGGAAGATCGTATTGACGATAAGACAGTTTTTATCATCAAGCGGAATTGAAACTCGAAAATAGAAATTAGGAATTGGAAAAGGGCTAGAGAAAAGACCCCACCCTTGCCTGCCCGCGCAGGCGGGCAAAACCCGCAAGGGTAGGCCACCCAGAGGCATTTTTCGGAATTAAGGCGCGGCCACCCACCGTGACTAGTGATCCGGGCAGCGTTGACGGGAAAGAAGGTGAGTGATAGATTCGCGCCCTACCCATTGGGGGCCGGATCTGGGCCCAATTCGATCCGTCAAAAATTCGAGGAGGCACCATGAGGAAAGCTCTTCTGACCACGATATTTGCTGCAACTTTGCTGACTGCGTTCCCTGCGTTTGCGCAGAGTCCCAACTTCGACCCTGGACCTGTTTGGCGCGTGTCTTATTACCATATCAAATCAGGACAAGCTGACGCGTTCTGGAAGAACTTTCGCGAGAATACCAAGCCGATCTTTGAAGAGTTCAAAAAGGCCGGCTTGATTTCGGATTACAAGACGTTTACGAATCCGGTGACCG
>Ga0070732_10001910_pt1 | contig 11361 bp, 12 predicted proteins | sample Coa_R1_5_FD_66449 | JGI IMG/M metagenome (GOLD analysis project Ga0070732, IMG submission 66449) | Surface soil microbial communities from Centralia Pennsylvania, which are recovering from an underground coalmine fire - Coalmine... | ecosystem: Environmental > Terrestrial > Soil > Unclassified ...
TGCTCGTCGACGAACGTCGCGTCGAGCGGGACCTGGTTGTTGAGCTTCGTCTGGTCCACGCCGACACCCGTGAGACCGGCGACTTGCACGCCCGCAGGTGTGCCGGGCTGGTCGGCGAGCTGGACCGTCTGCGCGAAGGCCACACTGGCGATGGAAAGGGACACCGTCAGCGAAATGAGGCAATGAGTGAATGGGCGAATGAGCGCCGCCGCACGACGGCCGCCGCGCACATCAGTCATTCGCTCGCTCACGAAGCCCTCATTCACCGAATCACTCCACCCATTCGCCCATTCACCCATTCCATTCACGCATTCGCTAATTCGCTAATTGCCTCATTTAGCAACGGTCCTCGTGGGCAGTCCCTGCTTGAGAAGCAACGCCTTCGCCTGCTCAATCGGAATCCGGTACGTCCCCGCGTTCTTGTCCGCCACCCCGTACGTGGTGAGGAGCGTCTCTTCGTCCGCGCGAAACGCCGCCAGGGGTGCCGGGTCGTCGGCGAGCAGGTTCGGCTCGGGCATCGGCGTGCCCGCAAGGACGCGCCCGTCTTTGATCACGGGCATGCTGACCGACGCCGCGACCGGCGCGCGGCCGGCATCGCTCGCGTCTGCGTCGTACTGGAAGTACTTGAAGATGCCCGTCACCAGGCCCTGGCACACGAACGTCGTCACGAAGATGACCGCGAGGAACCAGACGATGCCACGGAAGTTGACGCTGTCGGCCTGGACGGGGTCCCCGCCTGGGTCGCTGGCCGCTTTAGTGGTCGACATGGGCCAGGGCCTCCTTGAAGTACGGGTCATGCGCCGGCACGAGCGACCGGCCGCCCAGGTTGTAGAAGAAGAACGTCAGCCAGATCCCGCCAAGCGCGAAGACCGCCGCGAAGTCCAGCCAGGACACCGTCGGGCCGTCCGGGCGATGCATCGGGGCGATCGTCCAGACGGTGTCGATGACGCGCATCACGAGAATGAAAAGCGCCAGCCACATGACGCGGCCGGGCGTGCGCTTCAGATTGCGCCAGAGCAGCAGCGAGAACGGCACGACGAAATGGCCGAGGAGCACCAGAATCGCAATCGGCCCCCACGCCCCATACATGCGGTTGAGGTACCAGGGAATCTCGTCGGGCAGATTGCCCTGGTAGATGATGATGAGCTGCGAGACGTTGAAATACGCCCACAACATCACGAACGTGAGCATCAGGTTGCCAAGGTCTGAGAACGTCTCGGCCCGGGCCACGTCCGACACGGGCTTCGCGCGCGCGAGCAGCGACAAGATCAAGACCGTGAAGGCCATTGTCGACAGGCCTTGCTGGCCGAGCGTAAGGATGCCGAAGATCGTCGACGAGAAGTGCGGATTGCCCGACATGACCCAGTCCACGGCGCTGAAAGTGACCGTGATCATGTAGAGGACGAGCCCCGGGCCGGAGAGCATGCGCATCCGGCCGTCCTTCGGGCCCGGCAGCCGCGTCGGCTGGCCGTCCTGCTCGCCCGACCAGCGGGTCAAGAGCGTCGTCAGCCCGCCCCAGATGGCGAAGTACAGCGCCGCGCGCGCGAAAAAGAAATCCCGATTGAGGTACGCGGCCTTGCTCACGAGCACGGGGTCCGCGGCCGCTTCCGGCCGCGCCCAGGGATAGAGGACTTCGAGGTGGAACGCGATCGGCAGGAAGAGCAGCACGACGAGAGGCCACGTTCGGGCCGAGGCCTCGAGCACCCGGCGGGCGAGCAGGCCCCAGAGGCCGCCCGAGAGGTACTGCACCATCAGGATCGCGAGCGAGCCGACCGTGATGCCCGTCCAGAAGACGAACGCGATGAGGTAGGCCTGCGCGAAAATCTGGTGGTTCGTCGTCCAGCCGATGGCGCAGCCGGCGATCCCGGCGACCGCGAGGCCGATGGCCACCGCACGTCCGCGACCGAGTTCGGCGGTGGGCCGTGCCGCGAGGAGAGCCGTGTCGTCGAGGGCCGCGCTGCTCATTTTCCTCCGCCCAACTTCTGCCGCTCGTCAGTCGGCACATCGGTCGCCGGCGCGTCATGGCTCAACTGGAGCGCGCGCACGTACGCGATGATCCGCCACCGGTCCTCGACGGGAATCTGCGACTTGTAGTCCGGCATCGCGCCGAAGCCGTTCGTGATGACCTGGAAGAAATACCCCGCCGGCGCCTGACGCAGCCGGTCGACGTGGTAGTTGGCGGCCTTCTTGAAGCCGCGCTGCACGATCATGCCGTTGCCTTCGCCCGTTCGGCCGTGGCACGGCGAGCAGTAGATGTTGAAGCGCTCCTCTCCGCGATCGAGATCCGCGCGCGTGATCGCGAACGGAAAGAGCGGCGAGACCTGGCCGTTGACGCGGCCGGTATAGAGGAGCTCATCGTCGTTGAGATGGCCGCGCGCGACCGTGCCGTCGACCAGCGGCCGCGCCGAGCTGCCGTCGGCGTAGAGATCGCTCGCGCGATACGGCCGGAACCGCGGGCTGTCGTGCATGTCCTGGCGGCACGAGGCGAACGTGACGGCCGCCAGCACCAGCGCCAGGCCCCCTGCGAGGCTGCTCCATCTACTCATCGACGTCGACCACCTCGCGGGCGCCGAGGCCCGCGAGAAAGACCCGCGTGCGACTCGCGTCGAACTTCGGGTCGCTCGCCTCGATGACGAGGAAGAAGCTGTCCGAGCTGGCGTGCTCGGCGAACCGCGCGACGTTGAACACGGGATGGTACGGCCGCGGCAGGCCGTTCAGCGCGAACATGCCGATGACCGCCGAAAAGGCCGCGAAGAGGATCGTCAACTCGAAGGCCGGCGGGATGTAGGCGACCCACGCCCAGAGCGGGCGGCCGCCGACGTTCATCGGATACCAGACGACCATCGTGTAGTACTCGAGCGCCGCGGCGGTCATGAGACCCACGAGGCCGCCCGCCAGGATGATGGGCTGGACCTTGTGCTCCTTGATCCGCAGCGCGTCGAACAACCCGTGGATCGGAAACGGCGAGAAGGCGTCCGTCTTCGTGTAGCCCGCCTCGGTGACCTTCTGGGTCGCCTCGAGCAGTGACTGGGCCGTATTGAACTCGGCGAGGAGGCCGTAGGACTGCGCCGTGGACATATCAGTGGCCTCCTCCCGCAGCGGGCGGCCCCGGCGCCGCCTTCGGGTTCGATCCGGGAAGGAGCGTGTGCATCTCGAAGATCGAGATCATCGGCAGCAGGCGGACGAAGACGAACATCAGCGTCACGAAGAGACCGATGGAGCCGAAGAGCACGGAGAAGTCCCAGAAGGTCGGGTAATACATCTCCCACGACGACGGCACGAAGTCCCGGTGCAGGCTCGTCACGATGATGACGAACCGCTCGAGCCACATGCCGACGTTGATGAACATGCAGACCGTGAAGACCACGCCGACCCTGCGGCGCAGCGTCTTCGACCACATGAGCTGCGGCACGAGGAAGTTACAGAGCAGGAGCACCCAGTAGGCGTAATGATAGGGTCCGTACCAGATGCGGTTCTTCAGCATGAACCGCTCGAACTCGTTCCCGCTGTACCAGCCGAAGAAGGCTTCCGACATGTAGCCGTAGACGACCACGAGCCCCGTCACGAGCATCACCTTGGCCATGTTCTCGATGTGGCGCATGGTGACGAAGTCCTTCAGGCCGTAGATCGCGCGCAGCGGAATCATGAGCGTCAACACCATCGCGAAGCCCGCGTAGACCGCGCCGGCGACGAAGTAGGGCGGGAAGATCGTGGCGTGCCAGCCCGGTACGATGGCCGAGGCGAAGTCGAAGCTCACGACCGTGTGGACCGAGAGCACGAGCGGCGTCGAGAGGGCCGCGAGGATGAGGAAGGCGTTCTCGTAGCGGTGCCAGTGCCGCGCCGATCCTCGCCAGCCGAGCGCCAGCACGCCGTAGATCTTCTTGATGATCGGCAGTGTGGCCTTGTCGCGATACGTGGCCAGGTCAGGCACGAGGCCCGTGTACCAGAAGATGAGCGAGACGGAGCCGTAGGTCCCGACGGCAAACACGTCCCAGATGAGCGGGCTCCGGAAATTCGGCCAGAGCGTCATCGCGTTGGGATACGGGAACAGCCAGTAGGCCGCGAGCCACGGCCGGCCCGTATGGAGAATGGGGAACATCGCGGCGCAGGCGACCGCAAACAGCGTCATCGCCTCGGCCGACCGGTTGATTGACGTCCGCCAATCCTGCTTGAAGAGGAGCAGGATGGCTGAGATCAGCGTTCCGGCGTGGCCGATTCCGATCCACCAGACGAAGTTGATGATGGGGAACGCCCAGCCGACCGGGATGTTGGTGCCCCAGATGCCGATGCCCTTGAGGAACAGGTACACGACCGAGACCACGAGGACGTTCACCAGCAGAAAGCCCACGAGGGCGAACGCGAACCACGCGATCGGTGTGTTCTTCGTGAGGACGATGAAGGTCAGCTTGTCGGCAATCGTCCGGTACGAGTGGCCCGGCCCGATGATCGCGGGCGGGATCCTGACGTCGCCTGAAGGGTATTCGGTCTGCTGCACAGTGGCTCCAGGTGTCGATCAGGCCTTCAGCTTCGGGTTCGGATTGCGCACGACCGCCAGATACGTCGTGCGCGGCCGCACGCCGAGATCCTCGAGCAGCCCGTAGTTGCGTTGTTGCTTCACGAGCGACACCAACTTGCTCTCGGGATCGTTCAGGTTCCCAAAGACAATGGCGTCGGTCGGGCAGGCCTGCTGACACGCCGTCTTGATCTCGCCATCCCGGATCCGGCGGTTTTCGGTCTTCGAGTCGATCCGCGCGTGGCTGATCCGCTGCACACAGTAGGTGCACTTCTCCATGACGCCGCGGCTGCGCGGCGTGACGTCGGGGTTCATCTGCGACTTGAACGACTCGGTGTCGTAGTCCGTGTAGAGCAGGAAGTTGAACCGCCGCACCTTGAACGGGCAGTTGTTCGAGCAATACCGCGTGCCCACGCAGCGGTTGTAGACCATGTCGTTCAGGCCTTCGTCGTTGTGCGACGTGGCCGCCACCGGACAGACCAGCTCGCACGGCGCGTCCTCGCACTGCTGGCACGGCACCGGCTGGTGATACATCTTCGGCGAGTCGAGATCGCCCTCGTAGTACGTGTCGACGCGGATCCAGTGCATCTCGCGCGTCCGCATGACCTGGCTCTTGCCGACGACCGCGATGTTGTTCTCCGACTGGCACGCCGTGATGCACACGTTGCAGCCCGTGCAGGCGTTCAGATCGATCGACATGCCCCACTTGTCGCCCGCGTACTCGACCGCTGGGAAAAGCGACAGGCGCGGATCGGGACGATTCGACCCGATCTTCGCCACGGCCTTGGGGTCGTTCCGGTAGTCCTCGGCATCGACCACCCGGACAGGATTGCGTTCCTCCATCAGGAAGTGGTTCTGCGTGGTCGCGATCGGGTAGGTCGTGCCGGTCTTCGCCACGGTCGCGCCGCCGTCGTACCACGGCGCCTTCGACGTCCGAATGGGAAACACATCGACGCCGATCGCGTTCCCGACCTTGCCCGACTTCCGGCGGCCGTACCCGAAGTGGACCGCGATGACGTCGTCTGCCGTGCCAGGCAGCACGAGAACCGGGAGGTTCACCGTGCGGCCGAGATAGCTGATCGCGAGCACGTCCTGACCGGTGTTGCCCGGGCGACTCGCCGGCACGCCCAGCCGTTCGGCCATGCGCGTGCCGATGTAGCAGACGTTGTCCCAGGTGGCTTTCGACAACGGCTTCGGCAGTTCCTGCAGCCACCCGTTGTTGGCGAAGCGGCCGTCGAGGATGTACGGATCGGGGCGGAACACGATTTCCATCCCGCTCGTCGTCGGCGGCTCGGGGTTGGGAATGGCCGTCGCCGTCATCGCTGGCGGCGCGGGCACGAGCCCCGACGGGGCCGTGCGCTTCTCCGACGGCGCGCCCTTCGGCGGCTCGACGCGCGGACCTTGTGACGCGGTCCCTCGGAAGAAGCCGTCATGAAGGCCGCGCCGCCAGGCGGCCGCCGCATCCTTGAAGGGCTTGCCGTCCGCGTCGACGAGCGTCCACTTGGCCGTGGTCTTGCCCTCGAACGCCCGCGTCCAGTAGTTCCGCACGAGATCGACCGGCAGGCCGCCGATCCCGATCGTCGGCGTCGTGGGCGTCGCAGCCGCAGTGAGGGCGGCCGGCGCCGCGGCCGGCGCGCCGTTGAAGAGCGCCAGGACTTCGATCGCCTGGTGCCCCTCGTAGAGTGGCGCAATCAGCGGCTGAATCAAGGACACCGTGCCGTCGAACGCTCGAACGTCTCCCCAGCTTTCGAGGAAGTGCGCCTCGGGGAGGTGCCAATGGCACTCCTCCGCGGTTTCATCGTCGTAGAGGCCGACGTGAACCCGTGTGCCCACTTTGGCGAGAGCGCCCGTGAAGTCGAGATCGGCGGGCGCCGTGAAGACCGGGTTCCCGCCGAGAATCACGAGCGTGTCGACCTTGCCAGCCTTCATGTCGGCGACGAGCTCCGAGATCGACTGGACGCCGTCCGCTGGCGTTTCGGTGACCGCCGCCCCGTAGGTGACCGTGCTGCCCGTGTTGCCCAGGGCGTCGTTCATCGCCCGGACGAGGTGGTGCACGGCCGCCGGCTGGCGTTCGCCAGCGACCACGGCCGACCGGCCGCGATGTGCCTTCAAGTCCTCGGCCAGGGCCTCGACCCAGAGCGCCGCGTCGCCGGCGGCCGGCATCGGGGTTCCGGCGCCGACCGCTCCCGCGAGCGATTCGGCAAACGCATGAACGTCGCGCGCCTTCATCGCCAGCCGGTGTTCGGCCTTCGCGCCGGTGAGCGTCGGCACGGGCTCGACGACGTACAGCCGGTTCAGCGCGTCTTGAGGCGTCCCGATCCGGCGGCGCGAGGAGAAGTCCTTCGAGTACCGGACCATACTCGCGCCCGTATCGAGGAAGTCCGAGTCGAGCGAGACGACGACGTCCGCTTTGTCGAAGTGATAGAACGGCGTCGTGGCCGGCACGCCGCCCTGGACGACGCCAAACACGGCGTCCCATTGGTGCCATCGCGAGTCCGGATACGCCGCTCGAATCTGTTCAATCTGATCGAGAAGCGACGGCGACGAAATCGGCTCGGAGAGGAACCGGAGGGTCTGGCCCTTGAGGGCGCGCTGGGTGCGCGCGATGCTCTGTATGGCGGTGACGAAGTCGCCCCAGGTTCGCGGCTCGCCCCGGTAGAGAACCGTCTTCGACCGGTCCGGATCGTACAAGCCGAGCACTGACGCCTGTCCGAAGACGTCCGTCCCGCCGAGGCTCATCGGATGGTCGGGGTTGCCCTCCATGTGGGTGGGCCGGCCCATGTGGTTCTCGGCGAGGAGCGGCACGGCCATGCCGGCGTGCGGCATCGACGTCGCATAGAAGAGCGGGCGGCCCGGGACAATCTCCTCGGGCTGGCGGACGTACGGGAGGATCTTCTCGTCCGGCTGTCGCGTGCAGGCGCTCACGCCGGCGAGCGCCAAAGACGCGCCCATCAAACGCAGGAATGTCCGCCGGCCCTTCGGGTCCGTGAACTCTGACGCGTGCGCGGGGAACTCGCGATGGAGGAGCTCGTTGAACTCGGGAGTGGCGGCCAGCTCATCGAGGCTCCGCCAGTACTTCTTGCCCTCGAGCCCGGCGAGCTGCGTCCGCATTTCATCAAAGGTCATCGTGGGCCTATCTGTGACACACCGAGCACGACGTCATGTGACGCTGACTCGAGATGTTGTAGTGGTCCTTGTCCTTCAGGGTCAGGCCCAACGCGAGCTGGCTCGTGAATGACTCGCCCGTCTTCAGCGTGACCGGGTGGTCCCACGCGGGCTGCCGGTACGCCATGTTGAAGATTTCTTCCTTGGGCCGGATGAAGTTCTCGGGAGCCCGGTGGCAGCCGAGGCACCATTCCATCTGGAGGCTCGGATATTGATAGACGATGGGCATCTTGTCGACTGGACCGTGGCAGGTCGAGCACCCAACGCCCTTGTTCACATGGATTTGGTGGTTGAAGTAGACGAAGTCTGGTAGGTCATACACCTTAATCCACTCTAATCTGGTATCTGACCTAAAACTGGCGCGTATCGGTTCGAGGATCGGCGCGTTGGTCCAGAGCTGCGAGTGGCAGTTCATGCAGGTCCGGGTCGGCGGGATACCCGCGTAGCTCGAGTTCTCGACCGACGTGTGGCAGTACCGGCAATCGATGCCGTCGCCGCTCACGTGGTGGAGATGGCTGAACTGGACAGGCTGCTCGATGAACTCGTCCTGCTTGGTCAGCCACGACGAGCGCATGAGCATCAGCACGACCCAACTGGCCAAGGCCACGAAGGCGAGGGCGGCCGCAATGCTCGACCTGGCGAGGGCGTTGGCGCGTTTGGGGAACAGCTGGCTCATAGAAACTGACAGTCGCCGTGTGCCCGCGGTCGTGCTCGAACGAGGTCATCGGACGAGCCAGCCCGCGGCGGGCAAGAGCGGGGTAAACCCGGCTGGCGCGGTCGGAAGCGCATCGGGCGGGCAACGGCGCCCGGCGCGGCGCACATATGATGTGAAACCTTTCACAATCTTGTCAAACCCGAACACTCTAAGGCCGCAGTCGCCGGGTGATAGGATTCGCGCCCAGCAAGGCGTCCAATGGAGGGGTCATGTCGTTGTTGTTTCGCGCGTCGGCCGTGTTGACGGTCTCGATCGCGCTTGCGGGCTGCGGTAGCTCCACCAGTCCGAGCGGTAGCAGTTCTTCCAGCAGCTCCGGCTGTGGCGCGGGCAGTGTCAACAAAGGCACGCTGACTGCGACGATCAACGGCGTGTCGTTCACGGCGACGTGCGTGACGGCGTCGTTCATCAGCCCGGGTCTGGCGATCGGCGCCACTGATGGAACGCAATCCGTCGGTGTGGGCGCGATCAGCACGGGTCCCGCGACCCTGAACATGAACAACGGCGGGGCGAACGGACTCGTCAATCTGCTTCCAACGAGTGGTGCGTCGTGGACTGCCAACGCCGGCACGGTCGGAAGCAGTGGCACGCTGACCCTTACGAGGCTCGATTCGACGGGCGCCGCAGGAACCTTTTCTTTTACCGCGATCGCGACGGCGGGCACGGGCGCGACTGGCACGAAGGTCGTCACCGCTGGAACGTTCAGCGTGACCTTCTAGGAAGCTCTCTTACGCCGGGGGCGTAATTTGAGCCTCGTAACCGAGATCGTGCAGTCGGCGGACCAGGCGGTTGACGGTCTTGGTGCGCTCGCGGCGGTCGAAATGGCGAGGGCCGAGGTCACGATAGTCGACGTCGTCCCGGAGCATGTAGTACACCGCCGTCAGCATCGACGCCGCCACACCGACGATAGCCTTTTTGGCGCCGCGTCGGGCTTTGAGGCGGGGGAATTGGGCGCGGAGGTAACTGTCCTTCTTGCGACTGGCGGCCCACGCCGCCGGGACGAGCGTGGTCTTGGGCCACGTGCCACTCTTGCGCAGGCGGGTCGACTGTCGTTTTCTCTTCACCCGCGATGATCGCCCCGAGCATCGCGCGGCCACTGGTGCCGAGGATGTTCGACAGGACGCTGGCGACTTTCAGGTTGGCGTCCTCCAGGATCTTCTGGATCCGCAGTGTGTGCTGGGATCTCGCGGACGAGCTGTTTGCGCGTGCGCGTCAGATCCCGCCGCGCCTGGATGGGCGCAGGCGGCACGAAGCTGCTGCGGATCAGCCCGTGCGCCAACAGGTCGGCGATCCACGTCGCATCGTTGACATCCGTCTTGCGCCCCGGCACGTTGCGGATGTGCTGGGCATTGGCGAGCACGAGCTCGACCTGCCCCTCCAACAGATGCCAGACCGGTTTCCAGTACCCCCCGGTGGCCTCCAGGGCGACGTGCTCCAGACCGTGTGGGGAGGAACCGCTTCGTCGAAGTCTTCTAGTCGTGCTCCGGAGGCATCTGCCTCGTCGACACAGTTCGGGGTGCTCGCGGGGTTCCGGGTCCAACTTCTAAACGGGTTCGAAGCACCAGGGAGAAACCGACCTCGTTCCCCACACTCGTGTCGTCTTATGCAGCCCGACTGATTTCGCAAGACGCCGACACCCGCTTCATGCGTCGGGGTCGGTTCTGACCGATGGGGAACTTCTAACGCATCGAGGGCGGGCGCCAGGCGTGGTGTAGCCGCATTTCAACGTGGCACGACGCGTAGCCGGTCGCCGATGCGTAGCCCGGCGCGGTCGGCCGCTCCGGCGGCCAGTTCGACGACCGCGAAGGCGCGAAGGGCGAGGGCGGCGCGCCACGGCTTCACGGCACGCGCAATCTTCACGACGCGCCCGTCGCGCGCGACGAACACGACGTCGATCGCGAATTTCATGAAGAAGGTGTGGACTCCGTTGGACGGTGCGATCACGAGCGCGACACCCGGCGCAAGGGAATCGCGGCCGAGGAGCCCCCGCTTCCTTGAGGCGGAATCCACCGCCGCCTCGACGGTTGTCGCGAGCGTCGTGGCGGCGGCTGTCGAGCGATCGATGCACAGCGCCAGCGGCGGTGCCTTCTTCTTCAGGATCGGCTCGAGAAAGTGCGGGCGGGGCACGCTATCCCTCGTCGAGTCTCGACGCGTTCGGCATCGAGGGCGGGCGCCAGGCGTCGAGGAGCTGCAAGTGGCCCGCGCCCTCTGCCTTCCTCGCGTAGCGTCGATCTGCGGTCAGCATCGTGCCTCCACGAACCACCGCGAGCGCGTGATATGCGGCGTCGTAACAGGTGACGTGGTGGTCCCGCATCAGTCGAAAGATGGCGGCCGTATAGGCCGCCGGAGGCTCTTCAGGCATCCGCAGGTCGATCATGGCGTCAAGTAACTGATCGGCCTTTGCCGGGTGCTTGAGACCGAGGACATTTCCCACCTCGAACGCCCAGAGCGTCGGCACGAGGATCTGGCACGAGCCAGCGAGCCACGCGGCCTTTAACGCCAGGGCGCGATCCCGATCGTCTTCTTCGTCGGACCGCAGAACCCACTTCAAGAGCACGGACGCGTCGGGCACCAGCAGCGTCTCGGGCATCAGCGGTCTCGATCGCGCCGGACCAGCTTCACCAGCTCGGACGTGGAGACGGCCGTCGTGGTCTTCCGCAACGCCTCGAGGCGGCGGCTGGCACGCTGTCGTTGCAGCGTCAGGATCTCGCGCCTCAGGGCGGCGTTGATCACCCGGCTCCGCATCCCGCTTTCCACCAGCCGGTCGAGATCGGCCTTCACGTCGTCATCCAGGACGATGTTCACTTTGGTGGGCACAAGCATTATCCCCTTTCAGGGGATAATAACATGCACCACCTCAGCCGTTGGCTGAAGGTTGGAGAATGGGTTCGAGCAGGAGGAAGCCATGACCGACCAGTTGACCCATGACGGAACGATGACCGACGTGCCCGCTCCTCTCAAGATTTGCCCG
>Ga0070732_10001911_pt1 | contig 11361 bp, 7 predicted proteins | sample Coa_R1_5_FD_66449 | JGI IMG/M metagenome (GOLD analysis project Ga0070732, IMG submission 66449) | Surface soil microbial communities from Centralia Pennsylvania, which are recovering from an underground coalmine fire - Coalmine... | ecosystem: Environmental > Terrestrial > Soil > Unclassified ...
GCCGACTTGACACGATGCGATATGTAGCACTGGATTCGGCACCTATGCCTACTGTCGTTATGAAGAAGATGTTCTCTCAAACGTATGGAGTAGCACAAGATCGGAATTCTAGGAGTTCTTTTACCAAATAAACACTCTTATCTTATCAGACAGAGTCGAACTGTCCTCGAGGACTTGAAGGGTCTCTGACCTGCAAAGCCCTGAGCATAGCTGCTTGATTCTTCTGGACGGCTCCGCCGCGACCTCGTGGAGCTCAAGCTGGTTGCGGACTCGTTCATCGACCATATCATTACATAATGGTTATCGCGACAGAGAGAGGACGTTCGAGTGTTCTATACTGGGCCACTTTCTCCAAGAATTGGAGAGCGAACTCTGGCAAGATCGTGTCGGCGTCATCGCGATCAAGACTCTTCGGAGAAGACACGGTCGAGAACCGCGAATAGAGCGGAACCTCGTCAAAAAAGCCGGCCTGATGATACTGAGCAATGTCCAGCGAACCTTCTTCTTGAAGGTTCCCTTGTAATTTCGAAGTATATTCAGAATTGAGAATCACAGATTCCATCCGACTTCTCGCAGAGAATCAGCATGATCCTCGGTTAATGTCCCTGGCCCATGTTTCCAAGTCCCATCGATATTGATGGTTGGAGTTCCAGCTCGCTTTTCCAGGTGTGCATGCCACTGCTCGTGAGCAATCCTGGGAGGATCGATGCGATGGATGCCTTGCGGCCCCTGACCCCTTCTCGCCATGCTTGCCGCTTGACTGGGAGTCATCGAGAAGGCTGTGTTTGACTCGCTCTTGTTCTCCTCTGCGTCAATACCCATTCTAGTCCAGATAACATTGATGTTACAGAGCAAGAGCCACGGATCCCGTCACCCTGGACACGCTGTGCACGCCGTGGCCGGAGGTGTTGATTGCTTATCATCAGTCCAGATTCCTCGGCTCGCTGACGGATCTCACGCGTGAGCGTACCTCGCTCTGCGTGGAGGTCTGGTCGTGCCGGGCCCGCTTCAGCTCTTCGAAGCCCATTCACGAGGTTCCCGCGCTGGGGCGCGAGGACCGGCGTTGACGCCGCCTTGCGCTGCGGGTTCTCGAGGGGCAACCCCGTTTCAAAGGGTTTCCCGCTGTGGGTCGGGCTTCCGCCCGGCCGCGAGCGGTCGAACTGAGATGGAATCGAGAGGAAGGCCCTACGCCTCACGCCTGGCCAAATCCTGCTCCGAGGTCTGCCGAGAAATCGCATCCCGATCCTACTCGGGTTCCATGCTGCCTGTTTTCAACAGGAACTCGTCCAGAGCCTTGGCTGCCTCTGGCGATGATTTTTCACAGACTCGGCACCCGGGCGCGCAGTGCGGCTCTTTGAGGGCCGTGCTGGTCGGTGAGAGATGAGCGAACTGAAAACAGATCGGCCCGGCGATCGCCTGAAAGACGAGCAACACCATGACGACCAGGATGAGTTGTAGGCGCAAATCTTTCAGTGCGTCAAAACGTATCTTCATCGCACCCCTCCTTTAGAGGCCTCGCGTAACAGGGCTCCTGGTATGTCGGTCAGTTTTTCTTGGGAGTGTCTCCGCCGGTGGGCGGCTGCTCCTTCAGCCCCAGCACTTGTGCGGCTTCAGCGCGAAAGAGAAGAAGTTCCTCGTCCTTCGAATTCGAACGTTCCATCGCCTCGAGGGCCTGGTCGTAACAGCAGCTCGCTTGCGTTTGATCGCCGAGCTGCCTGTAAGCCATTGCCAGGAACAAGTCGTTACTGGCTTCACCCGCCCCGTGGAGCTTCGTAGACTTCTGGAGCGCCTCGGCCGCGGCTTTCCAATCGTTGGTACGATAGAGAGCAACTCCCAGCGTGTTCCAGTATTCCCACTGATGCGGAGCCTGCGCGACGGCGCGCTGGGCGAACTCGACCGCCTGCGCCGGGTTGTACGTCGCCTCCTGAGGGCGACTGGCCAGCAGCCATGCCAGGTTGTTGAGAGGCCCCACGCGATTCGGCTCGAGCTTCAAGGCTTCTCGAAAGAAGCGCTCCGCCTCCGTGCGCTGGCCCCGTTCCAGAGAACGAGCCCCCAGCATCTCGTAAGCCGAGCAGACGGGAAGCCGGCGCTCGGGATCCTTCGGAGTCTCCGCGGCAAGCGTTGCAAGGAACTCAATGAGTTCTCTGCGAGCTTGTTCTGCCTCCTGCCGCAGACCCTGTAACTCGAGCAAATCGCTCATGTGCATCTGGCTGTACGTGAGCGAGCGGAGAGTTTCAGGATCGGTCGGAAATTCGACAGCGAGCTTCTGTTCGATCTGCCAGGCTCGCCGGTAAGCGCGCACCGCCTCGCTGCCTTTTTGAGCGGAGATCGAGAAGTAACCATAATTGCGGAGGACCTCGACAAGCCCGCTCCGGAGCTCGCGATCGGAAGGCGATTCCGCGAGCAGCTCGTCGTACAACCCGATTGACGCGAGGTAGTCGTGTGCACCCCTCGGATCGCTCAGTATCATCTCAATGAAAGCGACTCGGTGCAGAGCCAGTGGCACCAAATCGCGCATCTCCGGTTCAGATCGGGTGAGATTATAAACCTGTTGGTATTGGTTGAGAGCTGACCTGAAGTAGTCTGTCTTTTCATCATCCTTCAGAACCTGACGCATTGAGACAATTCCCATAGAGTTCAAGGTGAGTTGGTCCATCAGCGACAGGGTCACTTTCACCGACTGCTTCAGATGTAAGAGCGTGCGCTTGGTGTGCTGTTGCTCGTTCCAGAGCAGCCCCGCCGCGACCGCGGCGGCCAGCAGCAGGACTGTGGCCGCGGTTGTCACCACAGGTTTGTGGCGCCTCGACCATTTCACGACGTGCTCCACGAGAGTCGGCCGCCGCGCCAGGATCGGCTTATCGGCAAGGAAACGGCCCAGGTCGTCGGCCAGCTCCTGCGCGGTGGAGTAGCGCGCGGCGGGCTCTTTGGCCATTGCCTTCAGCACGATCGTCTCGAGGTCGCGCGGGATCATCGTGTTGAAGCGGCGCGGGGCGATGGGCTCCTGGAACGCGATTTGATGGAGCAATTCCTGGCGATCGCGGCCTTCGAACGGTGGATGCAGTGTCAGCAGCTCATAGAGCGTCACGCCGAGCGAGTAAATATCGGTGCGCTGGTCGACGACTCCACGGCGGGCCAGCGCCTGCTCAGGACTTGCGTACCGCAGCGTTCCGAGCACGTCGCCGGTGTGGGTCAGCCCCACGTCGTCCTGGAACCGGGCCAGACCGAAGTCGGTGACCCAGAGTTTACCCGCGATGTCGACAATCATGTTGGCCGGCTTGATGTCGCGGTGCAGCACACCGAGGATGTGCGCATGGTCCAGGGCTTCGGCAGCTTGAACACCCAGACGGGCGATGGTCCGGAAAACGTTCGGGCCGCGCTGCGAGTGAGCCGTGGCGGAGTCGGACATCGGAATGGGTGTATCCGAACCGGAAATTGGCTTCGCCCTCATGGCCGGAGGCGTGCGGTCAGACCGATCCGAATCCGGCGGTGTGAACCGGCCCGAGAGCAAGGCGTCGGCCAGTGCCAGTGGTTTGCCGGCCGGCTGTCCGCTCTCCGTCTCGGAGCAATCGCGGGCCGCCCGGATAATCGCGGCGAGGCTCATCCCTTCGATGAACTGCATCGCGTAGTAATGCACACCCTGCTCGCAGCCCACCGAGTAGATCGGAACGATGTTGGTGTGGTGCAGGTGTGCTGCCGCCTGCGCTTCGACCTGGAAGCGCTGCCTGTGCTTCGGGTCGAGCGCCGCGGCCAGCGGCAAGACCTTGAGGGCCACACGGCGGCCGAGCGAGATTTGCTCGGCTTCGTAGACGACGCCCATGCCGCCTCGCCCGACCTCGCCGATCAGGCGAAAGTCGCCTAGCCGCGTGCTGCGGGGGAGAATCTCCGCGACGGGTGTGTGGTCCCCTGTCGTCGTGAGCTGATGTGCTGCCGACTGGACGAACTCGAGGCCATCGAGACACTCCGAGAGCATCTGGGCGATCTCGGCATGGCGCGCCAGGAATTCCTGCCGCGACGGCCGCTGGCCCGACTTCAGTGACGACAAGTACTCCTCGAGCGCTGCCACGACGCGCGGGTCGCTGATCGAGGAGACCGACAAGATCGGCGTCGCTTCCGCGACCGCGCCGCGTGCACCAGGGCTCGACGTCCTCATCGCAAATCCTCCATCGCAAGGCGCAGCCGCGCGAGCGCCCGGATCCAGAGATTCTTCACGCTGTCTTCCGACCGGCCCATGCGCGTCGCCACTTCGGGGAAGGTCAAATCTTCGAGCTGGCGCAGAATGATGACCTCGCGGTAATCTTCGGGTAGGCCCTCGAGTGCATCAGCGAGGAGGACGGCCTGCTCGCGCCGCGCGGCCTGCTGGCTCGGCGATGTGAGCGGCGCGATCAGGTTCCGATCGAGTACTCGCGACGACCGATCGAACTCTTCAGCCAGATCGCGCTCGAGCCGGAGGTCCCTGCGCTTCGTGCCATAGTAATGCCGTACTTGATTGGCCATAACCGCTCCCAGAAGGCTGCGCAGCCACACCAGGAATTCTTGCTCAGTGTTGCCCCGGAACCGGCCGATGCTCCGGTGGGCCTGCAATGAGGTCTCCTGGAGGAGATCGTCGATGTCCACTTTCACCTGCAAGCGACGGCCGAGCTGGAGCCGTACGAAGAGGGCCAGGTAGTTGCGATAACACTCGAGCAACTGACCCAGAGCTGTTCCGTTTCCTGCCTTGGCCTGAACCAGAAGAGCGGCCGCATCTCGTGCGTCCTGTGGGCTCATCCCATGGGTTTTCGACCTCATCAGACTTCACCCCATGAGAGGGTCACGGAATCTGCCCAATCGCGCCGCGAGCGACCACCGGCTGCTCGCGATTTCGAACAAGATCTTGACGCAAACGTCACGCCAACAACAGCTAATCGCACTTAGTGGATTCGGAGCGACAGCATACTCCGGCACGATCAACACGGTGCGCGCGGTAAAATCGCGTGCGCGGGTATAGACAGTGCGAGCCGGGTGAGTATTCGCAGGCGAGGGCAAGAATCTGACGAGAATCGCTCACGTCATTGGGTTGTGAATCACCTTGACCACCCAGAGGAAGTGTCCTGCGAGCAATCCTGCCAGGAACGCCATGACCAGGGCCAGCAGTCCGAACAGCGACCATCCCACCAACGCGGCATGGGGTATGACGGCGTCGCGCCCGCGAGGTTGGTTGGCCCGGATCGAGAAGGTCGAGGGCGTCTCGGGCTTGATCGGCTGCGGTTCGATGTGGATGGGAGGGAACTCGGGCTCTGGGCCAGGTGGGGTAGGGGCTGGGGCCGGCTCGGGGCTGGAATCGAGCTTCACCTCCGGGGCCGGCCGCGCGGGCGGGCTCGGCGGCTCGGCAGGGGCCCGAGGCGGCGGTGGAGGAGGCGCCGGGCTCGCGGCCACTCCAGGCACGACACGAATGTCTTCCGGGCGAATGTCGGGGAACTCAAACGCGGGCTTGGGGGTGACCACCGCGCGAATGAGATCTGTCGGATCGGTCGGGCGGCTCGTCATGTCCGTGACCGACTGTTTGGCTGCGGGCTCGGGCACCACGAGCTCAACGCCGCATTTCGGGCAAGCCACCACAGAGCCGGATTTCGCCCGACCGGTCTTCAAGACCTGGTTGCACTGAAAGCAGCGAAACATCACCGGCATGAGCAACGTCCCTCAGGTCGTGGTCCAGTCGTTGCAAACGCTGAGCTCCAGCCTACGAGGGTCGTGCTTCGGCCGCCAGTCTTCGGATCTTGTGAGCGAGCCGTTGGTTGCATGCGCGATCGGTCTCTCGGTGCGGCGTCGGCTTGACCTCCGGGGTCCCTGAGTCACAATGAAGGGAAGCCTGGCAGGGGAGGCCTCGAGAATCCAGGGCGGCCTCTCCCAGCGTCTCCAGCCCTGGGAGCTGACCCATCCTCGGTGTAGGGACACCCACATGCCAATCTTTCGCTGGTGCGGCAGGATAGGGGCCGCGCTCTTGGCGCTTGTCGCCCAGAGTGCTTCAACCGCCGCTCTCGGCGACACGATCACGCTCAAGAACGGACTCGTCTACCACGGCACGGTTGACCGCGACAACACGCTCATCCAAGTCTATGACGGCCTGAAGCGCGTTCTCCTGCGCGACTCGAAGATCTCGGGCATCGAGTCCGACGCCTCCCTTCGCAACCTCGAGACCTTCGAGCTCGTGCAGCCGCTCGAGGTCCACGGCGGCAAGATGCCTACCTATGCCATCGCGGTCCAGGCCGGCCTTTGGGACGAGTTCGGCAGGCGCAGCTTCAGCTACATCGCATCGACCACCAGCAAGCCGGTCACCATGAAGCAGGCCATCAACAGGCTCGGCCCGCACATGGTCAAGCTGCGGGGCGTCGACGGCTTCTGGCTCGGCCAGCTCGCGACCAGCCAGGTTCCCAAACCCATCGTGCTGGGCTTGCTGGCCAAGGTCGAGCAGCAGAACCAGAACGAGCGGCTGCGCGTGGGCCGGTTCCTGATCCAGGCGGAGTGGTACGACGAGGCCAAGAAAGAGCTGGAGCGGCTCGAAGCCGATTTTCCCGAGCGCGGCGAGCAGGTCAAGAACGCGCTTCAAGCCGTGTTTCAGCTCGAGGCCGAGCAACGGCTCGCCGAGATCAACGTGAGGCGCAAGGCATTGCAACCGCGCGCGGTTCTGTCCCTCCTGAAATCGTTCCCCTCCGAAGGAGTCTCGTCCGACCTGCTCGGAAAAGTGCGCGACCAACTCCGTCAGGAAGAGGCGCAGGTCGCCTCTGATAAAGCACTTGCCGATGCGCTCCAGGCCCTGTATGAGCGGCTCTCGGACCAGGAGCAGAAGACATGGAAAGCACCTTCGGTTGAGTTGCTCGCCGCGCTTGCCGAGGCGCCCGATGCGGTGCGCCCACGGCTCGAGGCCTACCAGAAAGCCGACGCCGCCACGACCCCTGAGGCCCGTTTTGCGCTGGCGCTCTCAGGCTGGGTCGTCGGCTCTGATGCGGCGGTTTCGGAACTCGAAGCGGCCGAACGGCTCTGGACCGCGCGTGGCCTGATCGCCGATTACCTGCGGAGCCCCACCGAGGAAATCCGCAGCGCTCGACTGGCTGCTCTCTCGGCAATCGAGTGGGCCAACAGCGCACAGTCGTCAAAGAAGATGGACCTCGAGACCGCCACGCGAATCGCCCGGCTCATGCCTCCGCCGCTCAGCAACCACAAAGACAAGGCCGACACGCCCACGATCTACCAGGTGCTTGGAGACGGCAACGAAGACGCGACCGAATACACTGTGCTCTTGCCCCCCGAATATCACCCATTGCGCAGCTACCCGGCCGTCTTGGCTCTGCACAGCGGGCGCGGCAGTTCGTCCGCCGAGCGCATGCGCGGGGCGATTGATTGGTGGGCCGCGGAGGCGAAGAACCGCGGGTACATCGTGATCGCTCCCGAATACAACCTGCCCAACCAGCAGCCCGACTACCGCTACACGCCCAACGAGCACGCGGCCGTCGAGCTGGCGCTACGCGACGCCAAGCGGCGGTTCAGCATCGACTGCGACCGCATCTTCCTCGGCGGCCAGCTTCTCGGCGGGAACATGGCCTGGGATTTCGGCCTCGCGCACCCCGACCAGTTTGCCGGCGTGGCCGTCGTCTCGGGTCTGCCCGCGAAACACGTCGATCGATATCTCGCGCACGCCGAGCGCGTGCCGTTCTACGTCGCGCTCGGCGACCTCGCGCCGGCGGCCGACGAACTGGTTTTCCCGCTCATGAAGTCGTTGATCTTGAAGACCTATGACGTGACCTATGTCGAATACTTCAAGCGCGGGCTAGAAGACCTGCCCGAAGAGGCGCCAGCAATCTTCGATTGGATCGACCACCACCCCTCGCGCGACCCCTACCCCAGGAAAATCGAGGTTGTGAGCGCACGCACGAGCGACGACCGTTTCTATGGCGTCGTGATCCGCGAATTCGAACGCGGCCGCGCGATGGCCCCCGAGGCGGTCGACCCGCTGGGCAAGAACTTGAACCCGGCGAAAATCGAGATGTCGTCGAGCGCTCTGAGCAACCTGATCAAGGTGAACGCCATCGGCGTCAAGCGGCTCGACGTGTGGGTCAGCCCCAAGCTCGTCGACTTCAAGAAGCGCGTTGAAGTGCGCGTAAACGGCAAGGCCTATTTCAAGGGCCCCGTGAAGCCCGACTTGATGCCCTTCCTGGAAGACTTGCGGATCCGAGGCGATCGACAGCAGGTGTATTGGCTCAAGGTGACGGCGGGGTGAGGCAGAGGTTCTTGGCTTCTGCCGCGGTGTTGCCCCTCACCCCCAACCCCTCTCCCCAAGGGGGCGAGGGGAGCAGGTCCTTGCGGCAGCTCGTGACGCCCTCGCCACGCTGGGGAGAGGGGCTCTTGGCTCCGACCGCAGCTCGAGACGCCCTCGCCGCTCGGTTGAGGGGGGTCTTGGCTCAATCCTCGGCCACTTGCTCGGCATTGGCGGAGAGGATGTCGATCTCCTGAGTCATGCGGGACTCATCAACGTAAGCATTCGCCGCCTGGGCGCCGAAGAGGGCGGTATCCTCACGGCCGCGCAGGAATTCGAGCACGGCTTCCTGGATCATCGCCAGCGGCAATGGCTCGCGCATGAGGAACTCGCGGAGCGTCAAGGAGCCGTCGCCGAACATTGTACGCCTCCTCGAGTCGATATCTTCGAGCGTAGCTTGATCGAGCCTCCGAGGCAACCGCGGGGTGATGGTGAAACAGGGCGACTCGGGAGACGCCTCAGCAGAAAGAGACCGGTGCCCTTAGGATTAGGATTAGGCCGGGAATAACTTCCCGAAATCGGAGCAAACCTGGGGTGGCTGGGGCGGAGTCTTCGACGCCCCGAGCCGGGGCGTCGAAGACTCCGCCCCAGCCACCCACGCTTGACACTTGACGAACCGGGAAGTTTTCCCGGCCTGTTCCTTAGTTCTCGGTGACGAAGCCGCGGGAACCGGTCGCGGGGAGGGCTGGTGATCGGCTCCGGCTTCGCGTTTAGAGTGCCCCAAACGGTGTGGCGATCGAAGGTCGCGACGAATATGCTTTGGCGTCGAGCGGAGCCACTCGGTCGCAAGGGCCGACCGCGTCGAGCGGCTCCACGTGTGGGTGTGCCCGAAACTGATCGACTTCAAAAAGCGCGTCGCACTGCGCGTGACCGGCAAGGCCTATTTCAAATGCCTCCTGAAGCCCGACTTGATGCCCCTCTTGGAAGAAGTACGGATCTGCGGCGGTAGGCAGCAGATGTGCAGGATCAAAGTGACGGCGGGGTGTGGCAGATGGATGGCAACCCGATTTCTGCTCCGAAACCGGGCTGCCGTAGTCGTTTCAGTGCGTTTCGTGGCGCTTGGCCACCGGCCGGAAGGCGTCCCAAGGGTCGGGGCTGTCGAGGGCGAGCGGCCCGAGAGCCGGGGTAATCGAGCCTGCGCCTGGCTGGGTCGTAGTCGTCGGTGAGGCTTCGAGCAGCGTCGACGGGCTGTTCGAGGGCGAAGAGGCTGTGTAACGAGCGACCAGCGTGTCTCGGGCCGGCCAGCCGGGGCTGGTAAACCCGGCAACGACCGCACTCCCGTCCGACGGCTGGATGGCCACGGCGTTGTACTGTGAGTAGACCGTGCCGACCGCGATGATCGTGCTGCCGCCAGACCCGTATGTGGTATCCAGGCTTCCGTCGGTATTGAACCGAGTCACGAGGGTCTCTAGGTTTGGGGCCACCCCAGCGGCCACGAACTGGCCGTTCGACTGGAGTGCAACAGCGAGATACTCGCTACCGGTCGATGGGCCCAGGAACACGCCCGATCCTCCGGCAAACGTGGTGTCGAGCGTGCCATCGGGGTTGTATCGAGCGACTTCACCGGTCGTGTTAACTCCTCCATTCGACGCAACTGAGCCATCGCCCACCGCGACGATCTTCCCATCGGACTGAATGGTCACGCCGTAAAATCCGTCTTGCAGCGTGAACTGGGAGGTCACAAGGCCGCTGTTCCCGAAGGTCGAATCGAGGCTCCCATTGGCGTTATACCGCGCCACGAAGGCTGGATAGGGGCCTGGGCCGTTGGTTGGCCCGGCCACGACGATCTTGCCATCGGTCTGCACCGCGACAGCTTGAGCTTCAGGGTAAAGCGTTGTATTGGGAATGCTCGTTACCACGGTGCCCGACCCGCCGAAGGTCGTGTCGAGAGTACCATTAGGGTTGTACCGTGCCACGACGATTTCGGGGTGGCCGGTCACGCTGTTGGTCCAGCCCGCGACGACGATCATCGTCGTGCCGTTAATCGTCTCGAACGCCACGGCTCGGGCATTGTCGCTGCCTGAGCCGAAGGAGAGGAAGGCTTCGCCCGCGTTCGAGATGGTGCCATTCTTGTTCTTGGTCCCTCCGAAGGTCGTGTCGAGAGCGCCGCTCGTGGTGTAACGGGCCACGGCGATCTCGTTCTTCAATGTTCCGAAGGCACCTTTGGACGTTTTAACGAATGCCTGTCCAACCGCGACGATTTTGCCGTCGGGCTGGAGGGCCGCGCCATTTATGAGACTGCCGTTGGGGCTGACAATCGTGACCACTTGGCCGTTACTGCCGAAGCTGGCGTCGGGCGTGCCGTCAGGGTTGTAACGTGCGAGGGTGAAGTTGTCGGTGCCCGAGCTATTGGGCGAGAAGCCGGCGGTGACGATCTTGCCGTCGGCCGGCTGGACGAGCACGGCGTTGTCAACTCCAGAAGTGCCAATGACTATGCCGGTGCCGCCGAAGGTGGTGTCCAAGGTACCTGCATTGAGCAGGGTGCGTTCCTCCAAGGACTCTAGGCGCGGGCGTCTGGCGCGGGTGGCTCGCGTTGTTCGGGGACTGAGGGACGTCTTCATCGGGAAATCTCCGCTTCGAAGGTAAAGGTGAAATCACACCGGCTGGCCTGCACTCGATCGTGGGTGCCAGTTTCGTGCGCGCAAGCCGAGCGCACGGGCATTGGCCTGTCTTGCGCCGCGCCTGCAACCGCGCAGCGGGTAGGCTTTCGATGGTTGCTCCGCCCGACTACGGGACCGCGCTGGGCGGGGGCCTTGCTGCGGGACTTGGCTACCGCCGGTTGGGTGGCCGGGCGCGATCGTCGATCGGCTTGATTGCGTCGTCGCGTGCGAACGCCTCAATGTCAATCGGCATCGGCGCGTCGAGTATGATGATCGCCTCCGTCTCGGAGCGGAGCCGGCGCGCGAGCTCACCCTGGGCCTCGCCTTGTTCGATCGCTTTCAGGGCGCGGTCGTACCAGAGGCGGGCACTCTCAGGTGACCCGGCGTGCTGGTAGGCCATGGCCAGGATGAACATATCGGAGCCGGGAATGCCGGGGTCTCCCTTCGATGACTTCTCCAGGGCGGCGACCGCCT
>Ga0070732_10001913_pt1 | contig 11357 bp, 9 predicted proteins | sample Coa_R1_5_FD_66449 | JGI IMG/M metagenome (GOLD analysis project Ga0070732, IMG submission 66449) | Surface soil microbial communities from Centralia Pennsylvania, which are recovering from an underground coalmine fire - Coalmine... | ecosystem: Environmental > Terrestrial > Soil > Unclassified ...
AGGACCAGCAGAAACAGTATTAATGCGGCCCGCGCCTGGGACGATTCGCGCGACATACGAAACATGACCACGCCTACCTTGGTGTGCAAAAAATGCCGAGATTCCGCCGCACAAGGTTAGGTCGGATTTGGGGGTGCGTCAAATTGGCAGGGCCTGACAGGAGCGACGATGTCCTGGCAATTACGAATACTCGCTGCGTTCTCCGCGGTTCAGTCCTAAGTTTAGCGCGGAGAGCGCAGAGAATGCGATTTCCAAGGTTAGCCCTTCGCTGTCAGTTCCTTGACGTGCTCCCACTTCTCGCCCAGCACCGCCTTGCTGTCGCAGCCGAGCCAGCTGTCGAGCTGCGTGGCATAGATACGCCGGAAGTCGGTGTGGAATTTCAGGTCGCCGGCGTCGAGGTCGGCCAGGCTGGGGTGCTTACCTACCACACCGCCCTTGACCGATGGGCCGGCCACGAACAGACATGATGCGGCACCGTGGTCGGTGCCCCGGCTGCTGTTTTCCTGCGTGCGGCGGCCGAATTCCGAGAAGGTCATGACGCGTACCCGCGTGTCGTCGCCGGAACTCTTCAGGCTGCGGAAGAAGCTGCTCACCGAATCGGCCAAGTCGGCCAAAAGGTTGTTGTGCGGCAGCGCCTGCTCCGAGTGCGTGTCGAACCCGTCGAGGCTGATGTAGAAGACGCGGGTGCCGAAGCCGCGCGAGATGAGCCCCGCGATGAGTTGCAACTTCTGGTTCAGGCCATTGCCCCAGCGGCCCACGGCGTTCGGCCCTTCCAGCAGGTCGCGCAGCGTTTCCACGGCCGTCAGCGTTTGCATTTGTCGGCGCTGCACGAAGGCCATGAGGTCGCCGTCGTTGGGCTTGGCCGCCGGTTGAGCCAAGTCATCAATCAGCTTGCGCCGCGCGGTTTGTTGCTTAGCCGGTCCAGCGCCGAGCTCCAGGCGGAAGGAATTCTTGTCGTTCACGCTCACGGCTCCGCCGCCCGGGGCGCCAGACGTGGCCAGAGGTGTCTTCGTGTTGCCGATGTGCAAAATCGGCACGGCGCCGTTGTCTTTGATCTCCACCGCCGCTCGGCCGAGCCAGCCGGTGTTGGTGCGCAAGTTCGGATCGGCTGATTGCCAGATGTCCATGGCCTCGAAGTGCGAGCGCTGCGGGTTCGGATAGCCCACGCCCTGCACGACGGCCAGCTGGCCTTCGTCCCACATGGTGCGAAAGCTCTGCATCCCCTTGTGCAAGCCCACATGATCGTCGAGCCGAATAACCTGCTCCTTTGTTTGCCGCAGCGTCGGTCGGAATTTATGGTACAAATCGTCGGCATACGGAATCACCATGTTCAATCCGTCGTTGCCGCCGGTCATCTCAAGCACGACCAGGATGTTTTCCTTCCCCGGCTTCGCGGCCTGCGCAGTGCGGGCGATGAACCCGGGAACCACGGTGCTCAGCGCCACCAGCGACGAGCCTTGGAGCGACCGAACCAGAAATTGACGGCGAGTGAACATGCAACTCTCCCTTATGATGAAGCTAAACAAACTCTGACAAATAAATCCCGATCTCGCGAACAAGAATGGTTCATTGTTTTTCAGGTGTGCCCTTTCCGTCACCGATTGGATCCGACGGCTTTGGCACTGGATGCGGCGGAACGTAACCGGGAAGGCTTCCCATGGTTGGAACCCGCTTCAACGGCTTAATCCCCGGCGGCTTTTCATACAGATCTTTGCCGTCACTCAGGTAGCCGGACGGTATTCCTTCGCCGAAAAGGTTGCGCTCAGTTTGGCGCATCAACCGTTCGCCGTTTTCCTTTGAGGTGATGTAAAAAACGTTGTCGACGACAGCTACGCCTATTTCGCACATGTCCGAAATGATTCTCAGGACTGGCAAAAGCCGCGTATTGTTGACAGTGAATGTAATGGGTGTGGTCATTTTCTCTTTGAGTCGTGCATCGATTAAGATGTTTGCACCGGTGACGTCGCGTAGCTGATCGATTACCTCACCAAGGGCCTTATGGTCTACCGACAGATTCAGGGGCGGACCGTACAGCATCGCCACCATTTCGGAAACGGGGACAAAAGCGGCCTCGCCGTCAGAGCCCGTTGGAGTTGTCTGGGACCGCGGCGCGGCCGGCGGAAAAAACGGATAAGCGAGGATGACTTGATTTCCTTTGGCAACGATGGCCAGACTCCTAACACCCATAGCGGAAGGTTCGGAGTAATGGTCGATGACTTGATTCAAAACATCGCGCACGGTCAAATTCTCAACAACCGGAATGTCAATTTTGAGTTCATATGGCTTCTCGAACAACGGCTTTCCGTTGGCGCCCTCAAAGTGGCGTATACAAAGCAAATCTAGTCGAAAACTCACCTTGTGCAGCGCGCTCAGCTTGCGGAATAACTCGGCCACCGTCATTCCTTCAATCGGCTTGTCGAGGCCGGCAGGTTTATCGAGGATTTTCGTGGTCGCAGCCGTTTGACTGTGATCGCTGAGAGCCGCAACGACCGGCTCTTTGACGGGGGCTGGCTTTTTCGGCTCGTCAGGATCGGCACCTGCGCGGTAAACACACACACCAATTCCGGCCGCGAGGGCAACCATGAACGCCAGGGCAAAGACTTTCTGGCTATTCCACCCATGCATGATCGGCACTCCGAGATTTCGCACACAACTCGGCCATTTCCCCAGCTATCCACGGTAACAAGCCGGCATTCAGAATGCAAAACAGTAATTCGGGATATTCAAATTCAATCACAAAGATCCTTTTTATCACCCAAAACGAGGGGACCAGAGTTCGGCGCCAAGCTACGCTACGTAGAACGGAATTTATTCCGTTCCAGGTCAGCGTGGAACGGAATGAATTCCGTTCTACGATTGTCGATAGAACCTCTGCGACTACTCACGCCATCTGGTATTCCGGCATCGTCAGAATCGCGTGCACGACCTCACGCGCCCGCCGCTCTAGTGCTGCAGCGGAGGGATTGCCTTCGCCGAAATATCCGACCAGCTTTTCCTTCGCTTCACCTCGGATGCCGCCGGGCAGATACAACTCCAGGAGTGCGTGTATCACCTCTTCGGGCTTGCTAGCTTTTGCTTCCGCCAGCAATCGCGCTGGATCGAAGGCCTTTGCCGGCGGCGCTTCTTCGGCGAAATTGCTGCGCACCATCGGCTTGCCGAAGGCTTGGCCGGCGGTGGCTTGGGTCCAGAGCGTGCCGAGGGCTAAAGCCGACGCGAAGTTATTGCGCTCCAGAAGCGTGGAGGTATTGAGCCAGGTAAGCGCGCCCGGCCAGCCCTTCACGTTGGGCGGCGCGAACAGGCTCTGGCCCATTGAGTCCAGCCAGCGCACCAGCACCTGCTGCGGCAACGGCCGGTAGGCCGGATCGTCTTCGTAAAAGCGACCGTAAACCGCTTGCACCGCGCCCAGCACGAACTCCACTGGGCTCTTCACCCGCTGGCGGAAGGCATGCTCCGAATAGAAGAGCCGCGAGGACAGCATCGTTTTCAGCAGCGCGGCAATATCGTAATCGCTCTTGCGAAACGCTTCGCAAAGCGGCTCGAGTAGGGAATCGGGCGGTTCGGCCTGCTCGCTGATCAGGTAGTGGTAAAGCTTGCGGACAAGGAAGCGCGCCGCCGCGGGCTGCTCCAATACGATGCGCACAATGTCGCCGCCGTCCCACGGGCCGGTCTTGCCCAGTACCTTCTTCGGCCCGTCGTCGTGCTCGCGCGCATTGAAGCGGAAGCCTTCGCCGTTGACGTGCCAGCCGGTAAAAGCCCTGGCCGCTTCGCGAATATCCTTTTCGGTGTAATGGCCCACGCCCAGGCTGAAAAGTTCCATCAATTCGCGGGCATAGTTTTCGTTCGGCTTGCCCTTCACGTTGTTGTTGGCATCGAGCCAGATCAGCATCGCCCCATCGCGGTTGATGGCTTGGAGCATCGGCCCGAAGTGCCCCAAAGCGTGCGTGCGCAGCAGCCAGTTCTGGCGAAACATCAAGAGCGCGTTTTGCACTTTCACGATGCTGGTGGCGAAATGATTGTGCCAGAACAGCGTCATCTTTTCCCGTAGCGGATGCTTGCTCTGGAGCATGCAATAGAGCCACCAGCCGCGCAATTGCTCGCCGTTGTCGTCGCGCCCGGCGGCCACGCGGCCTGTGTCGGCCAGGGGCTTTTCCAGCTCAGCCGCTTCGGGCCGGCCCTTGAGCAGCAGGTCGAGAGTGCCATCGGGTCCGAGGCGCTCGGCCTCGATCAATTCCGGCCGGCTGGCGCCGAAAGCAGCCCGGCGGTACAAATGCGAAGCCCATTTGCGGCTCCAGCGGTCAGTATCCGATGGGCGCCAGGGCTTCCAGGCATCGGCAGGGTCGATGTTTTCGAGCGGGGGCATGAGGCACCTATTTCTGCTTGCGTTTCGCGCCCGCCGGCATTTGGCTGCAAGCGCGAAACGCAAGCGGCTGTGGATTATTTCTTGATCGTTATTTCATAATGCAGGTTGAATTCCGGGTTCTTCTCCTCGCCGTGCGGGGCGGCGCCGCGCACATGGGCCGATCCCTTGCTCAGTTCATAAACGATAGGCTTGCCCGACATTGGATCTGTCGGAAAAGGCAGGGTAAGCTCGGCCGGCGTGTCGGGAAACTTGCCGCCATGCTCGGCGGCGTACATTCGCAGCGCCTCGATCGCGCGAAACAGGGCGATGCGTTGCTCCAGGCGAGCCTGGCTGCGGCGAAGCCCCATCACGTCGGGCAGGAGATCCTGGAACAAGCTTTCTTTCGCCGTCTTCCCGACCGGCAGTGCGTCGATTTCCCCAGGAGTCAACGACAGCAGCTTCATGCGCTCATCGCGGCGAAGTTCATAATCGCGCCTTTCATCGAGCAAGATAACTTGCAGCGGCGAAAATTTGGCGGCCAATGCTTTATCCACACCATCGGCAATCAGACGCTCGCGAGCCAGGCGAACGTTATCCGCACTTTTCACGCGTTCCTCCAGCCCCGCGCGCCAATTCCACGGCGGCCGGCCAGCCTGTTCGCGCGCCAAGCCATTCATCCCCGATAGCCGCGAAACCACTTTCTCCAATTCCGTGTCCGTCATCACGACATCATTTCGCAGCGGCTTGAACTCGTTATTCACCAGTGTCGCATATCCTTGCAGCCCCTTTCGCAGCTCAACCAGTGGCGACGGCAAATCCGTCAGCGCCCAATAGAGATTCGGACAGCCGGGTTGTTGCAGCATTTCCTCGAACGTGTCGAGCGCCAGGTGAACGAGCGAAATGCCGAAGAGGTTGGCCTCGGGAGCTGGATACTCGCCCAAATCGCGGGCCAGCTTGAACATGGCCTTTGCGCCTTCAATTGCCTCTGGAAATTTCTTATTCGCCGCCTGCACGCGTAACCTGGCCTGGAGCGCGATGGCCAGGGCCCGCAAGGCCGGCAGTTCGCCGGCATGAAATTCCAGGCCCTCGCTTTGAATGCGCTGCGTGAGTTGCCAGTCGAGCGAGTCGAGCCGGGCAGCGTAGTCGGCATAGCGGAGGTTGCCAGGGTAATCCTTGTATTCCTTGGCCAACTGGTCCAGCGGCATTGAAAGAATCTTCGTTCGCTCTGAAACGGCGGCCTTGCTGAAATAGAAGTTCCGCTGCTCCATGAAGCACTTGATGTAGCCCTGATACGGGTTGCCGGGCACCAACTCCCGCACTTCCGGCAGCAGCTGGTACTTCAGCGCCGGCTTGGGCGCTGCCATGGGCTGCACGGTGAGGCGTACCACAGGCTCGGCCGGGTTCGGTTGCGCGGGGAGGAAGGCGAGCGCGAGAAACAGGCTGGCGGTCATTGTCGTAATCCTCTCCGACCCGCAGGGCTCGAAGACTCGCCCTGCGGCTTTCCGGTTCCAAGCCGCAGGGCGAGTCTTCGAGCCCTGCGGGTCTATTTCATTTCTGAACCGTTATCTCGTAGTGCAAGTTGTAGACAGGAATGTTTTCTTGCCCTTTTGGCGGGCTGCCGCGCAAGTGAGCCGTTTCGCCGTCGAGCTGGTAGCGGAAGGGCTTGCCGGTAAACGGATCAATCGACAGCGGCACGTTAACGTCCGCCAGCTTCTCGGGCAATTTCCCTTTGTGCTCCGCAGCGTACATGCGAATCGCCTCGACACAACGCAAGAGCGCCAACCGCTGCTCCAGCCGCCCCTGTGCCGTACGAACTTTGATAATGGCAGGAAGCAAGAAGTAGAAGAAGCTCTTGTCCTTGTCTTTCTTGATGGCTTCTTCAGCGGCGGCCAGTTTGTTGATGGCGATCCAGGTCGGCAAGCTCAACAGTTTCATGGCCTCATCGCGGCGGATTTCGTAATCGAGTTTGGCATCCAGCAACACCACCTGCTCGGCCGGAAACTCTTTCAGCCGTTCTTCAGACATGCCAAACTCAATCAAGCGGCCCCGCGAAGCCTCGAGATAGCCTTTCTCCTTCACCTTCTCGTTCAGCCATTCGCGGGTCGTCTTCTCCTTTTTTTTGTTGTTGCCGCCCTCCAGATCGCGCAGTTTGTCGATGCGAGTGGTCACTTTCTTAATCTGCTCCGGCGTCATTGGACTCGCGTCGTCGAGATCCTGCAGCTCCGCCTGAATGAGCATCCGCTCTCCTTGCATTCCCAGTTCGGTCGAAATGAAAGGATGTGGCAGATTTGTTAGCGCCCAATACAGATTCGGACAGCCCGGCTGTTCGAGCATCTCTTCCAATGGGCCGATGGCGATGGTAGCGATGGCGATGCCGACCAGCTCGCCAATCAGCGTGGGATGGTCGCCCATGTGCCGCGACATGGCAAACATCGTCTTGGCGGTAACAATGGCGTCGTCGAAGCGGCGCTGGTTCACTTCCACGCGGAAGCGCATTTGCAGCGCGGCCGCTAGCTGCCGCATCTTTTGCACATCGGGCAAAAGAAGGTACACACCCTCCGTTTTGGCCCTCAGCAGAATCTGCCAGTCAGCCTTGTCGAGCCGGGCCGCCCGGTCGGCCTGCTGCAAGGCGAACTTGCTGAGGTTATCCGGCTCCGTGGATGCCTCCGCTTCCAGCACGCACTTCAGGTAGTTCGGAATCGGGTTACCGGGGTTCATCTCCCGCAGTTCCGGCAGTAACTGATAGCGCAACGCCGGCTTCGGCTCGGGCATCGGCTGCACGTTCATGCGGATCAGCATTTCTACCGGCGGCGATTGCGACTGTGCAGGCGCGGCCAGGGCGAATGTGCATAGTGCCAATCCAGAAAAAATGAATCGGTTCAAAGCCTGACTCCGTGTAAACAACCTCGTTCCCAATCTTCCTCGTTCCGAATCTTTTCCTCGTTCCGAAACGGTGTTTGGGAACGTGCTTCCGCGAAACTTCGTTTCGCGAAACAGAGTTTCGCGATAATGCATTCCCAAACAGAGTTTGGGAACGAGGACGAAACAAGGACAAAGACGTGATTTCTGGAAGTCAGTGTATTCCGGGGCGCTGGTTCGGCAGCAATATATGCAAGACGCCGCCCGAGCGAGTTTTTTCCACGAATTCAATCATTCAGTTTTCCGGACCGCACAATGCCGCGAATCAATCCCGCGGCGCAAAGCGCGGCAATGCCGAAGCCAAGCGAGCCCACGACTGATACGCCTGCAATGGTCGGCGGCGCTTTCTGCGCCCAAAGGATACTGGAGCCAAGCAAAAGCGCCGCGGTGATCATTCCGACCACCAGGCGGTTGGCGCTCGTTTCCAAATGGCGATGGTGCAATTGCACTTCAATCCGGCCCGTGCGCGCTTGCTGAATCATGTCGCGCATCTGGCTGGGCAAGTGGACAACCAAGTCGCGCCAGTCTCCCAAAAAATGACGCAGCCGCCGCCATTGGTGCCTGGGTGAAAGCCGTTCGCGGATCATCCGCTCCTCGAACGGCTCAATGACCTCCATCAGTTGGAATTGCGGGTAGAGCAACCGGGCCGTGCCTTCCAGCAGAATCAACACGCGCAGCAGCATCGCAATGTCAGCCGGCAGCATAAGATGGTGCCGGCGAATAATGTCGGTCATCTCAGTCAGCGCGCCGCTGATGTTGATCTTGTTGAGCGGCATGCCCCTGTAGAAGCCCAGGAAATCGGCTACATCGGAGGAGAAGCCGGCCGGCTCGCGCACCCCGCCCCGGCCGCACAACCGCATCAGCGTGAGGGTCAGACGCTCGGCATCATTCTGTCCCAGGCCGATCAGCAGGTCTTCCATGTCTTCGCGAAGGCTGGGCGTGAGCTGGCCCACCATGCCGACGTCGAGAACACCGATGTTGCTGTCGGTCAGCACCAACAAGTTACCAGGGTGCGGATCGGCATGAAAGAAGCCGTCGCGGAACAGCATCTCCAAAAACACACGTGCCCCGCGCTTGGCCAATTCTTCACGTTCAACAATGCCTTCCAAAGCGCGAATTTCGCCGAAAGTGATGCCGTTGAGCCGCTCCATCACGAGCACGCGCGCCGTGGACAGCTGCGGGAACGGAACGGGAAAGCGCACGGTCTTGTCTTCGGCAAAGTTCTTGACGAAACGCTGCAGGTTGCGCAGTTCCCGGTTAAAGTCGAGTTCCCGCAGCAGCGTACGCGAGAATTCCGCGGTAATGGCTTTGGGTTGATAAGGCCGAAACTCTTCGACATACTTCTCCGCCAGTTCCGCCAGACCGGCAAGGATATCGAGATCGTTGTGAATGCGCTTGGCGATATCCGGATGCTGGACTTTCACGACCACGGATTGGCCGTCCCGCAGCGTCGCCACGTGTACCTGGGCGATGGAAGCCGACGCCAGCGGCACCTCATCGAACGTCGCAAAAACCTCACCGGCGGGGCGGCCGAGTTCCTTCAATAAGGTCCGGTGTACTACTTCCGGAGGGTCGGCCGGTACGTGCGCCTGAAGTTTCGCCAACTCCAGCGCCAGCGGCATGCCCACGACGTCGGCCCGCGTGCTCATGATCTGGCCAAACTTGATGAACGTCGTGCCCAGGTCGGTCAGCGCCAGACGAATGCGGGCTTCGGTGGTCAGATCGGCGAGCCGGCCCTCAGCCCCGCGAAAAATGCCCTTGGCCAGACCGAGATTCAGCCGGCTAATCCAGTCGGCCAGGCCATAACGGCTCAGCACGCTCAGGATTTCACGCACGCGGTTGGCATTGCGGGCGAGTTGCGGGATCGACGTGATTCTCATGAGGGCTTTCGAGCGGGAAGTCGCGCCGGCACAACACGTTCTGGTGTCTGGGGAAGTTTAGCACGCGCACCGGGGATTGGACAGCGGAAGCGCTCCGTCGTATCTCCTGAACAATCGTCATAACCGGACTGCTTTTCCCAGCAGCTACAAGCAGTTCTCCGGATTGATTTAACTCTCCGGATTGCGGCGAACGGATATTGTTTGTTTCCTGCAACGAACTTACGCTGGGAATGAAGGAAGCAACATCGGCAATAAGCCCGGTTATTCTGAAAGAATTTTTCTTTCCTGCGCAACGGGGATAAACACCTCCCGCGTTTATCCCGCGCAAACGGCCGGCGCTGTTTTTGCAAGGGGCTTCCCGAACACGCTTGAGAGGAGGCTTGTTTCATGAGGATGCGTTTTTTGCTCCTGGGTTTTTTGTTGGTGTCTCTGTTCGCGTCGGTTGGATGCCTGCACGAACGGCGCGCGTACCGGCATTGTCCACCGGAGCCAAGGTGCTGTCCGCAGCAGGCGTACCTGCCGCCAATGCAGGTTTCGGCCGGATGCTGTCCGCCGCCGCCGTGCTGCCCCTAAACGTCCCCCGTCCGGCCACGGATGCCGGGCTTGGCCCAATGCGCAAGCGAGGGTTCGCAACCGCCCTCGTTTGCGCAACAGGTCTTCTGCACAGAATTCGAAAACATTTCCGTCTGGTGAAGGAAATGCCGGCGCACAACATTTGCCGTTCGCGCAATCCGCGCGACTGCTTCGACCCTGCCATCGCTTAACGTTTTCTCAGCCAACAGATTTTGGCCAAGTTCCGCCGTCTATCGGCCAATTCCAGGCAAATCCGTTTTTCTTTGCCGGTCCACCGCGCATAGTTCCTTGTGGAAGGAGGCCGAAAGGATCATGGGCCTTCACCGAGATGGTGGAGCCGAGCAGGGACGCCCGACAACCCCGCCGAATGATGGATCGCAAGACACCACCGAACCCGCATCGACAATTCACCGGCGCCCAAAAGAAATGCTCACCAGGATGGTGAGCGAGGCAAGGCAGCCGTTGTTGAGCAGTTCGGATCAAGGAGTGCTGTTCATGCTCAAGCGCACATTCATCCTGGGAATCGTGTTGGTGGCTAGCCAATTCGCCACGGGTTGCTGCTGCTATGGCGGTTGCGGTTGGCGGCCCTTCTGGTGGCGGCGCGGCTGCTGCGATACGTGCTGTACCTCGTCGTGCTATACCCCGTGCAGCACCGGCACCTGCACCCAGCCCGGCTGCGGCGCTAGTCCCGTGATCGGCGATTACAGCCAGCCGCCGGCCAACCCCACCATGCCGAATTCAGTGCCCCTCACCCGGCGCTGAGATTTCAAAAGATGTCCTTGAGCCTTGCGAGCGGCAGGGTTTATCCCTGCCGAATGCGGCGGGGATAAACCCCGCCGCTCGCAACACTGCGCGCTCAGGTTTTCTTCCAGTTGCGCTCGGCGTTGCTGGGGCGAAGATAGAGCGGCTCGGCTGTCCAGAAATCATCCGCTTCGCCGGCCTGCCACCGCTCCAAGCCAATCGCGAGCAAGCTCTCTGGCAGCGCTTCGCGCCTCTCCTCTCCCACGGCTCGATTCGATGCCGGAAGCTGCGCTTCCACTGCGCGCATGCCAGGGCCGCTCACCCATACCCCCGCCGGCAAGCCCGCCAACCATTCGGTAGCAGATCGAATCGTTAGCGGTGAAGCGTGTTGCCAGCGCCCTTGCACCTGCCCCCAGCGCTGCACGTACAAATTCTGTTGCTGGGCATCTGCGAGAATGTCAAGTTGTTGAGCTTCAACCGGCGCCTGGCGGGCGATAGCCGCAAACGTCTCGATGGCCAGGAACACACAACCGCTCGCATACGCCAGCGCCTTCGCCGACATGATCCCGACGCGCAGCCCCGTGTAGCTGCCCGGCCCACGGCTGACAAGCACTGCTTCAAGTTCCCGTACCTTCCAGCCACATTGTCGGCATAATTCCGCCACGGTCGGCGCTAAATCTCGGGCATGCCGTCGGCTTTCATTGAGTTGCCGCTGGGCCAGAATCTGCGCGCCGAACGCTACCGCAATCCGCCCCATGCGGCCGGAGGTCTCCAGGATCAGCACGCGCGGATCTGCGGAGCGCTGAACACATCTCGTCTCTTCCTTCTCCATACTCTTGACGATAACCTATTCCCCGTGCTCTTTCTCCCTCTCCCCCCGCTTCGGGGGCAGAGGGCTGAGGTGA
>Ga0070732_10001914_pt1 | contig 11353 bp, 8 predicted proteins | sample Coa_R1_5_FD_66449 | JGI IMG/M metagenome (GOLD analysis project Ga0070732, IMG submission 66449) | Surface soil microbial communities from Centralia Pennsylvania, which are recovering from an underground coalmine fire - Coalmine... | ecosystem: Environmental > Terrestrial > Soil > Unclassified ...
TGCGATTCATCATTCAGCCTACTGTAGCCATCATATTGGGCGCACGAGGTGGGATGAAGGATGCAAGCGCTGGTCTTCCACCCTTTCTGTGGGCGCTGGTCTTTCACGAAGAACACCGGCGGGAATTGTTGCGGAGCACAATCACATCCGTCCGGAATCTGGTCGCTTTAGCAATTCTTCTAGATCTGATTTCGCAGTTTCTCATTTTTAAAGAAATACGTCCCGGCGCTGCGTTAGTTGTTGGCCCAGTGCTGATCGGAATGCCTTACGCTCTGTCGCGAGCATTGGCCAATCGAATATGGCGCCGGAAACATCAGCGCACCCCGACGGTTCACGTCAACTGACTCTCTCGGAGCAATCATGCACTATTCGTGTCGCAGAACGCGTGTAATCGTCATCGCTTTTCTGGTCGTGACCTTAGCGTCAGGAGACTCGAGCAAGCTTGTGATCAGCAGGAAAACGCATGCCTACACGGGAACGAGGAAGTTCCATCGAGTGCTGGCATTGGGATTGAGTGACAACACCGTAATCCGTGCTGATTTCGAAGATGAATTGGCCTCAGAGCTCGAAGCACGTGAGACAGAAGCCATTCCAGGCAACGCTATTTTGCTCAGACCCGAAGGGACACATTTCGACTTGGACTACCTGAAGACCCAGATACGAGAACACAGAATCGACGCGATCGTTGTTTCGCGACTCATTAACGTGGAGATCACCGCAAGTTACGTTCCGGGTGCTCCTTACGTTCCCCCATATCCGTATTACAACAGCTTCTACGGCTACTACGGTGCCGTATATCCGGTGGTCTACAGCCCCGGCTACTTGAAAGAAGAAAAGAAGGTACGCATAGAAACAAATGTGTACGCGACCTCTTCGACGGAAGGCGAGCTTATCTGGACGTGCATCACTGATACTTTCAATCCTTCAAGCAACATGAAAGCAATCGAGCGGCTCGTGAAAGTTATCGCAACACAAATGAGGAGTGAAGGGGTATTGTAGGTATTCTGCAAACCCGGCTAAATCAGAATCGCCCTTTGAATTCCAAAGACGTTCCTATATCCGCGGATCAATCCATACGTGCGCGGACCTCGACCAGTGCTTGATCGGCGGCCTCGAGACGGATCAGGCCGGCGCGTGGATACTCGGCATCCAGCATGACATAAACAACGGTTACTGTGATCAGAGTGAATCCGAGGATGTGCAGCCAACTACGATGCTGCCCGGTCGACATCCTATAACCTGCCAAAAGAGAGCAAATCAGTCCAAGCCCGAACAGAAGCGCGTAAATTATCCGGGGCGGATGCTGCTGCAGTGCCATAGTGCGGGTCGTGGTGATGTCAATCATGTTGTTCAGTGCAGGCAGCAGAAGCCAGCCTGCTGCAGGATGAGTTCCGTTGACGCGAGTAGCGGTTACCGCCTCCGTCCATATCTCCTCCTGGATTCTCTTGGAATGGGCCATTTCGAGGCTGGCCGCTGCCATATTCGGCAGTCTCCGGTAGGTTTCAAGGCGCGAGTCGACATATTGGCGGAATAACTGCTGGAGCTTCGGCTCTGCCTGGGGAACTAAATCCAACCGCAGATATGCGGTTTCGATGGTGTTCGCTTCTTCGGCGATCAGCATTCTTTTCTCGTGGAACCGCGATGCCGCGCCAGAAAAGGTGAATGCCATCAGCAGGCCGAACAGTGCGAAAACTGCACCTTCGACCGTACCCAGGCCGCCTCGCTCTCCTTCTGACTCTTTGGGACGACGCCTAACACCAAGACGGCGTCCAGTTTCCAGCAGAATCAGCATGCCGAGAAACAAAACGATAGAAAACAGAACAGGGGAGACAGGGGGTTCCATGAGATGTGCTCCTTTGCACTTCGTCAGGCAATGCAGCTTGCCCAGTTTCAGTAATACGCAAACATTCTTCGTCAGACCTAGTCCGGTTTACCCAGCCAGGAATACTGCCAGCCGAAGGAAATATTTTGATAATTGCCTCCATAGATGACGTAGGCACCGCGGTTGTAGCTGAATTTGAACGACTGGTGCCTGTTCACAGGAAGGGAGACGGTGGATCCAACATGCGAATTTCGCTGGAGCGTGTTTGGGTTTTCAATCCCATTTAGCTTGCTCCGGCCGCCGACCCAGAAATTGCCGTCGAGCGAAGCCCAAAGGCGAGGCTTCACGTCGTAGCTTAAGTGTCCTTCGAATGCGAGCGTTGGGTTTTGCTTTTGAGTGTTCGTGCCCGGGAAAAATTGGTTTCGGGAAAAGAAATCGTGGTTAGTGGTGAACAACCACACCGCTCCATAGGTATCAACGACCCAATGTCCCAAGCGCCGGGAAAGGCCGACCTCCGGCTTAAAAGCCCACCGGTTAGCACCATAGTTGATCAACTTCGAGGGGTCGTACTGCCCCGTCGGAGCCACCAGCTTGAAACTGATACCAATGAGTGTCTTCTGCTGCCACCTGCGAAACTCCTGCAGACCCATCGCAGGCCCACCCCTCAAGTTAATTGACAGGCGGTAGGAGGAATCCAATGTGCCTGATCGATAGGCGTTCGTTTCTGCGCCTACGACAGTTCCGCGGAAGTTCCCCACGCCATACGGTAGAGAGCCAGCAAAGTTAGCTGAACGCCCCAGAACGCGAAAGGAATGAGCGTAGCTGAAGACCGATACACTGGCTGTCGCAGTGGCGTCCTCAATTGGAAGGGCGCCGTCCAGCAGAAGGTCGCCGCTGAAAAACGCGTACGTTAGGGTGACTGCATTTGAATGAACAGGAGTGATGACATACGCGCGGGGAGCCAGGTCTTGGGCACAGCCTAAAGTGGCCACGGCGAAGACAAAAAGCAGTAACGCCGCTCTGGAGAGCCTGGAAATACCGAATCGTATTACGTTCTTCAGCGACAATGTCGCCTCATCTACAAGCGTTTAATGACGACCGCCGTCAGGTCGTCTTGCTGCTTGGTTCCATTGGAGAATGCGCTCACAGTCTCGTAGAGCCTCATAATAATCTCCGCTGGGGCCGCGTCTCTCGATGAGCGAATCGACTCCTTCAGGCGAAACACTCCAAATTGCTCACCCTGATCGTTCTCCCACTCGAAGAAGCCGTCGGTGGCCAGTAGAAGAAGATCTCCCGAATGAAGGTGCACATGCTCCGGAGGATCGGAGGTAAAGGAAGGAAGAATTCCGAACGGAAGCGCTTGTGCATTCATTTCTCTGAAGCGATCTTCTGGATGGCTATAGATGAAGATCGGACCGTGACCCGCTGAAAGCATCTCAATATCCGAGGACCCAGGACAGCAAATCGCGGCCACAAAAGTAACGAAGCGACCGGTGGTCAAATCAGCACCCAGATCCTGATTGATCCGTTCGAGGGCCGTTGGAAGATCTTGTTCGGTGCTGAATCTGGATCGCGCATAGGCGTGGCACACCGATGCTAGTAACGCGGGACCGATGCCATGGCCGGTTACGTCGGCAAGACTGATAACCACTTTCCCATTCGGGAGGGTCTTCCAGTCAAAATAGTCGCCGCCAGTATCGTCGGCGGGACGGTTCCAACCGGCAATCTCATATCCCGTAATGTGAGGTGTTTCTTGCGGCAGCAGCGATTGTTGGATGGAGCGCGCTACCTGAAGGTCGTGTTGCAGGATCTCGAGGTTGCGCTTTGTCTCTGCCTCGCAAAGAGCTGCCTGGACGTGCTTACGGGTCTCTCTCGCAACGGCGCCGGCAACGACACCTCCGATGAGAAGAGTGATCGCATTCAGGCTGACGCCGGACTGTGTGACAGACGCCGAAATGCCACGAACGGCAGGTCGCCACCCGAGGTACAAGGCGGCACAAATGTAGCTGCTGCTTGCGACGATCCCTGACAGAATGCCGATCCAGGGACTCAACCGCAGCGTGGAGAGGATGATGAAAACAAAAAACACGAGGATCGAGGGACTCGCCACTGGTCGGTATGAGACGTCAATCTGAGAACTAGTCAAGAATGCGATTGCAAGTGCTGGGATAGATGTTTCTACAACGGTGCTCAGGATCCAGAACCTGGGAGCCAGACCAGTGCTTGCCTTCAAAGCACGATCGACTAGGTACAGCATGCATAGCTCATAAAAGATAACTACCGCAGCAAGCAGAAAGGTCCACACCCAAGAGGCTGTTTGAGGCGCTGTACGGAGGACAAACACCCGGAGCACCGTTACCCAGACAAATAGTGCAAAGAATCCTAATACTCCAAGGATGCGCAAACGCTCGCTGCGCAACTCCGCTTGCCGGAATGCGACCGAATGTATTTGTTCTCCGTTCATGTCCTACTCGGCGTCTGGCTGGCTTGGCCTCCAAGCTTCGTCGTGCCGATCTCGCTTTCCGGTTTTCCTCTCAATCGTGGCGGTCACACAGAGCTTCGTTTCGGCAGTGCGGGGTAAACCCTGTCTATACTGGCGTAAATCAACGTCCTTCGAACATCGTTTTGTCAAGCAACCGACATACTTGTGCTCTGTTTAAGCACCCGATAGCGGCGGATGAGCGCGTTGGTCGAACTATCGTGTTTCAGCTCCGGTTCCACTTTGCTCTCCAGTTCGGGAATAATTCTCTGAGCTAAAACTTTGCCGAGCTCGACGCCCCACTGGTCGAATGAGTTGATGTTCCAAATTACCCCTTGCACAAAAACGGAATGTTCGTACAAAGCCACCAGTTTGCCTAACGTTTCGGGTGTCAGTTGCTCTGCAAGGATGGTGTTAGACGGCCGGTTGCCTTCAAACAACCTGTGCGGCACAAGCCAATCCGGAGTACCCTCAGCTCTTACCTGCTCGGCGTGGTTCCCAAAAGCCAGCGCCTCAGTCTGGGCAAAAGCATTGGCCATCAGCATGTCGTGGTGGTACACCGCCGGATCACCCGACTTTCCGAACGCGATGAAGTCGCAGGGGATGAGTCTTGTTCCCTGATGAATCAGTTGGTAGAAGGAGTGTTGCCCGTTAGTACCAGGCTCGCCCCAATAGATAGGCCCGGTTGCCTGCGTGACCTCTGTCCCGATGAGTGTAATGTGTTTGCCATTGCTTTCCATCGTCAACTGTTGCAAGTATGCCGGGAATCGCTTTAGGTACTGCTCATAGGGCAGCACGGCGATGGCGTGAACCCCGAAAAGGTTGACGTACCAAACGGCGAGAAGCCCCATCAACACCGGCAGATTACGCGAAAACGGGGTAGCTAAGAAATGCATGTCCATCTGATGAAAGCCGTTCAGCATTGAGCGAAAGTTTTCCGGGCCGACCGCAACCATCGTGGATAGTCCAATGGCTGAATCGACAGAGTACCGACCACCGACCCAATCCCAGGTAACAAACATATTGGTGGTATCGATGCCAAACTTTGCTACCTCCTGTGCATTTGTGGAAACGGCAATGAAATGTTTCGCAATTGACTTTTCATCGCCGCCGAGGCTGGACTGCAACCAAGCGCGGGCCGAATGGGCATTCGTCATCGTTTCCAATGTCGTAAAAGTCTTCGAACAAATAATGAAAAGGGTCTCGGATGGATCGAGATCTCGGACTGCTTCCCTAAAATCCGTGCCATCTACGTTCGACACGAATCGAAACTTCATCGACCGATCGCTGTAATCCTTTAGCGCTTCGTAAACCATGACGGGTCCGAGATCGGAGCCGCCAATACCGATGTTGATGATGTTGCGAATGCGTTTGCCGGTATAGCCTACCCAATCTCCGCGGCGGACCATGTTGCAGAAGTGCGCCATTTTCTCCAGCACGGCATGAACCTGCGGCACAACGTCTACGCCGTTGACGAAGATGGACGCGCCTCTTGGTGCACGAAGCGCAACATGCAGCGCAGCACGGTTCTCAGTGATGTTGATCTTTTCTCCCCGAAACATGGCATCCATCCGGGCCTGCAATCCAGACTCCTCTGCGAGTTGGATGAGAAGCTTAATAGTCTGGTCAGTAATTCGATTTTTTGAGTAATCGAGGTAGAGTCCAATCGCTTGCGCCGTGAGTCTCTCACCGCGCTTCGGATCATCTGCAAAAAGATCACGAAGATGGAGGCTGCGAATTTGTCGATAATGGCTTTCGAGTGCCTTCCATGCCGTACGCTTTGCGTGAGGCTTTCCTGAGATTGTTTGTATATTCGCTGCCATTTAGTTGTTCCTTCTCGCGCATGCAAGCCGAATTCGTCAACGTCCCCGCCCACGAAACTCAACGATACTTGAATCGGTTCCCGAGAACATCGTCGGGCCACGACCGTAGTGCTTCACCGCTCTCAAAACATAAGAACCCGTTTGAATCACGGCGACCGTAACCACATCGCGGTTGGCAGCGTGGAGTGGATGCAAAATGTACGGCTCATAAGTCCCTTTGCTTGAGTGCGCGTGTGGCCAGTTCCAGGCTAAGCATGCACACTGCCGGTGGGCGTCAGAAAGGCTTCGAGAAGCAATTGAAGATTGTCGCCGGCTCGACGCGATGACCCCGAGAATGAACTAACTGCAGTAACAGACACAGGTTAGAGGCACGACACATGTCGTACCACTGATAGAAGTGACAGGCACTCCACTAATTGCAAACTGCGCAGTAAGAGACGTGACTCGAGGTACACGAACGTACCCAGACATACGGCGAGATTGGCGAGTCCAGATCAGAAACTATATGTTAGAGACTGAACTACTGTTGGAGTGGTCCATCCAGCATTGAATACGTACGCGGTGAAATCGAGCCTTTTATGAGAAAACCCGACCAAGATGCCGCGCTGAATATCAAGATCGGTATGGTAAGCCTTAGTCCTCTGTGCCACAAGACCTGTGCGGCACCAGTTCAACGGTGAATAGCTTACCTCCATCCAGCTATAAAAGAAGCTTCCGGTACTGTCCTTGATATCAGCTACGAATTCCCCTTCGGTGGACAGTTCCAGGTTCTTCCAGTTGATGGATGCCATATAACCAGGGGCGATCCCACTCGTATGCCCGAAGACTCCACCGATCATCGGAGTGGCCTGCATCGCGACCCTGTCTCCGATCTCGAACTTGTAACCAGCCCACAACGAACCTGTTTCCGTATCCTCATAGTTATATCGTGCTCCCAAGTAAAGACGTTTCCTGCCTGCGCTAAACGTCGGGGAGGCGTACGACCGATCGTGTGGCACGATATACCCTGAGAGATTGAAGGAAAATGACCACGGTGCGGGAGGTGCGGGGCTCGATTTCGCCGGAGTGGTGCTTGGACCTTGCGCCCACGATGCGCCGCCCAAGAATAAGGCCGCAGCGAAACTGGCTAGATAGCGCGTAGCCGTTATCCTCCGAGAGAAATGGTGATCGCGACCATCACACCACCCAGAATAACCATAGAGAGTCCCATCATCACTGGGCGGTGGCCCGAATGAAGCCCGAATGCGTATCCGGTTAGAAACAGCAACACGATAGCGACACCGTTCGAGACCCTTAGAGCGGGTCTTGCGCTGTGAACCAGGACAAAAGGAACCAATACCGGCAATGTGGTTAAGACAACAATCAGGAAGACGGCGGCTGCACCGAACCAGTCGTTTCTTCGCAAATGTGGGCAAGTCGGCAGGCCGCTTACTCGATGCAGTTTGTCACGCAGTTTCTCCAGTTCTGCAGAGGACAAGACAGAGGCGATCACAGGAGGTAGCGCATCGGCGATGATCTGATGCGCTTCAGTCGAACTGGTAGCCTGAGTTAACGCCCTGAGCTTAAGGATCCCTTGGCCCAGCATGCTAAATGACCCCATCAGATAGAACGCTGCGTCGATGATTCCCCATGCCAGATTGCACCCCAATGCACCAATCAAGAGTTCACGGACTTCTTCCCGGCCTGCGCCTGCTACGCTGAACGAGCAAGTAAAGGTAAGAACCATGATTAGAGCAAACAGGACCTCCGAGATTCTGTCCATTGGGTCGAGTATGGGTTTCGGACCGTTCGTCAGGGATTCGGGCATCGTGGCTACGCCCCTACTATTGCTGCCACCCGCCCCCCAACGCGTTATAGAGCTGAACCAATGCCAGGCGTTCATTGAGTTGAGCCTGTGCCAGGCCGAGTTGGGCGTCGAAGTAACGCGTATCGCTATCAAGGACTTCCAGGTAACTCGTCGCTCCGCCTTGATAGCGCATATTTGCTAGTCGGGTGGCATCCTGCGCGGAGTCAGTGAGCAGTTGTTGTTGTACTCGGAATTCTTGGTTCTTGCGGTAAGCGACGAGGGAATCAGACACTTCGCGGAAAGCCTGTTGAATAAATTGCTGGTAAACGAGCACAGCTTCCTGCTGCTGGGCTTCCGTCAATCTGACATTCGAACGGATCTTGCCAGCAGTAAAAATGGGCTGAAGCAGTTGACCGCCAAAACTCCAAAATCCCGCAGGGTCGGTAAACAGATTCGTGAGAGCCGAACTCTCATAGCCGCCGGTTGCAGTCAGCGTAATTTGAGGGAAGTATGCGGCCTTTGCAACCCCGATTCGCGCGTTTGCAGCTACTAGCTGTTGTTCAGACGATTGAATGTCAGGACGCCTTTCCAGCAGGGAAGAAGGCAGGCCCGATGGCACCACGGGGAGAAGCGAATTCTCTACCAGCGGCTTGCCCCTGGTAACCGGCGCTGGATTCTTGCCCAGAAGGATGCTGATAAGGTTTTCTTGCTGCTCGATGCGCCTCTCGAGATCCGGAATAGCTGCCGCCGCAGTGTACACCAATTGCTCGGACTGCCGAACGTCAAGCAAAGACGTTACGCCGCCTTTCGCACGAACTTCCACCAGACGCAATGACTCCTTGCGCGAGCCGAGTGTGCGCTGCGAGATAGCCATTTCCGAATCCAGCTCAAGCAGCTGGAAATAGGCGGACGCCACATTGCTGACCAGGCTGGATACCACTGCCTTTTGGCCCCACTCCGTAGCGACCACAGATGCCCGTGCGGCCTCAGTAGCGCGCCTGAACTTGCCCCAGAAATCAAGCTCCCAAAACAGCGAAAGGTTGACCTGAAAAGGGCTGGTTTCGAATGCCGGTGCGATGCTCGTGGCCGGGGCTCGCTCGTTGCTGGTAGATGCACCGCCGGTAATGGTGGGGAATTGGTCGGCCCGCGTGATTCCAAGCACTGCTTGTGCCTGAAGCACGCGCGCTGCGGCGATACGCACATCATAGCTTTGAGATAGGGCCTCCCGAATCAGCGCCTGCAACTGCGGATCCTGGTACACCGACCACCACTTTTCATCACCGAGAGATGCTACAGTTTGTGGACCAGCATCTGCGGCAAGGCCCCGGTAAGTGTCAGGAACGGTGACTTGGGGGCGCTTGTACTTTGGACCCAAGGTGCATCCAGTTAGCGTTAGAAATGCTATGGCTATCAGCCAACGTCTGCCGAACATGACTAGTCCCCTTCCGACGGCACAATGGCAGGCGTGGCAGTGGGCGGAAGATGCTTTCCACGGTGGGCGAGTCTTTCGACCACGTCGAAACTTACCGGTACAAGGAAGATAGCGAGCACGGAAGCTGCGAGCATACCCCCAATCACTGCCGTGCCTAACACGCGCCGCGAAATTGCGCCCGCGCCAGACGCCCTCCAGAGCGGAACGCATCCTAGAATGAAAGCGAATGCTGTCATCAAAATCGGCCGCAAGCGCAGCTTTGCGGCAATCAACGCCGCTTCCTCAGCGGACTTGCCCTTGTCGAATTCCATCTTGGCGAATTCGACAATCAAGATGGCATTTTTCGCAGCCAATCCGATCAGCATGACGAGTCCGATTTGCGCGTAAACGTTATTGTCCAGGCCCCGCATCCAGAGGAACCAGAACTCGCCGAAAACTGCGACTGGCGTGCCCAGCAACACGCTGAAGGGCAGAGACCAACTCTCGTACTGCGCTGCTAAAATGAGGAATACGAAGAGCAGCGACATGCTGAAGATCACAGCCGGCGATACTCCCTCTGCAGCCTTTTTCTCCTGGTACGACATACCCATGTAGTCGTAGCCCATCTCTGCGGGCATCGTATTCGCAAACGTTTCCTCTAAGGCCTTGAGGGCCTGACTCGAGCTGTAACCCGGCGCGGCGCTTCCATTGATCTGAGCGCACCGGTAGAGGTTGTAGCGCAGCGTGAATTCTGGGCCAGTACGGGCTTTAATAGACGTCACAGCGCTTAGTGGCACGGGCTGCCCGCTGTCGTTCGTCACATAGAATTGACCCAAGTTCTCCGCCCGTGTCCGATAGTCTCCCTCGGCTTGAACGTAGACCTGCCATTGCCTTCCGAAACGGTTAAAGTAGTTGATCAACAAGCCACCCATGAAAGTCTGCAGGGTCTTATAAACGTCTGCGAGCTGAACGCCTTGCGCAATCACACGTGGACGATCCACATCCACGTACACCTGCGGTACCGTGGGCAGGGCCGTCGTGTAAACCGTCGCGAGTTCGGGGCGCTTGCGCGCTGCCGCAAGAAACTTCTCCAGATTCTGACTCAGGAATTGTGGATCCTTCCCCGCGCGATCCTCCAACATGAAGGTGAAACCTCCTGAAGCTCCGACGCCCGGTATAGCCGGCGGTGGAAACGAGAAGGCAACCCCTTCGGTGATCTTCGAAAGCTCCCGATTCAGGTGCTGTTTGATGGCCTCGTACTGTTCCTCCGGTGCTTTACGCTCACCCCACTCTTTGAGGGTGATCCAATAAAAGGAGCTGTACGTATTCTGGGCGCCGCTCAGCATGCTGAAACCGAGCACGGCTGTCACGGCGTGGACGCCCGGAGTCTTCATAATCATCTCTTCGATCTTCCGCGACGCGTCATCATTCCGCTGAAGTGAGGCAGCGTTCGGTAGCTGCAGGCCGGCAAATACGTAGCCTTGGTCCTCGTCAGGAAGGAAGCCTTGAGGCAGCCGAGACCCGAACCATCCCGCCAGCACCGCGACGCCGAGAAGCAACAGCATGCTCAGGCCGGCTTTGCGAATCAAGCTTCCGCACATGCTGACGTAGCCATCCGTAGTGCGGCCGAATACACGATTGAACCAGCGGAAGAATATTCCCAGCGGACCACGACTCTCCTTGCGAGGCCGCAACAGGAGCGCCGAGAGAGCTGGGCTTAGAGACAAGGCATTAAAAGCGGAAAAGATCACTGAGATGGCGATTGTGATCGCGAATTGCTGGTACAGGCGCCCCGTGATGCCCGGGATAAACGCCGTAGGGACAAACACCGCCGCGAGGATTAAAGCAATGGCAATCACCGGCCCCGATACTTCTTCCATGGCCTTGAAGGCGGCATCCTTCGGAGTCATGCCGTGTTCAATATGGTGTTCCACGGCTTCCACAACGACGATGGCGTCGTCTACGACCAGCCCTATCGCCAGTACGAGTCCGAAGAGAGAAAGAGTATTAATGGAAAAGCCCAATGATGGAA
>Ga0070732_10001917_pt1 | contig 11349 bp, 12 predicted proteins | sample Coa_R1_5_FD_66449 | JGI IMG/M metagenome (GOLD analysis project Ga0070732, IMG submission 66449) | Surface soil microbial communities from Centralia Pennsylvania, which are recovering from an underground coalmine fire - Coalmine... | ecosystem: Environmental > Terrestrial > Soil > Unclassified ...
AGCTTGCTCATCGCCTCTTCCTCGAGCTTTTCGCGCACGCGTTCCTGTTCACGCTGGCGAAGCTGCCCATCAATGGCCGTCTTGAGCGCCGCCACGTCGGTGTACTCGCCCACCTGCTGCGCAAACTCGTCGTCGAGCTCGGGTAACTCGCGTTCCTTGACCCAGTGCAGGTTGACCTCAAAGTCGGCGGGTTTGCCTGCCACATCCTTATCGCGGTAATCGTCGGGCATGGTGAGGGTGAATTTTTTCTGATCACCCGGGCTCATACCCACCACCTGATCGGCAAAACCTGGCGCTGGCTGGGCGCCCTCCGGATCTACCACGTATTCGGCATCTTTGCTGTCCATCACGGGCTCTTCGCGTTCGGCGATGGTCGCCTTCAAATCGATGCCGACACGGTCCCCGGTTTGAACCGCGCGTTCCACTGGTGCCCACTGCGCGTAGGACTCACGTAACCGCTGAATGACGCCGTCGACCTCGCTTTCGCCGACCGAGGGTTGTTCGGCGGTAACGCGCAGCGCGTCCTTATAGTCACCGAGCTCGACTTTGGGTGCCAGGCCGACCACGGCTTTGAGTCGCAGCGGGTCGAACTCAATGGACTCTACCCGCGGTCGAGTATACGGCTCGACTTTCTCCTGCTCTAGCGCCTCGGTGACCACTTCGGGAACCAGTCGATCGAGGGCCTCTTCGACGATGCGGTCGCGGCCGATCATGCGCTCGACCATGGAGCGCGGGGCTTTACCGCGTCGGAACCCGGGCACGTCGACGCGACCAGCCAGGCGACGGTAGGCGGCATCAATCGCCTGATCCATGCGGTCTTTGTCGACCTCGATGTCGAGCGACACCTGACGCGGCGGCAGCTCGGTGGAGGAAACCTTCACGCGAAAGACTTTAATCCAACTGTGTCGTACGCACGCGCTGAAGGAAGCGTTCCAGATCAATCAAGACACGCTCGTGCGTGCCTTCGCCAGCCACCCCACCACTGTCCTCGGCTCTGACGTTGAACGTCACCTTTCTGCCCTCCACGTTGGCCACTTCCGCTTCGAGCGTAATCGTGTCGCCCACGGCGGTGGCCTTGAGATGTCGCAAATCGATGTGCGTGCCCACTGTAGACCAGCCAGGCTCGAGCTCGCCGGCGATCGCGCGCACACACGTCATCTCGAGCAAACCCACCAGCGTGGGCGTCGCCAGCACCCGTACGCCCTGGTTACCCCACTTCTCAGCGGTCATCTCGTCGTCGACCACGCGCTGCCAGCTGGTGCGCATGCCTACTTCGACGGGCATTGCGCCACCCACGCATCCAGCTCATCTTTCACAGATTTGAGAATGCGCCTCCCGTACAGGTCCGTAAAGCGCGAAACGTCCAGCCACGAGTGTTGCGGCCGCCGGGCTTGCCTCGTTTTCGAGAACTGTTCGAACGTCGCAGGGTGAATGTGCTCGGTTGGCAGGCCCAGCCGCGTCGCGATGCCCTGGGCAAATTCGTACGGGGTGGTCCAGTCCGACGCCGCGATGTGGATGACGCCAGCGTGCCGGGCCTCAACGAGCGTGCGCAGCGCCGCGGCGCCATCATCCAGAAATAACGGTGTGATGCGCTGATCGGTGACCCCCTGGATGGGGAGGTTTTGGCGCAGTCGTGCGGAAAGCGTGCGCGCCAGGTCGCTCTTGTGATGCGGTTTGCCAGTAAATGGCATCTCGATGCGGGCAACACAGGCTTTCGGGTTCTCGCCGAGGACCGCCTGCTCGCCGCGGAGTTTGGTCTCCGCGTACCAGCACAGCGCGCCAGTTGTGTCGTCCTCAGCATAGGGCGCGTCGGACTTCGTCCCGTCGAACACGTAATCCGTAGAGACGTGCAGCAAGTATTTGCCCTGCGCCTGGCAAAGTTCGGCGAGTTGCCGCGGATACTCCACGTTCAGCCCGTAGACTCGGCCGCTCCTGTCGCCGGCTTGCGCCTCGGCCGCGTCGACGTCAGCCCACCCGATGGCGTTGACGATGCTCTCGGCCGCGGTATGTGCGATGAAGTTGCGCAGGTCGTCGGGGTTGAGCACGTCGAGCTCGGCATGCCAGGGCGCAACGAGGTCATCACGTGTCGCCCACAGGCGCGTCAGGGCAGAGCCCACAAGGCCCGAGGCGCCAAGAACCGCGATCGCGGCCTCAGGCGACAATGTGCCGCACAGCCCGGCTGACCAGTTGCTTCGGACTGAGTGAAAGAAGCTCCACCTGGCGCGTGGTGCGCGCGTGATACATGCCTTTCACGTACTGCGTCTGGGCCAGGTTGGCCGTGCACGGACACAGGCTGAACAACTGCGTCCCAACCAGGTGGGCGACAAAGTGCACTCGATCGTTCTTGACCACTCCGAGCGCGGTCCGCGTCGAGCCTGGCAGCGCGATCACGGCAACGAGTGCGATCAAGCCCAGCATCGCGAAGCACCACGCGCGCATGTCGTGCACAAGTATGGCCGATCAGTGCACGTTGAACGGAATAACGACCAGGGTCTCGCTGGGCCAGAACGCCGATTCGGCGTAGATGAACAGCTCGTGACGATCCACGCTCAGGTCGCTGGGGTGGATCGTGATCTCCCAACCTGAGTTGAGGAAGCGCTCGCCGAAACCCGTCGCTTCGCGGTTTTGCTTGCCGAGCGTAGCAGTCGCGATCAGCGTGCCGGCGCCATTGCCGGGGGTTTTGGGTCCATCCAGGTAAGCGACAACACTGCTGACGCCGCTGCCACCCGCACCCAGCTGCACGTTGGCGGGCATGTTGCGGTCGATTGCGTAGCCGTCGAGCACCAGGTTGTTGGTGGTCTGAGCCACGTCCAGGGACGGGCTGGCATCACGCACGATCAGCAATGGATCATCGGCGAACGCGCGGTCCGGCGGCGCCGGGAGGATGATCTGCAGTTGCTTGTACCACCAGCCCTTGCTCGGCGTGTGCGCATACACCACCAGCAGATTCGAGCCGGTGCTCAAGCCCGCCGCGGAGAATGACGTGCTAAAGCCCGAGGCGGCCCAGTAGGGATTGCCCAGCGCGGTCGCCACATCGCTTCGCGGCAGACCGACCGTGGCGTGGTTCATCAGGATGCCGCCCTGGTCCTGGTAGCCGAGGTAAACCGCGACGTCGTCGATGCCCGACCAGCCGCTGGCGCTTCGGTCGACCACCCAGCCCTGGATCGTCACCATGGCGTTCGGCAGGAGGGTGGTGCCTGAGATGGGTGAATCGACGTAGCCACTGTAGGTGTCATCGCCAAACGCACCCGGCCCAGGCGTCCACGGCGAAGCCGAGTCCGCATACGCCGGCGTGATGGCTGCGCACACGAAACACACCGCAACCCAGAGTCGCCACATCTCGCCGCCCGCGATGTTACCCAGCCAGCTGCGCGGACCGGGTTCCGCTTCTCTTGCCAAGAGAAGATTTCCTGGTCCGGTGGTTCCGTTGCGCGCTCGACGGCAGCCTGAACTGGCATGTCGTTCGGGACGCCGTTTGCAGCGTAGAACCTAGCGAACCAGGCGCAGGTGGCTGCGGCTTGGCGCGGGCGCAGGGGTGGTATCGCCGAGCTGCTGTTGCGCCCTCACGAGCTCGCAGTACAGGCGCACCGCCAGGACATGCTTGCACACGTGCTCATCGCCGTCGGCATGCAAAAAGTCTGGGCAGTCACACCGCGACTGGGTGACTTCGTAGTAGCGGCCGACATGCGACTGCGAGGGAATGCCAAAGGCTTCCTCGCCAAGGGCGGTGTGCCAGCGCCGCCAGCGCCCGGCTTCGGCGGCAATCTCGATCGCCCGAATGCTGCGCGGATCGTCCGCGCTGATGGTGATCCCCACGCGTGTTACGCAGACTCTAGCCCATATCCCGGACAAGATCAATACAATTTCCGGACAAACTGTGCTACAGTCGAACGCGCGGTGGACTCTCTGCCACTCGCCTCAGTGCGCAAGCGAAAACTGCTCAGCCAGCGCGACCTCGCCCATCGAGCGGGCGTGGCCCTGAGCACGATCTACCTGATCGAGGCGGGCAAAACCGAGCGCGTGAGCTTCAAAGTCATGCGCTCGGTCAGCGAAGCGCTGGAGGTCGCGCCTGAGTCGATCGCCGAGTTCAGGCGCGCGCTCGAAGCCTAGCGGTTGCGGCTACCCCCACCGCCCGCGGCGAAGCCGAAGATGCGCAGCAGGGCCACGAACAGGTTCACGATGTCGAGGTACACGCCCACCGCCAGCAAGATGGTCTGGCCCTCTGTGGCGCCGCGCATATTCGCCACCCGGTTAAGGTCGAAGACCAGGAAGCCGGTGAACAGCACCGCGGCCACCGCCGAGATGCCGATATACAGCAGCGACGATTGGATGAAGATGCCAATCACCGAGGCGATAACCACGCCAATCAAGCCGATGAACAGGATGCCGCCCATCCCGCTCAGGTTGCGTCTGGTTGTGTAGCCGTAGGTGCCAGCGGCCAGAGCCACTGCCGCGGTCGTGAGCGCCGCGTTAGCGACCACGCCGCCCAGACCGCGCGCGAGATACGCATCCAGAATGGCGCCGAGCAGCATGCCTTCGAACGTCGCGAACGTATACAGCAGGAGCAAATTCAGTGGTGCTCGCTCGCGCAAGAATTGCAGCGCGATCAGTGTCCCGAAACTGCCGATCACGGCCAACAAGAACGAGCCCGGACCCAGGTTGCGCTCGATGAGCGCGCCACCGGCGGTGAACACGAAGGCAAAGCCAAGCAAGCCCAGGACTTTGCCGAGAACTGCTGAACGCTGGACGCCCAGCGCGGCGCCAACGCCGTAATCGGCCTGATAAGGGTTCTGCTGTGAGTAGTTGTACATGGTTGTTCTCAACGGATAGTACGACCAGGTACCGACCGTGGTTGCAACAAAAAGCGGGTTGGCCTGCGTCAAACCAGCGTGATAGTTGCGCTTCTTTTGCTGATCCTCGCCACGCTGGTCGCTGGCCCGATCGGCTTCGTCGTCATGGGTGTGATCCTGCTCGCGTTCGCCATGGTCACGGGTACACTGCATCTTGCCTTTGACCTGATCCTGCTGCCATTCCGCGCGATCGGCGCGCTGATGCACGGCGGCCGCTAGGCTTCGGCACCCACCAGCCTTGCCGCCCTGTGCAGGCGTTGCGGCTGTTCCGCCCGCCGCCTGAGCTGCCGCAGAGTCACCGCGTGCAGCAGCAGCGACAACGGAACCGCGAACGCGGGAATCAGCACGACCGGATACAGGCCGATCGTCGTCGCATGATCGACTGGAATAATTCCCGTTGAGGTAAGCGACCCCAGCGTCAGGGCATCGACCAGGTCCAGGATGCCAAAGAGGTTCCAGGCGATCGCCGCCGTACGCCAGCCGCGGGCGCCGGACTGCACCAGCGCGGCGACTGGCAGCGCCAGCAGCCCGGTGAGTACATCGCCCAGCCCCGCGGGCAACGCAAAGGCCGTCGGGAACGCGCCGTTTACCCAACCCACCAGGAACACGCTGCCGAAGACCCGGTAAACCTGCAGACCAATCAACCACGCGGCAGGCATCGCGTCCAGCAGTTGCCCGATTGATTTCGACCGCAACAGCAGCGGGAGACCAACCACCAGCGGCAGCACGAAGGTAAGTGGCAGCAAGATGGCCCGCGGGTTGTTTGGCGCAAACGTGCCGCGCTGCGCCAGCCACCAGATCACCGCTTGCCAGGCCACGAGCGGCAGCGCAATCGCCAGCCAGAAACGCAAACGTCCGCGGCCAAGCCCCTGCCACAGCCCGACGAGGATGAGGGCGAGAATTCCCAGCCGCAGCGTGGTCTGGACGGTGGCGGCCCGCTCAGGCAGCCACGCGTTGAGCGCAACGGCGAGCGCGGTGAGCGCCAGGCCAATCAGAAAACGACCGAACAGCACAGCAGCCATCGGGCAACTCCTCGTTCATAACTTGCTAACTGCAAGTCATCCTACGCTGATGACTTTCGAAGTGCAAGCGATTCGCTGGCCCGCCGCGGGCCCAATTTCATGCCGGCGGACGGCATGTCGATTTCAGCGCGCCCGGTTCGACGTGAAGGTATGCGCACCACCTCACATACCAGGCACGCGTGGCTCGGGCTTGCCGTCCTCGCGCTCCCCTGCTCCATCACGGTCATGGACCTGACGGTCCTCAACCTGGCCATCCCCCGCCTGAGCGCCGCGCTCGAGCCAACGGGCACCCAGCTGCTGTGGATCATCGACGTCTACGGGTTTGTGCTGGCTGGCGCGCTGATCCCCATCGGCGGACTGGGCGACCGCTTCGGTCGTCGCAAGTTGCTGCTCAGCGGTGGCGCCGCCTTCGCCCTGGCCTCGACAATTGCCGCCTTTTCAACAAGCGCGCTGATGCTGATCGCGGCGCGCGCCCTGCTCGGCCTGGCCGGCGCGGCGTTGGTGCCGTCAACGTTATCGCTGCTCCCCACGCTGTTCGAGGACGAGCGCGAGCGGACAAGAGCTATTGGCGTCTGGGGCGCCAGCTTCGCTGTTGGTGCGGCCATCGGTCCACTGGTCGGCGGCGCCCTGCTCCAGTATTTCTGGTGGGGCTCGGTGTTCCTGATCGGCGTCCCGATCATGCTGGTGCTGCTGATCGCCGGCCCGATGCTGCTGCCTGAATTTCGTGACCCGAACGCCAGTCTGCCTGACGTAGCAAGTGGCTTGCTGGCGATGGCCGCGGTCCTCTCCGGCGTCTACGGCCTGAAGCAGATCGTCCAGGACGGCCTGGCCGTACCGCCCGTCGCGGGGGTGGCCGTGGGAATCGCGCTCGCCGCGCTGTTCCTGCGCCGTCAGCGTCAGCTCACCGATCCGATGCTCGACCTCAGCCTGTTCCGAAACCGCGCCTTCACGGTGTCCCTCAGCAGCAACGTCGTCAACGTCTTCGTGTCGTTCGGGTGCTTCATTCTGATCAGCCAGTATCTGCAGCTGGTCCTCGGCCTGTCGCCGCTGGCGGCTGGCCTGGTCTCCTTGCCTGCCTCAGCCGCGGCCATTGCTGGGCCGATGCTCAGCCCGATATTCGCGCAGCGCGCCGGCGTCTCGCGCACCGTTGCGAGCCTGCTCGCGATAGCCGGGCTGGGCTTCGCGGTCCAGGTGCTCGTCGGCAGCGCAAATGGCCTGTTCGTCATCGCGCTGGGTTGGGCGCTGTGGGCACTCGGCGGATCGGCCGCCGCCACCTTGACGACCAACACGCTCATCGGCTCAGCCCGTCCCGAGCGAGCCGGCGCGGTCTCGGCGCTGGCACAGACCGGCGCCGAGCTGGGCGGCGCCCTGGGCATCGCCATCCTGGGCAGCCTGGGCACGGCGATCTACCGCGCCAGTCTGGCCTCGGTGGTTCCGCTCGGCCTCAGCCCCGAGGCCGCCGCCGCCGCGCACAACACGCTCGCGGGAGCGCTGACCGTCGCCAGTCAGCTGTCGGACCCCGCCGCCGGGGCTGCCCTGGTCTTGACTGCCCAGCAAGGCCTGACCACAGCTATTCAGATCACCTCGGCCATCGCCGCCGCCCTGTCCCTGGCGACAGCCGCGCTGGTAGCCCGCTACTTTGACCGGCCAGCGCCTTACGTCGAGTCGACGTGCGCTGCGTTGGCCGTTGCCTCGCCACAGGTGCTCGCCTGAGAACGCAGTCGGTACACCTTCCACCCGTTCGGCAACGTGTCGGTGGGGGTGTATTCGCAATTGAGCCACTTCAAGCCAGCTTCGAACTGTGGTGGCAGCGGCTGCGGACCCCACGCGTCCAGTGCCAACCAGGCCGAGCGCCGCGCGGCGTCGAGCGGCATGACCTCCGGCTGCACGTGGGAGGTGTCCAGAATGATCGGTGGTCGATTGTTCTCGAGGTCAGCGAAGAACTCCGAGACGATCGCAGGCGTGCGGTACCAACCTGCGAAGAGCGGATACTGGTATACGAATCGCGTCGGCGCAGCGCGCCGCGTCAGGAAATTGATGCGTGCCTCGGCTCCCCAGACGAGGATGGACCGGTTGGCTGGCACCTCGGCGTCGAGTTGCGCCGACAACACCTCTGCCGTGGCGTTGCCGCCCGTACTGGACAGCCAGCCCATCTCGCCGAGCGACGCGCCGCGCAACACGAGCACCACGAGGCCGCAGCTCAGTGCCCAGGCGGCGACACGAAGACGCCGTGTGCGGACGCCCGAAAAAGCACTTGCCAGCGTGGGCACCAGACATGCCGCAGCAAACGCCAGGATGGGTAAACACGCCAGCGCATGGTGCGGAAGGAGCCGTCCGGAGATGGTCCCCAGCACGAGCTCGATGGGCAGGCCGATGATCACCAGCAGATGGGTGGGTTGCGCTGGACCGACCGACGCGCTGCGCCGAACCCGCCTCACCGCCTCGAACCAACCGAGCACGGCAAAGACTGCGAGCCCTGTCGTGCACAGCAGCATCAAGTCGCTGCCAAGCTCGTCAAGGCGGTTGGACCAGCTCGTGTCGGAATACCCGATGCTGTAGCCGAAGGCGGCCTGCCAAAACGCCCCGAGTGCGTTGTTGGACTGCAGGTACACCACCCAGACCACCTGCACCGACATAAATCCAGCGAATTGGCCGACGAGATCGCGCGCCAGCGCTGCAGCGTTGCGCGTGCGCCAGGCGGTCAATGCCCGGCACAGCACGATCGCGATCCAGATACCAATCAAGTTCTGACGCAGTGCGAACGCCGCGCCAGCCGAGAGCCCAAGCACGACACTTTCCAGGCGCGACACGCCGCGCCCCATCGAACGCACGAACAGTAGAAGCGCCAGGAACTGGAGCGGCAGCGCGAATTCTTCGGGCAGGTTGCCACCCTCGAGCACCAGCGGCAGGCTCGCGATCCACAAGAATGAACCCAGGCACGCCGCGGCGGTCCCGAAGGCACGCCGGATCGCGAGGAACCCAAAGACGCACGCGGCTGAGAGTGCGGCGAACTCCAGCGCAAGGACGCCGACATCGGAGCCGCGCCCGAGGATCAGCCCCAGCGCGTCGATAAAGAAGATGCCTGGCATCTTGTGGTCCCAGACGTCGCGGTAGGGCACGGCGCCGCCGAGGATGCGCCAGGCCGCGTACAGGAACACGCCCGAGTCGCGGCCTGGATCGCCGACGACAACCCGCGCCATCGGGACGAAGACCGCGCCTACCAGGCCGATCCCCGCCGCGATGCCGGCAGCGCCTCTCACCGTGCTGATTGTCGTCAGGCACAGTTGAGATTCGGTGGAGCGCTACTGGCCCTCTGAGTCGGAGCTCGGCGGCGCGCCAGTATCGGGTGCCGGTGGCGCACCTGAATCGTCGGGCGCAACGCCAGTATCCGGCGCACCAGCATCGTCCGGCGCGACGCCGCTGTCCGGTGCGGCGTTGTCCATGGGCGCGAGGTTGGTGTCCGTCGGCACCGGCGCGGGCGGTTCGGGCGGTGGCGTGACTACGGCCGGGCCGAGGTCGTAATTCAGCTTTTCGATGGCGTCGGGCAGCACCTTGTTTCCACAATCCCAGTGCCAGATATAAAAGGCCTTCTGGCCCGTGGAATAGATAACCCCAGCCGGCACATACGGCAGCTGCGGACCGATTGGCGTCCACGTCAACCCACCGTCACCAGAAACCACTAGCGTCGTGGGCTTTACGCCAACCAATCTTCCGTCGGGTAGCTGAATGGGATGGGTGTCATTCGCCAGGCCAGATCCAACTCGCGACCACGTCAGTCCGTTGTCGGTTGAGTTGACCAGGCCGTCGCCCGCTGCCCAGTAAATGGTGCCGTCCGCCACCACCAGGGGCGGACCCCAGGGCCCTATCGAAGACACCTTCGTCCAGGTCGACCCACCGTCCGTCGTACGAAACAGCCCAGGTGCCGCCTGCGACCAACCCTGGTCCGCATTGACCAGATATGTTTGCGCGTCGAGCAGCAGCGGGTCCGTGGAAAAACCCGTGCCTTCCGGCAGGTTAGCGCCAATATTTGTCCAGGTTTGCCCGCCGTCGGTTGACTTGTAGACCCAGCGCGAGCGTTCGTGCCCGCCAACGAGCAATGTCTTCCGCTCCGGGTCGCTGAAATCGACGCTGATAAAGTCGTCGTGAGTCACCGAGCCGAGCTGGACGAACGTGTTGCCATTGTCGGTCGTCTTGTAGGCGCCGCCAGCGTTGTAGATACCCGACTCCCAAAAGGTGCTCGGATTGAGCGGGTCGTACGCGATCCAGGACGGCCGATTGACAATGCCGGCCGATCCTGGGCCAGTACCCAGGTTTGTCCACGTCACTCCACCATCACTGGTCTGCCACAGCCCTCTGGTCGCTACGCCCGCAATCACGTTGGCCGAACCCGGTACAGGTGAGAGCATGGTCAAATTGCCACACTCGGAGGGCATATTCGCCAGATTGCTCGTCACGTTTATCCATGCTCCGGCAGCGCTATCCGCTTCGGCGACGCCCGTGATCAGCATGAGGGCGCAGCCCGCGGCGATCACAACTGCGGACACTGACGACAGTCTTTTCACAACTTCCTCACTCTTGAGCTTCGGGCATGCCGCAGCGGGCGTGCCTGCTTGTTATCTCGTGCGTCGCGGCTGAGCGACCAGGCTCAACTGAAACGCAACCGGAGCTATACCCCGAAACGAGCCGAAATCCACGTTTCTCGACGCATGGGAACCGTTCGTTGGCGCCGTCTTCCACTGACCGTTGTGTCAGCTTTTGCTCTCGTCGTGTTGCTCGCACAGAGCGCGTTCGCCGACCCGCGCGACTTTACGTTGCGCAACCACAGCGATGTCGATATCGCCTACGTCTATGTTTCGCCAACTGCGTCCGATGACTGGGGTGATGACATCATGGGCACTGACATCCTCCCATCGGGTGAGGCCGTCGACGTGACGTTCGATACGGTCGACGATCAAACGTGCGTGTACGACATCAAGGTCGTCGGCACAGGTGGCGAGGTGGGCTACCTGTACAAAGTCGACCTGTGCACCGTTTCCATCGTTACGTTCTCCTGACCGTAATACGGCGTGCGCGCCGACGCTGGACACAGGACTGCGCGCGGGCGGCAATACGCAGGCAGGCGTGCTGTGCCCTCCCTGGACGTCGCGCGCGCGCCTGCCGCCCGCAGTTCTGCTTCGCCCCGAACTCCGAAGAGAAGAAATTCTTTCGGTCCAGTGGTTCCGTTGCCCGCCCGAAGGCCAACGCCGCGCACGCCAGCGGCCCGCAGTTTTGCCTCTCTCCGAACTCTGAAGAGAAGAGATTCTCTCGGTCCGGTGGTTCCGTTGGGCGCCCGAAGGCCACGCTCCCGGCCAGCAAGCTAACGTAAGCGGCATGACAGCCCAAGCCGAGCCGCCCACGCTGCTCAATATCTCCGACGTGGTGACCGGCCCCATCGCCCCACGTGTGATGAACACGGCGTGGCCCAACATGCTCCACAC
>Ga0070732_10001918_pt1 | contig 11348 bp, 8 predicted proteins | sample Coa_R1_5_FD_66449 | JGI IMG/M metagenome (GOLD analysis project Ga0070732, IMG submission 66449) | Surface soil microbial communities from Centralia Pennsylvania, which are recovering from an underground coalmine fire - Coalmine... | ecosystem: Environmental > Terrestrial > Soil > Unclassified ...
GAAGAAATCGCCTCGCAACTCGCCGAACTGGAAGCGAAGGAACTCAACCAGATTCAGCGTGCCATCACTCGCCTACGGCAGGGCACGTATGGCCATTGCGAGACGTGTGCAGCCAAGATCCCCGTGGCGCGGCTGAATGCACTGCCGTACAGCACCATGTGCATTAACTGCCAGCGGGACATGGAAACCGATGCCAACTGGGAGGACACCCGGGGCCAGGCCGACTGGGATCGTGTGGCTGATACCGAACGGCATAGCGAAGAACGCCGCGAGGTTGATTTGACCGATATCGAACTCGACCTGTCGAAATAAAGTAGGTCAGGCTTTCGAGCCTGGCCGAAAGCGACTTTTCCAATCGCCGGGATGCCATGGCTTCGCCCAGTAACTATGGCGTCCCGGCTGTGTTTTTTTGCAACACTTTCTCGCGCACCTGTTCAAGATTGCAACACTCTTAGACCTTCCTACTTGCGTACTCTGGCGACCCTGTTCGGGATTTGCCGTTCTCACTTGCCATAAATCAGCTCCAATTCGCAAGTCCGTTCAAGTTTTTAGCTCCAATTGCGCTTAGAGTGGTTTATGTGCCGCTTGTGCGGCGAATGTGAGTTGTGACTCCTTTGGGGTGCAAACTGCTATGTGGCAACGCCTGGGATTGCTTCTCCTGGTTTGTGTTTGTTCGTTCGGCGGCGGCACGCTGGCGTTTTTGGTGATTCCGAATTCACCGCGGGTAACTGCTCAATCGCCGGCCGCGCTTTCCAACGCCAATATCGACGCCGGCTTGTTGAAACTCAGCGACCGGTTCGAGACAGTGGCCAACAAGGTCTCGCCGGCCGTGGTGTCGATCGAAGCAACCAAGGCTGCTGCGCCGGGGAAGAGCCGACCGGTCGAAGAATCCGGCTCCGGGGTTATCATCCAGGGCGAAGTAGGGAAGAACGCCTACGTGATTACCAATAACCACGTGATCACGGGGGCGTCGGCCGAACAGATTACGATCAGCCTGTCCGATGGCCGTGTGTTTCAGCCCGGCCAGGTGTGGGCGGATCCGGAGTCGGACGTTGCCATCCTGCGGCTCGACCGGGGCGGCCTGCCGACCGCGACCTTTGGCGATAGCGACAAAGTTCACGTGGGGCAATGGGTGATCGCCATCGGTAGCCCGTTTGGCCTCAATCAATCGGTCACGCACGGGATCATCAGCGCCCGCGAGCGCGGGCAAATCAGCCTCGGCGGCGCCATTCGGATCAAGGACTTTCTGCAGACCGATGCGGCCATCAATCCGGGCTCGAGCGGCGGCCCCCTGCTCAATCTCGATGGGGAAGTGATCGGCATCAATACCGCCATCGCCTCGCACAGCAACAGCAACAGCGGCGTGGCCTTCAGCATCCCCATCAACATGGTGCGGAAAGTCGCCCGCCAGCTGCTGGAGAAAGGAAGCGTGAGCCGCGGTTTCCTGGGCTTGCACTTATCGTCGAACTTCGAGGCGGGCGATGCGTTGAAGCTTGGACTGGAGAACGCGAACGGCGCTCTGGTGGACTCGGTTTACCCGGACACACCAGCCGCGACCGCTGGCATCAAGACCGGCGACGTGGTGCTTCAACTGGATAACACGGCGATTCGCAATGAGAACCAACTTATCAATTTGATCAGCGCCATGCCGGCGGGACAAAAGGTGCGGCTACAAATCTGGCGGAACCGGCAGGTGCAAACACTTTACGCCGTGGTCGGCGATTGGTCGGCCGCCCAGGCTCGACTGAAACCAGCCCCAGCGCAGTAAGGGGAGGTGAAAACGTCCAAGGCGAGGCATGGGCCTCGCCTTGGACGTTGCGAGTCGCGCCAGAATCGGCTCTAGCGCAAGCCGAGCCATAACCGCAACCAACCTCTGAGCGACTCGCGCAGCGCGAGCGGCCAGCCCAGCAGCGGTTGGGTCCCCGAACCGGATCGATTTCGGTTCTTACTGATCTTTCTTGCCACGCATTTGCAAGAAGATCAGCAGACCGATCAAGGCGACCAGCAGGACGCCCATGCCGATCATGACCGGGGTTTGGCTCAAGAAATCCATCATTGGAAGGCCCCTTTCAGGTTGAGTGTAGGAATAACTCCAAGTGCCGCGCCCCAAACGTGCTAACCGGCATCATTCTGATGTCCGTTATAACACTTCGGTGGCGGAAAGCATACTTGTTCTACCCGGTGATTCGTTCGGTTGCAAGCATTTATTACTGGAAAAAATAGGGAAAATATTCCATGAGGAACCGTTCTTCCTATTTTTTGGCCCGGCGGCGAGACCCTTTGCCGGATGCGGTAGCCACAGAATATACGAGCCACCCATGCGTTGCATTGCCCGTGTTCATCCGGTAATCAACGGTCTACGTCCTTTGGCCGAGGTCGCTCCTCATCCATTGCATTGTCCGGTTCTCGCCGCCTTGGCACCCGGTTCGCGCACAAAACCATAATGAGGACCATCGCTGGCAGTGCAAAGGTTAACAGAATCAGCAGCACTCCCATGCCGATCATAACCGGGGTTTGGCTCAAGAAATCCATCATGACCATGTTCCTCGAAATCGGCACGAGGGCGCGGATGCACTAACCAGTGTCGAATCGATTTCGGTGATAATGCAGTTGCGTGAGTTGCTGGTTGTTCTACTCCAGTCTCCAACTGGCAGCAAGCAATTTTTCGCAAAAATGCGCCGGTTGCAGCCGTCCATTCGGCCGTATCTTGCCATACAATAGCGCCACTCGCTGCCTGACCTCATTCCTCTCCCGGAGACTTCGCCATGCGAAAGGAAGACATTTGGGATCGCCGTTCTATTCTTCGCGCTGCCGGCGCGGGCGCCGTGGGTGCCCTGGCCGCGGCTGCACTGCGGGCCGAAGAAACCCCCAAGGCAAATGGCAACATCAAGCAATCGATTTGCCGCTGGTGCTATGGCCGGATCAAGCTGGAAGACCTCTGCCAGGCGGCCAAGAAGATCGGCTATCAATCCATTGAGCTATTAGATCCAGAAGAGATCCAGGTCGTGCAATCGTTTGGCCTTACTTGTGCGGTGATGCGCTGTGCAAACGGCATCGTCGAAGGGCTGAATCGCAAAGAGAATCATGACAGAATTGAAAAACAGCTTCGCGACGATATTGATTTCGCCGTGGCCCACAAGCTCCCCAGTATCCTGTGCATGTCGGGCAATCGCAAGGGCATGGACGACCAGGAAGGCCTCAACAATTGCGCCACGGCGCTCAAGCGCGTCGTGAAGCTCGCGGAAGAAAAGCAGATCACGATTCTGATGGAAGGCCTCAACAGCAAGGTCGATCACAAGGACTACATGTACGACAAGACCCAGTGGGGCGTGGACTTGTGCAAAAAGGTCGGCTCGGACCGCTTCAAGCTGCTCTACGACATCTACCATATGCAGATCATGGAAGGCGACGTGATTCGCACGATCCGCAAAGACAAGGAATACATCGGCCACTACCATACCGGCGGCAACCCGGGCCGGCATGAAATCGACGAGACGCAGGAATTGCACTATCCTGCCATCGTGAAAGCGATTCTGGAGACTGGCTACAAGGGTTATCTGGGACAGGAGTTCATCCCGGTACACGAGCCCGTGGCATCGCTGTCGCAGGGATTCAAGATTTGTGATGTGTAAGCAATGGATTGCCGCTTGCGGCTTCGCCGGCGAAGCCACAAGCGGCAATTCGTTTCATCGAATCGGCTTGCTAAAGTCCGCCTTATACCGCTCGTTCATCAGGCGCAGAATCTCGCGCCGATCCGAATCCAAACTGAAGAGAATCTCATTTCGGCGGTTGGCGTCGGCGGCGACGGCCTCGGCTTGCTTTTGCCGAGTAGCCGCGACATTACTATCGATGCTCCCGCCCCAGATACCGCCGGTGGCCAGGTAGGCCATGCCCGACTGCATGGCCTTCACATCCACGATCACGCCGTGCATGGACATCGCGCACGTGTGAAGCTTGGCGGCCATGTTTTCACCATACTTCAGCATATCCGGATCGACGTAACGCGCAGGCGTTCCATCGATTTGCTTGGCGGCGGTATCGAACTGCTGGTAGGCCTTGTTGTAGCGATCGATGGTAACGCCCAGGTCATCGGCACTTACCGCGTTCTTGGTCTTTTTCCGCACGTCGTCCACAATTTGGTTCACCCGGTTGAAGTACTTTTGCGTGGCTTGCAGGCTCACGCCGTTGGCTTCGAGCGTCGGTTCTTTCGCGGGCTTCGGCGACGGCACCGGCGGCATGAACATCGACATGATGAGCATCAGCCCGTCATCGGAGAGCTTGGTCGTAAGCTTCACGGTGTTGCCGTCGGCCACTGCCTTGCCCGCTGCGAACTCGGGAAGAGAAACGCCCATACCGTTCACGGTTTCCGAAAACAAGAACTTCACGAGGTCGGCTCGATCGCCAACCGGTTCGGCAAAATCGAAGCGCACTTCCGCTTCGTCCAGGGCTTTGCCGCGCACCGTCATGGTCACGCCGCGCATGCCGCTGATCAGGGCCGCCGTCTTCGCGATGTCCTCCTTGCTGAATCCTTCCATCGTCTTCGACAGCACCAGCTTGTCGTGTACGCGCATTGGATCGAGTTGATTTTCCATGTCGATGGCGCCGACCATGGGGGCGTCCGTGCCATCGACCGCGCCAGCCAGATATTTCGACACCACTACTTTCTCGTTGCCGCGGGCGAACTGATACCAACGCGCAAACTCCTGCCGCGTCACTTGCCGGCCAAACGCCACGAGATCCGGCTTCAACATCGCATAATAGCCTTTGGTGGGGTTCACCACTACCTGCGTACCGCTGAATTCGGAAATCGAACCACTGGTCCGGCCGACCACGTCGCTTATCGTGGCTGGGCGATTCAGCTTGACGACACCACAAGTCTTCCGGGTATTCAACTCGCCCGGAACCAGCTGCGTGCCATAAAGGATAATATCCACGGCCGGCGGCACAATCGCGCCCGCGACGATCTGATAGCCTTCCGGGGAGTCCGAAGACAAACTCCGCATGGCTTTCACGTTAACGACGCAAACGGTGTTTGCCGTCTCGGGCAACCGCGCCAGCAAATCGTCCAGATCGCCGGCATAGCCGTTTGAAACGACAACAGTCAGCACGCTCGCCACGGCAAGCGCTCGCAATAACGACTTCATGGCTCTAGCTCCGGGGGTGGTTTACGTATGCTGGAATCAAGGGAATTCTAGTGCGAAACATGGCAATTGGTCATGGCGGTAGGCCCGAATTCGTTTTTCGCTTCTAATCAATTAAAAAACGCCGCTTGCGGCATCGCGGGTGATCCCGCCAAGCCGCAAGCGGCGTTCATTGCCAAACGAATGGCTTACACCAGTTCCTTAATGACCCTGCCCCCGTTCACCATTGGCGTCGGCCGGCCGGTCGGGTCCTTGTAATGCAGGTCCTGAGGCAGGCCGAGCACGTGGAAGACGGTGGCCATCAGGTCTTGCGGGTTGATCGGGTTGCTCTTCGGCACTTCGGCCTTGGCGGTCGATTCGCCGATGACTTGGCCCATCCTCAGGCCGCCGCCGGCCAGCGCCAGCGTCGAGAGCGGGGCCCAGTGATCGCGGCCCGCGCCATTGTTGATGCGCGGCGTGCGGCCAAACTCACCCGTGATAACGAGCAGCACTTCCTCATTCAATCCGCGCGCCTTCACGTCGTCGAGAAACGCGGCCACGGCCTGATCGACCCGCGGCCCCAGTTGCTTGATATTCTGGGCCAGCGAGCCGTGCATGTCCCAGCCGCCGAATTCGATGGTCACAAAGCCCACGCCGGCCTCGCACAGCCGCCGGGCCATTAGCATCTGCTCGCCGAGGCCCTTACCGTAACTGTCGCGCACGCGCGGATCTTCCTTGCGCAAATCGAAGGTGTCGCGAGCCTTGCTCAGGATCAGGTCAAAGGCCTGAGAATCGAAATCATCAAGGCCGTTCATCAGGCCGCTACGGTCGATATCCCGGTTCAACGTGTCGAAGCTCTTCAGGAGTTCCCGGCGTTCGGAAAGCTGATCGACACTAACCGACAGGTTCATATTCTGCCGGGCCCTGCCACCTACGTCGAAGGGAGCGTAGGTTGGTCCCAGCCAGGATGGGCCGTCGCCGAGGATGCCGCCAAGCCGAACATAGGTCGGCAGACCGGTGGAAGCGTTGTTTGGCCCGCGATACTTGGCGAGGATGGAGCCGAAGCCGGGCTTGTTCGGCGGGGCGCCGTTGTCGGCTTGCGGGTAATCGTAACCGGTCATCACCCAGTGCGTGCCGCCGCCGTGGCCCGAGTTGGCGTGTGCGAAAGAGCGCACGACCGCCAACTGGTCGGCGCGCGCGGCCATCTTCGGGAACACGCCACCGTATTCAACTCCGGGCAAGCAGGTCTGCACCGCACCCACCGTGCTGCGGAACTCGACCGGCGCGCTCATCTTCGGATCGAAGGTTTCAATGTGGGTTGGGCCGCCGCCCAGCCAGAGCCACACGACCGACGTGTTCTTGGTCGGCTCGCCTTTTTCGCGCGCCTGGGCCCGAGCGCGCAGCAAGCTCGGCAACAGGAACGAAGACGTACCGAGAGCGCCAATGCGCAGAAAATCGCGGCGGTTAATGCCGTCGCATGGCGACCCATTACGGGCGCCCAAGAACTGAAACATGGCAGGAAACCTCTGAGCTAGATCCATCCTGGCCTAGTTCAACCGGGTTTTTGGGGTAGGTGGGAATACGTAGGCGTGCAGGAATCGAACGACGTCCCGGCATCTCAAATTCCCACTGAAAGGGTACTAGTCACCTAGCCACCTGTCAACCCGGAAAAGTGAAAATGCGCAAATTGGTGGGCCAAGCGCGCTTCAATCTCCGGCTCCGGGTTGCACTCATGGCCGGCGTGTCTCGTCTATATTGCATGGGTATCGGAGGTCCAGGCTTTCTCGCCTGACCTCCATGATGATTGGCCGGCGACTGCGAACCTGATACGATGGTTCCCAGTAGCGGGCGCGAACTCAGAACAACCCGATGCGGAGGATGGTTCCATGCGAATGCGAGCCTTTTACATGGCAGCGTTGCTGCTCCCCTTGAGCTGGACGGTTGCTTACGCGGATATTGCACCGAAGCCGCGGCCTACTCCGGCGCCGATCCCAAACCCTGCGCCGGTACAAAGCAAAGATGCCAATTTGATCGTGCAGGTGGATCCCAACGCCAAAGAGGCTCGGCTGATCGTTCCCCGGTCACTGCTCAATCGGCGGGCCGGTCTCGACGTGGACGACGGCACGCGCTTGACCGAAGCAGACGGCCGTTCGAATCGCCACGTCATTATTGCCGGGGTCGCCCTGGCGCTGGCGATGTCGTGCGGCGGGCTCTGGCTGGTGCGCAGAAATCGCTTGAATAACTCCGGGCTTATGGTTTGCCTGGCCGTGAGCGCTGGCCTTATCGTCGGCACCGTCGCGCTGGCCAATGCACGAGCGCCTTCTCCCGCTCCGCCGCCGCCGCAACCGGCGCCCGTCGCCAACCTGGCGAAATTGTTCGATGGCAAGATCAGAGTGGAAACGCCAGCCGATGGGGATTCGATCCGGCTCGTCGTTAACCAGGAAATGCTCGACAAAATCGTGAAAGGAGCGCCGACGGCGCCGCAACCGAAACCTGAGTAATTCGAAGCGCCGCATACGGCGTAGTATGCTACCCCGCATGCGGCAAAACCGTAATCATGTCCACCATCATCACTACCCCGCCGCGCGCCGCGGTCCCGATCCGCGGTTTTGTCTTGGCCGGCGCCATGCTCGCGCTGGCCGGCGCCGCAGCGTTCCTGGCCGGATGGACGCCGATTCTTTTTTCCATCGTCACCGTCTTCCTTTTCGCCGGACCACACAACTGGCTCGAAGCTCGCTATTTCCTTACGCGCCTGCCCGCGCGCTGGGGCAAACTCCGCAGCTTCTTCGTGTTTGCCTTTGCCGGTGTGTTCGCGTTGACGGGCGCCTTCGCGCTGTTGCCGTGGCTCGCGGGTCCGCTCCAATGGGGACCGGACGGCTGGCACTCGGCTGTCGCCGGCTGGAACACACTTGTCATCGGCTGGATCGCGGCGCTGGTGCTCTGGCGAAGCCGGCAGAACCCGCGGCGCAATTGGGGCTTGGCGCTGCCCGTCGCGTTTCTCCTCATCGCCGTGACCTGGATGTTCCCCTACCATGTCGGCCTGGCACTGGTTTTCCTACATCCGCTGATGGCGCTGTGGCTATTGGACCGCGAACTGCGGCGAAGCCGGCCGGCGTGGCGGCCCGCCTATCATGTTTGCCTCGTCGCGCTGCCCGTATTGCTCGGTCTCCTGTGGTGGAAGCTGTTTAACGCGCCGCCGCTGCCGGGCGACACGGAGCTGCGCGACGCAATCACGCGCCACGCCGGGGCCGACGTGCTACACGGAATCTCGAGCCACTTGCTGGTGGCCACGCATACCTTTTTGGAAATGGTGCACTATGGCGTGTGGGTGCTGGCCATGCCGCTCATCGGCCTGCGCATCGCGCCATGGAAGCTCAGCAATGTTCCCATGGCCCGGCGCTCGTTGGCCTGGCGCATGGCGATTGTCGCCCTGCTGCTATTTGGCCTGAGCATTGTCATCGTGTTGTGGGCCTTCTTCCTGGCCGACTATCCGACCACGCGCTACGTCTACTTCACCGTGGCCCTGCTGCACGTCCTGGCCGAGGTCCCGTTCCTGCTGCGGGCGCTGTGATGGAATACAACCCCTGGACTTTCCTGCTCGTCGGCTACGTTTTCACAACCGCTATTGAATTACCGTTCCTGCTACTGGGGTTGTCGCCGCGCCATTCGTGGCGTGATCGGCTGTTCGCGGCGATCTGGGTGAACGCCTGTTCGTACCCCATCGTGGTGTTGGTCATGCCGCCGCTGCTGGACGAGCCACATGGTTCGCGTGCTTTATATCTCACTGTCGCCGAGATTTTCGCGCCCGTTTCCGAATGCCTGCTCTTCTGGGCCGCGTTCGGCGCGCGCGCGGAACTTTGGAAGCGCCCGATGTGGCGCGACTTCGCGGTGATTGTGCTGGCGAACCTGGCGTCGTTTGGGGCGGGCGAGTTGATCTACTACATGAATTGGTTGAAAATCATTTTTCCGAATTATCAATGACATGTGAAAGAAACGTCGATCCGTCAGAGCCGCGCACGAAGTAAGCGGTCCAATGTTGCGCCGCTTACTTCGTGCGCGGCTCTGCTTGAACGGTAAAAAAACAAACCCCGCGGAGGATCACTCCGCGGGGTGCTCGTTTACTGCACCACCCAACCTCGATCAGTTGCCGTTGCCGCCGGGGATGAGCGGGTTAACGATATTCGGCGCGCTGTGCGTGTCGACGGTCTCGAAGACCGGTACGACCTTCACGTGGATTTCGTCGCCGTTCTTGCCGGGGACGATTTCCGTCTTCGCCTTCAGATCGCCCACCGTTCCATCGACCTTGCTCTCGAAGGAGACATGGCCGGTCGGCTTGAAATCATACATCGGGTCCACACGGGTGCCGGCCATGCTGGCGCCGCCACCACGAACTTCGACCGGGTTCGCCGTGTAGGTCGGGTCGGCCAGAGCCCGCAGCTTGGCGACCGACCGGTTCAGACTGCTGCTTTCCTTGACCTTTTCCTTGTCCGGGTGGCCCGAAGCGATCGGCGGTGGAACCGCGGCCAGCGTGGTGCGGCGGCCACCCGTCATGGTCACCTTCACGCTCGACTTCTTGTCCACGTCGATGGTCTGGTACTCGATCCGTTGGTCCGGCGTGCCCTGGTGATAGATGATCTTCAACTGGGCTTTGCCGCTGAGCGGACGACCCCAAGCCGTATCAACGTTCACTTCGTAGCTGCCGTTGAAAGCTTCCACGACCGTGTACAGTTCCGAACGGCTTTCCGGGTGCAGCGGATCATAGCGATCCAGATCGCCGACCAGCGCGCTGCCGGCCGCCGTTTGCTTCTGGTAGTTGGAGCAGGTCGAACCAATGGGTTCGATCACGCGGAGGTCGAGGTCGGCCTGACCTTGCCACCGTAATTCGATCACCAGGTCGCGGTGCAGTTGTTCGCTCACCGCGGCGTTGAGCCGATCCACATCGGCCGCACGGTTTTCGCTCTCGAGCTTGGCCTTCACGCTCTTGAGAGCGGAAGCAGCCTGATTGTAGTACAATTCCTTGTCGGTCGACCATTCCTGCCGTAGCAGATTGCCGATGGCCCATTGGGCTGCGTCGGAATCAACTTTGCCGCCTTTCTGGTCCATGCTCTTCTGCACATAAACCAGGGCATTGGCATATGGGTCCGCCAGGTCGGGCCGGAGAGCCGAAGCCTGCTTGCAGAATGCCACGGCCCGTTCCGGCTGGCCAAGGTCGGCTACGGCCTTGGCTGCCTTCAGGTAGGCTTGCGGACTCGTCGGATCGAGATCGATGCACGACAGGCGGACGCGTTCGATTTCGGCGGGGGTGCCGCCGCTTTCTTTCAGGGCGATGGCCAGACCTTCGAACACCCACGGTTCCTTGTTGATGCCATGCCGAAGGTTGGCCTTGAGCAATTCCGCCGCATGGCCGAATTCCTTCACGCCGACCAGGAAATCGCACAGCGCGATGACCGTGCCGGTGTCGGCAATTTTCTCGTTAGCCAGGGCGATCTGCCACATGGCTTTCGGATTCACCGGCTTGGGCGGAAGCTTGGCGTATTCCTTTTCCGGATCGATTTTCTTCTTCTCGTCGGCCTTGACGGCTTGCTGTGCCGGGTTGTTCGGCGAGTGCGGCTGGAAGACCAACACATCGCGGCCATTGTTGGGCAGATTGTTGAAGCCCATGTTGCCGCCGCCGGCGCCCGGGTTGAGCAAGCCGCCGCCCGCGCGGGTGTGAATGCGCGAGGTGCCGCGCACTATCAGCGCCATGGACGGCTTATAAAAACCGAGCGAGTTCAGCTCGGACTCCGGCACGATTTTTTGGTCGGTATCGCTATCATCCATCATACCGGGGTTGTTGAAGCCCGGCTGGTTGCCCTGCAGCTGCGAAGCAATCTGGCCTGGCAACCTGGCCCATTCGCCGCGGGCAATCGTGTCGCGGATCAGCTGAATGAGCAATGCGCTGGTGTCGCCGCCCTGCAAACCGAACTGACCGCCGAGGTTGCCGAACTGGCCCAGCTGGCCGCCGCCGAAGCCGGAGATACCGCCGCCGAAGCCTTGGTTATTGCCGCCGCCGCCGAAGCCGTTGAAGTTGGCGAGACCGCCCTGCTGGAGGCCGCCGCCACCCAGGCCGATGCCGGCGCCGCCGGCGCCGCCGCCGATGCCCTGGATGCCGACGCCGCCCGCGAAGCCGAACGGATTCTGGAATGGGGAACCAAGGTTACCAAACGAGAAAGTGCCGCCCAACACCTG
>Ga0070732_10001919_pt1 | contig 11347 bp, 9 predicted proteins | sample Coa_R1_5_FD_66449 | JGI IMG/M metagenome (GOLD analysis project Ga0070732, IMG submission 66449) | Surface soil microbial communities from Centralia Pennsylvania, which are recovering from an underground coalmine fire - Coalmine... | ecosystem: Environmental > Terrestrial > Soil > Unclassified ...
TGGAACTCCTCAGGCCATCGCCGGCGCGCGGTCGTGTTGGGCGCCGGACCCGTGGGCCTGCTTGGCGCGATGGCGCTGGTGAACGACGGATTCGACACGTTCGTCTATTCGCGTGAGGTGCCGCCGAATTCCCGGGCCGATCTGGCGACGAAGTTCGGCGCGCACTACATTTCTTCGGCGACAGACTCTGTCGACCAACTGGCTGCGCGCGTAGGCAATATCGATGTGGTTTACGAGGCCGCAGGCGCATCACAGACAGCCTTCGATCTGCTTAAGGTGCTCGGCCCGGATGGCGTCTACTGCTTCACGGGCGTGCCGCGCCACCGCGAGCCCGTCTCCGTCGATGCCCATGCGCTTCTGTTTAACCTGGTGCTGAAGAATCAGGTGATCCTGGGAACCGTCAACTCGGGCAAGGATGCTTTCGAGGCCGCCATCCGCGACCTCAGCGTGTTTTACAAACGGTGGCCGCAGGCGGTGAGTTCTCTGATCACGGGGCGCTATGCCATCGAGGAATTCCGCGAGCCCATTTTCGATCGATCGGGAATCAAGAATATCATTGTGCTGGATGGGAGCGTTTGATGGCGGGTGAGAAAGCGAAGATCGAGCGCCAGCGGCTTGCCGAAGATGCCCGGCGCGAGAAAAATTGGAAGCGCTGGGGCCCGTATCTTTCCGAGCGGCAATGGGGGACAGTTCGCGAAGACTATTCCGCGGACGGCAACTGCTGGGATTATTTGCCGCACGATCATGCGCGCAGCCGTGCATACCGCTGGGGTGAGGATGGACTGCTCGGCATCTGCGATCGTGAGGGCCGCATGTGCTTTGCGCTGGCCCTGTGGAATGGCCGCGATCCCATCCTGAAGGAACGCCTCTACGGCGTGTGCGGGCCGGAGGGCAATCACGGCGAGGACGTCAAGGAGTGCTATTTCTACCTGGATTCCACGCCCACGCACTCCTATATGAAGGCGCTTTACAAGTATCCGCAGGCCCAGTTTCCTTATGCGTGGCTGTCCAGCGAGAACCGCAGCAGGAACCGGCAGCAGCCGGAATTCGAGATCCTCGAGACTGGCGTCTTCAATGACAACCGTTACTTCGATGTTTTCGCGGAATATGCCAAGGCGGACACAGACGACATAGTGATCCGCATCGAAGCCGCGAACCGGGGCCCCGAGGCCGCGACACTTCACCTGCTGCCGACGCTGTGGTTTCGCAATACCTGGTCGTGGGGCCGCATAGGTGAAGGATACTGGCCCAAACCCAAGTTGTCGCGAGGCGATGAGTCGCGGATCCTGGCGGAGCATACCACGCTCGGAAAGTATCAGCTCGAATTCGACCCCGCTTCCGCGGTACTGTTCACCGAAAACGAGACCAACTTCCAACGGCTTTTCGGCCTGGAAAACGCCACGCCCTACTTGAAGGATTCGTTCCACGACTATGTAATCCACGGCCGCCGGGAAGCCGTAAACCCGCAGTGCGTGGGAACCAAAGCCGCCGTGCATTACCAGCTGCTCCTCGCGCCCGGCGAGAGCAAGACAGTGACTCTGCGGCTGAGTTCATTGCCGCTACTCGATAACCGGCCGGCCGCGCTGCGGGTCATGGAGCAGCGCCTTCAGGAGGCCGAAGAGTTCTACGCCGATTTGGTGTGCGGTTCCGAAGCCGCGCGTTCCATCATGCGCCAGGCTTACGCCGGGTTGCTTTGGACCAAGCAGTTCTACCACTACGCCGTGGCGGACTGGCTGGAGGGCGACCCTGCCCAGCCGCCGCCTCCAGCCGGCCGGTCGGAGGGCCGCAACTCTGATTGGGGCCATCTGTATAACCGCGACGTCATTTCCATGCCGGATAACTGGGAGTATCCGTGGTATGCCGCCTGGGACCTGGCCTTCCACATGATCCCTTTCGCGAACCTCGACCCGCAGTTCACCAAGGATCAACTGGTGCTGCTGCTGCGCGAGTGGTATATGCATCCTAATGGTGAAGTCCCGGCGTATGAATTCGCATTCTCGGATGTGAATCCGCCCGTGCACGCCTGGGCTTGCTGGCGCGTCTACAAGATGACAGGGCGGCGCGGCGGACGCGACCGGGAATTTCTCGCGCGCGTTTTCCAGAAATTGCTGCTCAATTTTACGTGGTGGGTGAATCGCAAAGACGTTCGCGGCAAGCACGTTTTTGCCGGCGGATTCCTGGGCCTGGATAACGTAGGCGTCTTCGACCGCTCTAAGCCACTTCCCGGAGGCGGGGCGCTGGAACAGGCCGATGGAACCGCGTGGATGGCCTTCTACTGCGCCACCATGCTCTCCATGGCGCTGGAACTAGCCACCTACGATTCTTCTTATGAAGACATCGCCTCCAAGTTCTTCGAACACTTCGTAGCCATTGCCGACGCCATGAACACGCTGGGCGGCAGCGGCCTTTGGGACGACGAAGAAGGCTTTTACTACGACCAGTTGCAGATTGGGGGCACGAACCTGCCGCTGCGCGTGCGCTCGGTGGTGGGCCTGGTGCCGCTTTTCGCCGTCGAGGTTCTGGATCAGGCGACCATCGATCTGGTCCCCGGGTTCCGCAAGCGGATGGAGTGGTTTCTGCACAACCGCCGCGATCTCGCGCGGCAGATTTCCTACATGGAAACGGGCGGCAAAAAGGTTCACCGGCTGCTGGCCATCCCGTCCCGCAACCGTCTGGAACGCGTCCTCAAATACTTGCTCGACCCCAACGAATTCCTGTCACCTTATGGAATCCGCTCGCTTTCACGAATACACCGGGAGCAGCCCTTTGTATTGCGCGTGGATGGAGAGGAGCGGCGCGTGGATTATGAGCCCGGCGAGTCGACTGACGGTCTGTTCGGCGGAAATTCCAACTGGCGCGGGCCGATCTGGTTCCCGATGAACTACCTGTTGATCGAAGCCCTCGAGCGTTACCATTTCTTCTACGGAGACACCTTGCGCGTGGAGTGTCCTACCGGCTCAGGTACGACGATGAATCTGGGAGACGTCGCCAGCGAACTGATGCGCCGCGTGGCCGCTATTTTTCTTCCCGACGCCTCCGGCCACAGCCCGTGGCAGGGCGACATGCGGGTCTTCGCCGAAAATCCGCACTGGCGCAATCTGGTGTGGTTCTTCGAATATTTTCATGGGGACAACGGCCGTGGCTGTGGAGCCAATCACCAGACCGGCTGGACGGCCCTGATCACGCGCCTGCTGGCAGAGATTGGTTAGGGCTATATCGATCGACGAGCGTTCGCGGTTACAATGAATCCTTATGATCCGAAAAGAGACTGTGCTGGATTCATGGAAAACGGTCCGCCAGGACACTGCCCAAACCGTTGAAGATTTTCCGGCCGCCGAGCTGGATTTCAAACCGGTAGCCGAGGTGATGACCTTCCGGGAGATCGCCCGGCATATTCTGGAGGCCGGCCACGCCCTCACCGGAGTGATGCTGGACGGCGTCGAGAACATGGCGACTCCGCAGTTCCGCGACAGTCTTTCGAAGTACGGTGCGGACCTGCCGCCAACTCCGGACGCGGCGTCCCTGGCGGAAGCCTTGCGCCAGGACGTGGAACTGCGAGCCGCGCAACTCGCCGCTCAGCCGGCGGAGTTCTTCGATCACATCATTACTCGCTTCGATGGCCAGCGCACCACGCGGCTGGAAATGATTCAGTTCACCAAAGAACACGAGCTCACTCACCGCGCGCAGATGTTCATGTACCTCCGGTTGAAGAATCTCGTGCCGGCGACCACGCGCCGCCGCCTGGCCAAACAGCAAAGGGCTTGATTTGGGATTGACGGCGGAAAGTTCTGATATAAGCTATAAACAGAAGGCGCCTTTATGGTGAATTGTCCCGTATGCGAAGGCTCAATCGACGTGGAAGAGGAAGATGTCGACGAAGGGGACTCGTTGAGCTGCGATGAATGCGGCGCGGATCTCAAAGTCGTTGGCAAAAACCCCTTGGAGCTCGAATCCGCCGATAGCCTGGAGGATGAAGACGAAGAACTCTCCGATGAGGAAGAGGAAGAGGAGGAGGACTGGAAATAGTCCCTCAGCTCGTCTCGCCTCAAGTTTTGGGCGCAACGCGCCCCGCGTCACGAGCATCTAACGCTAATGGGATCGTCCAATGCGTAACATTCTGATTCGGCGTGCCGGCTGGTTGGCGGCCGCGCTGCTGCTGGCAGGAGCCACGTCTACATTCGCCGCATCCAAAAAAGGCGAGGATCAGAACACGCGCTCCGTGCAGGGAACCGTGTTTGACGCTAACGATTCACCGGTCAACGGTGCGGTCGTGCAGCTCAAGAACACCAAGACATTGCAGATCCGCTCCTTCATCACCAAAGAGAACGGCGCCTATTATTTCCACGGTTTGAGCCCGGACGTGGACTACGAGCTTAAGGCCGATTATCAGGGCACCTGGAGCCCCGCCAAAACATTGAGTTCTTTCGATTCCCGCAAAGAAGCGGTACTCAATCTGAAATTCCCCAAGAAGTAATCCAGCGCAACCGGGCGGCTTATTGTAAGCTCTGGTTTATGCGCACAATCCTGCTCTCTCTGATATTGGCCGCCACGCTGGCGGCTGCCGATAAGAAAGTCATCCAGCCGAAGGATTTTCCAACCGGCCGGCCGTTCAGCCCCGGCATCCTGGTGGATGGCACGCTGTACGTGGCGGGCCAGACAGGCTCTGATCTCAAGACCGGCAAGCTCCCGGAAGAATTCGAGGCGGAAGTCAGGCAGGCCCTCGACAACATCGGCTTAGTCCTGAAAGAGGCCGGCAAAACCTTCGCGGACGCGGTAGCGGTGCAGGTGTACCTCACCGACATGGAGCTGTTTCCACGTATGAACGCGGTCTACACCACGTACTTCAAGGAACCGCGTCCGGCACGAACCACGGTGGGAGTCGCCAAATTGGTGGGCACCGCACGAATTGAGATCACGGTCACCGCAAGATAAGGTCACTGCACATTACAATGGAGTGGTGATTTCCGCTAAGCTCGTCGCTATACTTCTCCTGGCGCCGCTGGGCATCCTGGCGCAGGATCTCAAAGAGTTCGAAAAACGGGTTACCGAGTTCACGCTCGCCAACGGTCTGCATTTCATCGTTCTGGAGCGGCACGCCGCGCCGGTGGTTTCCTTCCACACCTACGTCAACGCCGGGGCCGTGGACGATCCCGAAGGCAAAACCGGACTGGCCCACATGTTCGAGCACATGGCCTTCAAGGGCACCGAAACCATCGGCACCAAGAACTGGCCGGAGGAAAAGAAGGCCCTAGCCGCCATTGAGGACGTCTACGACCGGCTCGACCAGGAGCACCGCAAAGGTCCGCATGCTGATCCGAAGAAGATTGAAGCGCTGGAATCCGACTTAAAAGCGGCAATCGAAAAGGCCGGCTCCTACGTGGTACCCAATCTTTATCCCACCGTCATCGAAGAGAATGGTGGCGTGGGGTTGAACGCCGGCACCTCGTACGATTCCACTGAGTATTTTTACAATCTGCCCGCTAACCGCGTCGAACTCTGGTTCAACCTGGAATCCGAACGTTTCCTGCACCCGGTATTTCGTGAGTTTTACAAAGAACGCGACGTGGTGATGGAGGAGCGGCGGATGCGGACCGAATCCAGCCCGCAGGGCCAGCTTTTCGAGGCGTTGATGGCATCGGCCTTCGAGGCGCACCCTTACCGCCGCCCGCCGGTTGGCTGGGCCAGCGACATTCAAAGCCTTCGTGTCCGCGACGCCGAGCAGTTCTACAAGACGTACTACGTACCCGGGAACATCACCGTGGGCATCGCGGGGGACGTCAATCCGAAGCAGATCCGAGAACTGGCGGAGAAATACTTTGGACGGCTTCCGGCAGGTCCGTTGCCGCCACTGGTTCATACGAAGGAGCCCCCTCAGGAAGGCCCACGGCAGTCGCAGATCGAATCTCCCGCCCAGCCGTTTGACCTGATCGTGTATAAACGCCCCGATCAGTACGACAAGGATGATCCCGTGTTCGACGTCATTAGCAGCATTCTGGCCGGCGGCCGAACGGGCATTCTCTATAAAGACATGGTCCGCGACAAACAGATTTCGCTCGCGGCCGAGGCCGACGCCAACGTTCCCGGCTCCAAATACCCGAACCTGTTCCTGTTCTTCGTTGTCCCTTCGCTGGGGCACACTATCGATGAAAACCGGAAGAGCCTGGACGATATTCTGGAGCACTTTAAGAACGAAAAGGTGGACGCGGACACGCTGGCTCGCGTGAAAACCAAGACGCGCGCCTCGCTCATTCGGCGACTCGACAACAACGCCGGCTTGGCGCAATTGCTAACCCTCTATTACGTCAACTACGGAGACTGGCGCAAGCTATTCACGTCTCTGGATGACATCGAAAAGGTGACCGCGGACGACGTACAGCGGGTGGCGCAAAAGTATTTCGTCCTGAACGCGCGTACCGAGGCTCTCAACTTCCAGCCGGCGCAGCCTGCTAAGGCACAAGCTCCCCAAGCGCCAGCGCCCTCCGGAGAAAAACAATGAAGCGAGTCATCGCCATCGCGCTCCTGGCGGCCGCAGCGGCCGCGGCTCAGCCCGCGCCAAAGACCCACACAGCCGCCGTAGTTCCAACGTATAAAGAGCTGAAGTATCCCACGCTCAAACCCATCCACATTCCCGACGTGGCCACGTTCACGCTGCCCAACGGCATCAAGCTCTACCTGCTGGAGAATCACGAACTGCCGGTGGTGCGCGGGTCGGCTCTGGTGCGCACCGGCAATCTCTTCGATCCTCCGGACAAGATCGGGCTCGCGGGCATTACCGGCACCGTCATGCGCAGCGGCGGCACCCAGGATAAGACCGGCGATCAACTCGACGAACAGTTGGAGAATATTGCGGCGTCGGTGGAGGCCTCCATCGACGAAAGTTTCGGACAAGAGTCGTTCTCCTGCTTGAAGGAGAACACCGACGAGGTACTCGGTATCTTTCACGATGTTCTGACGGCCCCCGGCTTCCGGCAGGACAAGCTCGATCTGGCCAAGACGGAAACTCGCAGCGGCATCTCGCGGCGCAACGATGACCCTCACGGCATTGTAGAACGCGAATTCAACGACATCGTTTACGGCAAGGACACTCCCTACGGCTGGCGCGAGGAGTACGCCACCATCGACCGGATCAGCCGCGACGACCTGGTGCGATTTCACCAGCGTTACTTCTTCCCCGCCAACGTCATGCTCGCGGTGACCGGGGATTTCTCGATCGCCGACATGAAGGCCAAGCTGGAGAAACGCTTCGCTGATTGGACCGTTCAGCAACCTCCAGTCCCACCGTTTCCGCCCGTGACGAACAAGCCGCAGCCCGGCATCTTCCTCGCCACCAAGACGGACGTTACCCAGGCCTTCCTCGCCGTCGGGCACCTGGGAGGCGAATTCCGCGATAAAGACTACCCGGCGCTTGAGGTGATGGCCGACATTCTGGGCGGCGGCGGATTCCGGAGCCGGCTAGTTCAGAGAGTGCGCACGAAACTCGGTTACGCGTACGACATTTCGGCCTTCTGGGGAGCGAATTACGATCATCCGGGAGTGTTTCAGGTTTCCAGCAGCACCAAGTCTGCCACTACTGCCGACACAATCAAAGTGATCGAAGACGAAATTGAAAAGATCCGCACCAGCGAGGTGACCGCGGAGGAACTCGAGAGCGCCAAGCAGACCGTGGCCAACAGTTTTGTCTTCAACTTCGACACCTTGTCCAAAACATTGAACCGCATGCTGCGGTATGACTACTACGGCTATCCCCGCGACTTCATCCACCAGTATCAACACGCTATGGAAACGGTGACGCGCGCGGACGTGCTGCGCGTGGCCCGCGAGCGCCTGCAGGCCAAGAACCTGACCATCGTGGCGGTGGGAAATCCTCAGGAATTCGAGAAGCCGCTGGCAACGCTGGGGCTGCCTGTTACGTCGATTGATTTGACGATACCGGAACCTCCTGGGGCAGCCAAGGCGGAAACCCCGAAAGCGGATGCCGCCAGCATCGAGCGCGGCAAGAAATTATTGCAGCAGGCGCAGGCGGCGGTAGGCGGCGCCGATAAGCTCGCTGCCATTCAAGACGTAACCGAGGTGGTCGCATTAAACATGGCGTCGATGCCACCGGACATGAAAATCAAGCAGACGAACTTGTGGGTTGTGCCCGATTCCTTTCGCCAGGAAAGCCAGCTTCCCTTCGGTCGCATCGTGGTCTATTCGGATGGCAAGAGCGGATGGATGTCCACTCCGCAGGGCGTGCGCCCGCTTCCCGGCGCTCAATTGAAGCAGATTCGAGAGGAATTATTCCGTAGTTACTTTCGACTGTTGCTGAGTGACCGTGACGCGGACCGCACCGTTACCTCGCACGAGGATGGCGTCATCGAGATCGCGGACAAGGACGGCAATTCCGTCAAGCTGTATATCGACGCCAAAACCGGCCTGCCGGCGAAGGAAATCTACTCTGCAGAACAGCCTGGAGCGCCTCCGGGCTCTATGGAAGAGATCTTCGACGATTTCCAGCAGGCCGGCGACGTCAAAGTCCCTAAAAAGGTCACGGTCAACCAGAGCGGGAAGAAGTTTGCCGAACTGATCTTCGAAGAATACAAATTCAACTCCGGCCTCAAACGCGACGACCTCAGCAAGAAACCATGAACACTGGCCGCCTCATGCTGGCGCTCGCTTTTACGATTTTTTCAGCGAGCGCAGAAACCAATCTCGAACGCGGCAAGCATGTAGTCGATGAGGCCCTCCAGGCGCTCGGCGGCGATAATTATCTCCAGATGCAGGACCGCATCGAGACCGGCCGCGCCTACTCGTTCTATCGCGAGGAATTGAATGGCCTCTCGTTGGCGAAGATCTACACGCGTTACCTCACGCGGCCCGAGCCGCCGGTGCCCGCCTACCTGGGCGTCCGCGAGCGCGAGGCCTTCGGCAAAAAGCAGGAGACCGCGATAATTTTCGGCGACAATGACGGCTACGATATTTCTTTTCGCGGGGCCCGGCCCCTTCCCGATAACACGCTCGAGCGATTCAAAGAAAGCATGCTTCGTAACGTTCTCTACATCATTCGCATGCGGCTGGGGGAGCCAGGGTTGATTTTCGAGTCGCGTGGCGCTGACGTGGTGGAGAATCAATCGGTGGACATCGTGGACATCACCGATGCAGACAACCGCGTGGTGACCGTCTATTTCAGCAAGGTGGAACACCTGCCGCTGAAACAAGTCACCTACCGCCGCGATTTACAGATCAAGGATCGCATCCAGGAAGTCACCCGCTTTACGAAGTTTCGCGACGTGGGCGGCGGTGTGATGTGGCCCTTCGATATCCAGCGCGAGCGCGACGGGGAAAAGATCTATCAGATGTTCTCAGACTCTGTGGTCATCAACCAGGGTCTGACCGACAACCTGTTCACCCTTCCTGCAAACATGAAAATTCTGAAGAAGCCGAAATAAGTACCAGGCCGGCTTATTCCGCACACTTGGGAATCTCCATCTCCACCAGCAGACCCGGATGCATATTGCGCGCCTGCAACTTCCCCTTATGCAACTCCACCGCGCGCCGGGCGATGGCCAGACCCAGCCCCACTCCTCCGCTATCGCGGTTGCGATCCCCTTCCACGCGGTAGAACGGTTCGAAAATACGGCTCAACGATTCCTCAGGTACTCCGGGGCCGTAATCGCGCACCTGAATTCGCGCCAACGCGCCATCTGGCGCGAGATTCACATTCACCGAAGACTGTGGTGGCGAATATCGAAGGGCATTGCGAATGACGTTTTCCACCGCGCGCCGCAGCAGTTCCGGATCGCCTTTCACCGTCACCGGACCCGCCGCATCCAACACGAGCGAACAACCGCGGGCCTCCGCTTCGATAGAGCAATCGCTGACAATCGTTTGGACGAGTTCGTCCAGCCGCACGGGCTGAGTGCGGAGCGCCTGTGGATCTACTTCGGCCCGCGTGGCCTGCAGCAGCTCGCCCACCAGGGCGTTCAACCGGTCTGATTCCTTTTGTATGCGATCGAGCGCCGCCTCACGATTCTCGCCGGAACGCGCCAGTTCGACTGCGACGCCCAGCCGGGCCAAGGGTGATCGCAATTCGTGCGAGATGTCGCCCAGGAGCCTGCGCTCGGCGACCACCAGGTTTTGAATACGCTCCGCCATCTTGTCGAAAGTACACGCAAGCTGTCCCAGTTCATCGCGCCGCGTGGATCCCGCGCGGGCCGAGAAATCTCCCTGGCCGAATCGCTCGAGTGCCGTCTGCAAGCTGCGAAGCGGCGACGTCAAGTACCAGGCAAGCAAATAACACAGCAGCACCACGGCCCCCAATACGTACAACTGCCCGACAGGTAAATTCCTCCCGGTCACCGGTTCACCCGGCATCGTGAGAATGAACCAATACCGCCCGTTTTCTGTTTTGTGCGCAACTATTGACCGGTCGCGCGGGAAGAACGGACGCACGCGGCCGGCGGCGATCAGCTCCGAGCGATTCTCTCCGGTCACCAGGTCGCGGCCCCTGGCGTCGGCCAGCATCGCCTCCGATTGGAAGATTTCCTGCACCCGCGCAAGGTCCCAGCGAAGCGCCGCCGCTCCGCCGGTTTCGTAAGCTTCTACCGCTTCGCGAGCCTGGAACCGCACCGCCCGGGCCATGGGCGGCTGGCGCATAGGGTCGTTGTAATGCCGGACAGCGATGAGGCTAAAGCCCGCGAACGCAAACAGGACCGTCGCCAGAAACCACAGCAGGATCTTGGCGAACAGGGACCTCACACCGTCCCTTCCGCCGTCTCTTCCGCGGTACGGCAAAACTGATATCCCGCACCCCGGATTGTCTTGATCAGCGGGTGCCCGGTTTCCAGTTTCTTGCGCAAATGGCTGACGTGCATGTCCACCGACCGGTCGTATGGCGTGGCTTTGCGGTTGTAGAGATGCTCCATCAGGTCATCGCGAGAAATCACCTTGCCCGCGGCGCGCATTAGCAGCTCCAGAATGTCGAATTCGAAAGTTGTCAGCTCTACTTTCTTGCCGTTGACCGATGCTTCGCGCGCGCCCGGATCGATGCGCACTCCATTCACCTCTAACGGACCGGCCTGGGAGGGAGGCTGCTCCAGGCGTCGAAGAATCGCCCGGATCCGAGCCACCAGCTCCCGGGAGTTGAAAGGTTTTCCCAGGTAATCGTCAGCACCCATTTCCAAACCCGTAATGCGGTCCAGGTCTTCACCGCGCGCGGTTAGCATGAGCACGGGAACGCGGCTCTCCGCGCGCAACCGGCGCAGGATTTCAAATCCGTCGAGCCCCGGCAGCATCACGTCGAGAATCACCAGATCGAATCCGCCATGGAGAGCGCGGTCCAGGCCGCGTGTGCCTTCGTGCTCGCACT
>Ga0070732_10001920_pt1 | contig 11325 bp, 11 predicted proteins | sample Coa_R1_5_FD_66449 | JGI IMG/M metagenome (GOLD analysis project Ga0070732, IMG submission 66449) | Surface soil microbial communities from Centralia Pennsylvania, which are recovering from an underground coalmine fire - Coalmine... | ecosystem: Environmental > Terrestrial > Soil > Unclassified ...
GGCCCGACTGGCCCGCCAGCGGAGCCGCCGATGGTTTCGACGGATTAGACGGATCGGACGGATTAGATGAATTGGAAGGTTGAGCAGGGGCTGGCGGCTTCTGCTGTGCAACCGCCGGCACAAGCATGACACAGGCCAACCCGACTGCAAAGGCCAGCGAGACGGTGGTGTTCCGCCTGCCGGCTTCTCTTGCCGGTCTCAATAGGGGGAGAAAGTTTTTCACATCTGCTCCAAAAACAGTACTTAGTAATTAGCTAATTACTAATTGCTAATTGCCAATTGCTAATTCGGCACCACCTGAACAACAATAGAATTTTGCAGTCCTGAGTTTCTCTCTGTTAGGGAGGTAGGCACCTCAATCTCCAGCCGGTGCGCGGACGTCTTCCCTACAGGCGCCTGCGCCTGAATCACCTGCGGGGTGGTCCCTAATCTCACGCCGTCCAGCCACAGAACGTGAACAGGATCGGGATAGGCCAGAGAAGCCAATAGCGTCGCCCTGGTAAACTGCTGGCTGGGATCTTGCAAAACCAGCCCCAGTTTGGTCGAGACAACCAGGCGGTCCTTCAAGGCTCGGACCTGCACATTCGCCGCGCGGCTATAGCCGTAATAGGCAACTGTGCCCAGATCCATGGTGCGGCCGGTCACGCCGGCGCCGTCCGCAAGACTCACAAAAGCTACAGAGATGCCGCCACTTGCCTGTGTTTGCATATTTACAACCGCTTTGGAGGCGTGCTTAGCCGTGCCCATTCCTTGTCCCCAGCCGTTGGCCACGAGCGAGGAACCGACCAATAGTATCGGCAGGACATAGCCCAGCTTAATTTCACACCTCCAGCCGGTCGTAAACTATGGCGTCATCTATCTTTTTAACCTAACCATCGCCAATCTCGAACCAAAACTAGTTCGAGGTAGCAGTAAAGTTAATAGTGTTGCTGATGGCGGTGCCGCTTGCAGTGGTAAACGGGACCGTGATCGCAATCGCTTCAGCCGCGTTGCTGCCGTAAGTTCCGGTTGCGCTAATGGTTGTCGCACTCGCATTGGTAATGGTGTTGCCCGCTACCTGCCAGGTGTTGGTCGCATCAGCCGCGCCCAACTGCGCTTTCAGGGTGTAGTTGGCGCTGGTGCTGTTGGATTTGGTCACCAGCACGTCAACAGGCGTGCTCACGGTAAAGCTGGTACCCGGAACAACGCTACGGGTAACGTTGCCCGCGACTGGACCGAACGCAGAAACGTTGCCGAACGCCAGGGTTGCGGCGTTGGTGCCTGCGCCCGATGACAGCGGTACGCCGGCGGCATCAGAGTTGAACACCAGGTTGATGGATGAGGTCACCGTCGCGGTAACAGTCAATGTTCCCGAAGCGGTGTTCCCGGCTTGTGCAACAGCCATGGATGAGATCATCATGATCATGGCTGCGGCAATGGTCATTAAAACTAGCTTTTTCATTTGTGGTTCCTCTCCTTGGTTTCTTAATTACTTGTATTGCCGAATACCTAATTCGATGTAGCCGTAAAATTGATCGTGCTGGTCAGCGGAATTCCCACCGCCGGCCCTCCGCTGCCCGGCGCAGCCGTAGAAACTGTCAGGTTCAAGCTGTGCTGGACATCAGTGTTATAAGTCCCGTTGGCCTGGATGGTCTGCGCCACCGTGGTGAGCGTGACCGCATCCACTGCATAGGTAAATCCCGTGGGCGCTGCCGCTGCCAACTGCGCCGACAATGTGTAGCTCGGGGTAACCAGTCCGCCCTCGATAACCTGCACATCAAAGAGTGTTTTCACTGTGTAGCTGGCCGGCAACACCGTGGGCCGTGTAATCCCGGGCGAAAGCGGACCAAACGCAGAAATGGTCCCAAAATTCAAGGTCGCGGCAGAACTTCCATTGTTCCCCAGAGTTACTCCACCGGGATCGGTATCAAAGACGATTGCGATACCACTCTTGTTGATCAGGGTGGCGTTGATGGTGCCGGTGGCGGTGTCTTGCGCCAGGAGCGCCGTACTGGACAACAGCAGCGCCATCATCGCTAAACTTCGAATTAAAGTCCGTCTTCTCATCTGTCTGCCTTCTTAATTCGCCGTTGCCAGAAAAGTAATCGTCTCCTGCAATGGCCCCGCCGCCACGTTGTTCTTTACCTGCACCTGCAAGGTCTTGGTGACCAGGCTTCCATAAAAATCAGCAGCGTCCAGTTGCGTGAAAGCGGTATTCGTGAGCGTGGTGTTGTTAACCAGCCACTTCACATTGACTGGTGGCGCCGTAGAAATCTCCGCTGCCAGCCGGTAACTCGGGCTGCTGGTATTGGCCTTGGTTACGAGCACGTCGAAGGCGCTGCTCACCTGATAGGTAGCCCCGCCTATACGGGCATACGCCACGCAGGCCAGGCTGTCGCTGTTGCCCGAAAAGGACGCCGTTCCCAGATCCAGGCCAACATTGTTGGTGCCTGAATTGCTCAGCGGGCAAAAACCGGTTGATCCCACTGCCACATTGTTCTGAAAAACCAAGCCGATGGATGACTGTACTGTCAGGCTGAGGGTCAACTGGGCTGTGCTCTGCTGGCCCCACGCGCCGCTGGAAAAGACAATGCAGCCTGCCAGAACTACCAGCATATGTATCGCGAAGCTGCTCTGTGTCTTCATGTATTAGAGTTGCCGGGCAAATCACTGGCACAGTACCGCCATACCCGGGACACTTCTGTACTTCTGACTGTGAATTTTTAAGCGGAAGTGCGTTTCGCGCAATGGTACTTAGGTAACCAGATTTGGAAGAGTAGAAGGTAGTTACACGCATGTACTGAGCAGCTACGAAGATCGTCTGATGTTTGCTACCAGGGGCACGCCTTTTATGCCTTTCTTCTTTGCCTTCGCACGAAGCCCATCCGGCACGATCTTCATCGAGGATGAATTCGGCGGCTGCCGCCTGAGCTTTGGGATCGGAAAATGAATCAATGGCCAGGGCGATACCCGATCGCGCTTCCCGCAGCGCTTCACGTCTCACCGCAATGGGAATGGGTATGGCGTGGGGATTTTGAAGTCTTGCGAGACCCCATGCTGCGAACGCAGCGATTAGGAGATTATGTGAGTGGATCCCCTCAACCAACAGATCGTAAGCGCGTGGGTCAGCAGTGGCGCCGAGTCCAATGGTGTTGGCTGCGACATCGTAGCCTTGCAATCTCCCGGAACTGCCTGCTAGATTTCCATCCAGGCAGAAGGATCATTGCGAGAATGGGGACAGCGTTCTAGGCATAAGAGCACTCTTTCAGCTCTCAGCATGCGCTGCACTGAAAAGAACCAGCCGAATATGGCTAGAAATCTCTCTCTGACGTCTGGCGACTTGAGGAATGCCAGCAGCGGTACCCAGGTAATCGTGACGTCTACATCCGCCGTCACGCCCGCTGATCGTTCGATGATAATGTCGTGCTCAAAAACGCCGCCGGTAAGCGCGGCCTTGCCTTCGGCGAGAATAAAACAGGTCCCATCAGTTTCCTCTTTGCATGTAGTCAGGAAACCGGAAACATCGGGAACGGCGAGCTTCGAGACTTGAGTTTCATGTTTTCCTTTTTTCACGATCCTAATTTCGGCTTTGTTGGCCGACAGAAGGTTCCCCACTGGTCCAGCATATACATTCGAAAAGCAAACTTGAGTCAGGGATGCGCTACCGAGACTGCCAACAAAATACTTAGTCCCGGCGGTGCGATGCCAACCGCGAGCCCATGTGTGTAGACGCTGCCAAGCTTTCTCTATTCTCGGATCAGTGCTCTCCGCATTCATGCGACCTCACGGGTTTGGGACCACGACAGAAGTGTCTTTTTGCTCGCAGGCGATGGCGTATTTAACCGGCGCTTCCAGCAAATTGTAAAAAAAACATGCAGACGACAGATTCCTGCTTCTTGTCATGCACCTCGCGCGTCCAATATTATTTCAAGAGGGCTTCATCACTTTGATTCGTTCAGCTATCGTTTTTTGCGGCGGCGTGGCTCTTTTGCTCTCCGGCTGCAGCAGGCAAGCCACCAATGCGGCCGCGGCAGGCAAACCCCCGGCATTCCCGGTCAAAGTGGTTACTGTCCAGGCACAACAGGTGCCGGAGGCCACGGAATACCTTGCCACGTTGAAATCCCGCAACGTCTCCGCTTTGCAACCCCAGGTAGAAGGAGAGATCACAAAAATCTTCGTCCATTCCGGCCAGAGAATGGAAGCGGGCGCCCCCGTTCTTGAGATCGATCCCAAAAAGCAGGAGGCAACCGTCGGCACCCAGGAGGCCACTTACAAATCCAAGCTTGCCGTCATGGAGTACGACCGCGCTGACCTGGAGCGCAAGAAGCAGCTCTACGCTGCCGGAGTCATCGCCAAAGCCGACCTGGATGCCTCACAGGCCGCTTATGATGCCGCGAAAGCAGATGCCGAGTCGCTGGCCGCCGGCATCCGCGAGCAAAAAGAACAGCTTCGTTATTACATGGTGAAGGCCCCTACAGCGGGGGTCGTAGGCGATATACCGGTGCATGTGGGCGACCATGTGGCCACCACAACTTTGCTCACCACATTGGATCGAGGCGGCGACGTGGAAGCTTATATCTACGTGCCTGCGGATAAATCCGGTGCTGTACGCACGAACATGCCTTTGGAAATTCTGGATGACTCCGGCAAGCCTGTTTTGCGGACCACTATTTTTTTCATCTCGCCGCTGGTGGACCCCACCAGCCAGACCTTGCTTCTGAAAGCCAGGGTGCCGAACATGGGCCGGAAGTTCAACAACGACCAGACCGTACACTCACGCCTGATCTGGTCAGAACGCAAAGCGCCCATGGTTCCGGTCACCGCGGTTTCACGGCTGAGCGGCAAGATGTTCGCTTTCGTGGTGGAAGACCAGGGCGGGAATACTGTCGCCCGGCAACGATTGATCCAGGTTGGTGATTTAGTCGGCAATGACTACGTTGTGCTGGATGGCATCCAGCCAGGCGACCGCGTCATCACCAGCGGCGTGCAGATGCTGGCCGACGGAATGCCGGTCGTTCCGCAAACATAGCGGAGAAAGCAATGAGCAAGTACTAACTACTGCCTTCCAATGGTCAATTTCTTCATTCGCCGGCCAGTGTTCGCGACGGTCTGCTCCCTGCTGATCATCCTCGCGGGAGCTATCTCCATTCCTACGCTGCCCATCGCTCAATTTCCAAATCTCGCTCCGCCCGTGGTTTCGGTCAGTGCGTTCTATACCGGCGCCAATTCTCAAGCGGCGGAAAGCAGCGTCACAACTCTTCTGGAGCAGGCCATCAACGGCGCTGAAGGCATGCGCTACATGACCTCCAGCAGCGGTAACGATGGCTCCAGCTCCGTGACCGCTACGTTTGATCTCACCCGCAATCTCGACCTGGCCGCCGTGGACGTTCAGAACCGCGCCTCCACCGTCCTTGGCCGCCTGCCTGCTGAGGTACAGACCACGGGAATTGGCATCGGCAAAAACTCCAATGCCTTTGTGCTTGCCGCCGGCTTCTTTTCCGATAAAGGCCAGTACGACGATCTCTTTATCAGCAACTACTTGGACGTCTACGTGCGCGATGCCATCAAGCGGGTCAAGGGTGTAGGCGACGTCATCATTTTTGGCGAACGCAAATATTCCATGCGCATCTGGCTCGATCCGGTGAAGCTGGCTGCGCGCAACCTCATCGCTCAGGATGTAGTGGATGCCTTGCGCGAAGAGAACATCCAGATCGCTGCCGGCCAGATAGGCCAGACTCCGGCACTGCCCAATCAGGCTTACCAGATCAGCGTCCGCGCCGTGGGACGCATGAGCGATCCCAGGGAATTCGAGCGTATGGTCATCAAGCGCATGCAGGACGGCACCCTGGTGGAGTTGCGCGACGTGGGCCGGGCCGAGCTGGGAGCTGAGACTTACGGCGGCAAAATCCGCTATCAAGGCATCGACGTTGTCGGCTTCGGCGTATTGCAGCTCTCCAATGCCAATGCTCTGGAGGTAGAGAGGTCCGTCATTGACGAGCTTGCCCGCCTCTCCCAGCGCTTCCCGCCAGGATTGAAATATCAGGTCGCGGTGGACACAACTGTGTCCGTCAGGCAATCCATCGGCGAGGTGCTCAAGACGCTGGTGGAAGCCATCATCATCGTCATCCTGGTTATCTTCATCTTCTTGCAGGGATGGCGCGCCACCGTCATTCCCGCCGTCACCATTCCTGTCTCCCTGGTGGGAACATTCCTGTTTGCCAAGCTGTTTGGATTTTCCATGAACACCCTTACCTTGTTTGGCATCACCCTGGCCACCGGCCTGGTAGTGGATGATGCCATTGTGGTGATTGAAAACGTTGAGCGTCACATGGAAGAAGGCATTGAAGAGCCGCACCAAGCCACGCGGGTCGGCATGAAGGAAGTTACCGGCGCTGTGATTGCTACCTCGCTCGTGCTGATCGCGGTGTTTGTGCCCGTCTCGCTCTTTCCCGGAACAACTGGACTCCTCTACCAGCAGTTCGCCCTGACCATCGCTTTCTCCATTGCTCTCTCCGCGTTCAACGCCTTGACCTTGTCACCCGCTTTGGCTGCTTTGCTGCTGCGTCCGCGCCGGGGCAAACCAAATCCGTTCTTCCGCGCTGTCAATCAGGTCATCCAAAAAGGCAACTCCGGTTATGTCCGCTTTCTGCATCACCTCACCGACTGGAAATTTGCCGTGATTCTGGTCTTTGTCCTGGGCCTGGCTGCAACGTACTTTGTCTATCGCAAGGTGCCCACCAGCTTTTTGCCCAATGAGGACCAGGGCTATTTCATCACCGTGGTCCAGGCCCCTCCCGGCGCCTCGCTGGACTACACCACCAAAGCCATGGACAAGGCCAGCGCCATCATCAGCAAAAACCCTGATGTGGCCGGAGTCTTCTCTGTCCCTGGATTTACCGGCGCGGGAGGCGGCTCCGCCGCCAATCAGGGCCTGATGTTTGTGGTGCTCAAGGACATCAGCGGGCGCAACGGCGAGCAGCACAGCGCTGAAGGAATTGTGAATTCCGTTCGCGGGCCGCTGATGGGAATTGGCGACGCCATTATCTTTCCCATCCTGCCTCCGCCCATTCAGGGGCTGGGATCGTATGGCGGTTTCCAATTTGAATTGCAGCAGACCGGCTCAGGAAGCCTGGAAGATCTGGAGCAGATCTATCATCAGTTCCAGGCGGCAGCGGCCAAGCGTCCGGAGTTGGCTGGTCTGTTCGCCACCTTCAGCGCCCGCGATCCACAATATGTCGTCCAGATCGATCGGGAAAAAGCCAAGAGCCTGGGAGTGCCTTTCACGCAGATCACCTCTGCCCTCCAGATTTATATGGGCTCGGAATATGTGAACGACTTTGATTTCAATAACCGTTCCTATCGCGTCTACGTGCAGGCGGACAAGCAGTTCCGTTCCCAGCCTCGCGATTTAAAGCAGTATTACGTCCGCTCGGATAGCGGGCAGATGGTTCCTCTGGACAATGTAGTCACGGTCAAGGAATCTACCAACGCCAGCATCATCAGCCACTACAACATGTTCCGGAACATTGACGTCAATGGCAGCGCGGCGCCGGGCTATAGCTCCGGCCAGGCCATTGCCGCCATGCAGGCTGTAGCCAAAGAGACTCTGCCGCAGGGTTACTCGTATTCGTGGACCGGCTTGTCGCTGGAGGAAATTCAGTCTGGCGGGCAATCCGCATTGCTGTTTGCTCTGGGACTGCTGGTTGTCTACCTCACGCTTTCAGCCCAGTATGAAAGCTTTGTCCTGCCCTTCATTATTCTTCTTGCCGTGCCCATGGCCATGCTGGGGGCGCTGCTGGCGCAAGCTCTCCGCGGATTGCAGAACGATGTCTACTGCCAGATCGGGTTGGTCATGTTGATTGGACTGGCCAGCAAAAACGCCATTCTGATTGTTGAATTTGCCGAGCAGTTGCAGCACAAAGGAATGGGCCTGGTGGAATCGGCCATTGAGGCAGCCCGTCTGCGGCTTCGCCCGATTCTGATGACCTCGATTGCATTCATTCTGGGAGTGCTGCCATTGGTGTTTGCCAGCGGCTCCGGCGCTGCCGGAAGACACTCTGTGGGCACTACGGTCTTCGGCGGCATGATCATCTCCACTTTCCTCAACCTGTTCATCATCCCTATTCTTTATGTAGTGGTGCGCGGCCTGTTGCCCATGAAAGTGAAAGAGGTCACGCCCACAGCGGAACTGGAACCCCGAGCTGCAGATTGAAACCAATCACGGATGAACCGCTTGCGGATGGACAACCTCAAGGCCGGTGTAGCGCGCGAAGTCGGGTTGGTTCAAGGTCAAGATGTGGTTCAGGCCATGAACTAACATCGCAGCAGCCAGGCGTGCGTCATGCACTTGTACTCCTATAACGCTGTTTCGAACCACGAGTTGTCGCCAGAGCCTATAGATTCGTTCGTTATCCGGAAGCAAGATCATAACTCGTTCGATTGCTTGAACCCGGACATCTGTTTCCTGAATGGATAGCCCGAAACCGTTGTGGGCGGCAGGCCGAGTGCACACATTCCAGAATTCACTTATGTTCTGAGCGGGTGTAACAAAGTCGTGCACCGCGTTTTGTCAGAGCATCAACGGAGGATCGAACAATCCCGATTTGGATCGTTTTGTTTTGAAAGCCTGAGAAGGATGTTCGTATCGATCAGATAACTCGGCTCATTCGCCATTAGTCATGGTCCTGGTAAAAACTGGCGCGCTGAAAAGCTTCATCCGGTAATTGAGGAATCTTTTCCGAGTTTGCTGCCATGGCCTGAAAAAAGGCGCTCATTTCCTGAGTTGTGGGTTGGTGATCGACTCTGGAGGAAACAGCCTGTTCGATTAGATTTGCGACATAAGTCCGAATTTCAACACCGCGAGCTTCGGCTTCGGCCGCCAGTTGTGCTTCAATTTCCGGACGCAACTCCAGTTGAATCATTGCCTGCTTCTCCTGAGGAATATCATACAGCGGGACGCTGGGTAGACGGACATCTTCATTATTTCCATGAGGAGCGCCATACGGATGAACATCGGAATGTGCGCTTTAATTGCTGTACCTGCCAACCCGGCTCTTTGCTTGCCGTGTCACAGATTGTTCAATCCGGCATAAGCCGGTGACGGAGGACGGGGTTGTTCCCAAAGCTGTGCTGTTCCCTCTTCCCTGTTCCCTCTTCCCTAAGCTGTGGCCTATTGCCTAGCTGTAACTTCCTTGCTCGACTGTTTGAAATCAAGCACTTATATCGGTTTTAGAAATAGTGTATCCACCGCGTCGTCATTCCGTGGGGTGTCCGCGAAGCGGAGACCCGGAGGAATCTTGCGTTTTCTCTTCCAGTCCAAAGGGCACACTATTTGTAAAAAGGCAATAGCCCTAGTAGTAGCGGGTTCTTTACGCGACAATTTCTCCGGCGAAATACGTGCCGATGAGAACCGCCCTTCTATTCCTGCTGCTTTGCAGCATTTCTTCCATTGCCCAGAGTCCTGAGGGCGCAATTGCCGGCGTCGTGACAGATCGTTCCGGGGCGCGCGGCACGCGGCGCGGCGAAAACGACTGGCATGGCACGCTTGCGGCCTACTATCGCAACCAGGTGGATCTGCGCGTGAGCCGCAATTTCAAAATCAAGGAACACATGTCACTGCTGCCGTTTATCGAGTTCTACAATCTGCTGAACCGGCAAAACCCGGGGAACAATTTTGTGGGGGACATCGGCGCCCTGCCTGTGCCTCCCGCCGAGGTGGCAGCAGGGAACGTGACGGACATCTGCCTGACCGCCGATTGCAGCGTGACCCGTCCCATTCACAGCCTGAAAGACCTGCGCGTCCCCGCTGGTGCGCTGGGCGACTTCTTCGGCCCCGGCACAACCGTAGGAATTCCCTTTTCCGCGCAGGTGGGCGCTCGATTTACCTTTTAGTACCGGTTCCGGAACCCGCCACCACCACCGCCGCCGCCGCGGCCGCCACGACGATTGCCTCCGCCGCCGCCGGGCCGGCCGCCGCCGCCGCCGCCGCGATTGAAGCCGCCGCCACCGGGGCGCTCGGTCTTGGGCCGGGCCTCATTCACATTGATGTTGCGCGCGCCCAGTTGCGTGCCGTTGGTCCCGGTAATTGCCTTCTGGGCCTCCTCATCATTCGCCATTTCCACGAAAGCAAAGCCGCGCGGTTGGCCGGTATCGCGGTCGCGCATAATGGTGACGTTGTCCACTTGCCCAAACGCTTCAAAAGTTGCCCGGAGATCTTGTTCAGAGACGTTGTAATCGAGGTTCCCGACGTAGATGTTTTTCATGAGTGTCCTTCTCGAGGTTGGAAACAGTTGCCGCAATTACTGGCGGGACTACTTTATCCGGGCAATAGCGGAAGAGTGCAGGGATTAACCCTGCTTGTTCACTTTCGGAACCTCAACAGAGTACGCCCGCCCAGAAAAAGATGCAATAACCCCAGCCGCGAGCTTTTGGCAAAGGACGTTCTGGCGCTGTTCAAGGCTCACCGGAGCTGCAATTTTGCCAGGGGCTGGTGGCCAATGGCTAAGGCTGGCCCAGTGCACACCTTCGAGATGAGCACAACGGTTGCCGGCAAGAGCAGCACCCGAAGAGCTATAATTCTGTTGTGGAAGGTGTCCTATGTGGTTGAGCATTGCCTTTCTTTTGGCTTGGATGGCGTCCCCACAGGGCAACTCTCAGGTTGAGGGCCAATATCAGCTTGGAGCCAATCCAGCGCCGTTGCTTCAACACTCGCAAGCTCAATTGCCCGGCCAGCTTGCTCCTGTGCCCCGGATGCAGTTTTTACAACGCCGGCCCGATCTCAGGATGATGGATGATAAAGACAGCCTGCTCGCCCAGGACCCGCACCTATGCCTGGCCATCCGCAGCTACATTTTTAAACGAGATGACGACAAAGCCCCGGTGCTGGTCAAGACGATGACCTGCACTCCAAGCACAGTATTTATGCAGAAAGCCGGTCATCCTCCCGGAGCACGCCTGGTACCGGCGAACTGAGGACGCAGCCGATTGCTTGCAATGCAATGAAAAAGTGCTGTCACTTTGACAGCATTGTGACAGCACTCTGACAGCATTGTGACAGCACTGGATTGACTCCCATTTATCTCAATGCAATTCTGGATGCAGGCGCAAATCAGCAGGTATGCGCCCTCGCCTCAGGGCGAGCGGGGCTTGGTTCCCCGAAGCGATCTTTGAAAACTGAATAAATGTGTGCCGCAGCCGCGCGGATTGAGCCGTTATGCGGGCGTGCCGATGTGTGGCCCCCACAAGGGAAAAAGCAGCACGGAGGGCTCTCGCTCGCAAACGCAGCCGTAAAAAGACCAGCAGGCAACCAAGTCAGTGGGCCGTCTCTCACTCTTGGGTCCACTCCAT
>Ga0070732_10001922_pt1 | contig 11315 bp, 9 predicted proteins | sample Coa_R1_5_FD_66449 | JGI IMG/M metagenome (GOLD analysis project Ga0070732, IMG submission 66449) | Surface soil microbial communities from Centralia Pennsylvania, which are recovering from an underground coalmine fire - Coalmine... | ecosystem: Environmental > Terrestrial > Soil > Unclassified ...
CACGGAGACGCGCGTCGGCATCACGCGCGCGCACATGGAGGAAGACACGGGCAAGAGCCTCCACGTCGGTGCGAGCGGCCGCATCGCCGATGCGAAGTACTCGCTGATCGACTACAACCGCGCGGGGATCCCGCTCGTGGAGATCGTCAGCGAGCCCGACATCCGGTCGGCCTCGGAGGCACAGCGCTACTTGATGGAGCTGCGTCAGATCCTGCTGACGCTCGGCGTCAGCGACGTGCGCATGGAAGAGGGCTCCATGCGATGCGATGCCAATGTCTCGCTGCGCGCGCAAGGCACCGAGGCGTTCGGAACCAGGGTTGAGATCAAGAACCTCAACTCGATCCGTTCGGTCGCGCGCGCCGTGACCTACGAGATCGAGCGGCAAGAGAAGACGCTTGCCGCCGGCGACAAGGTCGTGCAAGAAACGCGGCACTTCGACGAGAGCACCGGCAAGACGGGAACCCTCCGCTCCAAAGAAGAGGCGTTCGACTACCGCTACTTCCCGGAGCCGGACCTCGTGCCGATCGAAGCCGACCATGCGTGGATCGGCCGCGTGCGCGCGAAGCTGCCCGAGCTGCCGCGCGCGCGCCGTGATCGCATCGCGTCGGAGCACGGCCTAACGTCCGAGCAAGCCGCATTCGTCTCGGCCTCGCCGGCGTCGGTCGCCTACTTCGAAGGGCTGCTGGGGGGTGGCGCGAGCGCGCGCGACGCATCGGTGTGGATGGCGGGGGAGCTTGCTCGCGCGCTCAACGACGCGGGGGAGAGCCTCGACGACGCCGTACGCGTGGCGCCGGAGGATCTCGCCGCGCTGATCAAGGCCGTGCGCGACGGCGACGTCTCCCTCAACTCCGCGAAGAAAGCCTTCCTCGATGCGTACGCGGAGCGCCGCAAGCCGCTCGACATCGTCCAGGAAAAAGGCTTGAAGCAGGTCAGCGACGACGACGCGATCACGGCGATCGTCGACGAGGTGCTTGCTGCGAACGCCGGCGAGGTCGAGCGCTTCAAGGCCGGCGAGGAGAAGGTGTTCAAGTTCCTGGTCGGGCAGGTCATGAAGGCATCGAAAGGGCAAGCGTCCCCGCAGGCCGTCGACCGCGTGTTGCGCGCGCGGCTCGGCTCTTGACCACCGGCTGCTCGAGATAAACACTGCCACCGTGCCGTTCTGCGCGAACTGCGGACGCGATCTGTCGCCGGCGGCGATCGCCTGCCCGAACTGCGGGCATCCGGGCCCAGGCGCCGGAAACGTTGCCGTCGTCGCCCCATCGGGGAAGCGCACCGAGGGGTTCGCGATCGCATCCCTGGTATGCGGAATCGTCGGTTTCTTCGGCGTTCCGATCGTGGGGTCGATCCTAGCGATCGTCTTCGCTTCGACCGCGCGCAAGCGCATCGCGCAAGACGCGAACTTGGGCGGTGCCGACATGGCGCGCGCCGGGATGATCATCGGATGGATCGGTTTGATCCTCGGGATCATTATCATCGTGCTTGTGATCGTGCTGGCCTTCGCAGTGTCGTCCTGGAACTTCTGATGGCGTTCTGCGCTCACTGTGGACGAAAGATCTCCGATCAGGCGATCTCGTGCCCGAACTGCGGCCACCCGAACGAGGCGCGCACCGCGATCCCCGAGGTCGCGTTCACGAAACCGCCGCCGGGTTTGGTCTTGGCCGGATTCTGGCGGCGCTTCCTCGCGTTGGTTATCGACGCCATCATCATCGGCCTCGTGACGTCACCGTTGGCGCGAACGGTCGAGATCGGCCCCAACCACGTTTCGGTCGGATACAACCCCGCGGCCGTACCGGCACAGTTCTTGTACGCGTGGTTGATGATCGGTCTCGTCAACGGACAGACCCTCGGGGCGATGGCGCTGGGCGTCCGCGTGATGCGGACGAACGGCGATCGCGTCGACATCGGGCGGTCGGCAGCGCGCGCAGCGATGGCCATCGTGTCCGGTTTGGTCCTAGGCCTTGGATACTTGTGGGCTGCGTGGGACGTGGAAAAACGGACCTGGCATGACATGGTGGCCGACACGCGCGTGTATCGCACGAAACCGGGCTGAAGGTCCTTGTAGGCCCCTCGGGCTGCCCCTAAACTCGGCGGCGATATGGACGAGCAGCCTCCGACGCCTGATCAGCCGACCCCACCGCCTCCGTACGAGGCCGGCCCGGCTACTTCAGAGCTGGTTACTCCCGCGTCGCGCGCCAGCCGCGCGCGCGTAACAGCGCTCATCCTTGTGATCCTGGTCGTCCTCACAGGCGGGGGTACGGCCCTGCTGTTGCGGGCGTCCAACTCAACTCAATCGCTGGACCACTTCGTTCCGGATACCGCGGCCGCGTACATCAAGTTCTCGCTTCATCCATCTCTCGATCAACAGCAACACATCCAAGACCTGTTGTCCCGCTTCCCCGCGAGCGTTTCCAAGGATGTGGGAACGAAGCTCGACGACGCGCTTGATAAAGCATTGAAGAATCTCAAGCTCTCGTACCGGAACGACGTGAAGCCGTGGGTCGGTTCCCAGATCGCGATCGCGGTCCTGGCACCAACTGGGTCGTCCGATACCGGTGCGAGCGTGCCGAATGTGATCGGCATCGTTTCGGTCAGAGATGCATCCGCAGCGCAAAAGGCGCTGACCAAGATCAAGAACAGCTCACCCACGGCGCCGGCCTTTCTGATCGAGGGCGGGGTTGCCTATCTCGGCCAGACGCAGAACAACATCGATTCGTTCAAGAACGCTGTTACGAGCGGCCACACGCTCGCCGACAACGCCAGCTACAAGCGCGAGCACGATCGCGCCGGCGGGGATGGACTGATCTTCGCGTACGCCGATCTCAGCAAGCTGGCGGGCATCGCTCCGACGCTCCGCGGCGACATCCTCGGCGGCTCGGCGCTCACCGGTGGGTCCGGGATCGTCGCGGTCAGCCTGCGCGCGGAGTCGCAGGGCATCGTTCTGTCCGGCCATTCGTCATTGCCGCAATCGCCCGGCGGCGCGAAAGCGGGGACGTTCAAGATCCTGCCGACCACGCCCGACGACGTCCTCGGTTCGGTCAGCTTCTTCGACCTCGGCGACCTAGTAGGGAATCTCCTCAAGACATTGAACAAAGGCTTCGGTCTGCAACCGGCGGCACTCAAAGTGCCGGTTCCCGGTGTGCCTCAAGTCGCGGATGCTCTCAAAGGGATCGAGCAGGCACTCGGACTGAACTTGCAGAAGGACTTGTTGCCGTGGCTCAAGGGCGAGCTTTCGATCGTGATCGGTCCGGTCACGAACCCGCCGATCCCCGACATCGGCATCCTGATCGAGCCGACCGACCGGGCCGCTCTCGGCCGCACATTGAACGCATTGCGGACGCACCTCGGCGCACTGCTAGGTTCCAAGGGCAAAGTTGTTACGAACGCGAACGGGCTGACGATCAAGACTTCGATCGGCGAGGACGTGGTCGTGCACGTCACTTCGGATCGCGTCATCATCGCGAGCAGCCCTCAGTACGCGCAGCGGCTTCTCAACCCCTCTGGTTCATCGCTCGGGAACGACACCGTTTACAAGGCGACCGTCGATCCCACGAAGCCAACAGTGTTCCAGCTCTTCGTGCGTCTCGACCGCGTCCGGACGCTCGTAGAGGGTTTACTCAAGCTGAGCAATCCAAACGGGTACTCGGACTACGAGCGGAACGTGCAGCCGTACGTGACGCCGCTCCAGGCGCTCGGGATCCAGTCCAGTATCTCGGGGAGCGACCAAGACTTCCGCCTAGTCCTGACGATCGCAAAGCCGTAACGGCTCCCGGCCCGAGCCGGTATCCTTCGCGAAAGTCGATGACTCCTTCGCGTGAAGATAAGAGCTTCGTCTCGCAGAATCCGGGGCGCGATGTTCAGCGCGTCGGCACCGCACGCTTCCTAGGACAAGACCCGGCCAAGATCCACGATCAAGTGTGGGGCGTGATCGGCAACCTCGGCGATAGCCAGTGTTATCTCGGGGTCACGCAGAAGGTGGAAGCCATCCACGCTGCCATCGCCGACCGTATCGTTCGCAACGACCTGTCCGTCCGGCTCATCCCACCGGCGTACGCCCTCGGCATCTCCGACGGGCAGCTCAACGGAACCGACCGGATGCGGTTCTCGCTCATAGGGCGAGAGGTTTCACACGACACCGTCTGCCTGCACGTGTCCGGCAGCGACATGAAGGGCATCATCGCCGTCGTCGCATGCGACAAGCCTCCCGTCGGAACCTTGGCCGCGCTGCTCGAGCACAACGAACCTGCCGTCCTCGTCTCCGACGGATCGATACGACCGGGCATCGAGCCCGAAACCGGAGAGCCCATCGACATCGTGTCCGCGTTCCAGATCGCCGGCGATCCCGACGCCGAGAAGCTGAGACGCTATGCGTTGCACGCCTGTCCCGGTTTGGGGAGCTGCGGCGGCATGTTCACGTACAACACGATGCAATCGTTCTTCGCGGCGCTTGGGATGGAGCCGCTTCATATGGTCACGCCGGCGTCGGAAGATCCCAGGCGCCTCAAGGAGTTCCCGGATGAGCTCGTGGACTGTCTGGTCGGCCTCGTCGACAAGGGCATCCGACCGCGCGACATCGTCACCCCTGTATCGCTCCGGAATGCGATCACCGTCGCGATCACTCTCGGCGGCTCCACGAACGTGCTCTTGCACAGCGTCGAGATCGCCCGGGCCGCGGGCATCGACTTGTGGCGAGATGTCATCAGCCAGGCAGAGTTCAACTCCCTCTCACATCGCGTACCGGTTCTCGTGGCGGCGAGACCGTTCGGCCCTTATTCGATGGTCGACGTGGATGCGAAGGGTGGCCTTCAGGTCATCGTCAAAGAGCTGCTCGATGCCGGCTTCCTCGACGGAGACTGCATGACGTGCACGGGCGAAACGCTGGGCGGCCAGGTGAAGCGTCTGAATCCTCCTGTGCCCGACCATGTGGTCGTTCACTCGATCGCGAAACCGTTCAAATCGTCCGGAGGTCTTCGCCTGCTAAAGGGCAACCTGGCGCCGGAGGGCGGCGCGGTGATCAAAGTCGCCGGCATCGAAGCCGGGATCAAAGACGGTGTCTTCGTCGGGCGCGCGCGCGTCTTCAACGCGGAGTCGTCGCTGATCGAAGCCCTCGAGGATTCTCCGGAGACGTTCGCCGACGGTGACATGGTCGTCGTTCGGTATGAGGGTCCGCGCGGGTCGCCTGGGATGCCGGAGATGCTCGATCCGACGTCGCGGATCACAGCTCTGTGCCGCGAGAGGGGGATCACGATCGCCCTCCTGACGGACGGCCGGTTCTCTGGTGGCTCGGTCGGGCTGGTCATCGGTCATGTACAGCCGGAGGCGTTCCTCGGCGGCCCCATCGCCCTCGTCGAAGAAGGCGACACGATCGTGGTCGACCTGAACGGCGATCGCCTCGATTGCCGCGAGCTCGGAGACGCTTCCGAGCATGAGCGGCGCGCGCAGGCATGGCGGGACGCGGCGAAGCCGAACGGGGGAGTGCATCCCGACGCGAAGTCCGTCACGAACAGGCTGCTCGTCAGGATGCGCGCGACCGCGCGGCAGGCGCTGCTGGGCGCCGGGATGAGCGAGGGGTAAGCGGTCGACCGACCGGCCAGCTTGTTGACACCCCTGGGACGGGCTGGCAGACTCTCCGAGCCATGAAGACGAGGACTTTCGCCCGCGGAACGGTCGTAGTTCTCGTTTAGCGCGCGCCGGCTCGGCCGGGCGCGCTCACCTCTCGCTCTGCGGGAGGTTTTTTCTTGGGGCGAGAGGTTTTTGTTAGGGCGAATCCAGACCCACAGACGGAGTAGCGGGATGAGCAGGACCGGTTTGCTGATCATCGACATGCAGAACGACATGTGCCACCCGGAAGGGCGCATGTTCATCCGCGACGCCGCGCACCGCGCCGAGACGATGGCGCGGGTCCTTCAGGCCTTCCGCGAGACCCGGCAGCCGGTCATCCACGCGGTCCGGTCCTACCGCGCCGACTCGTGGGATGTCGAGCGGTTCCGCGTTCCCTACTTCCAGAATGACCGCGGTTTCTTCATCGAAGGGACCTGGGGCCGCCAGATCATCGACCGGCTGACGCCGGAGCCCGGAGAGCCGATCATCGTGAAGCAGCGCTTCAGCGCCTTCATGCAGACCGAGCTCGACCTTCTGCTCCGCCGCGCCGACATCGACCGCATCGCGGTGATGGGCCAGAACCTTCCGAACTGCCCGCGCGCGACGATGGTCGACGCGGTCGCGCTCGACTACGACGTGATCGCGGTCGAGGACGGCCTCGCGACCGGCACAGAAGACACCCGGATCGCGAACCTTCGCGATCTCGAAGGTATCGGCATCCGCATCGCAACCGCGAACGAAGTCATCTTAGAGATCCATCGAGCAGCCGACCGTGCGGCGTCCAACGAGGAGCGCAGATGAAGATCAGTGGAGCACAAGCAGCCATCAAGAGCCTCGAGCAAGAGGGTGTCGAGGTCATGTTCGGCATCCCGGGCGGCGCGATCCTGCCCTTCTACGACCCGATACTGGACTCACCGATCCGCCACATCCTCTGTCGCCACGAGCAGGGCGCTGCGCACGCGGCCGACGGATACGCGCAAGCGACGGGCGAACCGGGTGTGTGCGTTGCGACGAGCGGCCCGGGCGTGACCAACCTCGTCACCGGTCTCGCGAGCGCGTACATGGACTCGATCCCGATGGTGGCCATCACGGGTCAGGTTCCGCGTTGGGCAGTGGGCGGCGATGCGTTCCAGGAGTGCGATTCGACCGGCATCACCATGCCGATCACGAAGCACAACTACCTGGTCATGGACCCGCAGGAGCTCCCCCGGATCATCAACGAGGCGTTCCACATCGCGCGCACAGGCCGCCCCGGCCCGGTGCTCGTCGATATCCCGAAGGACGTCCTCCAAGCGGAGATGGTCTGGTGGTACCCCGAAGGACCCGACCTGCCCGGCTACCACCCAGTCACGCGAGGGAATCAGAAGCAGATCCGAGAGGCTGCTCGACTGCTGCTGTCCGCGCGCCAGCCGGTGCTGTACGTCGGCGGCGGCGTGATCCGCGCAGGCGCGGCCGATGAGCTGCGGCGGCTGGTGGAGCTCACAGGCGCGCCCGTCGTTACGACGCTGATGGCGCGCGGCGCGTTGCCCGACGATCACCCGCAGTGTCTCGGGATGCCGGGCATGCACGGCAACTACACGGCGGTTACCGCGATGCAGAAGTCGGACCTCCTAGTTGCACTGGGCGCGCGCTTCGACGACCGCGTGACGGGCAAGCTCGACGCGTTCGCGCCGGGCGCCAAGATCGTTCACGCGGACATCGACCCGGCCGAGATCGGCAAGAACCGCCCGGTCGACGTGCCGATCGTCGGCGACGCGAAGTCCGTCATCCACGACCTCTGTGAAGCGGTCGAAGAGATCGTGAACGAGCGCGGCGCGCCCGATTACGCGGCGTGGATGACGACGCTCGACGGCTGGCGCAAGAAGTTCCCGTACAAGTACAAGCAGCCGGCCGACGGGCCGCTCAAGCCCGAGTACGTGATCGAGCAGATCGGCAAGGCGACCGGCGGCGACGCGATCTTCGTGGGCGGCGTCGGCCAGCATCAGATGTGGGCGAGCCAGCACATCCGCTTCAAGCGGCCGAACACCTGGATCAACTCCGGCGGCCTCGGCACGATGGGCTACGCGGTGCCGGCCGCGATGGGAGCGAAGGTCGGACGCCCGGACCAGACGGTGTGGGCGATCGACGGCGACGGCTGCTTCCAGATGACATGCCAGGAGCTCGCGACGATGACGTACGAGAAGATCCCGGTGAAGATCGCGATCATCAACAATGCGTTCCTCGGGATGGTGCGCCAGTGGCAGGAGCTGTTCTACGACAGCCGCTTCAGCCAGGTGGAGTTCGGGTACGACACGCCGGATTACGTGAAGCTCGCCGACGCGTACGGCGCGGTCGGCTTGCGGTGTGAAACGCCGGACGGAGTGGAGGCCACGATCGCGAAGGCGATGGAGATCGACGACCGCACGGTCGTGATCGACTTCCGCGTCGACCCCGCAGAGAAGTGCTACCCGATGGTTCCCGCTGGGGCGTCGAACGACGACATCATCCTCGGGCCCGAATTCGAGAAGGAGCACGCCGATGTGCTCCACGACACACCGGAGGCGATCATCTGATGGCGCGCCACACGCTCTCTGTGCTGGTGGAGAACAAGCCCGGTGTGCTCGCGCGCATCTCGGGCATGTTCAGCCGCCGCGGCTTCAACATCCACTCGCTTGCGGTGGGGCCGACCGAGCAGGACTCGGTCAGCCGCATGACGATCGTCGTCAACGTTGAGACGAAGCCGCTCGAACAAGTCGTCAAGCAGCTGAACAAGCTGATCAACGTGCTCAAGATCGTTGAGCTCGAGAAGGACGCGGCCGTTGAGCGCGAGCTGTTGCTGATCAAGGTCAAGGCAGACAATGACACGCGCGCAGCCATCGTCGAGATCGCAGACATCTTTCGCTCGAAGATCGTCGACGTGTCGGCGAATGCGCTCACGATCGAAGCCACCGGCTCGCCGGACAAGCTCCAGGCGTTGACCGATCTGCTTCACCAGTACGGCGTGCGCGAGCTCGTGCGCACCGGCCTCGTCGCGCTCGGCCGCGGCGACAAGGCGATCACCGAACGGCCGCTCAAGCTCGCGGAAAGGACCGGTTAATGGCAACCGTCTACTACGACAAGGACGCGGACCTCTCCGCGCTCGAAGGCCGCAAGGTCGCGATCATCGGGTACGGCTCGCAGGGCCACGCCCACGCGCTGAATCTCAAGGACTCGGGCATCGACGTACGCGTCGGCCTGTACGAGGGCTCGCCATCGCGGGCGAAAGCCGAAGCGCACGGCCTGACGGTGAAGTCGGTCGCCGAGGCGGCGGACGAAGCCGACGTCATCATGATCCTGCTGCCCGACACGAAGCAGAAGAAGATCTACGAGACTGAGATCCTGCCCGGCTTGCGAGACGGCAAGGCGTTGTTCTTCGCACACGGCTTCAACATCCACTTCGGCCAGATCAAGCCGCCGCCCGGCGTCGACGTGTTGATGGTGGCCCCGAAAGGCCCCGGCCACCTCGTCCGCCGCACGTACACCGAAGGCATCGGCACGCCGGCACTCATCGCTATCCAGCAGGACGCGACGGGGAAGGCGCACGAGCTCGCGCTCGCGTACGCCAAGGGCATCGGCGCGACGCGCGCAGGCGTGCTCGAAACGACGTTCAAAGAAGAGACCGAGACGGACCTCTTCGGCGAGCAGGCCGTCCTATGCGGCGGCGTCAGCGAGCTGATCAAGGCCGGTTTCGAGACGCTCACGCGCGCCGGTTACCAGCCCGAGGTCGCGTACTTCGAGTGCATGCACGAGCTGAAGCTGATCGTCGACCTGCTGTACGAGGGCGGGTTCAAGTACATGCGCTACTCGGTGTCGGACACCGCCGAGTACGGCGACTACACGCGCGGGAAGCGCGTCATCGGAGACGGTTCGCGCGCGGAGATGCAGCGCATCCTGAACGAGATCCAGTCGGGCGAGTTCGCCAAAGAATGGATCGACGAGAACGAGCACGGCGCCCAGAACTTCCTCGAGGAGCGGGAGCGCCAGCGCGACCACCAGATCGAGAAAGTAGGGGCGGAGCTGCGAGCGATGATGCCCTGGCTCAAGAAGCCCGAGTAACCGCGTAAACGCGCGAACGACACCCCGGCCGGGCGGTAGGATGGGGTCCTTCCCCTGTTGCAGCCGCTCAGAAGGGTGATCGACGTGCGCAAACCCGAGATCTTGATGACGCCGGGGCCGACCCCGGTGCCGCCCGAGGTCCTGCTCGCGCAGGGCTCTCCGATCGTCTACCACCGCGGGCCGGGTTTCGGCGCGGTGCTCCGCGAGGTAACCGAAGGCCTGCAATGGATCTACCAGACGCAGAACGACGTCCTGACGTTCACCTGCTCGGGGAGCGGCGGCATGGAAGCCGCCGTCGTGAACGTCTTCTCGCCGGGCGACAAGGTGCTCGTCGTATCGGTCGGCAACTTCGGCCAGCGCTTCGTCAAGATCTGTAAGGCATACGGCCTCGACGTGAAGCTGCTCGAATACGAGTGGGGGAAGACCGCGAAAGCGGCCGACGTCGAAGCGGCTCTGGAGCCGGACATCAAGGGCGTCCTGATCCAGCACTCCGAGACATCCACCGGCGTGATCAACGACATCGAGCCGATCGGCGCGGTTGTGCGCAAGCACCCGGCGCTGTTCATCGTGGATTCCATCTCGGGTGTCGGCGGCGCGCCGCTGAAGGTCGACGAGTGGGGGATCGACGTCGCGATCGGCGGCTCCCAGAAAGCGCTCATGGGCTCACCGGGCATCGCGTTCATGGCGGTTTCGGACGCGGCGTGGGCTGCGCACGCAGGCGCGAAACTGCCCCGGTTCTATTGGGACTGGACCGCGGTCAAGAAGGCGTACGAGCGGCCCGACCCAGAGACGCCGTACACGCCGGCGGTGCATCTGTATATGGGCCTTGCAGAAGCGATCAAGCTGTTGCGCGAAGAGGGGATCGACAACGCGTACACGCGACACGCGATCTTGTCGCGCGCGACGAAGGCCGGGGTGCAAGCGCTCGGCCTCGACCTCTTCGGGGAAGACATCGAGCGCGCGGTCTGCGTGACGGCGGTGAAGTGCCCAGAGGGCATCGACGGCGACAAGCTGACTGGGCTCATCCGCGCGAAGTACGGGATCATCTTCGCGCCGGGTCAGGACACGCTCAAGGGCAAGATCTTCCGCATCGGTCACGTGGGATATTTCGAGCGAGCCGACATCCTGCAGGCGCTCGCCGTGCTCGAGCTCGCGCTCGAAGAGCTCGGCTATCCGGTGAAGCGCGGCGACGCGGTCGCGGCCGCGGAAGAGGTCTTCACACAGGCCTGATGAAGATCCTCGTTGCGGAGACGATCGCCGACGCCGGCGTCGCGCGGCTGCGCAACGAAGGGTTCGACGTGGATGTGCGAACTGATCTTTCTCGCGAGCAGCTGCTCGACATCATCGGCGACTACGACGGGTTGATCGTCCGGTCGGCGACGAAAGCAGACGCTGAGCTGCTAGAACGAGGCGCGAACCTGAAGGTCGTCGGACGCGCGGGGATCGGCGTCGACAACGTCGACCTCGAGACGGCAACGAGACGAGGGGTGCTCGTCGTCAACGCGCCGCAATCCAACGTGTTGAGCGCCGCAGAGCACACGATCGCGTTGATGCTTTCGCAAGCGCGGAACATCCCGGCGGCGAACGCAGCGCTGAAGGCGGGGCGATGGGATCGCGCGAAGTACGAGGGCGTCGAACTGCAC
>Ga0070732_10001924_pt1 | contig 11307 bp, 8 predicted proteins | sample Coa_R1_5_FD_66449 | JGI IMG/M metagenome (GOLD analysis project Ga0070732, IMG submission 66449) | Surface soil microbial communities from Centralia Pennsylvania, which are recovering from an underground coalmine fire - Coalmine... | ecosystem: Environmental > Terrestrial > Soil > Unclassified ...
TATGCATTGAATCTTACCTCCTGTTCATCGAATCTGATCTACGTGCTAAGTGCCAATCCAACCTCCCCAATCCGGCCTTATTTGCATAAACGGCCTTTTTGTGCAACCGCTCGGCGAGGACTACTCTTGCATCCACGGCCACCGGCCGGCGGCGGCTTTCGTGACTCATTCAGTGACCGAGACTGCGTAATTAAGTTAGAAATAGAAATCCACATGGCGCTCGCGGTTCAGCCTGCACGTCAAGTTCGGAGGCCACCTCCGTCGCGCATCGCGCTCCGTGGTGCATAGCTGCGCGTGGAGGTTACTGAGAGAAGAGGGATCAGCCGTAGGAGTCGCACTTCAATACCCCGATTGCAGCTTACAGCACACCACGGTAAGCGTCCAGCTTTTGGGTAACTTTTTACGATTAATTTACAAGCGCTTCGGAGGCTCATCCAGCGAATATCGAGCGTCTACGGAGAAACGATTATTGAAGGATTTCCTTCACTGAGGCGGTTTTGCCGCTCCATCGGGCGCCCGCGGTCAAGACACTTGGAAACAGGCGCAGCAATGGCCATGCGCAGGTCACCGCCATGGGCTGCATCGCCCAGTGAGCGATAAGAGCAGCCGCATGAATGCGAGGCGCAAGATTTCGGTGCCAGGCGGCTGCATAGTCGCGTCTCACCGCATCCAGCATCCGGCCCGACAGGACGTCGACCCGTCCCGCGCCAAGACGCTGGCACAACAGCCACGCCGACTGCATCGCCATGCCGATTCCCTCGGCAACGACGGGATGGGCTTCACCGGCGGCGTTGCCGACCAGAAAAACGCCGTCGAATCCGCACCGCCGGATGCCGGGCCGAATCGGACCGGACGACAACCAGTGGTGCTCCAGCCTGGCGCCCACCAGGGCATCGTGGGCGGCATGACAGGATTCTTGGATGTACGCAAGCACGGCTTCGGCCGCCTTCACTGTCCCTGCGGATCGTCGCGCGCGCTCCAACCGGTCACGGCGAATGCAACAGGAAAGGGTGACACGTCCGTGGTCGCTGTGGACCATCCCGGCATATCCGCCGGGAAAAGCCAGGAGCGGCATGAGCCCGGCCGGCAGCCTGCTATCCAGAAAGTGCGCCTTGAAACCGAACAGATCCGACGGCCGTAAGACGGCCCGCGCCGGCTGCGTGGGCAAGGGTCCGGGTTCCCACGAGCCGTGAGCGGCGATCACGATCCGTGCCCGCAATTCAGTGGATTGGCTGCTCTGCCGGCGAACGGCCTTGCAGAGGTATCCGTCTCCCGTGCTGGCCAACTCGACTGCCGACCACGGCTGCCACACGCTCGCTCCGGCGGCCGCTGCCCGGTCCAGCAACATGGTGTCAAGAATATCCCTCCCCAACGCCCTGCCCCATGCAGCTCTGATCCCATCGCCAGCGGGAGGGCGGGGCATGGCCGACGTCACGACCCGATCGCCCCAAAACAGTCCGACCCGGCGCACTTCCGGGCCGGCCAGCTCAAGGAACGATTCGGCCATGCCCAGATGCCGCAGCAACGGTAGGTTTGTGGCCGAAAGAAATTCCCCGCAAACCTTAGGACGGGGGAAGCTGGCCTTCTCCACCAATCCGACCGACCAGCCCGCCCTTGCCAGTAACAGCGCCGCCGTCGCTCCGCCCGGACCGCCGCCGATAATCAATGCATCGAAGGTCGAGGCCGTCAAAACTTGCCCTCACCGGTCCGCTGAGCCACGAAGCAATGACTGAACAACCCGGCTCGCCGTTCCTTCAATCGCCAACCATCCCCAGGCGGCCACAAAGCCGACAGTTCATCTTCCGTGAAGCCCGCACGCACGCTGATTCTGGCGTCGTGCCGGGTGACGCCGTTGCAGCCGATCAGCGGCAGCAACCCCGCCGCGCCAAGCGAGAAATTGGCTCGCCGCGGCTCACACGCCATAAAGAATCCGGTTTGCCGGGCTGCGTAGCGCAGGAGCCTTCGGAGATCGTCGTTCGTGAAATGGTGCAGGAACAGATTGGCGATGGTCACTTCGCTCGGTTCCGGGTCGGGCCGCTGCAGCCAGTCGAACACATCCGCCGGCAGGGCCTCGACATGCCATGACAGCGCTTCAAACCCCGCCCTTGTATGCGAACTCAGAAACTGGAGGCGATCCACAAGAACAACGCGTACTGGCTTCCAGCGGGGCGCGACGCGCTTGGCGACCCGCAGGAGAAGCGTCCCGTCACCTGCCCCCAACTCGACAATCGAACGGGGAGACCGATCGCCGAATGCGCCTGCCAGCATCCGGGCCATGATGCGGACGTGCCCCATTAGCACATTGATCTTCTGCAGGTCCCGGCGCGACCGTATGGCACGACGATCGTCGGCTGGCAATTTATCGAGAAACTCAGGCTCACCTTCGCGTTTCAATTAGTTTTACTCCGATCGCGGAACGATGTGGAAATCGATCTCTACCTCATTCTTCACTTTGACCAGGCCACCCCCGACCGTGATTGGCTTGATTCCAAAATCGGTTTGCTTGACAATAGCGTGGCCGACATACGCGTCTTGAGCACGCTTCACCGTAATCACGACTGGTTTCGCGACGCCGTGCAGCGTCAATACGCCCTCCACCTTCCACTGCCCGTCGGCCTGCCTTTCAACACGCGAGGAGCGGAAGACGATTTCCGGATACTTGACGCTCTCGAGCGTCATTTGCTGCATATCCTTTTGGATCTCAGCCTGCGTTTTGGCGTCGACCTTTGGATCGGGCTTGACCTCCATCCTGGACGCATCCACTCTGAATTCCACGTGAAGCGGATCCGAATCGTTAATGAGACCGGAGGAGATTGGCGCGTTGACCCAATGCTCATGCCCGGCGGCGGAAAACAGACCGGCCTTGGCGACATGGACGGAAATCGTGCTGCTCTTAATATCGATGGCTTTGTCCTGGCCAGGAAGTGAGACCATGCTAACGACCGCGACACAAACGAACCTGGCTAAGGGTTTCATCAAGGCAACGTATCGAGAAGCGCCTGGTCGCTTTTGCCACGAAAATTACCCTTGCATCCGCGGGCCCCGCCCGGCGGCGTCTTTCGTGACTCATTCAGTGACGAGGACCGCTTAACTCTGTTTTCGGTTCCATCGCGCGCCGGACCGCACACAATTGTTTCTCCAGTCCGATACTACGACGAGAAGATGTTTTCCGTAACATCGCGAGCGTAAAGAGAGTGTGAATTGTTTGTGAACGAACGGCCGGAATGACAAACCGCCGGAGGCTGCGCGATCTGACGTGCGGCCGGGCCGGCGGCCGCCGTCACTGCTCGAAGTAGCCGGTTGCCAGCTCCGGCTTCTGCTCCAGCGCCTGGCGCCAGCAGTTGCGGGCTTCATCCGGCTTGCCCTGGGCTTTAAGCGCGTGCCCCAGATTCAACAGGGCTTCGGCGAAATCCGGCTTCTCCGCGAGCGCCTCCTGATACAGCCGGATGGCGTCCTCGAATTGTCCCGACTTCTGCAACAGCAGCCCGGTGTTGTAGAACAGCTCCGGGGTGCGCTCGCCGGCCTCGATGAGCTTGGCTTGCAGGTCCAGCGCCTTGTCCAGATCCTCGCGCTCCACCGCCAGCGCGGCCAGCCCGCGCAGTGCGTCGATCGAAGCCGGCTCGGATGCGATCACAGCCTCGAACGCTTTGCCGGCGCTCTCCCGGTCGCCCATGTTCCAGTAGCACAGGCCCAGGTTCAGGTGCGCCTCCGGCCACTGCGCGCGCTTGCGGACGCAGGACTGGAAGGCTTCCACCGCCGCGCGATGGTCGCCGCGCTGCAAGCGCAGATAGCCCAGCCGGAACCAGGCGTCTTCCCACTCCGGATTTCGCGACAGCAGCTTCACGTACAGCCGCTCGGCTTCCTCTTTTTCACCCTGCTGCTCCATCACGCCGGCCAGGTTGTAGATCACGTCGCCCAAATCGGGCGCGATTTGCAGGGCCCGCTCATAGGCCTCGCGAGCCGGTTTCAGCTCGCCCAGCTCCTGCTTCACGATGCCCAGATTCACATACGCCTGCTTGGCGTCCGGCCGGATGCGCACGGCTTCGGCATAGGCCGTGGCGGCCTCCGCCAGGTGGGAGCGCTTCTGCTCGGCCACTCCCAGGTTGAACCAGCGCTCGAAGTGATCCGGCGTAAACTCCACCAGCTTGGTGCACAGACGCGCCGCCGCGTCGTAATCGCTGGAATGAAACGCGCAGCTCGCCAGCCCCTCGATGGCCGCCTGCGAATGCGGGCGCAGCGTGAGCAGCTGGTCGGAGTACTTCTGAATCGATTCGTGATCCTTGCGCGCCATCCCGATGGTGATCAGGTTCACCAGGCACTCCTCCGACTGCGGATTCTTGGCCAGCAGTCTCAGGTACAGCGCCGTCGCTTCGTCGAACTTCCACAGCAGTTGCAGGGAAACCGCTTTGCCGAATAGCGCCGTTTCGTGATCCGGCGTGCGCGCCAGAACTTTGTCGAAGCAGGCGATGGCCGGCTCCGGCTTTTCCTGATGAAGCAGGCAGATGCCGAGCCCCAACTGCGCCTCGATGCGCTGCGGATCGGTTGCGATCGCCTTCTGGAACGCCTCGGTGGCTTCATTCCAGCGGCCCTGCTTCTCGTAACAAATGCCCATGTTGAAGTTGGCCGTGGTGTGCCGGGGCGCCAGGGTGAGGAGCTTCTCATACGACTTGACCGCGTCGGCGTATTGTTCCAGCTCAAACTGGATGTGCCCCTTGGCCGCGAACAGTTCCGCGCTTTCCTCGCCGTTTTCGATGGCCGCGTTCAACTCCTTCAGCGCGTCCTTGTGCTTGCCCTCCAGGTGGAGGGAAACCGAGCGGGCCAGCGTCGGGGACACCGCCTTTTCGTGAGCGGCGGAACGCGCCGCCGAAGAATCCGTCGTGGTCTTGCGTGCACTCATGGTTTACCAGCTCCCGTTCGTGGTTGGAATGTTATAAGGCGCCAGGTACGCGCAAAGGCGTCCCAGCATGTCGTACTGATGCGTTACTTGCACCCATCGCAGGCGGCTTTCCTCGCCGCGCGAAGAGAAGAACCCGACTCCGCCACGCGCCAGCCGCGGCTCGGACCAGGTGTCCACAATTTTTCCTTGCAAGGCCAACAGGTAGGTGTCGCCATGCACGTTCAGGCTCACGCGGTAGAGCATGTCGGGCCGGGCCGCGATCGGGGCCACGATGTCTACCCGATTCTGCGCCTTCCCGTCGATCACGGCATACCGGGTTATGCCGATGGTGGGAAGCGGGCCGGCCTTCAGCACCACCAGCTTCATGACGTAGTAGTTGTCAAAATCGCGGGCTCTGGCCACCCAGCTCATGGCCTTCTTGTCGATCAGGCCGAGAAACTGCATCTCGTAATCGGCCAACCCCATTGAGGGGCGGTATAAGGACAGGGATGCGGGGCGGACGAAGCCGGTGGCGTCGAATGACCAGGTCGTGGCGCGATCCCCGCGCGCCTGCCATTCATCCAGCCCGGAGCGGAAATCTTCATTCAGCGCAATGCCCGCCCGGTCGGCCAAGGTTTGCTTCACGGTGACGAACTGGGCGCGCAGGCTGCGTTCCACCCCGGTCTCGATTTGGCCGGTGGCCGTTGGCGCCGTGACGCGTAACTTGGGCAGGGAGGGATGGAGCGCCAAGGCAAGTAACACCGGAATTGCCACCGCCAGCAGCTTCAGATCGCGTGGCGCGTGCGCCCAGAAATCCACCGCATGCGCCCAGATGTGGGTGTCTTGCGGGTCGCCCTGTTTGCCCTGCGTGGAGCGTTGCAGCCAGGACGAAAGCAGGTTTCTTTTCGGCGGCGGCTCCAGATTCCCTTCCAGCGGATTCACTCTCAGGACCGGCTGCATCGGCGCCATTCCCTGAAGCTGAGGGGCTGAAAACACCGCCGATTCCGCGATCCGGGCGGCGGCCGGCGCTCTGGGGGTCGCTTCAAACGCAAGTGGCAGGACCGGAGCGGCATTCGGCGCCGCGGCACGGGCTGCCAGATCCATGGCAAGCAGCGCGCTTACCGGCCCGGGCTCGCGGCATGGTTCAAAGGCGTGGGGTTCCACTTCTCCAGCCAGCGTGGCTGACGGCTGTTGCTGCCGAACCGCATACCGGCTGCCCTGCGCCAGGCGCGGGCTGGGCTGCGGGGAAGGAGTGGCAAGCGCCACGGCTGGCAATCCCGGCTCCGCCGGCAGATCCACCGCCTGGGAGTGATCCGCGGCGTGCGCGAACGCGCCCGCCGCCCCTCGCAACGTCAGCGTTTGCAAGCCGGCCGTAGAGAGAATGGCCCCATCCCGACGCCGGTTGTCCAGCGCCACGGCGGGAGATCCCGGCTCAGGCCGCAGATCGATCGCCTGCGAGTGATCCACTGCGTGCCCAGGCGCGGACGCCGCCGCTCGCAGCGCCAGCGCTTGCACGCCGGCGGTAGAGAGGACCGGCATATCCAGCCGGACGTTATCCAGCCGGATGTTATCCAGCCGGATGTCGCAATTGGCCGTCTGCGCACTCAAGATCGTTTCTAAAGCGGCCGGTGCGCTCGTCATGGGGAAGCGCCCGGTGTCGTGCGCGGAGATGCGGGGAAGCGTCCACAGAATTTCCGACGGCGGAATTTCTCGCGGCTCCGCTTGAAGTGCTTGCGGTTCCGCAATAGCCAACTGCTCCTCCGCGGGAGCCGGTTGCTCGGCAATCGCCGGTTGCTCGGCGGGCGGCGGCTGCAACAGCGCCGCATCGAGTTCCGGCGTCTCAGGCAGGGCAGCCAGCCAGACGCGTGTCATCACCGGCGCGGGCGCTATCACCGGAGCAAGTTCAGCGGCGATCATCGCAGCGGGCACCGCGGAAACGTTCCAATCCAACGGCGGCATCTCCACGCTGTCCGCCATGGCGATTTCATTCGACCACCACTCGATCGCGCGTTGCGGGAGCGGAGGCGCACTCACTGCCCAGGCGGTAGGTGCAGGCTCGATCGCGATCGATTGGCCGGCCCACATGGGCCGTGGATCCGGCTTTCGGCTGGGCACAAACCCGGGGGTTTTGACCCGGTCTGTGTTGGACGCGGATCTGGCGATCGCCTCGATCTCCGGTGAAATTGGAATGGTGGTTGCAGTCCTTGACTCGGCGGCGTTAAATCCAAGAGTCGCTACCAGGGCCGCGGGAGGATGATAGGCCCGCAACGTATCGTGGGTCTGACTGAGGCGCTCTACCGCCAGCCTCTCCTGCTCCTTCCAATAGGCGCGCCGGTGCGACGCCGAACAAAACTGCCCATTCGTGATCTTGCGATATAAAGGCAGTTTGCCGTCGCAGTGCAGACACCGCATGTCATCGGACCATGACATGCTTCCATAGTAGGGTTGGAGGACGCGAATTACGATGAGGCGAACGCCTTAGAATCCGGGTAGGGCTTGGCTTAAGTACCTCCGAAAAGGGATGGAACGGAACCGCGCGGAGTACTACACGCTGCCAAGGCGAAGGACGACAGTATTGGCGTCTACGCATGACGCCGACCCTGGCCCTCCCGATCGCGCGTTCCGCGCCGCAGTCGCTAATTTCGGCCCGATCTTCGCTTGGACCAATAACGGCCTCCGTGGCCGACGCTGCATCTGTAACCACCGGAGCTGCGGAGTTCTTGGAGGAGTGGATAGGCCAAACCAGGACCACTTCGACCACTTTGCCGCTGATGCGCCACGAACCTGACGTTCAATCCCTATATAATGAACGGCAGGTAGGAGGCCGCGTTATGAAGTTCCGCCTTGTGGCCGGCATGGTTGTCTCACTGGCTTTTCTCCCCGCCGCCGACTCCCCGGAGTCCGAAACCAGACTGCTGAGCCTCAATGTCGTCGCGCTTGATGGTCATGGGCAGCCTGTCACCGATCTGACCGCGGCCGATTTTCAGATCGCCGATTCGGGCAAGCCTCAAAAAATCGCGTTCTTCCGCCGCAAGGACGCGCGCAGTCCGGAGCAGGCTCCGGCCTTGGCCCCCCAGGAGTTCTCCAACCGCACTCAAGGCGACCCTTTGCACGCTACGGTCATTCTGCTCGATCTGCTGAACCAAGGCTTTTCCTCCCGCGGCATGGCCGCCAGCGAGATCGTGCGCAGTCTTGAGCCGTTGGACGCGGGCGACTCCCTGTACTTCTACCTCTTGTCGGTGGATGGCAAGCTCTACCCGGTGCGCGGTTTTTTGCCGGGCGAGGGGACGGCGCACCCCTCGCCAGGAGCGCCCTGGACCCGGCAGATTAAGCCGCTGCTCGACCAGGCCCTGCGGGACGTGATGCATCCCCGTTCGCCCGATATCGACGTGTATGTTCGGATCCAATTGACCTTCTTCGCCCTGGAGGCTCTGGGGGCGCAGATGACGGCGATTCCGGGCCAGAAGAATGTCGTCTGGGTCACCGATGGCGTGCCGATGGCGCTCGGTGAGCGGCGTTCCGACACCCTGGTTCCGATCGATTTCACGCCGCAGATCCGCCAGTTGAGCGACGCGCTGGACCGCTCCGGGGTCGCTCTTTATCCCGTCCGCCAGATCATGCTCGGCAGGGAGGACAATATCGGGGGCACCTCGGGAGGCAACGGCGCTACGCTGGGAGCGGGTACCGGGGTACAGGAAATGGCCACCCTGGATCAATTCGCCGATCTGACCGGAGGACGCCGCAGCAGGGATAAGGACATCGGTTCCGCGCTCAAGCAAGCCATGAACGATCTGCGCTTCAGCTACCAGCTGGGCTACTATCCTTCCACCCCCACCGACGGCAAGTTTCACAAATTGCGTGTGACCTCCGAGCGCAAAGGGTTGCGCATCCAATCCAAAGCGGGCTACTACGCGTGGGCGTTGCCGGCCGGGAGCCGGGCGGAGCAGGCTTTCTCCACCATCGCCACCACCCCCGCCGACGCGGAAGAGATCGGCCTGCGCGCCACCATCTCGCCCCAGGGCGGCGGGGCGCGCGTGAATGTGCGGATCGACGCCCACGACGTCATCCTGGCGCAGCAGGGGGACCACTTCACGGGCCAGCTACGGGTGGTGACCGTGGGATACCTGCCCGACGGCCGCTCCGAGGCCAGCCCGGTGACGCCCGTTAATCTTAATTACGACGCCGCGGGCCTGGGCCAGGCGCTCAAGGACGGAATCGCCTTCACCGAGAACCTGGCCGCCAGCCAGGAGAGTAAACTTCGCGTGATTGTCTTCGACCGCGACTCAGAGGCCGTCGGCTCGATCACCATCCCCGCCAGCGCATGGTCCCGGAGTCAGCCCTAGAAAACGATTACTCATACCACCCCGCCTAGTCTAGGCAGGTTGGGCGGAGCCGCGCCGCCGGGCGTTTGCCGGCGCCGCCACGGAGCCTGGTAATCGGTATGTATCGCCGGCGCTTATTGAAACCACAGGCCTTGGCCGGACGTCGCTACAATGGAATCGTGTCCTAACCGCCACCGCATGCAGCCCGGCGCTCAACCCCCCGCAACCACCGGTCCGGCCCGCAATTCACGACGGCAGTTTCTTCAGTCAACCGCTTCCCTGCTTTGCGCCCGCACCCTCGCTGTGGGCCAGGACGAGCCGACCTTCTCCACCGACGTGAAGGTCGTCAATATGCTCGCTACCGTTCGGACCAGGAAGAATGAGATCGTGCGCGATCTCACAAAAGACGATTTTCTGCTTTCGGAAAACGGCCGGCCCCAGACCATCCGCTATTTTTCGCGGGAATCCGAGCTTCCTCTGACCGTCGGACTGATGATCGACACCAGCATGAGCCAGCAGAAGGTGCTCGAATCCGAGCGCAGCGCCAGCTTCCGCTTTCTCGATCAGGTTCTGCGCGAGTCCAAAGACAAGTTGTTCGTCATGCAATTCGACATGGCCGTGCAGCTGCGCCAGCCGCTCACCTCCTCACGCAAGGAGCTGGAAGCAATTCTGCCTTACGTCGATACACCCACGCGGCGGGAGCTCAGCCTGCAAACCGGCGGCGGCACGCTGCTGTTCGACGCCATCGTGCAGGCTTCCAACACCGTCTTAAAGAATCAGAGAAACCGGAAAGCGATGATCGTGCTCTCCGATGGCGGCGACAACGGCAGCACGGCGACTCTAACGGATGCGATAGAGGCGGCGCAACGCGCTGACACGCTCATTTATTCCATCCTGTTTGCCGACCCCGGCTTCCCCGGGCCACACTTTCCCTTCGGGTCGGATGGCAGGGGAGTTCTCATGCGGCTCTCCAAAGACACGGGGGCTTCGTTCTTTGAAGTTTCTAAAAAACAGGGCATCGAACAGATCTACGACGCGATTCAAGAGGAACTTCGCAGCCAGTACAACTTGGGATTCATTTCGGATCAGCCCAATGAGATCTCCGAGTTCCGTGCTTTGAAACTTACGACCAGACAAAAGGGCTTGGTCGTGCAATCCCGCGAGCGTTATTGGGCCAAGGCTTGACCGACGTGATGACAAACGCATTGATCACCCGGCGAAGCGCGATTCTGATGGGCTTAGGACTGGGAGGAGCCGCGGTCGCCTCTGCCTGGGCCAAGGACTTCTGGAATGAGAAGAAGCCGTCGGACTGGACCGAGGACGAGATTCAGCAGATGCTGACCAAGTCGCCGTGGGCCAAGGACGCCTCCATCTTCGATACCGCCGCCCACAAAGGATTGTCGAGCGCGCCGCGGGTAGGCACCGTCAACCGCCGCCGGGGAGGAACGTCCGCGACTCCGGGGAGCCCTCGGCCAGCGGAAGGCAACTTGGCCTCATGGAGCGCCATCGTTCGTTGGGATTCTGCGTTGCCCGTTCGAGACGCGCTGAAGACGCCCAAGACCGCCGATGTCGAGGAGAACTACGTTATCGCCTTGATCGGCGATATTCCCGGCGTGGGAGTGCCATCCGACGACGATGCTCCGGAGGAGCGCCAGCAGAAGCTGAGCATCCTCAAGGAAAACACCCGGCTCGAGCGCAAGGATGATCCACTCGAGCTGCAAAGGGCCAAGATCGCGCCCCGTACTCCGCGGTCGCCAGCCGGCACTTGGTTCTATTTTTCGCGTGTCTTTCCGCTCACACCGGAAGACAAGCAGGTGACATTCGTCACCAAGGTAGGTCCTCTGGAGGTGAAGTGCAAGTTCAATCTCCGGGACATGCTGTACCGGGGGAATTTGGAATTATGAAACACCTGATTGGTTTTCTACTCGTGATGTCTATATCGATGGTCCCTGCTCTGGCGCAGGGCCGGGAAGGCGGGCAGCGTGGCGGCGGCAATCGCGCATCCGGTGCGGGACACATTCCCACCCATGGTCCTGCCCCGGCCAGAGTTCAACCGGAGCGCCAACCGCCGGCCAGGGCCCAGGAACCGCAGCGCGCTCAGGAACCACA
>Ga0070732_10001926_pt1 | contig 11301 bp, 10 predicted proteins | sample Coa_R1_5_FD_66449 | JGI IMG/M metagenome (GOLD analysis project Ga0070732, IMG submission 66449) | Surface soil microbial communities from Centralia Pennsylvania, which are recovering from an underground coalmine fire - Coalmine... | ecosystem: Environmental > Terrestrial > Soil > Unclassified ...
TCGCGAGCCGGCTGACGGGGGGCGATAGCGTGCTTCACGCCCCCGCATCGGGCCCTCTTGAAACCGCGTGCGGTGGACCTACCTTGGCGCCATTCACCCTAGCCCAGAGGAGGTGCTGCCATGTTCGAGAGCCTATTCAATTTCGATACCGACCCATTCGAGCAGTTCAGACGCCTGGAGAGTGAGGTGGGCCAGCTTCACGGGCACTCCCCTTGGCCCGCAGGCATTCGCGCAGTACAACGGGGCACTTTCCCGCCCATCAACGTCGGCGCGACCCCGGAACGCATCGATGTGTACCTGTTCGCTGCTGGACTGGATTCGAAGAGCCTTGACGTGTCCATCCAGCAGAATCTGTTGACCATCTCCGGAAGCCGCAGGATCGACGCTGAGGAGAAAGCGGAGTACTACCGGCGGGAGCGCTTCGACGGAGACTTCAGGCGCGTGATCACCCTTCCCGAGGATGTAGATCCGGAGCGCGTCGATGCCAAGTACCGCGACGGAGTGCTGCAGATCACCGTTCAGCGCCGCGAGGCCGCCCGCCCGCGGCAAATCACCGTAAGCTGACAATGTGGAGGCGACCATGACACTCAAACAGGATATGGGTATGCCAGAGAGCACTGCGACCGTGAAAGGCACGCGGGGCAGCGAGGCTGCGCTGATCCCGGCGGTCGACATCTTCGAGGATTCACATCAGATCACGGTGCAAGCCGAAATGCCGGGCGTTTCCAAAGACAAGCTCAACGTCCAAGCAGAGCGCAACGGACTGCTGATAGAAGGCGAGATGCAGATCGACCTCCCGGCGGGGACGACGGCTCTATACGCGGATCTGCACACCACCAGGTATCGGCGCAGCTTTGTCCTGAGCGGTGAACTCGAAACAGAACGGATCGAAGCGAGTCTCAAGGATGGGTTACTGACGGTTCGCATTCCAAAGCGGGTCGAGTACCGGACGCGCAGGATCAAGGTGAGTACGGCCTGACATGATGGCCGGCCGGCCGCATCTGCGGCCGGCCGGCCTCTGCCAGCTCGGTAACGGCGAATGCAGGAGGAGGCCGTCCAGATTGTCACTGTGCAGGTTGCGCAGCGTCACGCCGCACGACTGTTCCCGGTGGTGCCCATCACACCGCGCCCCGATGGGCGATCATTGCGACGCATGTTCCGCGTTCGTGGCGCGATATCGACTCTCTCTCCGCCAACTTTCCCGGCACCACGTTCCGGGCACGCTCGGCTACCGGTCGCGCGGCACGCGCGTCACCGCCACGCGCACGTGATCGCCGCTCCCGCCGCTCAACTGCAGGACGAAGCTCCCGGGCTGCAGGTCGTACCGCACGATCTTGTGCGGCGCGTCGCAGCCGTGCTGGCCGGCGAAATCGCTTGAGCCGATTAGCATCGAGCCGCTGGCGAGGTCGACCCACATCTGCGAGCCCACTGAGATGCGGTAGGAGCCGGCTTCGGTGACTTGCAGACGCACGAGGCCCGCGGAGCCCGTGCCGGCACCGTGTGCTCTCTTGTTGGGCGCAGGCAGCTGCACCTGCTCGTTGGGAGCCAGCGCCAGGTCGTAAAGGCGATCGGTCTCGATCGTGGGTGCCGTGCTGGCGTTGCGGCCGGCGTTGAGCGCCCGCGCGGCCGAGGCGAACAGGGCGCGCTCGTGGGCGACATTCGCGGTGAACCCGGCACATGGATCGTCCGCGCGCGCCGTGGTGGCGAGCAGGGCCGACAGGGCGGTCGCGCCGATCCAGAGGCTGCGGGTTGGGGTGCGCATGACGCGAATTGTGGGGCAGGATAGCGGCGCCGACCTAGCTCGAAGCGCCGGCGCTCAGGCGTCTTGGTTGCGTCTGCGCGCCAGCGCGACCGCCTCGGCGCGTGAGGGCACCCCGAGCTTGGCGAGGATGGCCGAGACGTGGTGCTCGACCGTCTTGGGCGAGACGAACAGCCGCTTGGCGATGCGCGCGTTGGCGAGCCCGTCGGCCAGCAACTGCAGCACCTGCGCTTCGCGACGCGTCAGGCCCTGCGGGTGGCTGCGCGTGGACTTGCGCGAGCCGCGCGGCACGTTGCGCACCCCGCTGGCGCGCAGCTGGCGGCGCAGCAGCCCCGACAGCGCGCCGGCCCCGAGCCGCTCGGCGATGGCGAGTGCCTGCAGGCGTTCGGCTTCGGCACCGTGCCAGGCGAGGACCGTGGCCTGCTCGTAGGGGCAGCCGAGCGCCCGCCAGGCGTCGGCGGCGCCGCGCCAGTCGCCCGTCATCTCCTGCAGGTACGGAGGAGCCACGTCCCGGGGTCCGGCAGTGAGCTCGCCGGCCCGCCACAGCCATACGACCACCGCGCCCCGTTTCCATGGGTCGTTTCCGGGTGCGGCGAGTTCGTAGGCGGGGCGCACCTCGGCGGCGATCCGCTCGTTCTCCCCGGCGAGCCAGGCGGCATCTGCGCGGGCGCAGCCGATCGGACCCAGGCGCTGCAGCTCGCCGGTCGCGGCGGCGAGCCGCGCGGCTTCCTCGAAGGCTGAGTCGGCCGTCGCGTCCCCGCGCCGCGCGCGCAGCGTGCCGAGCACGACCAGCGCGGGGATGCGGGTGATCGGCGCCGTCGACGGATTATCCACCAGGGCGTCGGCGTCCGTGCCCGCCTTGTCCCAGTCACCGCGCTCGAGGTGAGCGCGCGCACGCCACGCCAGCATGTAGCTCCCCCAGGAATCGAGGTCACGCTCCTCGCAATACCTGAGCCCCGCCGCAAGGTGAGCGTCGGCTTCCGCGTAGCGATGCCGGTTGACCGCGCAGGTGCATAGGTTGGTGTAGGCGCGGGCCGCGTGCTCCTGGAAGCCGTGCTCGAGCGCCAGCGCGAGGCTACGCTGCAGGTCGTCGCGGCCGCCGTCGTCTTCGAGTACGAGCCGCGCGGTGCCGAGGTTGTTGAGTGCATGACACAGGATGTCGGCCTGACCGGCCGGCTCGGCCAGTGCGATGGTGCGCTGCGACAACTCGATGGCGGACCGGGCATGATTGGCGAGCATCTCGAGCTGCGCGAGGTTGCTGTAGGCCATCGCGAGTTCCGGGCCCGGCGGCAGCGCCTCGAGCACCGCCACCGCCTCGGCGGCGTAGCGCTCGGCCGGGGCGCGCCGGCCTGCGAACCATTCGAGTCGCGACAGCCAGCGCAGCGCATCGCCGGTCTGCAGCTGCGCGCCGCTGGCACGCCAGATGCGCAGTGCCGCCTCGCGGGCCTCGATGGCGGCCTCCATCTGCTCGGTCAGATAGCACTCGTAGGACAGGCCCTCGTGCAGCCGTGCGATCTCTTCGGGCGCGAGGTGCTGCGAGGCATAGCGCAGCGCCAGCCGGTAGTGCGCGGCGGCTTCCCGGCGCGCGCCGACGCGCGCCGCCTGCTCGGCCGCGAGCGGCGCCCAGCGCAGTACCGCCGTGGTGTCATGTGCGCCGTCGGCGTGGTGGGCGAGACGTGCCGCAGAGACCTCGGCGCGCGCGGCGAGGATCTCCAGTACCCGCGCGTGCAGCCCCTGGCGGCGCGTCTGCAGCAGCGAGCCCTCGAGGGCACGGCGCGCGAGCTCATGTCGGAATGACAGCGAACCGTCCTCGCCGCGCACCATGCCGATGCCGAGACACCACTCCATGGCGTCCGGGTCGGGCGCGAACGCCTGCAGCAGCCAGGACTCGCACCGGCCGGGCACGGTGGAGACAAGCTCGGCGATCTCGCGCGCGGCGGGTGGCAGACGCATGGCGCGCGCCAACACGGCGTCGCTCACCGAAGCCGGCACGGCGCCGCTGTCGGACGCGAGCACCTCGGTTACGAAGAACGGGTTGCCGCCGGTGGCGGCATGCAGGTCGGGAGCGGAGCGGCCGGCCTCCTGCGCAAGTGTCAGCACCGCTCCTTCCGACAGCGGCGTCAGGTGCAGCCGGCGCAGGCTGGCGCGGGGCAGATCGCCGATGACGGAGCGTAGCGGATGACGCGGGCCGAGCTCGTCGTCGCGGTACGTGACCACCAGCAGTGCTCGGGTGCGGGCAACTCGCCGCCCGAGGAATTTGAGCAGGTCGAGCGTGGCATCGTCCGCCCAGTGCAGGTCCTCGAGCACCATGACGGCCGGCGGCTGGCGCTCGAGCTCGTCCAGGGTTGCGGTGAAGATCGCGTCGCGGTTGCCGGCAAGGATGGCGGCGAGCAGCGCCTGCTGCGTCTGGCGCGCGATGTCGTGCAGGGGTGCCAGCGGCCGTGGGGTCAGCAGGGCGTCGCAGCCACCCCACAGCACGCGGGGCGCGAGGCGCTGTGCGGCCGCAAACGCCTGCAGCAGGGAAGTCTTGCCGATGCCCGCCTCGCCCTCTACCAGCGCAACCAGCCCGCCCTGATGCACGGCCGTATCCAGCCACTGCGTCAGGTCCTGCAGGCTCCGTTCGCGCTCGAGTAAGGTCATGCGCATATGTTAGTCCGCGGCGCCTGCTGGTTTCAGGGCTCTTTGCCATGCGCCCTGAGAATGCAGTACCGAGGAGCCCAGCCGGCCGTTAAGATCTCAGTCTCCGAAGCGCGCACCTACAACAATACCGGGACCGGCGCGGGTCCCCGATTCAAAGGAGAGGGCCGTGCTGCACCTTGTGTGGATGTTCATCGTCGGCATCGTCATCGGCTTCATTGCGCGGTTCATCATGGGCGGGGAGCACATGAGCCTGCTCATGACCGGCGTGCTCGGGATCGTCGGATCGTTCGCGGGCGGCTTCATTGCCCGCCTGTTCAGCAAGCCCCCCGAGGGCACGCCGATTCACCCGGCCGGCATTCTGATGTCGATCGTCGGAGCAGTACTCGTACTGTTCGTGTGGAACCGTGTGGTCGGCTGAGTAAATGAGACGCCGGCGGCGACGTCCATCCCGGGACGTGGCCGCCGGCTCGCGGGCGCTCAGGATTTCAGAGCGAGTTGAGGAACGCCACCAGGTCCGACTTCTGCTGCGCCGTCAGCTGCATGCTGAAGCGCTCGTTGTAGAAGTTGACGGCCTCTTCGAGGGTCGCGGCCGCGCCGTTGTGGAAGTACGGGGCGCGAGCGGCCAGTCCGCGCAGGACGGGTCCCTTGATGCGGTTGAAGTCGCTGCAGCTGCCGGTCACCAGGGCCTTGCCCGGGTCCGTGGTGTAGAAGGACTCGGGCACCCCGGGCGCGAATGGATTCGGGCAGCCGCTGATCAGGTATACCGGCAGGTCGGGCATGCTCAGCTCGGACAGGGCTGCGGCAATGGCCGGGTCGCTCTCCATGCTGGCGCCGGTGGCGTGCGCGGTGCCGATGTCGAGCGGCAGCGGCAGCGAATGGTTGCCGACGTTGGGCGTGTCGTGGCAGCTGGTGCAGTGGCCGACGAAGGACGGCGGGCTGCCGATAGCGGCGTTGTCGTTGAGTCCGCGGACATTGCTGATCTGCATCGGCGCGGAGTTGAACAGTGCCTCGCCGGCGGCGATCGCACGCCGCGCTTCGGCGCGCTCGCCGCCGCCCTCGCGGCCGCCGGCGTTAGCCCACTGGCCAAACAGCGTCATCGATGCTGCGTCGAACGGCTCGCCGCTCGGGTCGGCGCCGAGCGAGTCGTTGATCCCCGGATAGTAGTCCTCGTTCGCCAGGTAGAACGGACCGCCGAGCGCGTCGTGCCGGGCGAGTGAGCCGGCGCGATCATCGCGCGCCTGCGCAGCGATCAGTCCCATTTCGAACTCTACGATTCCCTGCACCTGCTCGTCGGTGGGCGGCTGCAGCGCCTGGGCGTGACCGGTAGTCGCATCCATGGCCTGGTGCGACAGGTCGGCGATCAGGTTCGGGAAGTAGGTCTGGCCGTTGTTCAGCGGCGCGATGGTTTCGCGCCCGTCGAACATCACCGTGCTGAGGAACATGAGGTTGGCCGAGGGCAGCGGGCGGCGGTACACCGAAACCGTCGGCGGGCCGCCCTTCGGATCCGCGATCATGGCGCAGCCGTAGGGGTCGTGCACCACGCTGATCGTGAACTGCGGTTTCTCCACCATCGTGATGCCGACCCGGATCAGTCCGTTCTGCAGCAACAGACTGTGGGCGGAGCGGTCGCTCTGCATCGCGCTCGGGCAGTTGGCCCCGTCGACCGTCGCAAACAGCGGGTCGCGGCCCCGGGTCGCGCTGAAGCGCGCACGCGCGCCGGCCGGGGTGAAGCTGAAGGCCTGCTCAGCCACGTGGCAGGTGGCGCAGCTGCGTCCGTTGCTGCCGAGGCTCTGGAAAAACGGCCCGTCGGTGCGCAAGCGGCCGTTGAGGTTGAAAATACCGAGAACCCCGCTGGGGTCCTCGGCGAACTGCAGACCCAGACGGCTGGCGTCCTCGCCGCCGGCGAAGGCCGGGGGACCTGCGATGGCACTAATGGCGAGCAGCGCCACGCTGAGTTTCCTTAGCATTTTGTAAAACCCCCTGAAAAAGGCCGGTGCCCGGTCCTTAACTACAAGGATCGTAATCGCCGTGCCGAAGACGCCACGGTGTCGCCCGCGGCTACCCTCGCGAGACCGGCTCCAGCCTCATAGAAGCCCAATCGTATTTCGCGCCCCAAAAGCGACAGCACGCGGGCGCGGCGATTTCGCCCCCAGCTCTTCATTGTCAGGGGTGCGCAATTGGGCCATTCTCAGCTGCAGGGAGAAATTGGCCGCGCGGGAAAAAGGCCGCATGCAGCACGAGCGGCTCGAACAGCTGATTCAGTCGGCGGAACAGGGCGACGCGACCTCGCGGGAGCAACTGTTCACCGTCCTCTACAACGAACTGCACCGCCTGGCGCAGCGCGAACTGCGCCGCGGCGCCTTCCTCACCATGAGTCCGACGACCCTGCTGCACGAGACCTATATCAATCTCTCGCGCCGCGAGTCCGGCAGCTTCCCCGACCGCGCGCGCTTTTTTGCGTATGCCGCGCGCGCCATGCGCGGACTACTCATCGACTACGTGCGTAACCGGCGTGCGCAAAAGCGCGGCGGTGGATTCGAGATCACTTCGCTGCCGAGCGAGGTGCCTTCGACGACCACCGCTGACGACGATCTGGAGGGTATCGGGGAGGCGCTCACCCATCTCGGTGCGATCGAGCCGCGCCTGGCGCAGGTCGTCGATCTGAAATTCTTCTGCGGATTCTCCTTCGCCGAGGTGGCGCAGCTGCTGGGCACGTCGGAGCGCACCGCGCAGCGTGACTGGGACAAGGCGCGCATCCTGCTGCAGCGTTACCTGCGCGAGCACGAACCTCGGGCAGCCGCGCAACTGGAGCCGCACAGTTAAACCGGAGGAGCAGGTGGCACGCCCCGAAATCAAGCTCTGGACCCAGGTCTCGCCGTACCTCGACAAGGCGCTCGAGCTCGACCCGCGGCAGCGTGAGCCGTGGCTGGCGGCGCTCGCCGCCGCGCACCCGGAGGTGGCGAGGGAACTGCGCGAGCTCCTCGATCTGGATGCCGCCAACCGCGCCTCCGGATTCATGGAGCGCGCGCCGATCACGCCGGAGGACTCACTCACCGGCTGCAACATCGGTCCCTACACCATCGAGCGGTTGCTGGGGCGCGGGGGCATGGGCAGCGTCTGGCTCGCGCGGCGCAGCGACGGCAAGTTCGAGGGGCGCGCGGCCATCAAGCTGCTCGACCGTCGCGGACTCGGGCGCGACGCCGCGCACCAGATCCGCCACGAAGCGAGCCTGCTCGCACGGCTCTCGCATCCGCACATCGCGCGCCTGTTCGATGCGGGTGTGCACGATAACGGGCAGCCCTACCTGGTGCTCGAGTACGTCGAGGGCGAACCGATCGATCGCTACTGCACGACGCGCCAGCTGCCGCTGGCGGCGCGGCTGCGCCTGTTTGCGGACGTGCTGGATGCCGTCGCCCACGCGCACGCACAGCTCATCGTGCACCGCGACCTCAAACCCTCCAACGTGCTCGTGACCCCCGCGGGTGTGGTGAAGCTGCTGGACTTTGGGGTGGCCGACCTGCAGCCGCAGCCCGAAGCACAGGCTCCCCCCGAGGGCGGGCCGCAGGCGCTGACCCCGGGGTACGCGGCACCCGAGCAGCTGCGCGGCGAGCCGGTCTCCGCGGCGGCCGATGTCTATTCGCTCGGCATTCTGCTGCATGTGCTCGTGACCAGCGAGCACCCCTACGGCTCGCGCACCTCCACCCACACCGAACTCATGCGTTCGGTGTTGACGGACGATCCGGTTCCGGCCTCGGAGCGGCTGGGCAACGCCGCAGATCGGCGCCGGGTGCGCGGGGACCTGGATGCGATCATTGCGCGCGCACTGCATCGTGACGCCGCACAGCGCTACGCCACGGCGACCGAGTTTGGCGGCGACATCCGCGCTTACCTGGGAAACTTCCCGGTCGTCGCCCGGGCGGCAACGCGCCGGTACGTGGCGCGTAAATTTGCGCAGCGACACTGGGGAGGCATTCTCACGGCCTGCCTCACCTTGCTGGTCCTCGTTGGCGCAACGATAGTGACGACGCTGCAGTTGTTAGAGGCGCGTCGGCAGCGCGACTTCGCCCGTATCCAGCTGGCACGCGCAGAAGCGCTCGGTGACCTGGACAACTACGTGCTTGTCGACGCAGCTCCCGCCGGCAAGCCATTCACCGTCAATGATCTGCTGAGACGCGCGACCAAGCTGCTCGACCGCCAGCACACCGATGACGCCACCCAAGCGACGCTACTGACGTCAATCGGCTGGAAGTACATTACCCAAGACCAAGACCGGACCGGCCTGCGACTCCTCGAGCAGGCTTACCGGCTGTCACGCAACGTACCGGCTCCGTCGGTGCATGCACACGCCGCATGCTCATTGGCTGAAGCGATCGCCGGTACGGACGCATCCGCGCGCGCCGAGCAACTGTTCGCCGAAGGTCTGCGCGAGTTGCCTGCGGAGCCCGAGTTCGCGCTCGACCGATCCTTCTGCCTCTTGCGAGGCAGTAAGTTGGCTGCGGAAACTGGCAATTCGTCGCTGGCGATTCAGCGTGCACAGGACGGCATTCAGTCACTGACGCAGGTCCCTTTCGGGCATGAACTGGCCGAGCTGCGGGCGAAGGAGGATCTGGCCGAGGCGTACCGGCAGGCGGGACGCAGTCGCGAGGCGCTGGCGCTATTTGAGGAGATCTGGCCGCGCCTGGTCGCGGCGGGGCGTGACGACACGACTACGGCCGTGACCTGGCTCAACAACTGGGGAATGGCGGCCGGCCAGGCGGGGAGGCCCTTGGAGGCTGAGAGACTGTTACGGCGATCCATGGAGCTGCATCGCGCCGACGATTCCAACGCGGCGGTGTCACCGATGGTACTGACCAACTACGCACAGGAACTGGAGGACCTGGCGCGACTGGATGAGGCACGCAGCTATGCCGAGACGGCATACCACGAAGCCCTGGGCGCAGGCGACGACGTCGTGGTCAATCAGACTCTGTTGCGCCTGGCCAGGATCTACACCAGGCAGCAAGACTACGTCCGCGCAAGCGCCGCCCTGGATGAGGTCGAGCCGCGGCTGCGAAAGGCGCTCCCGCAGGGTCACTACGCATTCTCTGCCGTTGCCACCGGGCGCGCGCGCATCGCGCAGCAGCAGGGGGACATCGGACACGCCCTGGAACTGGAGAATGAGGGCATTGCCATAATCGAAGGCTCGATGAAGCAGGGTAAGGCGGGCGCCCAGGCTCTGCCCTCGCTGCTCAGAGATCGCGCGGGGATCGAGGCCGCCGCCGGCCAACTGCAGGACGCCGAAAAGGATGCAAGGCATGCCCTGGCGTTGGTGCAGGCCGGCATGTGGCCCGGGGACGTCTCGGCCGCGAATGGCCGCGCCCAGTTAGCTCTGGCGCGGATCTTGAGCACGGAGGGCAAGAGCGAAGAGGCGCGGGGCTTCGCAACTGAGGCGCTGCATCAGCTGAAAGAGTCAGTGGGCCCGGATCATCCCGATACGCGCGGCGCCGCAGAGATGAGCGGGATCGCGGCTGGACCTACAGGGTAGGGGGAGGAGCCGGCATTTGAAGCTCCCGAGCGGGGTCGCGCTGCGGCTTGAGGGGGCGTTCTTGCGTTATGGTAGGATGCGCGCCCCCGACGCGGCTGGCCAGTGTCCGAAATCAAGGACCCATGAATTTGCCCGCATCGGGTTAGTTCGATAGACGCGCCCGTAGCTCAGTTGGATAGAGCGCCTGGCTACGAACCAGGAGGTCGGGAGTTCGAATCTCTCCGGGCGCGCCAAAATTTTCCTTTGGCTTCCACGGTTTACTCCCGACGTTGTGCCCCGGTGCCTCGGTCATGAACTCGGAGTTCCCTGACACCAATCGCGCCGTGCAGGGGAACTTGCTATTCGGCCGCAGCAAGATGGCGGCGGTGTCAGCGAGCACCAAAAACCTCGGTTCCCTGGGTCCTGTTAGATCATCCGAGCGCGTAGCGCCTAGATAATCAGTCCTCCACAGATCCTAGCGAGCCGGATGAGTCGGCGAACTCGGCTAGCCGCTCGTAATGAGCCGCAAGCAAATAGAGTTCGCTGACGGCCTCTTCGTCCTGCAGGGTGAGAAGACGAACACGGATTGCCTTCGCCATCTCACGATAGCGATAAGCCTGTTCCGCGTTTTCCTGGGATGCCGAGTTGGAGGCTGTCGAAGCGATGACCCCTCCCATGGCGGTTCGCTTTTCACGAGGCAACACCGAAAATTAGACCCGCCGGCTCCACCTTTCCGTAAGGAGCAGTGACCGCAGCCTGTCGGAAAGGTCCTACGCACTCGCTGACCACACCGCCTAGATGGCCCGCAAGCTCCCCTGCGGTAGCCTATGGGTTCACCTCAGCTGCTCGCAGTCTCATCGATCAGAGCCCGAAGCGTTGACCTCGGCTGGTCCGTCAACACGGTCAAGGCAGGCGGCAGGCTCGCCGGCCAGGACTCGCACGTTTTCGACCAACCCGAGCGCGCGGTCTGCGCCTGCAGGCTCCGTGCTGGCACGTCCACCGCCAGGTGGTGAGCTTCGGCGCGCGACCGGCGCTTCTCTTGCAGCTGCGGGCGTGTTGGTGGCGTCTCGCCAATCCCTAGCACTTGCATGCGTTCGGCGATCTCACGGCAGACGTGGCGCATGTGGTTTTCAAAGTTCATTGTTGGGTCTCTCGATGGATTGGCCTATCCAGTGCCGGCGCGGCGCCAGCACTGCATGGGCGCTCTGCGCGTGAGGTTCCTGCCATTCGCGCCGATGGCTCAGTGGAAGCGCAGACTGCGGATTCGGGCGCTGTCACCGCGCGGTCGTTCTTCGCCCCCACGGCAGACGTTACGAAACAAGCCGCTACGCGTGTAGCGGTGTGTGATGTTCTTGAATGATTCGACGTTCAACGCCTGACACACCGTCGCGCCACACGT
>Ga0070732_10001927_pt1 | contig 11295 bp, 10 predicted proteins | sample Coa_R1_5_FD_66449 | JGI IMG/M metagenome (GOLD analysis project Ga0070732, IMG submission 66449) | Surface soil microbial communities from Centralia Pennsylvania, which are recovering from an underground coalmine fire - Coalmine... | ecosystem: Environmental > Terrestrial > Soil > Unclassified ...
CCGACCGCGGCTGCGAGCAAGCCCAGCGTGACCGCCGCCGCAATACGCAGGCGCATGCCGCGCGTCAGCCGCCACAGCCTCCGATCGAAGTACATGGCCTCTCCGCCGGGAAGCCGCTGCCGCGGTTTGCCCGGTCTGCTCGAGCGTTACAGCGCCTTGAGGATCGCCTCCGCGCTCGACACTTCGAACGCGCCGGGATTCTCGACATTGAGCGACTTGACGACGCCGTTCTCGATGATCATGGCATAGCGCCGCGAGCGCATGCCGAGACCATTGGCGCGAGCATCGAGTTCGAGCCCCACCGCACGGGTGAAATCGCCGTTGCCATCAGCGAGCATCATCACCTTGCCGTCCGCCTTCTGGTCCTTGCCCCAAGCGCCCATGACGAACGCGTCGTTGACGGAAAGGCAGGCGATAGTGTCGACGCCTTTCTGCTTGATCGCCTGGTAATTCTGCACGAAGCCCGGCACGTGCTTTGCCGAACAGGTTGGCGTGAACGCGCCCGGAAGCGCGAACAGAACGACCTTCTTGCCGGAAAACAATTCGTCGGTGGTGACGTCCTTGATGCCATCGTCGGCCTTGAACTTGAGCTTAACCGACGGAACCTTGTCGCCTACTTTGATGGTCATGATTGTCCCCTCTCCTTGCGTTGCGGTGCAGGATTCCAGAGCGCGTGCGGCGAGGCAACCCCACTCCACGCATGGAGATACTGCCACCGTGGGACAGCGCGTCAGGAAGTCGGGTCAGCGGAGCGGTTGAGCAGGCGCCGCACCGGCGCCAGCAGCTCCGCCGGCTCGAAAGGCTTCGCCAGCACCGAATTGGCGCCGAAGGCATGCGACATCTTGAAATAATCTGCCGGTCCGCCGCCGGCGCCGGAAATGGCAATGATCAGCGTGTCTGGCGCTTGGGCACGAATTTCGCGGATACGAATGCTCGCCAGGAGCAACTTCACGAACTTGTGATTGGGATCCCTAAGCCGGCCGATGAGCGCTAATGTGATGAGTTAACGGCCTGAAGCAGCGGGGAGATCAAGGAGATGCCGACCATCAAGGGCGAACGACTGATCGCGGATTTGCGCCGCTTGGCGCAGTTCGGCCGCTATAAGACCGGCGTCCATCGTCCGACCTATTCGCCCGACGACATGGCGGCCCGGCGCTGGGTCGCGGGGAGGATGGAAGAAGCAGGCCTCGATCCTGTGATCGACGGGGTCGGCACGCTGCTTGGCCGAAGCCGCGCCTCCGGGCGCAAGTTGCTCACGGGTTCGCATCTCGAAACCCAGCCCTATTCCGGCTGGCTCGATGGCGCCATGGGCGTCATCTACGGACTCGAATTGGCGCGCACCTTTGCGGAAGATCCGCGCAGCGCGGGACTTGGTATAGAGGTGGGCGCCTGGGCCGATGAAGAGGGTCACTACGGCGCGTTGCTCGGCAGCCGCTCCTTCTGCGGCGAGGTCGACGAGGCATCGATCGACGGCGCGCGGGGACGCATCGAGGGAAAGCCGCTCCGCGAGGCTCTCGCCGAAGCGGGTCTCGCCGGGCGTCCCCGTCTTCATCTCGAGCGCGAACGTTACGTCGGATATCTCGAGGCGCATGTGGAGCAGGGTGACACGCTGGACAACGCGGGGCTCCGTCTCGGCATCGTGACCGGGATCGTCGGCATTCACCTCTATCGCATTCACTTCGAAGGTCAACAGAACCATGCGGGGACGACCCGGATGGCGGTGCGCCGCGATGCGGGCGTGGCACTCGTGCGCTTGGCAGCGGAGATCGACCGGCGATTCCCGTCCGTCGCGGGGCCGCGCTCCGTCTGGACCACCGGGAAGATCACGCTCGATCCCGGCGCCCCCAGCATCATTCCCGGTAAAGCCGAGATGCTGTTCCAATTCCGCGACGTCGAACCCGAACGTCTCGCTTTGCTGGTACGCACCATCGAGGAGCTCGTGCGCCAGGCGAATGCGCAGGGCCCGTGTCGCGTCACGCTGGAGCCGGTCTCGCGCGTGGCGCCGAGCGCGATGGATGCGAGCTTCCAGCAGGCGCTCGAATCGGCGGCGGAAGGACACGCACCCAAGCTGCATCTGCGCTTACCCAGCGCCGCAGGGCATGATGCGCAAATTTTCGCGCGCTATCTCCCCTCGGGGATGCTGTTCGTGCCCAGCATCGGTGGTATCAGCCATCACTTCTCTGAAGACACGAACGAAGCGGACATCGTGCTGGGCTGCCAGGTGTTCGCCGATGCGGCGGAGCGCATTCTGCGCGAGGCCGCCGCATGACCGAGGAGGAGAAGACGTCCAATCCTCCGCTCAGCCGGCGCACCGTCATCGCCACCGCCTGCGCCGCGACGGCGACTGCGGTCGCGGCCGGACCGGCGCTGGCGCAACAGGAGACACCGCGCGCACCGCCGCACGCTGCGCCGCATGCCAAGGGGCCGCCGGTTTTTCTCGACTACGATCAGGCAGAGCTCGATGCCGCCTATGATCAGGCGGCCTATGCGCCCAACCGCGATCAGCTCCTCGCGCGCTATGCCGCGAACAGCGAGTTGACGCGCGCGCGTCTCGGCGCACCGGAGCGCCTTGCCTATGGACCCACGGAGATCGAGCAGCTCGATCTCTATCGCTCCAAGCGTCCGCGCGCACCGGCACAGATCTTCGTGCATGGCGGCGCCTGGCGCGGCGGTGCCGCCAAGGATTACGCCTTCCTGGCCGAGATCTTCGTCGGCGCGGGCGCGCATTTCCTCGCGCTCGACTTCGCGCCGGTGCCGCCCACCGGCGGCAATCTCGTGCCGATGGTCAATCAGGTGCGCCACGCAATCGCGTGGATTTGGCGCAACGCGCCGCGTCTCGGCATCGATCGCGGTCAGCTCTATCTGAGCGGTTTCTCCTCCGGTGGCCATCTGGCGGCCGTTGCGCTCACCACCGACTGGAACGGCTTCGCGGCGCCGCGCGACGTGATCAAGGGCGGGTTTTGCTGCAGCGGCATCTATGATCTGAAGCCGGTGCGCCTCTCGGCGCGGAGCCGCTACGTGCGCGTCGACGACGAAGCGGAGCGGGACCTGAGCCCGATCCGCCATCTTGATCGCCTCAACGCGCCGGTGGTGGTCGCCTATGGCAGCCTTGAGACCCCGGAATTCCAGCGCCAGAACCGGGAATTCGCGGCGGCGGTGCAGGCCGCCGGCAAACCGGTTGAGCTTCTGGTGGGCGCCAACTACAACCACTTCGAGCTATTCGAGACCTTCGGCAATCCCTATGGGCTGTTGGGCCGCGCCGCGCTCGAGCAGATGAAGCTCGCACCGTTCTGGAAGCCCTGAGGCTACGCGAACAATCGCTCGCCCTTCAGGTCGTCGTAGAGATGGGCGACGAATTCGCCGTAGCCGTTCCAGATCAGGGTCGGGCGACGCTCGTCGGTCCCGAGCACGCGCTCATTCGCCTGACTCCAGCGGGGGTGCGGCACGTCGGGATTGACGTTCGCCCAGAAACCGTACTCGCTGGCTTGCAGCGCCTGCCAATAGGAGACCGGACGCTTGTCGGTGAAGATGAACTTAACGATCGATTTCGCCGACTTGAAGCCGTATTTCCACGGCAGCTCCATGCGCAGCGGCGCGCCGTTCTGCTTCGGCAGCGGATGGCCGTAAAGACCCGTCACCAGGAACGCCACCTCGTTCATCGCCTCCGCTAAAGTGACGCCCTCGGTATAGGGCCAGGGATAGAAAATTGAATTCTGTCCCGGCGCCACCTTCGGGTCCTCGAAACTCTTGGTCTCGATGTATTGCGCCGAGCCCAAGGGCTTGGCGAGATCGACCAGCGCCTTCATGGGAAAGCCGCTGAACGGTGCCGCGAACGACCAGGCCTCCACGCAACGGTGGCGGTAGAGCCGTTCCTCCAGCGGCATTTTCTTCAGGAGATCGTCGATATCGATGGTGAAGGGCTTCTCCACCATACCCTCGATGCTGACTGTCCAGGGGCGGATCGGTAGCGCCTGGGCGTCGTCGGCGATGTCCTTGTCGGTGCCGAACTCGTAGAAATTGTTGAAATGCTCGACGATCTTCTCGCTGGTGAGCGGACGGTCGAGTGTGTAGCGGTCGTTGCGCTTGACCGGATAAAGGGAGGCCGAAGGATCGTCGCTCGACGGCGCTGCCGCAGGGGCATTCCCTGCGAAAGGAATCGCACCCAGCGCAGCGCCGATCGTGCCCAGGCCCATGGCCCGCACGAGGCGGCGGCGGTCGTGAAAGATCGCTTCGGGAGTCGCCTCACGCTCCGGTATTTCCCAACCGCGTCGCCGCTTGATCAGCATTCTCGTCTCCAGAGGTTGCGTTTTCCGCACTCGATATCGTGCCGGGAAGGCGAGATCGCAAATCAATCCCGCGCGAGGCGCCGGGCCGACGTCACGCTGCCGACGCCCTGACAGAACTTCGCCCGATGGAGGCCGCGGGTTACTCCGCCGCCTGCTCGGCACGGCTCGCCATCACCTTCTCGGCAAGCTTCCCCGTCAGCTCCTGGAGATGGTCGAACCGGTCGGTATAAGTCCCGACGCCGAGGGTGATTGAGCGCAGTTCCACGATCAGGTCGTGCAGCTCCGACTGCGGCATGTTGGCGCTCACCGTGTCCCAGCCGGACCAACCCTCCTTGGCGTCATAGCCCAGGATCTGCCCACGCCGGCCCGAGACCAGGCGCTGTACCTTGGAGGTGAAGGCGTTCGGTACGGAAATCTCCACGTGATGGATCGGCTCCAGCAGCACCGGATCGCATTTGGGCATCGCCTCGCTCATCGCCATGCGACCGCAGGTCTTGAACGCCTGATCCGAACTATCGACCGTGTGGAATTGTCCGGTAATCAGGTTGACGGAGACGTCGACCACCGAGAATCCGAGCGGCCCCTGCCGCAGGTATTCCATGACGCCATCCTCGACCGCCGGAATGTAGTTCTTGGGAATGGCGCCCCCCACCACCGAATCGACAAAGGCATGGCCCGAGCCGCGCGGCAGCGGCTTCACTTCGATCTGGATGTCCGCGAACTGACCGTGACCGCCACTCTGGCGCTTGAAGCGCGCATGCTGCGCGGTTCCCTTGCGGATAGTCTCCTTGTAGGGGAGCTGCGGGCGGTGCGTCACCGCCGGCAGGTTGTACTTCGTCCGCAGCCGATCGAGCGCGATCTGCAGGTGGATGTCGCCTTGACCCCAGAGCTGCAACTCTTGCGTGTCCTGGTCATGCTGCAGCACCAGGGTCGGATCTTCCTCGATCACCTTGTGGATCGCACCCGAGAGCTTGACGTCGTCGTTGCGCCGCTCGGCGGTGAGGGCAAGGCCGTAGACCGGCTTCGCAATCTCCGGCCGCGGCAGCGTCGGTGGGGCAGTGCCGCTTGAGAGCACCGTGCCGGTGGCGATCCCCTCGAGGCGGGCCAGCGCCACCACCTCGCCGGCGCCGGCCGAGCCGAGCTTTTCCTGCTTGGCCCCGTGCATCTTCAGCACGCCGGCAACGCGGACTCCGTTCAAGGTCATGCCTTCCGAAACGGTGCCGCGCCAAATGCGCGCCAGCGACAGCTTGCCGGTGCTCGGCGGGTAATAGGTCTTGATCACCTGGGCGACCGTATCACCGTTGCCGGCTTTGAGGCCCAGCCGCTCCGCCGTCTGCGCCGGTTCCGGCGCTTCATGACGCAGCGCCTTCAGGAGACGCCGGACGCCGTGCTCCTGCTGCCCCGATCCCAGCAGCACGGGAACGATGAGGTCGCGGCTCAAATCCGCCGTCAGGTGACGGTAGATCTCCTCCTTGGACGGTTCGACATCTTCGAGAAGTTGCTCGAGCAGTTTGTCGTCATGGTCGGCAAGCTTCTCCACCAAACTGGTGCGCGTCGGGCGCTCGCGGTTCCAGAAATCGTCGGGCAGTTTGACAAGATCCGAGGCTTGGCCGGGCTTGTACTGATAGGCGCGCTCGCTGACCAGATCGACGTAGCCGGTGATCTCGCCCTCCTTGCTGCGCAAAGGAACCTGACGCAGCACCAGCGGCCGCTCGGAGACTGACTGGATCGCTGCCATGACGTCGCGCACGCGCGCCGCCGAAGTGTCGAGCTTGTTGATGAAGATGATGTGCGGGATCGCATGTGCGTCGAGGAATTTGAAGAGCGGGCTCAAGGTGAGCGCGCGATCCGCCTCGGGCTCGCACACCACCACCGCGACATCCGCAGCGAGAAGCGCCGATTGCGTCTCGTAAAGCAGCTCGACCGAACCGGGGCAATCCAGGAAGGTCCAGGGATCGCCGAGGAAGTTCGTATGCGCGACATTGATCTCGGTGGTCATCTGCCGCGCGCGCGCCTCGGGTGACGCGTCGCCCACCATGTTCCCGTCCTTGACGGAACCGCGCCGGTTGATCGCGCTGGTGGCGAATAACAACGCTTCCAACAGCGTCGTCTTGCCCGAGAGGTATGGTCCCACCAACGCCGCCGTGCGCGGTGCCGCTGCTCTGCCGTTCATGCGCGCCTCCTCCTTCGCTCACACTAGGGAGGCGGCGTCGGGGGCCCTCGAAAGAGACGAGCCCCAGGGCGACGCCTCTCGGTTTCTTTGCTGCAAAATCGTCGCGCGGCAGCCGGTGCGGCGCAAATGAAAAATCGGGTCGCCGGCCGTACGCGATTTGCCGGCGCTTGCGTTTCCCAAACAAAAAGGGAACAAAAAGTCGATCCAACGCGGACCCTAGACCGCCTGCCGCACCGCCGCCTGCCGCGGAACCGCCAACGGCGTGAAGACGAAATCCGGTCCCCAATCGATCTGATCGTATTCGACGCTGCGGCTCGCATCGACCGGTTGCAGCCGGGCGCGGCGGCCCACGTCGACCGTGCCGCCAAATATGAAATCGACCGACATCCCCGAGCGGGTAACGGGGAGCAGCAGCACTTCGGTCTCGATCCAATTGCGACTGTCGACCCAGACCAGCGGACCCCGCTTGGCGATCGGCCGACCTCCGGTAACCACGGTGCGATAGGGAGCAATGGCCGACTCTTGCTTCTCCTCGCTCACCACCTCATCCACATAGCGACCGGTGCTATCGCGGCCTACCAGTCGGGCAACTGCGGTACCGACCAGACGGATGCGAAATCGCGGCGGCGAGCCGTTGGCCTCGATCATGAAAAGGTGCGGCAGGATATCGCGCAGCTCCACCGGGTCGATGCTCTGCTTCGGCAGGACCGGAGCGTCGCCACGCTTGTCGTCCCAATACTGGTGCAGGCGCCAGAGGACTTTCGATTCCAGCAGAATCAAGCCTGTTCCCCCTTATGGGTTGAGCCGAGCCTCCGCCAATTTCATTAAAGAAGAGTGAGCGCCGATGTCCCCGCCCGAATCACGGTCGGTCAGCGAAGGTTCGTAAGGAGCACCACCGGCGGTTCGCGCCCGATCTCGCGCAGGGGCGCGTCCGAGAGCGACGGCACGTCCTTGTCGCGTGCCAGCACGAAGGTCGGTCGGCCGCTGCGCAGGCGCGCGATCAGCTGTTCGCGGGAGAGCATCAGATCGGGGCGCGGCGCCAGCAGCTGCCCATACCGCAGCTCCTCGCCCGCCTCCACCATGATGACCGGGCGAGCCAGATAGAAATCGGCGTCGAGCATGTAGGCACGGTAGACCACCACGTCGGCATTGCCGATCTCGGCGGCATGCGCGAGCAAGAGGTCGCGGATCGATTTGGGTTGGAGCGCGTCGGCGACGAACATGCCGGCGATCCAGACCGCGAGCGCGCCGCCGGCGAGCGTCAAGACAATTGCCTTCCGCGATCGCCGCAGCAGCAGAACGATTGCTCCGGCGGCAGCAAGAGCGCCGGCGGCGGGCAGAAGATAGAAGCCCGACCCCACCGTCTGAACCAGCGGAGCAAGCGCGCGAACGCGGGGGGCGATCGGACCCGCCGCGGCAATCGCCGCCGCGATCAGCACCCACAGGACAACGGCGACGATGGTCTCCGCCCGCCACTCCGCCTCCGCCAGCGCGCGTCCCACCAGCACGGCCAACGGGCAGAACATCGGCAGCAGATATCCCGGAAGCTGCGAATCGGAGACCCAGAAGAACAGGAAAACGGTGCCGGGCCAGAGCAGCAGGAACAAATCGGCGGGCGCGGTCGCCGCCTTGTGCCGCCATCCGAGCCCGGCTCGCCGCACCGCCGGCCAGAGGAATCCGGTCCACGGCACCATGCCGAGGCCCACCACCAGCGGCAGGAACCATGCACCCTGGCGGCGGTGGTCCACCGTGGTGGCGAAGCGCTCGAAGTGCTCGTGAATGAAATAGAACGAGAGAAAGCCCGGCTGCTTCAGCTCGACCAGGAGATGCCAGGGCACGGCGATGAGCAGGAACAGCAGGATGCCGGGAATCCAGAGGCAGCCCCTCAGCACGTCGTGGCGCCTCGTCAGCACGATCCACGGCAGGATCGCGAGGCCGGGCAGCACCACGCCGATCAGCCCCTTCGCAAGCACGGCGAAAGCCGAGAGGACATAGAGCGGCAGGTAGGCGCGCGCGGGCGTGCCCGGACCGCGGGTCGCGACTTCGAGAAACACCGCCTCGGTTGCGGCGATCAGAGTTGCGACCACCAGGTCGAGCGATACCAGCTGCGAGTAAAGCACCACGAGGAGCGAGCTGGCCGCGACCAGACCGGCCGCCAGACCGGCGCGCGCGCCGTACCAGCGACGCGCGATCGTCGCCGCCAGCATCACCGTTGCGATGCCGCAGAGCAGCGCCCAGAGGCGCAGCGCCCATTCGTGCGGCCCGAACACCAGAAGCGACAGCGCTTCCAGCCAATGCGTGAGCACCGGCTTCTCGAAGAACGGCACGCCGTTCAGGTAGGGCACGACGAAATCGCCGCGGGCGATCATCTCGCGCGGGATCTCGGCATAGCGAGTCTCGTCGGGATTCTGCAACCCGCGTCCCGCTAGCCAGGGCGCCACCGCGAGCGCCAGGACCGCGGCCGAGACGAGACCAGGCCGGCGCTCAGCGAGCGCCGCCATCCTCCGCACCCTCTCCATGGCGCCGGTCACTACACCGGCTTCCGCTCGACGAGCGAGATTACTCTCCACGGCCGACCGGCAGACGGCGTATCTCGGCGCTGCGCGGCTCGGTTGCTTCGCGCCGGTGCACGCGCCGCACCACGTAGAGCGGCCGATTGCGCACTTCCTGATAAATGCGGGCGACGTATTCGCCCATGATGCCGGTGGCGAAGAGGCACATGCCGATCATGAAGAAGGCGATGCCGAAGAGAGTGAACATCCCTTGCGCCTCGGACCCGACGATCAGGCGCCGAAGCGCCAGATAGAGCACCAGTCCGAGACTACCGAGCGAGGTCAGCATGCCGACGATGGTGACGGCATGGAGCGGCGCCGCGGTGGAGCTGGTCAGCAGGTCGAAATTGAAGCGAATGAGCCGCAGGAAATTGTGCTTCGACTTCCCTTCGGCGCGTCGCGCGTGCTCGACGACGATCTCGGCCGAGCGTCCCGCATAGGCCGCCGCCAGGGTCGGAATGAACGGGGAGGTCTCGCGGCTCGACACCATGACCTCGGCCAGGGCGCGGTCATAGACCGCCATCATGCAGCCGTGATCCTCCATGCGGATGCCGGTGACCCAGGCGCGCGTCACGTTGGACAGCACGGAAACCGCGCGCCGATAGAGCGTGTCCTGGCGGTTGCGCCGCACGCCGCGCACGAGATCGTAGCCCTGCTCCGCGAGATCGAGCAGCTTCGGGATTTCCTCCGGCGGATTCTGCAGATCGGCATCGAGCGTGACGATGCGCGCGCCACGGCTCGCCTCCATCCCGGCGATCACCGCCACGTGCTGGCCGAAATTGCGCACGAATTCCAGCACCACGATGCGCTCCGGGTTAGCCGCCTGCCATTCCAGCAGCAGAGCAAGGGTGCCGTCGCGGCTGCCGTCATCGACCAGCACGATTTCGTAGGACCGATCGAGCCCTTCGACCACCGTGGTCAGCCGCCGCCGCAGCTCCGGCAGCGAGTCCTTCTCGTTATAGACCGGCACCACGATCGAAACTGCGATCGCGCCGCTGCCCTCCGCCATCACGCCTCCGCCAATGCCGATTTCCTGGAACCTCCGTTCAACCGCGGCCGACGAACGGCATCTTCGGCGCCATGATGGTCATGGTGTGCACGTTGGCGTCGAGCGGCAGGCTCGCCATGTAGACGATCGCGCTCGCCACATGCGCCACATCCATGCGGGGCTCGACGGCGACGCTGCCGTTGGGCTGCGGCACGCCCTTGGTCATGCGGTCGGTCATCGGCGTCGCCGCGTTGCCGATATCGATCTGACTGCAGACGATATCGAAGGCGCGGCCATCGAGCGCGATCGACTTGGTGAGTCCGGTGATTGCGTGCTTGGTCGCGGTATAGGGCGCCGAGAACGGCCGCGGCACATGCGCCGAGATCGAACCGTTGTTGATGATGCGGCCGCCGCGCGGCGTCTGGTTCTTCATCAGTTTGATCGCTTCCTGCGCGCAGAGGAACGAGCCCGTGAGGTTGGCGTCAACCACGGTCTTCCACTGCTCGTAGGTGAGCTCTTCCATAGGAATGGCTGGGGCACCGGTGCCGGCATTGTTGAAGAGCAGGTCGAGGCGGCCGAAGGTTGCCTTGGTCTTGGCGAAGAGCGCGCGCACCGAGGCGGGATCGCCCACATCGGTCGGTACCGCCAGCACTTTGGCGCCGGAATTGGTGCCGAGCGCCGCGGTTTCCTCCAGCGCATCCTTGCGCCGGCCGGCAAGCACCACCGAGTATCCCGCCTGCATCAACGCGACCGCCGAGGCACGGCCGACGCCGCTGCCCGCTCCGGTGACGAGGGCGACCTTTCCTTGCGTTGCCATGGTGCCAATTCCTTCCGAGAGATCGATGAATGGGCGGACTTTAGCGCAGCCCCTCCGGCCCGCCTATCCCGTCAATTGCCAGGCGGCCTCGCCGGCGCTTGATCCAGGCGCTTTTCCAGGAACACGCGGCGAAAGCCGTCCTGCTCGTAGCGTCCTACTTCGCGAAAGCCTAACCGCGGATAGAAGCGGAGGTTCTCCGTCATGGTCTCGTGGGTATAGAGGCTGAGCTTGCCGCGGCCCAAGCGGCGCGCCTCGTTCTCGGCGAAAGCCATGAGCGCATGCCCGTGGCCGTGCTGCTGGTGCTCGGGATCGATCGCGACATTCTCGACGAACAGCGCGTCCTCCTCCGGCCGCAGGACGATGAGCCCGACGCGCTCGCCGCCATCGACCAGCACATGCACTTCTTTCGCCGCAATCAGTGCCGCGTAATCGGCCTGCATGGGCGCGGGCTCGCGCCCCATGCGCGCGACGTAATGCTG
>Ga0070732_10001928_pt1 | contig 11292 bp, 10 predicted proteins | sample Coa_R1_5_FD_66449 | JGI IMG/M metagenome (GOLD analysis project Ga0070732, IMG submission 66449) | Surface soil microbial communities from Centralia Pennsylvania, which are recovering from an underground coalmine fire - Coalmine... | ecosystem: Environmental > Terrestrial > Soil > Unclassified ...
TCAACAGCATCAACCTGGGAGACGCCAAGGGCGGCACCGTCAAGCTGCAGCTTAAAATGCAGACCTACATGAGGAGCGGGACGTAAGTGAAGGTTGGAGCCGAAGATCGGAAGAAAGTAGCGATCGCGGGGGTGCTCATGGTGGCGGCGCTGCTGCTGGTTGTGCGCATGCTGCTGGTGGATTCCGGTCCCAGCGCCTCTGCCCCGCCCAGCTTCGATCAAGGCGGTGCCGCTTCGGCGCAGCCTGTGCGCACCAACCCGCGGCGCCTGTCGAGGGGAAAGAAGCAGCAAACCGCAACCTCGAATCTCGACCCACGCTTGCGCCTGGACCTTCTTAAGAGCAGCGAGGATGTACGGTACGCAGGGACCGGCAGGAACATCTTCCTTTCGCGGGAGGAGCCGCCGATTCCCAAGCCGGTTTCCGATCCCCGTCTGGATAAAGGCAAGATAGCGCAAACACAGACGCCGCCTCCGCCCCCGCCACCGCCACCCATCGAGCTGAAGTTTTTTGGCTTTGCCAACAAACCCGGCCAGCCTCGCCGGGTGTTTCTGGCCAAAGGTCAGGACGTGTTCATCGCCGGCGAGGGCGACATTGTGGACCGGCGCTACAAGGTGCTGCGCATTGGGCCGACGTCCATCGAATTGCAGGACGTGCTGAACAATAACCGGCAAAGCATTCCCATCACTCAGGGGTAAGGCGTGAAGCGGAGCGGGCAATTGCGGCGTGAGCCACTGGCCAATGGCGGCAGACCGGGCCAGCAGGGCTATATGTTGCTGGCGATTATCCTGATGCTGGCGCTGATCGTGATCGCGGCAGCGGCAGTGGCGCCCGACATCGCCATGTCCATTCGCCGCGAGCGCGAGGCCGAAATGATTCATCGCGGCACGCAGTACATGCGCGCCATTCAGCACTACTACAAAAAATTCGGCCGCTATCCCACGCGGATCGAGGACCTGGAAAACACCAACAACATGCGTTTTCTGCGCCGGCGCTACAAAGACCCCCTCACGGGCAAGGAGTTCCGCCTGCTGCACTTTGGCGAGGTGAATATGGGCGCGGTTATGGGCATGAGCGGCGCGGGCGCCGGCCTGATGGGTGGGGCAGCGGCGGCGGCCATGAGCGGCGCTTTCGGCCAAGGCCAGAGAGCGAATCCCAGCATGTTGGCTCAGCAAGCGGCCAGCATGATGGCGCAGCAGGCCGGAGGCGCAATGGCCGGCTCGCCGGGGACTCCGATACAGGGCTTGTCCGGGTCAAGTTCGACTTCGACGGACACGATGGCCACCAAGGTCTTCGGCGGAGGTCCCATCATCGGGGTGGCAAGCACCAGCCATAAGACCTCCATTCGCGAGTTCAACAAGAAAAACCACTACAACGACTGGTACTTTATCTACGATCCCAGCATGGACCGGGGCGGCCTGGTAAAAGGCCCAGCGCAGCCGCCGATTCCGGGCACAGGCGGGTCAGTGGTGGGCGCGGCGGGAGCGGGCGTGAACCAGGGAGCGGGTCCGACTGGCTCCGGCTCGCCGGGTTTTGGGAATCCTATGCCCGGATTCGGCAACCCCTCTCTGCAGGGTCCAGGAGCGATGATTCCGGCGCAGCCGCAAGCGCAGCCGCAGCAGCAGTAAAGCTGAATAGCTGACTGGCTGACTAGTTCACTAGCTGGCTAGAAACCCGCGCCTATGTTCCCGCCAGGCAGCCAGTTAGCTGGCCAGCCCGACACAAATTTCTTGCCACCTGCAGCCGCAGAAGCTCATCCAAACAAACAGCAAACAAGGGATTTACCCCTATTGTTCTGTCGAAAAGCCGGGTCCCGGATTTGCTATAATCAGTTGGCGTTTCAAGGAGAGAGGAATGGCAACCACAACTGCAAATGTAACCAAGACCGCCCCCGTCAACCTGACCCCCAAGGCGATCAGCAAGGTGAAGGAAATCATGGGGCAGCAAAACCCGGTCCCTGCCGGATTACGGGTGGGAGTGCAGGGTGGCGGGTGCTCCGGGTTCTCCTATGCCATGTCGTTTGAGAACGCTGCCGGGATGATGGACAAAACCTTTGATTTCGATGGGTTAAAGGTGTTCGTGGACGCCACCTCGCTGATGTACCTGAACGGCTGCAACATTGACTACATTGAGAGCCTGGAAGGCGCCGGGTTCAAGTTCGATAATCCCAACGTGAAGAGCACCTGCGGGTGCGGGTCGTCGTTCCAGGTATAAGATTCTGAGGGTTACGGTTAAAAGCCCCGCTGCGGCGGGGTTTTTGTTTTGCACCGGTGTGCCCTATTGCCAAGCGGGGCTATAATGATGCCGGCCCCCTACTGCGGTTCCGGCTGCCCGTCCCTTATTTGGCCGGGTCCGAGGCTGGGCGAGCAAGCTTCAATCAGAAGCGAGGTGCGGCTATGTCCTCTCTGGTGTGGCTGCTGATCGTCTGGGGCGTTCTGACCACAATCCTGATCGTGCTGCTCATCTACCGCAGTACCCTGACCATGCGGGAAGACGACCAACTGTTCCTGGATGACTCCGAGTCGCATATGCAGCTGGAACAGATGGACATCATGCGCAGGGTCAACAAGATCAATCCGCTGGTACGCGGTTTTGGGGCGAGCTCGGTCGTGCTCATCCTGGTGATTGCCGGCCTGTGGATTTATCGCGGACTCACCATGGTGCAGTAAGCGGCTGTCAGTTTTCTGCTGTGCTGGCGCAGGCAGGGGTGTGTGCGGTGGTGTCGGGGGAGTCGGTGCCGCTCCCGTTTTGGGAAAAGCGCTGCTGCGCAAAGAGCTGAATTCCATCCCACGCCGGTGCGCGCTCCACCTCACCGGCCTAAAATAATTTCAGAAGACATGCATGAATAGTGACCCTCGCGGGGCGGTGTCCCTGCGAGTCGCCCGATGCCTTGGCCTGGAGGGCAGAGGAGAGCGGGCACGGCGCAAAGCGCACTTGCGTCCAGCCTGGAGCTATCCTCCGCTTATTGACGTTCCCGCGATCCAGAAGGAGGCCCTTCATGAAAGCCCGTATTCTGATTTTCCTGGTAGTGGTGTCGCTGCTGCTGGTGATTACACCGGCAGTGTCGCAGGTTATCGAAGCGAAATGGACAGCGAATGTTCCCTTTGATTTTGTGGTGGGCGAGACGCAGATGCCGGCCGGCGAGTACATGGTCAAATCCAACCCGCACACCATGCGTCTGACCGTGATCAACAAAGAGACGCAGCAGAAAGCGTCCGTGTTCACGCGCGACATTGAAAACCTCAAGCCCAACGAGAAGACGGTGCTGATTTTTCAGCAGGACGGCGGCCGCCATATGCTGCACCAGATTTGGGGAGAGAGTGAAGGCCATGGCCACGACGTGGTCCATGGCAGCGACGTGATTGAACTGATGAAGGTGAAGTAGGAAACCACGATCGGAGCGACGACCCATACCGCTTGTGGGGACTTTGCTCTGGGAAGTCAGTTTCTAAAAAACTGAGCCCCGCTCGCGGGAGCGGGGCTTGGGTTCACCTCCGACAGTCTAATTACGCTGAGGCCGGCGGCTTAGTCCCGGTCCCTGCCGCGGTCATCGCGATCCCGGCATCCGCGGTCACGGTCGCGATAGCTGTTATTCCAGGCACGATCGCGGTCGTCATTGTCGCGGTAACCATCGTTCCGGGCCTGGGCACGGTCGCGATTATCACGCTGGTAAACATAGCCATCGCGATTTCGCCCATTATCCCAGCGCTGCTCCTGCGCAAATGCTCCGCCGCTGACCCCCAGCGCCAGCAGTGCCGTTGCCACCATCCATTTGCCGCCTTTCATATAGCCCTCCAGATTCTTGCCTGTTTGTTGCTTACCAGGTTGGATGAAGACATTGCGCCGGAACACGTAACGATTCGTCAAGGCAGTGTTAAATGTTGTAAAGAACGGATGGTGTGGCGCTGACCGCCTTTATGCGTTGGCCAGCAACAAGAGACGTAACGAGTTACGTCTCTTACCGCGAAGTAGCAGTGGTATAGCGGCACCTGCCGTGATTGACAGCCGACGTACACTGTTTGCCCCGGGTTAAAACATGGCGATTTTTGATGCCGTTTTCGTTGGCAGTGGAATCAACTCGCTGGTGGGCGCGGCATTACTTTCGAAAGCAGGATGGAAAGTTTGTGTGCTGGAGCGCAATTCCTGGCTGGGCGGCGCCATTCGGACGGCGGAGCTAACCGAGCCGGGTTTTGTGCATGACGTTTTCTCCGCATGGCATCCGCTGTTCGCGGGCTCAGAGGCCTTTGGGCTGCTGAAGAAAGATCTATCGGCGCGCGGCCTGCAATATCTGAATACCGACTATCCCACCGCTACCCTGATGCCTGACGGCACGGCCGCATTTCTTTCCACGTCCCAGCCGGCGAACGTGCAGGAGTTCGAGCGACTGGCGACTGGCGATGGCGGCGCGTGGTCGCAGACCGTTGATGAATTCCTGAAGAACGCTGAACTGGCTTTCGGGTTGCTTGGTACCGAGCTCTGGTCCACTGCGGGGCTGCAACTGGCCACCAAGTCTTACCGGCGCTTGCGCACGCGAGGCGCGTTGGAATTCTCCGCCGAACTGCTGGGCGCCAGCCGCGACTGGCTCACCACCACTTTTCACTCGCCGGCGGTTCAGGGGCTGTTTGCTCCCTGGGTGCTGCACATGGGATTGGGCCCGGAGGGCGCGGGCTCGGGGTTGATGAACAAAATTATCGCCGTGGCCCTGCAAATGGGAGGCATGCCGGTGCCACGCGGCGGCGGAGCGCGCCTGGCGGATGCGCTGGTGCGGCTGATCCGCGATACCGGCGGGCAACTGGAGACCGGCGCTCACGTGGAGCGGGTCGAAGTGAAGAATGGCCGAGCCGTTGGCGTGCGCTCTCAGGGCAAGCTGATGGAGGCGCGCAAAGCCGTGATATGCAGCGTGACTCCGCAACAGCTCTACACTCAACTGCTGGAGCGGCGCGTATTGCCGGATTGGGCTGTGGCGCGGGCGAAGCGCTTCCGCTATGGACGCGCCGATATGCAGATTCATCTTGCGCTCTCGGAGCCGCCGCAGTGGCCGGGGAATGATGAGCGTTTTCTGCGAACGGCCATTATCCACATCAACCACGGGCTGGATGGAGTTTCGCGCGCAGTCAACGAAGCTGAGCGTGGGCTGATTCCCGCGGACCCCACCGTGGTGGTGGGGCAGCCTATGGCGGTGGATCCCTCGCGAGCTCCCCAGGGACGGTGGATTTTCTGGCTGCAGCTGCAGGAACTGCCCAGCCGGCCCAAAGGCGATGCCGCCGGGAAGCTCGATACTGGCGACGGGACGTGGGCGGAATCGCTGCGGGAGCGCTATGCCGACCGCGTGATCGCCAAGCTGGCTCGGCAAATTCCCAACCTGGAGAGCTCGAGTATTAAGCGGGTGGCGCTCTCGCCTGCTGACCTGGAAGCCGCGAATATCAACCTGGTAGGCGGCGATCCCTATAGCGGATCTTGCGCGCCTGATCAGTTCTTTCTATGGCGTCCTTTCGCGGGAGTAGCTAACCATCGCACGCCGGTGCACGGGTTGTATCACATAGGTGCTTCGACGCATCCGGGGCCGGGGTTGCATGGAACGTCGGGGCTGCTGGTGGCGAAGCATCTGCTGGGGGCCGGCAAAGTGAGAAAGCTGGGGGATGCCTAGTTTGGACGGGTGCGTGGCGCGAGCGTACCAACACAAGGTCCCTCGACTCGCGCTCCCCTCGCAAAGCTCGGGTCACGCTCGCTCGGGATGACAAAATTTAAGAGAGGGGCTGTATGGCGCAGCTAAAGCTGCGCCCCTCCGAAAGAGAGCTTTTATTGCAGGACATTCAAAAAGCAGGTCCTTCGCTGCGCTCAGGATGACAATCATGAGAGATGACAATGATGAGAGGGTCGCCGTTGCAGCCGATTTTCCCTAAGCGACTGCACATCAGAATCGCTCTATTCCGGGATGTCGGGATGGCGGGTGGCCAGGCGGTAGCGACCGGAATGGAAGACTAGGGGCTCGCCGTCCGAATACTTGTAATCCTCTACTTCGCCCAAAAAAATCACGTGGTCGCCGCCATCGTACTGGCGAACATTGCGGCAAACAAAGTGAGCGTTCACACCGCTGAGCAGGGGCACGCCGGCGGGGCCTTCGGCAAATTCAACTCCGGAAAATTTGTCGGGAAGAGGGGTGGAAAATTGCCGCGAAAGGTGGTGCTGGCCGGCGGCCAGCACATTCACCGCGAAGTGAGTGGCGTGGGTGAAGTCGGCAAGACTGGGAGCTTGCCGCGATAGACTCCACAGCACCAGGGGCGGATCCAGCGACACCGACGAAAATGAATTGACGGTAACTCCCACCTTGCGGCCATCAGCCGTGCGGGCGGTGACTACAGTGACGCCGGTGGCAAACTGGCCGAGCGCGCGGCGGAAGTCGCGCCGGTCCAGGCGGTCGGCCACCGCTTTAGCCTGCAGGCGCACAAAATTGTCAGCCTCAGCGGGATCCATGAACCATGGAAAGAGCGTGCGCGGGTCATCGAAGCCGTTCACCACGGCGGCGCTCACGGCCTTGATCCTGCCGGCACAATCCAGCAGCTTGAGCACATGTCCCGGCGGCTTGAGGAGCAGGTTGGTCCAGTCCACCACCCACTGCGCATAGCCGGTCCAGTAGCGCTCGAAGGTCTGCCGTATCCATTCCGCATCGGCGGGCTTTTCGCCGCGCTCGAGAATGCTTTCCAGGTAAATTTCGGCGCAGCGCGCGGCGTTGTTGGAGCCCTGCCCGGTGATGGGATCATTGAGCACCACCGCGTCGGCCATGCCCAGAACAGTGCGGCCTGAGGAAAGCATGCCAACCGGCCGACGCACGGTGGGAGTAACGCGGCCCGTGAGCACGCCGTGATCGTCAGTCAACTCGATGGCGCGGCAGCGCTCAGCCTCCCAAGGCAAAAATCTTTCCAGTATCCACCTGCTGCGCGCGAGATGATCAGCAGGGGTCTTCACGTCGTCCCAGCAATCCATGGGCCCGCCCGGGATACCCTCAAACACCATAATTTCGCACTCGCCGGTTGTGGTAAGCGCCGGAAACACGAAATACTCGCCGACGTTAGGAATCAGGTTGAAGCAGACCGCGGGATAAGGGCGGCGCGGGCGCAGATTGCGGACATAAGTGAGGGCGAGAACGCGCTGCGGCTCTGAATAGGGTGAGCGAGTGGGATCGCGGTCAAAAATGCCGCCGAGAGGGCCGCGGCCACTCGCCACAACAACCAGGTCGTGCGTGGCGGCGCAAGCTTCGAGTTCTTGCACTCCAGCGGCTTGAACCCGTAACGTTCCGCCGCGCTTTTCGAACTCGCCCATCCACTGGGGGATTTTGAGGCGCTGATCCACCGACTGCGCGTAGTCATCGAGGCGCGCGGCCCAGTCCAGACTCTTGCCGCCCACGCCGTCGGGCACGGTGAAGGCGATACCCTCCACCCGGGGACATTCTTCCTCCCAGTAGTTCAGCTTCAGGTTGCGCTCGATCTCCAGCGCGGAATCAAACATGCACTGGCTGGACATGACGTGGCCGTCATGAATTTCCTGGGCGGAGCGGTCGGAGTAAAGCGTCACCTCGTAGCCGGCGCCGAGCAACCCCAGGGCAAGCTGCAGACCCGACTGGCCGGCCCCGACGATGGCGATGCGCTTCATGAAGAACGAGTTTATTCCATCAGCTTGGGAATGGCGGGAGCCGCCATCTCCGGGCCCATGGCGGAGTAGCCGCCGTCCACGGCCAGGTCGGTTCCGGTAATGAAGGAAGCGTGGCTGGAACAGAGGAAGAGGACAGCCTGCGCCACTTCATCCGGCTCGCCCACTCGGCCCAGCAGATGGAAGGGGCCTCCCACGCGGTTAGTTTTGGCTCTGTCGCCGTGGGTGAGGTCGTCCATGAGGCGGCACCAGGTCCACCCGGGAGAAACGGAGTTGACGCGAATTTTGTCGCCGGCCAGGTCCATGGCCTCATTGCGCGTAAGCTGCAGAATGGCGGCCTTGGTGACGGGATAGAGCCAGCGGCCGGTCTGCGCCACCTTGGCGCTGATGCTGCCGAAATTGACCACGGCGCCGCCGCCGCGCTTGACCATGTGCGGGCGCACAGCCTTCAGCATCATCACGCCGCCCACCACGTTCACGTTGTAGCTGTCGAGCCAGTCTTTGCGGGAGGAATTGAGAGCATCGTCAATGTAGACGCAGGCCAGGTTGATCAGGAAATCCACGCCGCCGAAAGTGGAAACGGTGCGCTCCACGCAGGCGGCGATCTGGGCGTCATCGGCCAGGTCGGTTTTCACAAACAGCACGTCTTTGCCCAGTTGCTTGGCCACGGCCTGGCCGCCCTGCTCATTGACGTCGGCGATCACCACCTTGGCGCCTTCGTGCTGAAAAGCGCGCACCACGGCAGCGCCAATCAAAGTGGCGCCGCCGGTGACGATGCTTACTTTGCCCTTGATGCCTTCCATGCTGTGCTCCGTGCTCCGTGCCGCTTTGAAGAAGGCAAACCGTATCACGGCACTGAGTTGCCGAACAAGTGGGGCGGAGCAGTCGGTTTGCCCAAGCATGTACCTCCGATACCGCATTCATTCAATCCTACTTCGGAAGTTTTGAGTGAAGGTTGGGGGAAATGATAAAAGCAGGTCCTTCGCTGCGCTCAGGATGACAATCCAAGAAAATACTGGCTGGCCCAGGATTTTGCGGCAGTGGCGGGATTGGGGTTATAGTATGCAGCCTGCCAAGGCAGTGGCGCGGTACCTGAAATTACCCAATAGGCCCAGAGGAGCAAACACATGCGCAAAATCGCGATCATCGGCGGAGGACAATCGGGATTGCAGCTGGCGCTGGGCCTGCTGCAGAACAAGTATGAAGTGACGGTGGTGTCCAACCGCACGCCAGAGCAGATTTTCAAAGGGCGCGTGACCTCCAGCCAATTCATGTTTCATGATTCCCTGCAGAATGAGCGCGACCTGGGCATCAACTTCTGGGAAAAGGAATGTCCAATTACGGAAGGGATTGCGTTTACCATCCCCGGGCCCAACCGCACCAAGGCGTTGTTCTGGGAGGCGAAGCTCGACCGCTACGGGCAGTCAGTGGACCAACGGGTGAAGTTCAGTGGCTGGCTGAAGGAATTCGCCAAGCGCGGCGGGAACCTGGTGATTCAGGATGCCGGGCCCAAAGACGTGGACGAATACGCCAAGAAGAATGACCTGGTGATTGTGGCGGCAGGCAAGGGCGAGATCAATCGGATGTTCGAACGCGATGCCGAGAAATCGCAATTCGATCAACCGATGCGCGCGCTGGCCCTGACCTACGTGAAGGGGATGGAGCCGAGAGAGCCGTTCACCGCCGTGTCGTTCAACCTGGTTCCGGGGGTGGGAGAGTACTTTGTGTTCCCGGCGCTAACCACAACCGGCGCTTGCGAAATCATGGTGTTTGAAGGCGTGCCGGGCGGACCGATGGACTGCTGGGCGGACGTGAAGACGCCGGAGCAGCACCTGGCCAAGAGCAAATGGATCCTGGAGACCCTGATGCCGCTGGAAGCGGACCGCTGCAGCCATGTGGAACTCACCGACGAGAACGGCATCCTGGCGGGCCGGTTCGCGCCTACCGTGCGCAAGCCCATCTGCAAGCTGCCTTCGGGTAAGCTGGCGCTGGGCATGGCGGATGTGGTGTGCACCAATGACCCGATCACGGGGCAAGGCTCCAATACGGCGAGCAAAGGCGCGGCGATTTACCTGAAGCGCATCCTGGAACGGGGTAACAAGCCGTTTGATGCGGCGTGGATGCAGGAAAGCTTCGATCAGTTCTGGAACTACGCCCGGTGGGTAACGCGCTGGACCAATTCCCTGCTGGTGCCGCCGGAGCCGCAGATCCTGCAGTTGATGGGGGCGGCCAGCCAGATTCCGCGGTTGGCTTCCAAGATCACCAACGGCTTCAATAATCCACCCGATTACACGCCGTGGTGGTTCGACGCCAAGGAAGCGGAGAAGATGATCAACGGGATGGCGGCGGCAGCGGTGTAGAGCCGAACTTGGCTACAGCAAAAGCTAGCAACCGCTGTTGCGAATCGCAACGCTTCCCATCTTGATGCGCCGGTGCGCTTGAATTTCCGCCTAAAGTCTTGACATTGCTTCTGCTCCGTTGTTGAATAAGCCGCTTTCTTTTCAAATCGCTGTGTGGAATTGTTCAACAGGGGTTAATTTGTCCTCCGGGCCTCGCGTACGGAATCATCCGGCCAAATTACGTAACTATTTCATTACAAAGAAATCTGGGTTCGCTGGGGTGGATACGAGGAGCGGTCAGTTAGCAAGTACTAGCTGGAGCGGCGTTTTCTCCAAACGCCGGGTTGTGTTTTTCAATCAAATGCAGGTTGCTGGAAGCTGATTAAGTCTCAAGGGGGAGAAATGCGCCGAACTTCGTCTCGGATGTGGGCTGCGGTTTGCGGAATCCTGCTGCTATCGTCTGTGCTCGCCGCACAGGAACTGGCCACGCTGAAAGTCACGGTGCAGGACCAGACCGGGGCCGTGATTCCCGGAGCCACGGTCACGGTGAAGAATACGCAGACGGGAGCGCAGCGCACCGACGTCACGGAGTCGCACGGGCTGTCGGTCATCCCTGGACTGCCCGCGGGCAGCTACCAACTGACGGCTAACGTCAAAAACTTCACGCCGCTGAAGATGCCGGTGACCCTTTCCGTAGGGCAGACGGCCTCGCTCACCGTTACCCTGGGCATCACGGTGAAGCAAGAGGTGGAGGTGCAGGAAACCGCGCAAGGGATTGATACCGAGCAATCCGAGGTGAGCCAGGTTATTGATACGCCGAAAATTAACGACCTGCCGATTTCGGGGCGCGATTTTATTGATTTTGTGCTGCTGACGCCCAGCGTGGACGTAGGCCGCAGCACGGCGGTGGGGTCGCAGTCGCCGTTCACGGAAACCGTGCTTAAGCTGAGCTTTGGCGGCATCCGCGAGAGCCACAGCTCGTTTTTCGCGCTGGACGGCATTGATTACACCACCAGCATTTCCGGCGTACAGAGGATCAGCCCGTCGCAGGACTGGGTGCAGGAATTTCGCGTGGTGGACAGCCCTTATACGGCGGACAACGGCAACAACCTGGGGTCGGTGGTGAACACGGTGACCAAGTCGGGCACCAATGACATTCACGGCGCGGCCTATGAGTATTTTCGCAACAACAACCTGAACGGCAAAAACCTGCTCTCGGCACCGGGATTCAACACGCTGCGGTCGAATTTGTTTGGCGCTGAGATGGGCGGGCCGGTGCGCAAGGACAAGAATTTCTATTTCCTGGGCT
>Ga0070732_10001930_pt1 | contig 11289 bp, 6 predicted proteins | sample Coa_R1_5_FD_66449 | JGI IMG/M metagenome (GOLD analysis project Ga0070732, IMG submission 66449) | Surface soil microbial communities from Centralia Pennsylvania, which are recovering from an underground coalmine fire - Coalmine... | ecosystem: Environmental > Terrestrial > Soil > Unclassified ...
TCCGAGCAGTCTCTGCTCGACCTCCTTGCCGATCCCTTGTTGCTTCTGGACCACTCCGGGAAAATTTCTGCCTCGAGCCGCGGCGCAAGAGAGCTATTTCGCCGCGCCAGCCAAGCCGCCGTGCTTCCTTCGGGATATCTTCCTGACCTTTTTTGTGGCCGCGACCGCGAGCGCCTAAAGAGATGGCTCCAGCAGGCACTCGACACTCCCGTCTCGGACCAGATTCTCAAAAAGGAAGGGCCGCAGGCGGAACTGCAAAACGGCGTTAAAGTGCGCTTGCGGCTCGCTCCCCGCTTGCCCGGCCAGGCCGCCGCCGTCTTGCTCCAACCGGAACAGCCCGAATCGTGGTCTTCAACGGAGCACTCCGAAGCCGAACTGCAGAACGTCATCGAATGGCTCGAAGAGGGAGTCCTGCTCTTCGATGACCGCGAAAATGTCCGGGCGATCAACAGCCGATTCGAACAGATGACGGGCTTGGCCCCCGAGGAGTCCGGAAAATTCAAGACACTCGAAGAATTAATTGCGCGCCTCGCCGACCAAGCAGCCGAGCCGGCGCAATTCGCCGACCGCTGGCGCGAACTGGCGCGCAACATTCAGGGAGGCGTTCGTGAACCTTTGCAAATGGCCCGTCCTGTCCCCCGCGTGCTCGAGCGCGCCGCGCGGCCGGTGCTCGACTCCATCGGCCGTCAGGTGGGCCGCGTAGAAATCTATCACGACCTTACCGCCCAGCGCGTGTTCCAATCGAAGCTCCTCCAAACGGAAAAGCTCGCCGCCCTTGGCCAAATGGTCAGCGGCATTGCTCACGAACTCAGCAGCCCGCTCACCAGCATCCTCGGTTACGCCCAACGCCTCGTTGCTGCGCAAAACAGGGGCGCGCAAAACGGCGTGGCGCAAGACGCCCTCGAGCGCGCCGAAGATGCCCGCCAAATCTACGCGGAGGCGGAGCGTGCCACCGGCATCCTCCGCCAGTTGCTGCTCAACGCCCGCGAAACGATTCCTGAGCGCCGGCTGATCTCTCTCAATCAAATCGTCATGCGCGCTACCGAGCTTCAGCGCTTTTCTTTGGCCGCGGAGAAAATCCGCGTCGAACTCGACCTGGATCCCTCGCTTCCTTTCATTCATGGCGACGCGGGGCAACTCCAACAGGTCCTGATCAATCTTTTGACCAATGCCCGCCACGCCCTCGAAGAGCAGAGCCATGGCGGCGTGATCCGTCTTCGCACGCGAAGAAACAGCGAGCGCCGCGTGCTCCTCGAAGTCGAGGACACCGGCCCGGGCATTCCCCAAGCCATCCAGGCGCGCATCTTTGATCCCTTCTTCACTACGAAACCGGCCGGTGTGGGCACCGGTCTGGGCTTGTCCATCGTTCTCAGCGTGGTGCGTGAACATGGTGGTTCCGTTGTTTTGAAGAGCCCTCCCAACGGGGGCGCGTTGTTCCAAATCGAAGTCCCTGTGGCGACGGAGCGCCAGCAGGCGGACGCCTTGGGCCGCGCGATTCAACCTCCCGGAGGGCGCCGGTCACCTGGACGAAGTGCTTCGGTAGTTAAGCAGTTGCAACCCACAAGCGCCTCAAATCCCGGCACGAACCCACTCGCGACCGAGCAAAATCGCGCAAGTCACTCTGCCCGTTCCGGACACACTTCCACAGCTCTGGCCGAAGCGGCGAAAGGTGCGCGCGTGCTGGTCGTCGAGGACGAACCCACAGTAGCGCGGCTGATCGCCGACGTGCTCGAAGACGAAGGCATGCGCGTCGACGTCCTTCTCGACGGGCGCGAGGCCCTCGAACGCGCGGGGCGCGAGTTCTACGACCTGGTGATCTGCGACATGAAGATGCCCGGGCTCGACGGCCAGCATTTCTACGGCTCGCTTGCGCGCAACGGAAACTCCCTGCGTGAGCGCTTTCTGTTCGTTACGGGCGACGTCATCGCGGCGCAAACCCGCGAATTCCTGAAGCGCCATGGCCTGCCGCATGTGGCAAAGCCGTTTCGCGTCGAAGAGCTGACGGAAAAAGTGCGTGCCGTCCTGCAAGCGCAGACGAACACAGAATCTTCGGCCACCGAGGTGGCCCGGAAAAACGCAGCGAGAAATGGGTGAGGTATGGGGAACAAGGAACAAACCGTTTTGTTGGTGAGCAATGACGCCGGGTTTTGCGCCGCGATGCGCCGGGAGTTCGATTCGAGCGCGCTGCGGGTGCGCGCAGCGTCGGTCAGCAGCGTGGCCGCGGCGCGCCGCATTCTCGAGGAAGATTCTCCCGGCGTGATTCTTCTCGAGCAAGATACCGTTGCCCGCGGCACTGAGCCAAGGAGAGAAGCCGCGCCGACGCTCGAAGCGGAGGTGGCGGCAATGGCGGTGCACGCGCCGGTGGTGGTCATCGGCTCGGCGGAGAAACGCGGCGAGCTTGCCGGCCTCATCGAATCCGGTGCGGCGGATTTCGTCGAGCGCAAAACGAATGCGTTTGCGGAAGCGCGCGGGCTGATCCAGCGGCGCCTGCGCAAGGCCGAACAAGACCTCGCAGGCGAGCAGGACGACCTTGGTGATCGCGAAGAGGACTTCGGCGAAGTGTTGCGGCACGAGCTGAACAACCCGCTAACTGGAATTCTCGGCAACGCTGAGTTGCTGCTCGCGGAAATTCGCCGGAAAAAGGACGGCAAGATTCCCAGCGGGGGCGAGCAGCGGCTCGAAACCATCGCCACGCTCGCAGTGCGCTTGCGCGAGACCGTGCGCCGCTTGAGCGAAGAATGGGAAGCGCGCAAGCATCCCCTTCCGTGAAAATTGCGGACATGTCCCCTCCTTCGCGCCGGAGGCGCAGCACAAGTTAGCCCAGCGCGTAAAAGCGCTGGGCATTGGGGCACTAGGGTGTCAAGCGCCGTAGCTTGCCTGCTGCAAGCAGGGTGCGACACGGGAAATCTCTCTCCAGTTGTCCAGCCGTTTTCCGCTTGATTGGAGCGCATTACTCTATAACCGTGGGTTGAGAAACAACTTCCTGCTGATGGAGAGCTACAAACTTTGCTGCCTCCTTGATTTCGGGCCTGTCGCCTCCAAAACCGCAACACGTCATAAATTGTGACAGGAACGCTTCGGCGGCCGCGTGCATCTCGGGCGTATTGATGGATGCCGCCGCGCGCATCGCGCCGTAGAGACTGTCGAAGCGATTGGGAGAAAGCTTCAGCGAAGCTCTGTATTCGGCGAGGGCGTCGGCGGGGCGCTTGAGTTCGAGAAGCATGTCCGCCAGCATTTCACGCGCGGGGATGCCGACGGACTCGCCGCCGTTTTTGTCCTGACGGTCGGCGGCGGCGCGCAGCTCCGCGAGGGCATCTTCGGACTTTCCTTTGGCGAAGGCGAGCCAGGCTTCGGCTTCGCTCAGATCGGAAGCCTTTTCCGTGGACACGCTGTAGCCTTCCTTGCGCGAGCGCTTTTCGCGCTCGGCCACAAGCTGCGTGAGTTCCTTAACGTCAGCTTCCGCACCGACAATGTCGCCACTGCGTGCCGCGCCGATGGCGCGAGCCCAATAGGTGGTGTCCAACCATTGCTTGCGGATCGCGGGAAGCGGCAAATCGGCCGCTTCTCGCCAGCGATGCAATTCGAGGGCGGTTCGCGCCGCAAGGTTAGCCCGGTTATCCGCCTTGTCTTCCTCGCTCGCGCCGACAACGTGGCCGGTGTGCTCGATCACTTCGCGCGCTTTGGTTTCCTGGCCGCTCTGCAGATAGGAGTAGCTCAGGAAGTCCATGGCGTGAGTCTGGTAGTGCGATTCGGCGGTGTGCATTTCCGCTGCGTGAGCGGCGGAGGCGTTGGCGGCAATGTTGGAAGTGATGGAATCCTGCCACAGGCCGAGGCGCACGAAAATGTGCGACGGCATGTGTATCGCGTGAGAGGAGTCAGGCGCGATGGCGGCGTAGCGGCGGGCGGCTTCGAGGCCTTGCGAAGCAAGTTCGGGACGGTCCGCGGCGTGGATCAGGTAATGCGCGACGCCGGGATGATCGGGATATTTCTGGAGCAAGGGATTGAGGATGGCAATGGCCTTTTCGCGGTTCGCGGCGGAGTCGACGTCCTCTTCGGCGAGCGAGACGAGCGAAAGCGCGTAGAACGAGCCGATTTCACTGTCTCCAGGATTCTCCGCATAAAATTTCTCGAGCGCCGCAGAATACGCCTTAGTCCGGTCGGTGTGGGACATCTTGGATTTCTTCTGATAGAACGCAGCCGCAGCGGCGATAAATCCCTTTTCACGCGGACTGGTGGACTTCATCTTTTGCGCCTGCTCGACGTCTTTGCGGCCTTCCTTCAACGTTCCTTCTTGCGGAAAATCCCAAAGCTGGTGGTAGAGGGCCATGGCTTTGCCCCAGTGGGCCATGGCGCATTTCGGATCGCGCGTGGCGGCGTCCGTGAAGGTTTGCTCGGACTCCTTGTACTGGAAGGAGTGCAGCAGCGCGAGGCCTTTTTCGATGGTGGGCTGCACGTCGCTCGTGCAAGTGGTCGGGAAATTGATTTTGCCGAGTTGGTCGGGAGGAGCCGCGGACAAGCTGGAAGCGCACAACAAGAAGAGAAGAGTCAACAACGAGACGGCGGCTTTGTGAAGGCGAGTGTCGCGCATTGGGGCGTCCTCCTTGGGGATGGAGAACGATTCTACCCTCAAATGGTGATTCGTGGCTGGTGGCTGAGAGGAAGAAATTGGGGACGGGGGGAGGGGGTCGCAAGTGTGGCAAGGAAAGGACTTGCGAGAGGGCATTTTTGGATCTGTGGCAATGATTAGACTTATAGGCGATTTTTCGGAAGTGTGGCAAAGACAGGAGTTAGCAACATTTTGGAGGGAGCCAGGGGTCGGGGAAGGAGGAGTGAGAAGTACCGCGCGGCGGGGGCGCATGGGGTTCAGCGAAAAAGCATACTATACTATATTCGACCATTTGTCAAGGCGTAAATAAGTGGTTTGGATGCAGGAAGTTGCAAAGGAAGAAATTTTCCGTTGCATCGTCAGCTTGGGAGGAATTGTAAGTCGTTTGGATTGTGCGCCGTAGGAAGGGTAAAAAAGTGAAAACCTGCACACGCAAAAGCAGCGTATGCGGCGCCCGGCGGAGATGCCTCCAGGGCCGGACTTCCTAACCTCCGGTTCAATTTGCTCGTCAAAAGCACGAGTGTTGCGGAACCTGGCGGAGCCCTGCAACGTTGAACTAAGGGAAGGAAGTAGAAGGCTGAAGGTAGAGAGCAGAAGGCGGGAAAGAGAAGGCATAGAACTAGGGCAAAAGCTTCACAGGAGTGACGAGATGCTGCGAGACGCGCGATTCGGACTTCGGATGCTACGGAAACAACCGGGCTTTACCCTGATCGCGGTGTTGACGCTGGCGCTGGGGATTGGGGCGACTTCGGCGGTGTTCAGCCTGATTCAGGGCGTGCTGCTGACGCCGCCTCCGTACCAGAAGCCGCAGCAACTGATGCTGGTGCCGCCGGCGCGAACGGACGGGCAGAAAATGGAGAGTCCGCGAGGATGGGCGGCACAGCAGTGGATGGAGTGGCAGAAAGAGGCGAAATCGTTTGAGGGCATTGCCGCGTACGACTGGACGTTCAACTTCCTGGTACGCAACGACGGCAGCCAATCCATGCAGGGAATGTGGGTGACGAAAGATTATTTGCCGGTGATGGGCCTGAAGACGGTGGCGGGGCGCGGGTTCCAGGAAGGGGATTTCGGGCTAGGGCCGACAAAAGTAATCGTGCTGGGATATGAGTTCTGGCAGCGGGCGTTTGGCGGTGATAAGCAGGTCATCGGGAAGACGGTGCGAATCAGCCGATGGGACGTGCCGCCGACGGTGATTGGAGTGATGGAGCCGGGTGTGCGGTTTCTGCCGTCGCCGGGAGCGGCAAAGGAACCGAACTACAACGTAAACGCGACCGTGGATTTCTGGGTGCCCGCAGAGCCCGACCCGAAGTATCTGAAGGACCCGTATTGGAATCTGGTGGCGCGACTGAAGGATGGAACAAAGCAACGGCAGGGACAGCAGGAACTGGTTGTGCTTTCCGCGCGAGAGGCACAGGCGGAGAAGGAATTTGAAGGGTTCACGCCGCAGCTCGAATCCGTGACAGAGGAAATGAATCAGGACGGGCGAAGGATTCTGCTGCCCTTGCTGGGAGCGGCGGCGCTGGTTCTGTTGATTGGTTGCGGGAACGCGGCCGCGCTGCTGCTCGTGCGCGGACTGCAACGCCAGCAGGAGTACGCGGTGCGGAGCGCCATGGGGATGGGGCGCATTGCTCTTTTGCGACAGGTCTCGATGGAAAGCCTGTTGCTGGCTTTGATGGGTGCAGCATTTGGAGTGGGGCTGGCCTTCGGAGTCGTGAAGTTATTCAAGCTGATTGCCGGACACGCCATTCCACGGCTGGATGGCGTGACTGCCGGGTGGGCCGTGCTCGCGTGGGGATTGGGCGCTGCGGTACTGGCCTCGGTCTTTGCAGGAATTTTTCCTGCATTACGAGCCTTCCGCCTGGATCCCATGGAGGTGCTGAAGAATGCCGGGCCGAAAGGGACGGCAGGAATCGGCGAGCGGCGGCTGCTCCGGGGAGTCACCATGGCACAGACGGCACTGACGCTGGCGCTGCTGGTGGGCGCGGGGCTGTTGATTCGCACCATGTTGAATATCGCAAAGGTCCCAGCGGGCTACAACACCAGCCGCATTCTGACCATGAGCGTCACAGAAGTGCAGAGCCGGGAGACCTGGGGCAGCTTTCATCGACAGGCTTTGCAGCGAGTTGCCGCGCTTCCGGGCGTACAGTACGCGGCGTTTGCCTGGGGAGTCCCGCTAACGGGCAATAATTGGCCGGCGACTTTGGAAATCGAAGGGCAGCCGCCGGCATTGAAGGAGAGCGACAAGACCGCCATGCCGTTACGCGCTGTCACGCCCGATTACTTCAAATTGATGGGCGTGGCGTTGCTTGAGGGGCGGGAATTTCGCTCAACGGATGACGATAAAGCGCCGAAAGTGGCGATCGTGAACCAGGCGTTCGTCGACCGCTTTTTTCGGCATGAGAATCCGATCGGGCGGATGTTCTGGACGAACGGCCGGGATAAGCCGGGCATCGGGATTATCGGCGAAATCTCCAACGGCCGCACCGATGACCTTACTCAGAAGGCGTCGCCCGAAATTTATCTGCCGCTGTGGCAGGCGACTGCGTTCTCGAAGCATTTGGTGGTGCGGACGACGGCTGATCCGCGAGCCGTGGTGGTGGCGGTGGAACGCGAACTGCACGCCATTGATCCAACGGCCGCGGTTGAAAATGTGAAGACCCTGGATCAGATTCGGGATGATTCGCTGGCGTCCCGCACCTTCGCCATGCAGTTGCTGATTGGGTTTTCCCTTGTGGGAAGCGCCCTGACGCTCGTGGGAGTTTACGGTGTGCTTTCCTTGTCGGTGGCTTCCCGAAGACGGGAGCTGGCCATTCGCAGCGCGGTTGGGGCTCAGCAAAGGGACATTCGCAAACTGATTTTCGGCGAGGGATTTCAGTTGATTGCCAGCGGAGTGCTCGCGGGAGTTGTGCTGGCGATTGCTTTGTCGCGCGTGCTTCGGTCGTTCTTGTTCGAGGTGCAGCCCGGCGATCCGGTCACATTGATCGTTGTTGGAGCACTGTTTGTGGGAGTCGCGCTGCTTGCCTGCTGGGTACCGGTTCGCCGCGCGGAAAGAGTCGATCCGCTGGAGGCGCTCAGGTACGAGTGACAAAAAGCGGAAAGCAGAACCAACACTCCGGATGCGCTTCCCCTTGTTGGAAGCAACCCTGCTACAATTGGGCGCGGAGCGGTACTTCGACGCAGGTGAGGGCGCGAAAGCCGTTTGAACCGTAACGAATCTCTGGGGTGCTGCGGATAGACAACCTGTGAGCACGGCCTGTCCCGCTGGCGCGCCGCGATGCAGAAGCGTTTGCCGTTTGGAGTTGACCGTTTGCCGTCAGAGAAAGACAGATAAAGCAATTCGGGTGCTTCCTTCTTTCCGCACGGCGAACGGCCAACGGCAAACTTCTTACGAGCGGCGGGCGAGCGGGGCAGGAAAGCCTAACGGTTGGCTCGTGGCGCCCACCTATTTCAGAGGTTCACGGCCTAGCTCCCCACGGCGAAGCGGTCCGCTCCGTTTCTGTTTCATGCTGGCTGCTTTTCGGCACGACTGAAGTCGTGCCCTGACGAGACATGCGCGTACTTTTTGTGGGAGACATTGTGGGGGCGCCGGGACGACTGATCGTGCGCGACCGGCTGGCCGACGTGGTGTCGCAACGGCAGATCGACCTGGTGATCGCCAACGGGGAGAACGCCGCTTCGGGATTCGGCATCACGCCGCGGCTGGCGGAAGACCTGTTGAAGGACGGCATCGACGTGCTTACCGGCGGGAATCATAGCTGGGACCGCAAAGAGATTCTGGAGTATCTGCCGCACGAGCCGCGGCTGCTGCGTCCGGCGAATTTTCCGGAAGGCAATCCCGGGAGCGGCGTGTACGTCGGAACGGCGAAAAATGGCGTGAAGTACGCCGTGCTGAATCTGCAAGGACGCGTGTTCATGACGCAGATTGATGATCCGTTCCGAAAAGCCGACAGCGAGCTCGCGAGAATTCCCGAAGACGTGGGCTTCGTGCTGGTGGACATGCACGCGGAAACGACCAGCGAAAAAGTGGCTATGGGCTGGTACCTGGATGGACGCGTAACCGTCATGGTGGGCACGCACACGCACGTGGCCACCGCCGATGAGCGCGTTTTGCCGCAGGGCACCGCGTACATCACGGACGTGGGCATGACCGGTCCGCACGGCGGCGTGATCGGGATGGATAAGGAAGGAATCGTCCGAAAATTTCTGAATGGCCTGCCGGCGAGATTTGATGTGGCTTCCGGCGACGTGCAGATGAACTGCGTGCTGGTGGAAACCGATGACGATGGCCCGCGCAACGCCGCCGGCCGTTTGCGCGCGCGCTCGATCGAACGCCTCCGCTTCTGCATCGACTAAGGCTGCCTAGAAGTCGGAGGTTTTTTTCGCAAGTTAACTACGCGGCGTCGGGGTGATCGGGACGCGGACGGTCGCGCATCCACCAGAGCAGGCCTGCGCCGACAAGCGCCACAGCGGCGCACCAAACTGTGGGCCAGAACATGTGGGAAAGCCAGACGTCGTTCAAGTTGCCCAACCTTGTGACGTTGTAAAGCCCCATTAAGACGGGAGCATATCCGTACTCCAAATCCTTGTAGGAATGGAACTGCGCGATGGATCGCGCATACGGGTAATACCCAAGGAAAAGCGCGACGGAGGCAAGCAATAGCGCAGGCGGAGCAAAACAAAGAGGCGAAGCAAGCCGGTTCAACGGGCGACTAGCGTCCGCGTTCCACTTCAAAGCAATAACGAAGATGAGCCAGAGAATCGTTGCGGTTCCAAGAAGCGCGACGAAGACAGCAGAGACTATGATGACGCGCGCCGAGCGATTGGCGGTAGCTTCAAGAGAAGCACTCGGGGACTGATACCGTGACGGAATGGTGGCGAGGATGGATTCGACTGTGGCGGCTTCGTCCGTGCGCCCCTTACTGCGCAAGAGCGGGAGGATATGGTTGTAGGCATCCCGGCGGATACTGTCGGAAATGATTTTCGAGATCTCCATGGGCGAGGCGCCAAGCCGCTCCCCGAAGCGAACCACGCCCCAATAGGCGGCGAGGGCGTCGTCCTTGCGGCCGGCTTTTTCAGCGGGCTCACCAATGTCTTTCAATTGGATGTCTACGTAGAAACCGATCAACATAAGGTCCGGGACAGGCTGGGACCACCCGGCAGCGAACAGCATGTCCGGCCGGTCAAGGCCTTGTTCCAGGAGCACCTGACGGTCCAGGGCAAACTGCTGGGCATCATAGAAATCGATTCGAGTAGCGGCGAAGGCCTTTTCCATGGGGACGCGCCAGCGCGGTTCGGCGGCGAGCGCCGCGCGTAGGCCCCCCGGCGTGGCGCTGTATTTCCTCCAAGGTGGTTCCCACCAATGAACATTGGCGTCGGCTTCGAGCAAATGAGGAAAACCGTTCTGGGGATCCCAGGCTTTCAAGCGCTCGATCCAGGGATGCGGGTCATAGCCAGGGTAAAGATATGTGGCATGAGAAATCTTTGCGGCAATCCATGTAAGCTGCGGGTCGAGGGCGATGGCCTTTTCCGCAGACTGAACCGCTCGCAGGTCACTCTCTTTCGGGCTGTGCAGGGCGACAAAGGCGAGCGCGCGAGCGTATTTTTGTTTATCTCCCGACTGCTCAACACGGCGCAGCGCTGCGTCCGAAAGAATCTGTGAACTCGGGGGTTCTGGGTAACTCCCAGGAAGTGGAATCATCTCCAGCGCCTGGCGGAAGGTGGGCAGCGCGAACAGAAGCGCGCTCAGTCCCAGAGCGACCCAGACGGGCCAGCGCCGCGGAGCGAAGAAACCGTTTTGTTCCCAGATGGGAAGGCGCGTGCCTTCGACGGACTGAAAAACTTCGCTGCGAAGTTTATCCCAGTCTTTGAACTGGGCAAGGCTGAGCCGCAGGGCTTCCTGCTCGTTGATGCCTTGGGCGAGCGCTTCCTCGTAGGCGGATTCCAATTGCTGGGCGAGCTCCTCGATGACTTCGTCGCGGCGCCCGTTGGTGAGCGGCAAAGTTCCAAGCTTTTCGCGGACGATCTTTTTCCAATCAGGCATGTTGGGCCTCCATGCTGTAATTTGCGGCGCTGCGGTGTGCAGCGCCGGCCTCCACGATGCGGTTGACGGCTCCCGCAAAAGCGCGCCAGCGTGAGCGCTGTTCTGCGAGGATTTTGCGGCCGCTAGGCGTCAGACGGTAGTAGCGCCGGCGCCGCCCTCCGGCAGGTTCCCATTCGCCTTTGACCCAGCCGCGGCGTTCCAGTCGGTAGAGCAGTGGGTAAAGGGAGGCAACGTGGAAGCGGAGCACGCCGTCGGAGCGCTCAGCGATGAGCTTGCCGATTTCGTATCCGTGGCGGGCCTTGTCCTCAAGAAGCGCGAGGATCAGCAGTTCGGCGTTGCCTTTTTTGAGTTCTCTGTCCGATGCGATTGCCATATATGGCTATACTACATATTGGCCGCCCGTAGTCAATACCCCTTTGCCCTCTTGTGCTCAAAACGGCTATTCGCTCCGCCTCGATGCGTTGACGCATCCGAATCGTCCGGGAGGTAACGCGGGCAACCGCACGCCCGTCGTAGTAATCTGAGCATTCATGCGAATCAGGGCGGTTTGCAAATTGAAAGTCATCTCGGTGATGTGTCTGCTGGCGTGGATGAGCGCGGGCATGGCGGCGCGGGCGCAGGAGCCGGAGGAGGTTGATCTTTC
>Ga0070732_10001933_pt1 | contig 11287 bp, 9 predicted proteins | sample Coa_R1_5_FD_66449 | JGI IMG/M metagenome (GOLD analysis project Ga0070732, IMG submission 66449) | Surface soil microbial communities from Centralia Pennsylvania, which are recovering from an underground coalmine fire - Coalmine... | ecosystem: Environmental > Terrestrial > Soil > Unclassified ...
TGCAGGGTCTCGCGGCCGACTATCCCAAGCTGCCGCAAGCGCACTTTGCCGTGGCGCAAGCCGCCGCGGGCGCCGGGGACGACCCCTTGGCCTTGCAGGAAATCCGCGCCGCAGAGCAGCTGCGGCCGGATTGGGAAACCGCCGTGCTGCTCGAGGCGCAGATCCTGCAGAAGACGTCGCCCGACCAGGCGGCGCTCGTGCTCGCGGCCTACCTGGAGAAATACCCGACCGGACGCGAGGCCCGCCTCGGCTACGCGCGCATCCTCGTCGCGCAAAAGCGCTTCGTAGATGCACGCGCCGAATTCCAGAAGCTCATGGTCGCCGTGCCCGACAGCACCGACATGGCGTTCGCGGTGGCGCTGCTTTCCCTGCAGCTCAAGGACTACGACTCGGCGGAAAAATATCTGAAGGGGCTGCTCGACACCAACTACCGCGACAAGGACAGCGTGCGCCTGTACCTCGGCCAGATCGCCGAGGAGCGCAACGACCTCGCCGGGGCGCTGCGCTGGTACGGCGCGATCGGCGAAGGCGAGCAGTACGTGCAGGCTCAGATTCGCTACGCACAGGTACTCGCCAAGCAGGGAAATCTCGATGCGGCGCGGGCGCAATTGCAGCAGGCGGCTGCGCGCAACGGCCAGGAGCGCGTGCAATTCATCCTGGCCGAAGCGCAGCTGCTGCGCGACGCCGACCGGCCCAAGGAGGCGTTCGATCTCCTTGGCCGCGCGCTCGACCGCCTGCCGAACGACCCGGACCTGCTCTACGACTACGCCATGATCGCGGAGAAAATCGACCGCGTGGATATTCTCGAGTCCTCGCTGCGCAAGCTGATCGAGATCCGTCCGGAATACGCCCACGCCTACAATGCCCTCGGGTATTCCCTGGCCGACCGCAACCAGCGCCTGCCCGAAGCGCGCGAACTGATCGAGAAGGCCTTGAAGCTGGCTCCCGACGACGCCTTCATCATCGACAGCATGGGTTGGGTGCTGTACCGCCAGGGACAGCTGAAAGACTCGCTCGGCTACCTGCAGCGTGCCTTCACCGATCGTCCCGATCCGGAGATCGCGGCGCATCTCGGGGAAGTGCTGTGGGTCTCGGGGCAGCACGACGAAGCCGAACGCGTGTGGCGTGACGCCGCGCAGAAGACGCCCGGCAACGAGACGCTCGCCAACACCATCAAGCGTCTGAAGCACTGATACTCCCGAGCTTCGTGCGCCGCTACGCACCCGCCCTCATCGCGGCTGCGCTCCTTGCCGCTTGCGCCGCGCTGTCCGAGGCGCCGCTGCCCGCCGGCGGGTTCGAGATGTCCGGCCGCCTCGCAGCGCGCCATGGCAAGGACGGTGCGTCCGGCCGCATCCTCTGGCGGCATTCGGATAACACCGACGAACTGCTCATCACTTCGCCGCTCGGCCAGGGAATCGCGCGTCTCAGCCGCGAAGGCGGGCAATACCGGCTCGTCGCGGGAGACGGCAGGGAATATCGCGCCGCCGATCCCGAAGGATTGACGCAGGATGCGCTCGGGTGGAGCCTGCCGCTCGCGGGCCTGCCCGACTGGGTGCGCGGACGCGCCAGTCCCGGCCGACCGGCTGAACTGCTTCGCGATGCGGGCGGTCGGGCGCTCGAGTTGCGCCAGGACGGCTGGCGCGTCGATTACGAGGAATTCAGGGACAATCTGCCCTCGCGCCTGCGCCTGTCGCGCGAGGACCTGGAAATCCGCCTGATCGTGGATCGATGGACAAACTGAACCCGTGGGATCGCCGCTATCCCGCGCCGGCAAAGCTCAATCTCTTCCTGCATGTCATCGGGCGCCGTCCCGACGGCTACCACCTGCTGCAGACCGCTTTCCGGCTGATCGACCGTTGCGACTGGCTGCGCTTCGCGCCGCGCGCCGACTCTGAAGTGAAGCTGGTCCGGCCGCTGCCCGGTCTGGCCGAAGGCGAGGAACTCAGCGTTCGCGCCGCGCGGCTGCTCCAGGCGGAGGCCGGCTCGGGGCAGGGCGTCGACATCGACCTGGAGAAGAACATTCCGATCGGCGGCGGGCTCGGGGGCGGGAGCTCCGACGCGGCGACGACGCTCGCGGTCCTCAATCGGCTTTGGAAACTGCGACTCCCGCCGCAGCGGCTCGCGGCGATCGCGCTCCGGCTCGGTGCCGACGTTCCCTTCTTTCTTTTCGGCGGAAATGCTTTTGCCGAAGGGGTCGGCGAGCGGCTTTCGCCGCTGCAACTGGCGCCCGCGTGGTACCTCGTGCTGGTGCCGCCGGTCGGGGTCTCCACTGCCGCGGTTTTCGCCGCGCCGGAATTGACACGAAATTCAAAAACCATCAAAATATCAAGCTTTTCGGCGGGTTTCGGAAGGAATGATCTGGAACCGGTCGTGTGCCGGAGCCACGCGGAAGTGGCGGCGCATCTTGCTTGGTTGAAGCAGTTCGGCGATGCGCGTATGAGCGGATCCGGCGCCTGTGTGTTCATCGAATTCGCGACCGAGCGCGAAGCGCGCTCGGTCCTGTCCGGAATGCCCGCCGAAATGCGGGGCTTCGCTGCGCGGGGGCTGGATCGCCATCCGCTTGAGGAATTTCTGGATCAAGGTTAGCGCCTGGGGAGTCGCCAAGCTGGTTAAGGCAGCGGATTTTGATTCCGCCATGCGAGGGTTCGAATCCTTCCTCCCCAGCCAGTATCAGTTGTAACGTGGGGCTGAAGCAGTTGTCGAGCCGCTGACGCGGCTAATTTTTTGCGAATGGGAAGTTCGGCTCGGGCCCCCGGCCCCGGATTGCTGGTTACTGGGTAAAGCGCATGGCCTACGAAAGCCTGATGGTTTTCACCGGGAACGCCAATCCGCTGCTCGCGCACGCGGTGGTGCGGCGCTTGAACATCCCGCTCGGCCATGCTTCCGTCGGAAAGTTCTCCGACGGCGAGATCATGGTGGAACTGCTGGACAACGTGCGCGGGAAGGACTGCTTCGTGCTGCAGTCCACCTGCGCGCCGGCGAACGACAGCTTGATGGAGGTGCTGCTGATCGTGGATGCGCTGAAGCGCGCATCGGCCACGCGCGTCACGGCGGCGATCCCGTACTTCGGCTACGCGCGCCAGGACAGGCGCCCGCGCTCGGCGCGGGTGGCAATCAGCGCCAAGGTCGCGGCGAACATGCTGCAGGCGGCGGGCGTGGACCGCGTGTTGACGATGGATCTGCACGCAGACCAGATCCAGGGTTTTTTCGACGTGCCGGTGGACAACATCTACGCCACGCCGGTGCTGCTGGGAGATGTGTGGAAGCACCAGTACGAGAATCTGCTGGTGGTGTCGCCCGACGTCGGCGGTGTGGTGCGGGCGCGGGCGATGGCGAAGCGGCTGGAGTCGGACCTGGCGATCATCGACAAGCGCCGTCCGCAGCCGAACGTGTCGGAAGTGATGAACGTGATCGGCGACGTCAAGGGACGCACCTGCGTTCTCATGGACGACATCGTCGATACGGCGAATACGCTGTGCAAGGCCGCGCAGGCCTTGAAGAAGGAAGGCGCGACCCGCGTGGTCGCGTATTGCACGCACCCGGTGCTCTCCGGCGGGGCGGTGGAGCGCATCGCCGAATCGGAGATGGACGAGCTGGTGGTGGCCGACACCATCCCGCTTTCCAAGGCCGGGCAGGCGTGTAAGAAGATCCGCGTGCTGTCGGTCGCGGGACTGCTTGCGGAGACGATTCTCCGCATCAGCAACGAAGATTCGGTCAGCTCGCTGTTCGTGGAGTGACCGGAAAGATTTTTTGACGGCGCCCTCTGGTCGCGGATGGCGCCTTGACCTAGGAGAGTGAAATGGCAATCGAAGTCGCAGCACATACGCGCAAGCAGCAGGGAACGGGTGCGAGCCGCCGCCTGCGCCGCGAAGGGAAGGTCCCCGGGATTCTCTACGGGGGCAAGAAGCCCGCGGTCACCATCGAGCTCGAGCACAACCCGCTTTACCATCAACTGCGCAACGAGAGGTTTCACGCATCGATCCTGACCCTTGCCCTGGACGGGGCGAAGGAGCAGGTGCTGTTGCGCACCGTGAACATGCATCCGTTCAAGATGGAAGTTCAGCACATCGACTTCCAGCGGGTATCGGCGGACGAGAAGATCCACATGAGGGTCCCTCTGCATTTCATCAACGCGGAGAAATCCCCGGCGATCAAGGACCAGGGCGGGCTCATCACGCACGTTTTCAACGATATCGACATCCGCTGCCTGCCCGCCGACCTGCCCGAGTTCATCGAGGTGGACCTGTCGGAGATCGCGGTCGGGCATTCGGTGCACGTGCGCTCGCTCAAGCTGCCCAAGGGCGTGGAAATCCCGCTGAGAGGCGATGAAAATCCGACCGTGGCGTCCGCGCAGATCCCGAAGGCCGCCATCGCCGAGGAAGAAGAAGCCGCCGCAGCGGCTGCAGCAGCCGGTGTCGAGGGTGCAGCCGCTCCCGCCCCCGTTCCTGCCGCCGCCGATGTGCCCTCCATCAAGCAGAAGGCGCCCGAGGCTGCGCCCGCTGCCGACGACAAGGGCGGGAAAGGCGGCAAGGACAAGGGCGACAAGAAGTAGCGCCCCGGTTCTTCCCAGGAAAGGGCGCGGCGGTTTCCGCGCCCTTTTTATTCCATGTCACCCATCAAACTCGTCGTCGGGCTCGGTAACCCCGGCCGCAAGCACGAAAAGGACCGGCACAACGTCGGTTTCCGCTTCGTCTCGCGGCTGGCCGACGAGCAGCGCGCGGAACTCAAGTCGGTGGCGAAGTACCACGGGCTGCTGGGAAAGCTCGCGCGACCTTCGGGCGAGATCTGGCTGCTGCTGCCGCAGACCTACATGAACTTGTCGGGGACGTCGGTAGGGCCGCTCGCGCGCTTCTACAAGATCCAGCCCGAGGAAATCCTGGTCGTGCACGACGAGCTCGATTTTCCGCCGGGGGCGGCGCGGCTGAAGCCCGGCGGCGGCGTCGCCGGGCACAACGGCCTGAAGGATATCGCCGCCCAGCTCGGCACCCAGGGATTCTGGCGGCTGCGCATCGGCATCGGCCATCCCGGAGACAAGAACCTGGTTGCCGACTTCGTGCTGAAGGCGCCGCCCGCTTCCGAGCGCGAACTGATCGAGACCGCGCTCGACCGCTGCATGACTGTGTCCGGGCTGCTGCTCGACGGGGACATGCAGACGGCAATGTTGAAACTTCACACGAAAGACTGAATGTCGCTCAAGTGCGGAATTGTCGGCCTTCCCAACGTTGGTAAATCCACGTTGTTCAACGCCCTGACCAAGGCGGGGATCGCGGCGGAGAACTACCCCTTCTGCACCATCGAGCCGAACGTCGGCATCGTCGAGGTGCCTGACCCCCGGCTGAGGCAGCTCGCCGCGATCGCTAAGCCGCAGAAGGTCGTCGCCGCGGTCGTCGAGTTCGTCGATATCGCGGGGCTGGTCGCCGGCGCCTCGAAGGGCGAAGGTCTCGGCAACCAGTTCCTCGCCAACATCCGTGAATGCGACGCCATCGCCCACGTCGTGCGCTGTTTCGAGGACACGAACGTGGTGCACGTCGCGGGAAAGATCGATCCGGTCTCGGACATCGAAACCATCAACACCGAGCTTGCGCTTGCCGACCTCGCGACCGTCGAAAAAACCTACGCGCGCTATGGCAAGGTAGCGAAGACGGCCGGCGACAAGGAAGCGCTGAGGATCGTCGCAGTCCTCGACAAGGTGCGGCCCGCGCTCGATGCCGCGCGCCCCGCGCGCAGCGTCGCGTTCTCGAAGGAAGAACAGGCCGTACTCAGGCCGCTGTTCCTGCTTACGGCGAAGCCTGCTATGTACGTGGCCAACGTCGCCGAACACGGTTTCACCGACAATCCACTGCTCGCGAAAGTCGAGGAATACGCGAAGCGGGAAGGCGCTCCCGTCGTGCCCATCTGCGCGGCGCTTGAGGCCCAGATGGCCGACCTCTCTGACGAGGACAAGCAGATCTTTCTCGCCGACATGGGCATGCAGGAGCCCGGGCTCAACCGCCTGATCCGCGCGGGCTACACGCTGCTCGGGCTGCAGACCTATTTCACCGCGGGACCGAAGGAAGTGCGCGCCTGGACCGTACCCGTCGGTGCCACCGCGCCGCAGGCGGCCGGCGTCATCCATACCGATTTCGAGCGCGGGTTCATCCGCGCCGAAGTCGCGTCATTCCCCGACTACGTTGCCGGCAAGGGCGAGCAGGGCGCGAAGGAGGCAGGGAAGCTCAGGCTTGAGGGGAAAGACTACGTCGTCCGCGACGGCGACGTGATGCACTTCCGGTTCAACGTTTGACGCAGGCGAACGCTACGGAGATCGCGAATCCGAAAGCATATAGCTTGTGAGAGACCGCCATTCCTCTGCGGATTGGGTCTCCACCCCGCATAATTCCAGCTGGGTCAAGGCGTAACGCTCGCCAGAGGAATTCAGGTGCTTGCTGAGGAATTTCCGGGCGTACGGAAGCCAGGCCTCTCCAAAGCTTCCACTGGAGTGGTGCACGACCATCAGGTCATTGCACACTGCCAAGCTGAAATTCGAACGTGCCGCAGAATAGGTGAAATCGAGATCGTATAGATGCCAGCCGTCAAAGGTGGCTTCGTCAAACCCGATTTTCTCGACGACTTCTCGCCGCGCGGCGAAGAAGACGCCATCCAAGGCTTGCATCGGTGTTGCCCAGGCTCCCCGCATCACAAAGTTCGTGACATAGATATGGGCTCCCCTGGCAGGCGCACCTATCTGTCCGAATACATGGGGCCACCCGGCGTCGGTCCAGACCGCTCCACATAAGCGATCGGTTCCGGCAACTCCAATCACGTCGAACTGCGCCAGGCGATTGATGACTTTCGCCGCGAAATCCGGAGACACAATCTCGATATCGTCGTGGGAGAAAACCAGGATCTCCCCTTTGGCTTGGCGTATGCCCCGGTTATAGCCCTCGGACAGCGAGCGCGCGTCGTGTATCCCGATTATTTCGTGCGGGATGTCTCTCAGCAGAGTCGAATAATTGGTGTGCACGCGTTCGAATTTTTCCGGTGTAATGCTGCAAACGATGACGCTAACCGGCAACGCGTCTCGGGCAAGCTGCTCGCAGACCGGCTCGCCGGGATCAAGCCGGACCTGGGCGAGGGCCGCCATGGTCCTCGCGCGTTGCAACAGGGGGTAGCTGGGTTGACGTTCGATGCAGGCTTCCAGCGATCTGAGCGCGCCGGTGTTATTGCCAAGCCCGAGGCGCGCAACTCCCTGTTGGAAATGCGGCTCGGGCAGAGTCTGGTCAAGTTCGAGCGCCGCTGTAGCGTAGCGCTCGATTCGGGCGGGGTCGGCGTCCCTCCAGGCGAGCTCCAGCTCTCTAAAGGGATTCACCCAGTCGCCTATCGGTCGACGCCGCCCATGCACAGGTACTTGATGACGAGGTAATCCTCGATCCCGTACTTGGAGCCTTCGCGGCCCATGCCCGATTCCTTCACCCCGCCGAAAGGTGCGACCTCGGTGGAGATGATGCCGGTGTTGATGCCGACGATGCCGTACTCGAGCGCCTCGGCGACGCGCCAGACGCGGTTGATGTCGCGACCATAGAAATACGAAGCGAGGCCGAACTCGGTGTCGTTGGCGAGGCGGATCGCTTCCTTCTCGTCCTTGAAGCGGAACAGGGGCGCCACGGGCCCGAAGGTCTCTTCCTTCGTCACCTTCATCGTGGTGTCGACGTTGGCGAGTACGGTCGGCTCGAAGAAGGTGCCGCCGAGGGAGTGGCGCTTGCCGCCGGTCAGCACCTTGGCGCCCTTCGACAGCGCGTCGGCGATGTGCTCCTCGACTTTCTCCACCGCAGCCTTATCGATCAGCGGACCCTGCATCACGCCCGCCTCCATGCCGTTGCCGACCTTCATGGCCTTCACCTTTTCGGTGAGCTTGGCGGCAAAGGCGTCGTAGACCTTGTCCTGCACCAGGAGGCGATTGGCGCAGACGCAGGTCTGGCCGGTGTTGCGGTACTTCGACGCCATCGCGCCTTCGACCGCCGCGTCCAAGTCGGCGTCGTCGAACACGACGAAGGGCGCGTTGCCGCCGAGCTCCATGGAGGTTTTCTTCACCGTCTTCGAGCACTGCTCGAGCAGGATTTTCCCGACCGCGGTCGAGCCGGTGAACGTGACTTTGCGCACGATCGGGTTGGAGGTCATCTCGCCGCCGATCGCGGAGGCGCCGCCGGTGAGCACGCTGAGTACACCCTTGGGAATTCCCGCGCGCTCGCCGAGCTCGGCCATGGCGAACGCCGAGTAGGGCGTCATCGTGGCGGGCTTGATCACCATGGTGCAGCCGGCGGCGAGCGCCGGCGCGGCCTTGCGCGTGATCATGGCGTTGGGAAAATTCCACGGCGTGATCGCGGCGCAGACGCCGATCGGTTCCTTCAGCACGACGATGCGCTTGTCCGCCTGGTGGCCCGGGATGGTGTCGCCGTAGATGCGCTTGGCCTCTTCGGCGAACCATTCGATGAAGGACGCGCCGTAGGAAATCTCGGTGCGCGCTTCGGCGAGCGGCTTGCCCTGTTCGGCGGTGAGGATTTTGGCGAGATCTTCCTGGTTCGCCATCATCAGGTCGAACCATTTGCGCAGGATGACCGAACGTTCCTTGGCGGTCTTCGCGCGCCAGGCGGGGAAGGCGGCATTCGCCGCCTCGATGGCGCGGCGCGTTTCGGCTGCGCCCATGTTGGGCACGGTGCCGAGAATTTCGCCCGTCGCCGGATTGTTGACCGGGATGGACTTGCCGCCGTCCGCGTCTACCCACTTGCCGTCGATGTAGCACTGCTGCCGGAACAGCGAAGGGTCTTTAAGGTTGAGGGCGGCGATGCCGGAAATCTTGGGATCGTTCATGGGAACCTCGACTGAAAGCCTGCAGGCCGGAGCGGCCGGAAACGGCGCAAATTCTACTCCAAAACCCGGACCTATTTCAGGATGTGGACCAGGTCGCTGTAATCGTCGGTCCACAGCCGGACCCTGGGCTCGGCTTCGATTTTCTGGGCAGCGCTCTTCAGCGGCTCGTGCTCGAACGGTGCGGGCGAGGCGCTGAGCAGCATCCAGTCGGAGGTGTAGACGCCGGCGTCGTCATCATCATCGTTCACCACCTGGCGCACTTCCAGTCCCAGGCGTCGCGCGGCCTGCTGCACCACGGGCGCGAGGTCGAGATAACGGTTGGAGATATGCACCGCCAGCACGCCGCCGGGCTTCAGGTGGCGCAGGTAGACCTGGATGGCTTCGCTCGTCAGCAGGTGCACCGGAATCGCGTCGCTCGAGAAGGCGTCGAGCGCCAGTACGTCCAGGTTCTGGCCCGCCTCGCGCTCCAGCGACAGGCGTGCGTCGCCGAGCGCCACCTCCACCTGCGCCGGGCTGTCCCCGAGAAAGCTGAACTCGGAGCGCGCGATCTCCACCACCTTGGGATTGATGTCGTAGAAACGGAAGACGTCCCCGGCGCGGCCGTAGGCGGCGAGCGTTCCGGAGCCCAGGCCGACGACCCCGACACGGACGCGGCCGCGCGACCTCGCCTCGAGGATGGCGAGGCCGACACCCGACTGCATGCCGTAGTAAGTCGTCGGCCAGTCGCGGCGGTCGGGTTGCAGGAACTGCTTGCCGTGGACGATGGTGCCATGCGAGAGCATGCGCATCGCATCCGGCCCTTCGCCGGAATCGCTCACCGTGAGCACGCCGTAGAAATTGCGCGTGACCACCCGCGCATCCTCCGAATTTTCGCGGTAGGACTTCATCAGCTCGCCGCCGAGCGCCAGGGTCAGCGCCGCAAGAACGAGCCCCGCCGGAATCGCGCCGCGTCCGCGCAGAATGCTCGAGCGGTCGCGGTACAGCGCGATGCCGATCAGCACGCACAGCGCCAGCATGGCGATCGGCAGCTCGTAGAGTTCGTCGAATACGTTCGGCGCCACCAGGCCTACGAAAATTCCGCCCAGCGCGCCGCCCAGCGCGACCATCAGGTAGAAGCCGGTGAGATAGCGCGGATCGGGTTTGGCGCGCGCGAGCTCGCCGTGGCAGACCATGCACGCCGCGAACAGCGTCGCGGAATACAGCGGGATCAGGGTCCAGATGCTCGGGTTGGATTTGAACAGCGACACACATATCGCGGCGAAGCCCGCGGCGAGCAGCGGCAGGAACAGCCAGCGCCGGTACCAGCCCGAGGCATCGAAGCAGAGCACGAAGCTGAGCAGGTAGAGCGCGAGCGGCAGCACCCACAGCAGCGGGATCGCCGCGACGTTCAGCGACATGTAGCCGGTGAATGCGAGCAGCAGCGCCGAGGCGCAGCAGGCGAGACCCGCCCACAACGCCTGCACGCCCGGACCGGGCTTCGCCGCATCTCCGGCCGCAAGTGCCGGCGTGTCCTCGGCGCCCGGGCTGCGCCAGGCGAGCGCGGTGCAGAGGATCGCGAACACGACGAATCCGCCCGACCAGATCGCCGTCTGCAGGCGCAGGGGCAGGAGGGGTTCGACCGCTACCGGGTAGGAAAGCAGCGCGAGCATCGAGCCGAGATTCGAGAGCGCGAACAGGCGGTAGGGCGAACGGCCCGGATGGCAGCGCGCGTACCAGGCCTGCACCAGCGGCCCCGTGGTGGAGAGCATGAAGTAGGGCAGGCCGACGCTGGTCGCTAGCAGGCCGAAGATGCGCCAGGTCGGATCCTCGCCGCCCGTCGGCTTCCAGGCCGCGCTTGCCGCGAGCGGCAGCGTCGCCGCCGCGAGCAGCAGCAACACGATGTGGAGGACGCGCTGCCTCGGTGCGCGCAGCCGCGCACAGGCGTGCGCGTAGACGTAGCCCGCCAGCAGCAGCATCTGGAAAAAAAGCATGCACACGGTCCATACCGCCGCGGTGCCGCCGAACCAGGGCAGGATCATCTTGGCGATCAGCGGCTGCACCTGGAACAACAGGAAGGCGCTGAGAAAAATAGTCGTTGCGAACAGGATCATGGGTTGTCGTCGGAGCAGGTTATTCGCAGATGCACAGCGCGGGACCGGACTGCTCTCTCCGCCGCCGCGCCAGCGGCGTCAGAAGGTGCCGGGGTAGATGCCGCCGTCGATCAGAAAATTCTGCCCGGTGATGTAGCCCGCCTGGGCGCTGCAAAGGTAGGCACAGGCATCGCCGAATTCCTCGGGCGTGCCGAAGCGCCCGGCGGGAATCGCCCTTTCCAGGTCGCGCTTGACCTCGTCCACGGTCTTGCCGCTTTCCTTCGCCTTGAAATCGGTGTTGCCCTTCAGCCGGTCGGTCCAGAACCGGCCAGGCAGCAGATTGTTGATGGTGACGTTGTGCGCGACGGTCTGGC
>Ga0070732_10001935_pt1 | contig 11283 bp, 17 predicted proteins | sample Coa_R1_5_FD_66449 | JGI IMG/M metagenome (GOLD analysis project Ga0070732, IMG submission 66449) | Surface soil microbial communities from Centralia Pennsylvania, which are recovering from an underground coalmine fire - Coalmine... | ecosystem: Environmental > Terrestrial > Soil > Unclassified ...
ACTGGAACATCGGCATCACCGGCACACCGGCAATCCCGAGCCATCCTGCAATCGTGAGGATCACAAGAATCACGCACAGCACAATCGCGCACCATGTAATCAACGTCTTGAACTGGTCATTGATCCAAGGGAACGATTGAAGAAAGTACACGCCGACTCCGACAACGAAAATAATGAACAAAAGCGCGAGAACTTGCATCATAGAAGAAGCCTCCTTAGGGCTTCGGTGCTGCTTTAACCGTACTCTCTTGAACCTGGGCCATTGTCGAATGAGTTCCCGAATCCTTCGCCGCAAGACCGATCAGCAGCGTTCCGACGCCGCCGATAATGGCTAGAATCTGCGTCTCTCTCATGGTGAGCATGATCCCGCTGTTGATGACGATGACTGGGATTCCAGCGAGCAGCCCCCCAATTGTGGTTTGCCAGTTCTGCGCGGTTAGCGTAATAGTCACATTGCCTCCTATTTGAGAACAAGTTTCGCAATCAGTCCAGCCAGAGCAACGAGCAGGAGCGCGAGTCCGATAGCCCGAGTCCAGAGCGAATCGAATGCGTTGTGTCGGCCCTCGCCCTGACTTCCGGCCTTCTCTAGAATGCTTACCCGGCCTTCAAGGGCGCGGCGTTCTTGGGCTTCTCCATTGATTAGTCCCTGCGCCTTTTCTGTCGTCATATACAACGCTCGCTGGTCGATATTTTCCTTACGCCATTCGTTGCTGACAGATTGATTATGGTCAAGGGCGGCTCTGGCAATGATTAATGCTTCCGCTGCTGCTTTCTTTTGCTCTTGTAATCTAACGATTTCAATTTCAAGTTCATTGACCTTGGTCCGTAGAATCCCATTTTCGTTATCGGCCATAACACAAAAGTTACCCCAGGAAATTTAGAATCATGCATGTGTAGTGTGCATCACAGACGGCCCAGTTGCCGTTGAAAGGTGCGCCCGTATAGCTGATTGAGTAGGTTCCGTTCGCGTTCGGCGTCGGCGCTCCATTCATCTGTATGAAATTCTGAGTGGCGTTAAAGAGCACGTAAAAGGTCGATAGCATCGGCACGTCCGACCAAGTAGCGGTAATGCGGTCTTGCGTTCCAATGTGAATCACGGCAACGGTTCCTGATAGCCCAGTCGGAGCGCCGGGTGGCTGTGGATTCGGAATCGTCGCCGTAAACTGGCTGGATGGCAGGCTTTCGCCAGCGATGTTCGTAGAACATCCCGCAGGCAGGGGTGGGCAGAAAGATGTCACCTGATAGACATACGTGCTCCCGGCTGTCACATTGGTATCGGTAAACGCGCACGTTGTCGGACTTCCGATCACCGTAAAGGGTCCAGCCGCAACCGCGCCTCGGTAAAAGTTGTATCCGGCAACTCCCGGCGTCACGCTGGCCGTGCAAGTAAGCGCCACGGAATGAGCGGTCACTGTCGCCTTGAGTTTCCCTTGCGCTCCTGCCGAAACGGAAAGCCCAAGCGCCAGAATTGCCACTACCAGAATGCGTCTCATTGCACAGCCTCCTTCGTCGTTTTTTCGGAAATAATCGCAAGTTCGCCGCGATTGGTCGCATCGAACTTCTTAAGCAGCGAACTTAAATGGAACTTAGCAGTCCTCTCGGTAATGAACAGACTATTGGCTATTTCCTTGTTCGTCAACAAGGGATTCGTAGCAAGTAAAGTCAGAACTTCGCTTTCCCGGCGCGTGACATGGTAGTTCGGCCATCCACGAAGCTCTGCCGCCATAATTTCCCGGAGACGAGCGCGTTCCTTGTAAAGTTTATCCGTTTCAAGCCGCATTCGCGCCTTCTGTATCTCAATGCTTTTCAATTTCTTGTTCACCCATTGCAGTCTGGACCACGGGTTCATCAAGCTAGAACCTCGGTGCCGATGTAGCCATGCTCGATGAGTCTCTTCACCGTGCGAATCGTCCTTCCTGTCTGGTCGAATCCCGACCCGTCCGAGTCCAGCTTGGCATGGATCGCCGCGCTGTACGCCTTGGCTGTGCTCATGCTGATGTGCATTTCGTGGGCGACTTCCTTCAGGCTCTTTACCTGCCCGTAGCGCAACTCGATGAACTCAAGTTCACGCTTCGCAAGCCGAACGCTAAGTTGAGCGGTCATTGCATCGAAGCTCCTGGCATGAGGCTAGTTCCTGAAGTCATTCCCGATCCTTGACCCGAAGACTGCGCTGGACCAGGATCAACGCCGGACATTTCGTTTGAAACCACGCTTGATTGACCATTCAAATCAGCGGTGAGAACATAGTAATACGTTTTTCCCACAACCGGAGTGCTGTCGAGGTACTGCACATCCGAAATTCCGGTAGCGATCATCGTATAAGGTCCGCCTGAAGCCGTGCTCTGATAGACCGAATAGGTGACTCCCTGAGTCGCCGAGGACGACCAAGTGATGAGAAGGCCTAGGTAAATCAGCAATTTTAGTGACAAGTTTGCGACATATCGCATCCGATTGACGCTCCCCCTCCGCCGCTGGCTTTGAATGTCGCAACTCCCGCGCTCCACGAGTTAAAGGAAAGCGTTCCCGTGGCTGTCTGTGCTCCAGTTGCAGCTACGTTTTTATCGGAAACTGTTAAGAATTGACTCACCGCTTCAGCCTTTCTTATTGTAGTTCCATCCGTTGTCGTGATTGCCGCTCCGCCTTGAAATATATCGAGAATTAACTCACTGGCTTGGGTCGTAGCCGCTGTCGCCCCGGAACTGGCGGACCCGCTGCTTCCCGTAGTGGAGGCGGTCTTATCTAATGCGGAAGCAGAAAGGCCGGAATATTCGAGCATCCACGCCCGATATGTGAACGATCCGACGGTAATTGTCAGCGTATCGGCAGCGGCATTCAGATTATCGGCTTCGACGACATATACCGCTCCTGAAGCTACTCCGGTATACGGCCCAACCACAATGGTCCAAGTTTTTAACTGTGTATCCGCAAACGTCGGCGAGCAAGCAGATGAACATTGCATAACTAAAATTCCAGTATGTCCCGCTCCAGCATTGCTCGGGTAAGCGCAGGTACCGTTTGGAAATCCGCCGGTACAAATTGCTGTGTTTGCCTGCACAAATGCCGGAGCCGCAGCCGCCCGCCGGGGAAACGCAAGCGTGGCGACAACAAGAACGAAGGCTAGAAATAGAGCGCGTGATTTCATCAGTTTACTATCCAGTAATTAAAGCACAAAGGATTCGTGGTAAATGTCCCGAGATTGATGGTGAAACTCGCCCCTGCCGACTTGCTAGCAAGTCGCGGCGCGGTAAGCCCGGTATCCGATGATGTGTTACAGGTCACAGAAAGGTTTGTTCCCTCCGCTGCCGATGGCATGACGAATATCCGGCTATTGGCCGTGACGATTGTCGTATTCACTTGGCAAGTGCCTGTTGATGCGTTCGTCGCACAAGAGAACGATCCCGAGGGGGCTGCCGTACACGCCGCAACGGAAGGATTCGCCGCGCTTCCAGCCGCAGCGCAGTTCGTCGTACTCAGAAACGCAGTTGCAGTTACGGAAGTCGGGCATGTCAGTGCCGAGACATTGCTGGCTGTCGCACCGAGAGTAGGGATGCAAGCCGCCGCTGGCGCTGTAGCTGTCGGCTGAATGAACCACGAAGTGAAGGAAGCGGAATTTGGGCCGATAAGTCCAAACGAATTGGCCGGGATCGTGGGGGCAGTTGTATTGCCGAGCAGCGACATTTCCCCGGCGTGCGTGCCATCGGAGTTTGCCGATATGCTGCCATTCGAGTCAATCGGCCCGACGCTGTGAACCTTGCCGCCAAGCGAGTAAAATGCATAGTTCGTTGCGCCCGTTGTTTGGTTATCGGCAAAGAATGCAGCATTCAAAGTTCCGCCAGCAGCTTGTGGTTTCGCGTGGAAACCAAAACTATTTGTGGCTGTAGCGCCCGTTGACGCAGAACCACCTTCCGCTAGGAAGCCAGTCAATTCCGCTGCTGTTTGCGAAGCGCCGGACTCGCTTGCCGACGCATCCATTCCAGCAATAACGCCTGTGACTGCCTGACCACCCGTAATGAGTGTCGTGCCTTGTACGCCGAATAAATTCCCGGACGTGGGCGTGGTTAGAATTGCGCTTTCTGAGCCAATAATTCCTGCCTCGGGAACATTCGAGGAAAGCGCTGAAAGATTATTCGCAGTAATCGCCGCTTTGCCAGTGCTATCGGCGGCGCTGGAAACCACATTGAGGATTCCGTTTGTGTTATCCCAAAAAAGAGATGGACTACCAAGAAAGGATGGACCGATTCCTCCAATCGCGTTGGTTCCCGTTCCGAATCCGACTTGGCCTGCGGCAAGACTGATGCTTCCTCCGCCCGATGCTGTCACGCATGTACCGCAAGCAATAGTTCCGGTGGTTGTGATCGTGCCGCCAGTGATAGGGGAGGTTGTAGCGATACTCGTCACCGTGCCTGCGCCGCCTCCTCCACCGCTTCCGCCTGGCACAACCTGATCCGGTCGTCCGGTGATCTGAACCTGAATCGGCGCTGAAGAGGAATTATAGAAAAACGTGTAACTCCCGGTCGGCCCGATTAAAACAGGTTGACTGATGGGCTGCGTTAGCGCCACATCGCCGTAAATTTGTATTCGGTTCGTGCAGGGAGTGCCGCCAATCGCAGGAGCATTGCATACAGTCATCTGTGCATTCGGGGCCGGAGGACTTACCGGGAAAGGAACGCCTTGCGCCGCGCAAATGCCCGGAAGAAACAAGAACCCGAAAAGAGCCAGCCATCGTGTGAGTTTCATAATTCCTCTATGTGTTGTAGTAAGGAACTTTCATCACCGTTCCAGCTACATTGATAATCAGGTATCCGACGACTTGCGCCGGTACATCGCCATTTGCTCCCGTTGATGCGCTCGTAGCCGTTGTCGAGCCAAGCCCAATTTGCCCGGCAGCAACCGTGGGAGCGACAACGGACAAAACGACCGCGCCCCCTGGCAATAATATGGGAGGCGTTGTTGAACCTGCCGCCGCAAGCGAATTAAGGTTTGCCGTTGCTCCCGTGATCGAATATTGTATCGGCCCTACTTCATTCCCTGAATTGTCCCGAAACGTGACATTGTAGATTGTATTGGACGGGCTGATATTGTCGTTGCCCCAGATCGCCTGAGTGAAGCTGCCGTCGCTTGCCGACTGTGCGATATATTTGAGAGCCGGGAATATCCCCGTTCCAGACACGATGAGTGGATTGCCGGTTCCGATGTTCGACAGCTCAAAGATAACTTGCCCGTTGGCAATCACTCCGTTGGAGAGTTGCCGAAGATTGCCCGAAACTGTGCAGGGTGAAGGCATTAGAAGAGTGGCCCAGACTTGATTCCGAAGATACCGCCTCCGCCGCCCGTGCCGCCGCCAACGGAGTTGATGTTCACTCCCACATCCGAAACCGGAATCACGGTTGCACCCACAGCAAGCGCCGCGCCAGCAACCGGAATGGAAGGCGTGCTTCGGCCATACTGTGTGATCGTCACAACCGAGTAAAAGCGGGTAACCGTATCGTTCAGGTTGAAGCGCATCATGCTATTGGCTTGGGCCGACATATTCGCCGCCACGGTCGCTATCGGCACACCTGGAGCGGCATTCTTCGTGGAAGTTTCATAAACCGCATAGGCCGTCCCTTGATTCACTTCGTTCCACACGATTTGCACAGCGCCCGGATGCGAGATCGTAGCGACTTGCGGAGGAAGAGGCGCTATCGGCGTTCCCTGCTTATCCTGCAAGGAATTATTCACCCAAGTCGCCCAATCCTGTTGGATCGGGTCGTTAAATTGAGGCGGAGCATTCCATGTCCGCTTTGGTCCTAGCGCCATTTATTCCCCTTTGAGAACATAAATCCTGTCTCGATGTATTCCGTTGCCGATAAAAGACTTCGGATCGAATTCGTCCTTGAGCGTGCCGAGCGCCCGAATCGTCCGCAGATCAGTCACGAGCGCCGCTGTCCCTTTCTCCGTGAGTTTTTGGCGAACGAACGAGATGAGCCGCTTCTGATAGCTGATAAGCGAGTCCCCACATTTGAATGGCATTGTCGGGTTGTGTTTCCATCGCTCAAGGATTGTTCCCAATAAAGGGTCAATATCACTGGACGGCCCTCCGTGATACTTGCCGATGTTGAATCGACGTAACTCAAAGACAGTTCGAGGGGGAACGTGCAATTCGTTTGCTGCGACATTAACAGCTTCGGTGTCGAGGTCACTGCCCAAGACATACTGAACTCCTTTATCCGAAAGTTGCTTCAGGCGTTCCCGAAACGCTTTCTTTGCCGTGCGGTCGAGCGGCACGCGATGCCAGCCCGTTTCCCGGCCCTTGAGGTCGAGCTTGTTTTCCGGCGTCGGGACTAGGTACAGAATCATCGCTCACCTTTCAGAATGCTTTTAGCCCATGTACGCTCTTCTGGCGTTGCAGCGGGGTCATTAAGAACGGAATGTGCTTTGGTGGTAAGTTCAGTTGCTTCTCCGGTTTGCCAAGCAGGAGTTTCCGACGCTGCCTTTGTCGGCCCAACGAAGGAACTGCCGCCTTGCACGATTGATTGTTTTGGGCCTTGCGCCTGTTTAAGTGCTACCTTCTTGGCTGGAATGTCCTTAGCCATTTCGAGTTCTTCTGTAGTAGGCTTGGAAAGCCAGTCAATCAATCCTTCGCTTCCAACTCCACTGCCAAGCATTCTGCGAATGACTGGATAAGAGAGAGCCATTGGATTCCCGAGTAGCAAACCCTTCATTCCCATGACATCACGCAGGACACCGTAAGGACCGCCAGTTCCAGAAAAACTTTCTCCTTTCTGTTTTAAAGCTATTTTGCGAGCTTTTACTGGATCGAAGTTTGAAAGCCTGGGCGGTTCTGGCGTCTTAGGAAGGGTTCCAAATTCAGTGAAGTTCGGATGCTTAGGTCCAGCAGGCTCGCCTTTCCACTTCACCTTATTTGGCAACGTATCGGCAAAGTCACCGTGAGTTTTCATTACGTCCAGTTCCGATGTCGGCGCTCCGAGGTGCCGATAGCGGTCAAGCATCTGCTTGGCGATTGGGAATGATTTATCTCCGGTCAAAGCAGCTTGCACATAATCAGGACGCAGCTTTCCGGTTACAGGGTCTTTCGTTTGAAGTGCCTGCGCGATAGGAGAGCCACCCTTGCCGGGAGACGAAGCATTCTCAAACGTGTTAGCCATCTGTTTCCACTTCGCCTGTCCAGCTTGAAAATCACCTAAACGATCTTCCCCCTCATAAAGTTTCCGCAATCGACCTTCAAGAGCAGTTCTGGTAGCGTTGATCGCGCTTGTTTCATCGGGATTCAGGCTCCCGCTCTTTGCGGCCTTTCCTAGTTCACTCATAAACCCGTGAATTCTAGAGGCGTCGAGAGGCCGATGCTCCTGTAGAAGTATCTGTTTCCAATCGTTCAGGAGCTTCAAGAGCACTTCGCAAGGATGGATTATTTTGAATCATGAATGCTCTGGCTTTTGGAGATAAATCAGCTAAATTACCAGCGGCCCGCGCTTGCTTTCCAGCACCCTTGAATACCGATGCCTGATCCAGAAGTGTTGGCTCTGGCGGCTGGTCAATATCTTTCAGAATCTTAGTTACAGCACTAGGCATTTGCATATTGCCTTGCAGCTTTGACTTCGCTGTATCTTCGATTAGATTCTTAATCTCTGTCGCTTCATATGTGCCACGCGGCTGAGGACCATACGCTGCTCCTGCTTCCTTTCGCGCCGCCTGATAGAGTGGTTCAAGTGAATCGGAAATGGCTTGCGCGTGCTGATTGGCGATGTCAAGGTGCTGCTGGCGTTCCTGAAATCCATGTTGCGATTCGGCGTTGGCCTGTTGGACGGTCTGTTTCTGTCTCTCAAACTTTGAATCAGCATCGGCAAATGCTTGTGGCTCTGAAACCTTCGCCTGTTCAATCTTAGCTTTCCGACCAGCAGCAGCCTCAGTAGATGCTTGCTCATGCTTTGCAAGGGCTTCTACATTTTCTGCACTGACTTTTTCAGCGCCCGACTTTACGAAATCTGGGCCAATGCCTAACACTTTTTGCGTTCCAACTCTGGCTTGCTCTGGAATTGTCGTTAATGCTTCACCTGCTTTTTCTCCACCACCCAGCATCATTGCTGGACGAGTTATGCCAGATGCCACTCCATGAGCGATCATCTCAGGGTCACGCTGCTGGATGCCCTGATAGGCTTCCTGTCCTGATCCAACTTCAGCTTTGCCTATGCGAAATGAATTGACTAACGCCCCTCCTGTCGGATCGAGCATTGCTGCAAGGTCCGGTTTCTGACTGACAAACCCTTTGAGCAAATCCTTCACAGGGTTCTGCGTCTCGGGAATCCCAGCGCCAGATGCCATGCCCAACAAGCCGCCTCTACCGATCTTGCCCATCGCACCCTCTGGCGGTTGGTATGTTGCGGCATTCTCAATCGGGCCGCCCTTGGAAGTTTGCATTGCACCGGGAGTGATTTTGGCTAGTTCCTGTGGATGCAAGGTCTGTGAATACTCGGGATGCTTCTGGACAAGCGCCTGAACAAGCTGTCCATTATCGTGATTCGCATAATCGGGATACTTGGACTTTACAGTCTGGGCCAAAGCATCAATCGTCAGTCCTGTAGGAGTTTCGCCCATTTAGAATAACCCTAATGGATCGCCTGGTTTACCGCCACCCGCCTGCTGCCTCTTGGCATTCGCTTTCCCCGTAGTGGAAGGCTTCGGCACCACGCCAGGAACGCCTGTAGGAGTTGGCTGAACCGGAGTCGGCGCTACCGGAGCCACGCCGGGAACTCCCGCTCCTCCCGATGAGCCGATCAACTGATCGAGGTCGGACATATCCATGAATTGAGACATGATCGGATGCTCGATCTTGAATTGCTGAATCTTCGACATGGCCTGAGCGCCTTCGACCGTGCCCCTCTGCGCGAGAGCCGTTTTTGCAAGGTCGAGCATCCCCTGCTTAATCGCGAGTCCTTCCCCGGAAAGTTCAACTTTCGTCTTATCAAGGCCGAATTGCTTGTTCTGAAGCGCGAGCTTTTGTTCAAACTGCGTGGCTTTCTGGTCGATCATCTGCTGCGCCTTGTCGAGCCTGCCAGCGGCCATTTCCTTCTTCCAGTCGTTCGCGTCCTGTAGAATCTGGGTTCGGTCCTGCATGTTCTGTTCTTGGGCTTTCCGATAATCAGCCTGACTCTCGACATTCTGGCCGTAAGATTCCGCCCGCTGCTGCTGCGTATTTGCCTGCTGGCCCCTGATCCCGAGCATTCCTTCCTGATATGCACCTGTCTCGGCTAGCCGTGCCAGAGACTCGGCCTTCTGCTGCTGCATCTGCGTGCGCTCTTCCCGTTCCTGCGGCATCATCGCCGTCCAGCCATAGCCCTGCGCCATCTGACCGATGCCCTTGATAAGAGCCTGAACAATCGGGTGCTGCGCCAGTCCAGCAATGGGATTGGCCGCAGGAACGGGCTGGCCCATCGGAGCGTTCAAGGCTTGCTGCGACTGACCCATGAGCGACTGAATCAGCGGATTCATGCCGCCTTGAGGGGCTGAGGCCGCTTGCGTAGGCGCGGCCCCGCCTGTTGGTACGGCGGCTTGCGCCGGTGGAGGAGCCTGCTGCTGAGGGGCAGCAGTAGCCGCCGCATTCTGTCCCAACAGAGCCATGAGGCCCTGAAGGGGATTCGGAGATGATTGATTTGGGTACATTAGATTTGCGTCCCTTGCGTTCCCCCTGTCAACGGATTCAGGGGTTGAGTGATGTAGGGATTTGGCGGCGTCAAGGGTAGGTTCCCTCCCTGATTATTGCCTTGGTTTTGCTGATTTATCAGATTATTCACAGACTGCCCGAAAGCGTTCACCGAGCTTCCAATCGTGTTGGCGGTCGGCGCAGGAGGCTGGCCCACGGTGTTCTGCCCATTGTACATATTCCCAAGTCCGCCAAGTCCTTGCGCTGCCTGAAACTTAACCTGCTCATTGTTCAAGAGATTCTGCAAGTAGCTGTTCGCACTCGACTGCGCTGCGCCCTGTCCAAGCTGTCCCATCGCTGCCGCAGTAGTTCCGCTTGGCCCGTATCCCAGGCCGGATGTCTGCATGGTCTGCCGCAGATTTCCTGCCGCATTGCCGAACTGCTGTGCGTTTTGCTCCGCCCCGGCCCGCTGGATGTTCTGAAGATACGGACTGCCTTGCTGTAAGTACTGAGAAAAGAATGGCTGGAGTTGCTGAAAGATTTGATTCTTCCGCGCAAGTTCCTGCTGGGCAATATCAATGTTAGCTTGCTGCCCCGCAGAGGCTTGGCCGCTTGCCCCTATGGATTCAGCCATTCCCACGCCACTTGCGGCGGTTCCAGCAATAGCTGCAATAAGTGGTGCTGTGGTTATTCCCATTCTTTTCCTCTATAACAGCTTAGTGAACATTTTGTCTGAGAATCTGTATCCACATCCCTCCCAGAATGGCTGCAAATCCCGATGGACCTTGCAGGACACATAAATCTTCACCGCGCCTTTCCCCTTCAAGACCTGTTCTACGAACTGAATAAATCGTATCCCAATGGTTCCCTTTCGGTATTCGGGATGAAGGAAATACATATCCGTGAAACCCATCAGTCCAGCCTCGGCATAATGCAAATGTGGAATGATTGCCACAAAATAATACCCGATCATCTTCCCATCGTCTCTTGCCGTAATGATGTTCAAAATTCCCATATTCTCGAATTCGAGATACTTGTCCGTCTTGAGCAACGGCTTGAATCCATCCAAAGATAATTCCTTGTAATGGAGAGGTGCCAACGGTTCTAGGTCTTTTGCCCATGATGCAAGACTCTCGACTTGAAACGTAATCATGCCCCAATCACTTTCAACAAATCTCCTACAGTCATAGCCGCTGCCGCCTTATTCAAATCCAGCGGCCCAATTTCAGATCGAATCGCTTGCACAAGTGCAATAAAATCAAGCGAATCAATGCCCAATGAATCTATTTGAGTCGAAGGATCAACTACGCACCCTGTTTCTTCTTTAATGAGTTCAATAAGTTTATCCAACTTTGTTCCCCAAGGCCGAAGGATTAAACCACTGCGCCCATTGCAGAAGCGTTTGCGGAAGCCCCTGAAGCGGGGCGTTGCCGCCGCCTAGATTCTGCATCGGCACGTTTGCGTTCACATCGCCCATGTTCCCGTACGGATTGAACTGCAAGGCCGTATTCGCCTGCTGCGGACGCTGGAACATTCCTCCTGCTGCCGTGGCAAGATTCTGGCTGTAGGAAGGATCGAACTTCCCGGTTGTCGTGGGGCGCACAGCCTGCGCTCCCAGTGGATTATATAACGGAGTTCTCATG
>Ga0070732_10001936_pt1 | contig 11283 bp, 8 predicted proteins | sample Coa_R1_5_FD_66449 | JGI IMG/M metagenome (GOLD analysis project Ga0070732, IMG submission 66449) | Surface soil microbial communities from Centralia Pennsylvania, which are recovering from an underground coalmine fire - Coalmine... | ecosystem: Environmental > Terrestrial > Soil > Unclassified ...
TCCCCGTGGTTACCTGGAGTGGGAACGCATCAAGCAATTACCGACTGACCCAGAATGCATCGCCGAGGGGGAGGGCAAAGTGGTAAAGGTGATCTCCCGCCTGCTGCTGTCGCTTCCGCCTGGCCATGAGTATCGAGTCATCTTTATGCAGCGTCCATTGCCTGAAGTGCTCGCCTCGCAGGATCAGATGCTGCGCCGTCGCGGAACTTACAAGGAAGGAGTCGATTCCGCTGTGGTCTCCGCCGCCTTTGAAAAGCACTTGCGCGAAGTGGACGCGTGGCTCACCGGCAAATCATACGTACGGGTGTTGCGCGTTCCATATCACGAGGCACTGAGCAGACCGCGAGCAATCGGGCAGCAGATTGCCGAGTTTCTGGAGATCAAACTCAGCATGGACGCGATGACCCAACAGGTCGACCAGTCGCTATACCGCAACCGCGGCAACTAGCCTGCCTTGCTAAAACTCCCGCTTCGGTTTCGCCTGGGCCGCGCCCACGCGGCCGGTCTCGATCTCGGCGACAAAATAGTTTTCCCCTTTCACCGGCGCGCCCGCCATCCGCCGCAGGATGGCAATCTGGCCTACGTGTGTCAGAGCGTCGGCAATTGGCCCTTGAAACAGCTTCTCCGTGGGTACCTGCACTGGCTCGCCAGACGCAAGAAATGCGTCCAATCTCTCGAGCGCCGCGAAGAATCTCGCCGTGCTTTGCTCCCATGGCAAAGCATCGGAGTTGTGCCACTTCTGCTGCCCCATCGCGATCGACAGGGCCCAATCCAGCAGATCGCCGATGTGCGCCAGAATCGCTCCCGGCGAGCGCAGCCCCTCACCCGCCTGGAAACTTGAAAAATTCTGGGGTGCATCTCGCAATGCCTTGCCGCCGCGATACGCCAACGTTGCCAGCATGTGGCGCAACAGTTCTCGCTTAGGATCGGAAGGTTTTGTCGGATTCGCAGCCTCGCTCATAGCCATCAAGACTACACTGGTGCCCAGGAGACGGACAGTATGGCGAAGCAGGCGAAACCCCAGTCCACCGCAGTCAGCCGCGAAAATGCGGAACATTATCGCTGGGGTACCGACTGCGATGGCTGGCATCTGGTGAAAGATGCCGGCCTGAGCGTGATTGAGGAATCGATGCCGCCCGGGGCAGCTGAAACACGCCACCACCACAAACGCGCTCAGCAGTTTTTCTACATCCTGTCTGGAGAAATCCTGATAGAAATCGAGGGCGAGACCACGCTAGTGCCCGCCGGAAGCGGCGTCCGCGTGCATTCAGGCCGACGTCATCAGGTCCGAAATCCTTCGTCGAGCGCCTCTCGGTTTCTAGTCATCTCGCAGCCTCCCAGTCACGGCGACCGCGTAAACGACTAGCGGGCCACCGTCAGATCAAAGTTGCTTGCGGCGCATCATCCCCGCTGCTCTTAGCGCTCCCCGCACGCGTGCGCTCAGGCCGCGCCCGAACTGCATATCGAGGAAACCTTCCATCTGCCGCCTGAAGCTCTCGCCATATCCATGCCACCAGACCTTTTTCATTCCGGGCATGCGATCCGTATCCAGATATTTCACCCGTACCATCTCGTCCAGCCCGAAGCGGCCATGGGTGCGCCCAACCCCGCTGGCTTTGACGCCGCCATGCGGGGCCTCACTGATGCCGAAACACGAAATGACATCATTCACCATTACAGTGCCCGCATGAATTCGCCGAGCCAGGCGCTCGCCGCGTTTCGCATCGCGTGTCCAGACGCTGCCAGCTAATCCGTACTCGGAATCATTGGCCAGCCGAACGGCCTCGTCATCATCCTCTGTTGCCATGACGGGCAGTACCGGTCCAAACGTCTCCTCCCGCATGATTCGCATCTCGTGCGTCACGTCGGCGAGAACCGTCGGAGCATAAAAATTCGCTCCCAGTTCCGGCAAGCGGGTTCCACCCGCCAGAACCCTTGCCCCCCGCGCCTTCGCGTCTTCGACGTGCGCTTCCACAATCCGCACCTGCCGTTCCCGAATCATGGGCCCAACGTCAGTGTGGGGGTCGATCCCGTTGCCAACGCGTAGTTGCTTCGTTTTTTCCGCGCAGGCCAGGGCGAATGACTCATACAAGCTGCGATGCACATAGCAGCGTTCCACCGACAGGCATGCCTGCCCCGCATTCACAAACGCTCCCCAAACCGCTGCGCTCGATGCCACGTCGATATCAGCATCATCAAGCACCAGCATGGGATCCTTTCCTCCTAACTCGAGCACAACGGGAAGCAATCGTTCGGCCGCGGCCGCGGCAATCCGCTTGCCCGTCGTAAGGCTTCCTGTGAAGACCAGCTTGTCGATCGGCGAGCGCAACAGCGCCGCTCCGGTCGGGCCTTCGCCCACCACTACCTGAAATACGTCCTCCGGAACTCCTGCGGCATGCAATAACGAACCGAGTTCCAGAGCAACGAGCGGAGTCAATTCCGAAGGCTTCAGCATTACAGCATTGCCCGCCACCAGCGCCGCCAGGGTCTCCGTGGCCGGGATCGAGAAGGGATAATTCCACGGCGAGACAATTCCGATGACGCCATGCGGTTCGCGAACCAGCCATCCACGCTTCAACTTGGTGACCAGGTTGCCGTGCGGTACCGGCTCGTCCCGCAAGAGTCCCCAGGCGTTGCCGATCAGAAAGCGCGTCGCGTCCAGAACGACAAGGACCTCGGTGACGAGCGCCTCCGCCACCGGTTTCCCCGCCTCCCGCGTGATCGCGGCCGCCATTTCTGATTTCCTCGCGTACAGCCGCGCCTGAAACTCGCGGAGCACACCGATCCTCCGCCGCAATCCGAACTCGGCCCAGCCCGGCTGCGCGGCGCGCGCCCGGTCAACCGCCGCGAGAACTTGCTGATCCCCGGCGCACTCCAGTTCGCGCAGAACTTCGCCTGTCGCCGGATTTACTGACGCGATCTTGCGCGCCTCGACTTGTAGATCCATTGCCATGACGGAAATCTTATTCCGACAACCCCAAAGCTTCTATGTCTGCGGTCACAGCCCTCAAGTGCCGCTAATACTCGACATTTACCAGGTATAACCCACTCGCAGGCGCAGTTGCCCCCGCAGCCGAGCGATTGCGCGCCTCGAGAATTCGGGTAACGTCGGCGACCTGCAACGTCCCCTTGCCGACGAGGATGAACGTTCCCACCAGATTCCGCACCATGTGGTGCAGAAATCCCGATCCACGGACCGTGTAAACGAACTCCTCGCCGTCTCGAGCCCATTCCGAGGAAAAGATCCGTCGCGCATTCGTCGCGGCCTTCAAGTCCGACGCTTCTTCCTGTCGCTTATCGGGATCAACCGCGGCAAACGAAGTGAAGTCGTGCTCGCCCTCAACCAACTTTCCCCCTCGCGCCATCGCCTCCTCGTCCAACGGATATGGAAAGTGCCACACATATCGCGCCAGGAACGGCGGGCAGATCGCTCCACGAAAAATCCGGTAACGATACGTCTTGGCCCGGGCGGCATGCCGCGCATGAAAGTCAGCCGCAACCTCGCTAATTTCCAGCACGCGCACCGTCGGCGGAAGAAAATCGTTGAGCGCTTTCAGGAAATTTTCGGTGGGGACCGGCGACTCCGTGACAAATGTCACCACCTGCGCCAGAGCGTGCACTCCCGCGTCGGTTCGCCCCGAACCTTGCGGCAAGACCTTTTCTCCCGTAAGCCGTCCAATGGCTGAGGCAAGTGTGCCTTGCACAGTGGCTGCGCCGGGCTGTACCTGCCAGCCGGAGAATTCGGCTCCGTCATAGGAGAGAGTCAGTTTGAGATTTCGCATGCTGCGATCTTTCGAGTCCCACGCTGCGCTTCGATCATCCAAATCATTTCCAGTTTCACCAAAGGGTGCTTGTCACGGCGATCGCGGGTCGCGCCTGCCTTCGCCAGCAATTTAACAGTTCTGCCAGGGAAGCGGTGCAGTGGCAGCTGATACGGCTATACTGGAAGGTTTCTTTCAGCCATTTCAGTCTTTCGGGGGACTCCGCTTTTGCCGCCACGACCCGGAATGGAGGCATCGCGGATTAACCATGAAGGCTGCTAGGATTCAGCTTCCCATGAGCTTTAAGGAACCTTCCGCCATGTCTTTGCGTATCAATGGCTGAGTAGGACTTTCGATGTTGGCAGCAGTCTAGCCAACTCGAACAGAATCCAGGGATCTTGCTGCAAGTCGTGATCAATCGTTTTTCAAAATTGCTGTAAACGAACAGGTGTACCCGAACGGAGATGAGTAAATGCCATTCGCTCGTTTAGCTCTACACCCCCGGTTCGCCGCAAGCGCGAGCCTGTTAGCAATCTTAAGTCTGGCCTGTTGGGCGCAGGAACCGGCGGCGGCCCCGATGCCGCAGTCGACTTCGGACCAGGCGGTGCCCGCGCTGGATTTCGCCAAGCCGGCGTCGCACTTCCCCAATCCGATTGCCCCCTATAAACCGCGGTACCTGCCACCACCCAATCTCGCGAACACCCCGCGCATTGATCAGGTCATGCACGACGGCAAACTCTACCTGTCGCTCAACGACGCCGTCGCACTCGCCCTCGAGAATAATCTCGATGTCGCGATTGCCCGCTATAACCTGAACATCGCCGACACGGACGTGCTTCGCTCCAAGGCCGGAGCGGCCATCCTTGGTGTGCCCGTGGGCATCGTGCAAAACACGCCCGGTGGGGGCGTTGGTGGCATCGGCGCCAGCGCCGGCGCGTCGACTGGCGGAACGAGCCTGGGCGCGGGAGGTATCGGCGCCGGCACGAACGGCTTAGTCAGTTCGACGTTGGGGCAAGGACCGCTCATCACCAGCTTCGACCCGATTCTCACGGGGACCCTTCAGATGGATCGCGGGTACCAGTTATCGACCAGTGCGTTTAACGGCGTGCCGGTACTAAACGGGAATACCGGAACAGCGAATTTCGCCTATCAGCAAGGTTTCTCGTGGGGAACGAATCTGTCCGTTGGCTTTAACAATTCTCATCAAACCAACAACGTTCCATTTACTACTTTCAGTCCCCTGGTCACCTCCAGCCTGCAGCTTCGACTTACGCAGCACCTTTTGCAGGGATTCGGAATCCCCGCGAATTCCCGCTTCATTCACATTGCGAAAAATAACCGTGAACTTTCCGACGTAGCTTTCCGCCTGCAAGTCATTACGACTGTGGATCAGATTGAAAACCTGTACTGGGATCTTGTCTTCGCCTACGAAAACGCACGCGTGCAGAACGAATCGCTGAACTTTGCCCAAAAGACTTTATCTGACACCAAGAAACAGGTTGAGATCGGCAGTCTCGCTCCGATCGAAGTCGTGCGCGCACAAAGCACGGTGGCGCAAGATCAGCAACTCGTGACGACGGCCCAGACCAATCTTCAGCTGGAGCAGTTGCTGATGAAGAATGCGCTTACGCGTACGCTGAAGGATCCTACTCTGGCCACTGCTGAGGTAATTCCGACCTCGACGATGGATATCCCGCAGCAGGAAGCGGTTGTGCCCACAGAAGATCTCATCAACGACGCACTTCGCCATCGGGCGGAATTAGTCGAGTCGAGGATCGATCTGAACAGCCGCGAATTTAGCAATAAGGCTGTCCGCAGCGCGTTGCTTCCCACGCTCGATCTGTTTGCCTATTACGGCGGGTCGGGTTTGGGAGGGGATTTGAAACCCGGATTGACCTTGTGTACTCCTGGCGAAAATCCTATTACTACCGGCTGCGCTGTCGTGCCACCGGATTTTCAAACCTCAAAAGTCGTTAGCTACAGCACCGCACTGGATAATCTGGTCACCTCTGCCGCTCCCGACAAGGGCATCGGTCTGCAGCTAAATATCCCCATTCGCAACCGCGCCGCGCAGTCGCTGCAAGTGCGCTCGGAACTGGAATACCGGCAGGCTGAGATGCGCTTGCAGCAGATCGAGAATCAGGTCGGCATCGAAGTCCGCAACGCCCAATACGCCGTCCAACAGAATCGGGCCAGCGTCGACTCTGCGAAAGCGGCCGTCGAACTGGCGCGCCAGTCGCTCGATGCCGAGCAGAAGAAATATCAATTCGGCACTTCTACCGCGACGCTGGTCCTCCAGTATCAAAGCCAGCTTGCCACGGCCGAATCAACTCTGGTCAATGCCACGGTGGCCTACGAGAAGTCTCGGCTCGAACTGGATCGCGCCACCGGAACGCTGCTCGATCATGCCGGCATCAGCCTCGATGATGCGGCTCGTGGACGGGTCACGCGCTTGCCCAACGTCCCCAACATTACCCCGCGCAAGGATCTGCCCACAGCTGCGCCGAGCAACCAGCAATAAACGACGAGATGGCGCGGGCGAAGATGCCCGCGCCACACTCGCGGCGAGGGGACTCTTTCGCGTTATCCACTCACAATTCTTTACAATCCCTCATCCATTCCATCACTCTTCTGCCGCTAAGATGAAGGAAGTAGTTTCGCCTTTTTCATCCAAGACTGGCATCATCTGATTTCGATTCTGGCGCGAAGAACTGCGTCTGCTTTCATGCAAGGAGAATGAAATGTTCCAACCGCGTTTGAGTTCCCTGTTCCGCGTTTCGCTATGGTGTGCGGCCTCGGTGATTGTTTTAGGAGCAATTCCAGCGGCGCTTCCCGCGCAGCAGCCCGCTCCTCCCGCGACACCTCCATCGACTCCGCAACCGGCACAGGCGCAAGCCGTCCATCTCACAGATTATTCCGTGCCGCGTTCTGCGTTCCCCAATTTCCTGCGACCCTATACGCCACAGGAACTCGCACCGCCCAACCTCGGCAACTCGCCACGGATTGATTCCCTCATGCGCGACGGAAAAATCTATCTCTCGATCGATGACGCCATCGCCCTCGCCCTCGAGAACAATCTCGACATCGACATTGCCCGCTACAACCTCAATGTTGCCGAAGCCGACTTGTTGCGGGCGAAAGCGGGCGCCAACATTCTCGGCGTCAACACTGGCGTCGTGCAGAACACCCCCGGAGGCGGTGTCGGCGGACTCGGCGGCACCGTCGGCTCCGGCACGGGCGGCACCACAGTCGCCGCCGGCGGCGCCGGCACTGGCACCAACGGCCTGGTCAGTTCCACCCTCGGTATCGGATCGCCCATCACCAGCTTCGACCCTCTACTCACAAGCACCGTGCAGCTCGACAAAAACAACACCGAGTCGGTGAGTGTTTTCAGCCCGGTCCCAGTCGTGGCCCAAAATACCTACACCACCAACCTCGCATACACGCAGGGCTTGGAATGGGGAACGGCGCTTTCCGTCGCCTTCAACAATACTCACCTGACCACCAACAACCCCACCAGCCTGCTCACGCCGCAGCTTGGCTCGAACTTTCAATTTCGGGTCACGCAGAATCTCTTGCAGGGCTTCGGTTCTCTGCCGAATACCCGATTCATTCGCATCGCCAAGAATAACCGCGAGATCTCCGATGTTGCATTCCGCCTGCAAGTCATCACCACGGTCGACCAGATCGAAAACATGTATTGGGATCTCGTCTACGCTTACGAGAACGTGCGTGTACAACAAGAATCGCTGACCTACGCACAAAAAGCGCTGGATGACGCCAAGCACCAGGCTCAAGTCGGAACAGTGCCTCCGATTCAAGTCGTCAGCGCCGAGAGCATCGTGGCCACCGACCAGCAAAACCTCATCGTTGCGCAGAACAACCTGCAACTTCAGCAGTTACTCACGAAAAACGCTCTCAGCCGCAGCATCGAAGACCCGGTATTCGCAGAGGCTGACGTGATTCCTACCTCCACGATGCAGGTGCCGCAAGAAGAACCAGTCGTTCCGATCCAGGACATGATTAACGACGCTTTGCGCCATCGGGCGGAATTGGTCGAGTCGCGCATCGATCTCAATTCACGCGATATCAACAATAAGGCTGTTCGCAACGCGATGCTGCCTACGCTCGACCTTTATGCTTATTACGGCGGCTCCGGCGTAGGTGGCGACGTCAATCCTTTGGTCCCGGCTTGCTCCCCTACCTCAAGCAAATTCTGTCTCGACCAAGCCACTGCGCCTCCGCCGTTCCAGCACTCCACCTCGGTTAGTTACGGCGGAACACTGAACCAACTGATCAACTCCACCGCGCCCGACAAAGGCATTGGCCTGACGTTGAACATCCCTCTTCGCAATCGTGTGGCACAAGCCAACCAGGTGCGCGCTGAACTCGAGTACCGCCAGGCACAGGTGCGCCAGCATCAACTCGAGAATCAGGTGCGGATCGAAGTTCGCAATGCGCAATTTGATGTCCGCCAGAACCGCACCGCAGTGCAGGCAGCGCAATCCGCAGTCGATCTCGCCCGCCAGACCCTGGACGCGGATCAGCAGAAGTTGAAAGTCGGCCTCACGACCCAGGTCACCATCCTGCAGGATGCCGCCACTTTAACCACCGGCGAGTCGAATCTGGTCTCTGCCAAGGCCGCGTACGAAAAGTCTCGCATCGAACTCGATCGCGCCACCGGCTTGCTTCTCGATCACGCCGGCATCGACGTGGCCGACGCCACTCGCGGCCAGGTCACGCACCTGCCGAACGTGCCCTATGTGGCACCGCGTCAAGACATGACACCGCAAGCTCCGCCCGCATCGACGCCTCAGCCCCCCAACCCGCCCACGCAACCGGGAGGTCAAATGTAAGCCGCCGATCGGAACGTTGTCCGGATGAATTGAAAGAAGGTCGACGTCGCGGGAGGTTGGGACGTCGCCCCCCCAATACGGCAACGCCCTCCTGTTAAACTACGCCCGATGGCAAGCCCACAGCGGCCCCCACTGCCTGGATCTTTCCTCTGGCTGCTGCTGCTTTCGTTTGTTCTGCAACTGGCCTCAATCGGAATCTTTCACCAATACCGCACCCGCCCCGGCGACGACAATTTCGGCTTCGGCTTCGAGATGGGCCGCATCGGCCGTTCCATCGCTCTCGGGCATGGCTTCGCCAGCCCCTACGAAGGCGAGACCGGCCCTTCCGCCTGGGAGCCTCCGCTCTATCCCTACCTGATCGGCGGCGTCTTCAAACTTTTCGGAATCTATACCTTCGCCTCGGCCTGGGTTCTGCTGGGCATCAACAGCTTGTTCGCGACGCTGACCACGATTCCGATTTACTGGATCGCACACCGCACTTTTGGCGAGCGCATCGCTGTGTGGTCCGCATGGATCTGGGCATTGTGCCCGTATGTCTGGTACTGGGGCATCCACTGGATCTGGGATACGACGTTTACTCCCTTCATCCTGGCTTTTATTTTTCTGCTCGCGCTCGAACTGCAGGACTGGCCTGGGTTGCGAGGGTGGATTCTGCTTGGCGTGCTGTTCGGAATCGGCGCACTTGCCAATCCCACGATGCTCGCGTTCTTGCCGTTTTGCGGCCTATGGGCCTGGCGGCAACGTCACCTGCGAGGCTTGGCTTCCCTGGGCGGCGTGGCGCTTTCGTCTCTGATTTTTTTTCTAGTACTGTCGCCCTGGCTCATCCGCAACTACGAAGTCTTTGGACACTTCGTCTTCATCCGCAACGATTTCGGACTGCAATTCCGACTTGGCAACGGCCCCTCCGCCGATGGCATGCTCATGCCGTACTTCCAGCCCAATCTCAACAAACTCGAACTCGAAAAATTTCAACGCATGGGTGAACTCGCCTACGCCGCCGAGTGCAAACGCTTCGCCTTCGACTGGATTCGCGCTCATCCCAGCCGTTTCGCGATCATCAGCTTCAAAAGGTTTTTTTACTTCTGGAATGGTGTCCCCAGGCCGACCAACAGCCTTGCCCCAATTGACTTCCGAAGTTCGGCATTTCTGGCTACATCCGTCCTCGCACTCTGGGGACTTATCCGCGCATTGCGCCAGAAACGGCCCGGGGCATGGCTTTTCGCCGGGCTGATAATCTTTTATCCCGCCGTCTATTACTTCGTTTTCCCCCATGCCCGCTACCGTCATCCTATCGAACCCGAGTTATTGATTCTGATCGTGTTCCTCTTCTCGCAAGTCACCATTCGTCGCCCCGCCGCCCAGCGACAGACGATTTCCGTGTGAGACAATACCGCGTCGAAACCGCTGTGCATTTCCACTGACAATGACGATCTCCGTAGCCATCGTGGCGATGGACGAAGAGGCCAACATCGGCCGCACCCTGGCGAGTGTGGCCTGGGCTGACGAGATCGTTCTCGTCGATTCCGGCTCGAAAGACCGGACTTGCGAGATCGCGCGCGAACGCGGAGCGCGCGTGATCGTCGAACCCTGGCGCGGCTATGTTGCCCAGAAGCAATACGCGATCGATCTCTGTACGAAAGATTGGATCCTGCTGCTCGACGCCGATGAAGAAATCAGTCCAGCCCTGGCGGATGAGATTCGCGCAGCGATCGCCGACTCGAACGCCGTCAGCGGCTATCGACTCCCGCGAAAGAATCTTTTTCTCGGACGCTGGATGCGCTACGGCGGCTTCTATCCCGATCCCAAGCTGCGTCTGTTCCGCCGCGGCCAGGGATTCGTCACTGGACACGATCCGCATGACCGCTGCGAACTCAAACCTGAAGTACCGCAGCAAACCCGCCAGTTCAAGAATGCGATGGTGCACTATACGTACCCGAATCTGACGCTTTATCTCGCCCACATGAATCGTTATTCATCGCTGGGCGCGCAACTGGCGGTGTCAAAGGGCCACCGCAGCTTCAGCTTCGCGAATATCGTCCTGCGACCCCTGGCCACATTCATCTACAACTACTTCTTCCGCCTCGGATTCCTCGACGGCCGCGAAGGCTTGCTCCTGCACCTGTATCACGCTGTCTACGTGTCGTGGAAATATGCGAAGGCTTGGGAAATCTCGCGCGAGCAATCGTGATTTGGGCCAGATGTTGCAAGCAACGTCTCCACGACAGCAGTGATTCGTAGAGATGTAGCTTGCTACGTCTCGCTCACCGCCAAACCGACCGGTCGTTCCCAATACGGCTCCCCGCCTTGCCCCCCGGCTTACGCTTCCCTATCATCAAACTAGTACTGGGGTCCGCATGGAAAAGAAGCGTTCCAAGCCGCAAACCGCCGAAAATCCCGTCGCCGATGTCTTCGAGAATCGCAACCCGTCTCAAGCCGAAGCCGGCTGGGCAGAAAAGACTCTTGCGCCGACCTTAGACAAAGCTCCAGAACGCCCGATCGGCGCGCCTTCCGGCGTGAACCTCGACGAACACGGCCGCGCTCGCTTCACAACCATTTCCGGGTTGCCCATTCGCCGTCTTTACACCCAGGCCGATCTACCCGCCGACTGGGGCGAAGAAAACTATCTCGGCTACCCCGGCCAGCCCCCTTTCACGCGCGGCATTCAT
>Ga0070732_10001937_pt1 | contig 11281 bp, 10 predicted proteins | sample Coa_R1_5_FD_66449 | JGI IMG/M metagenome (GOLD analysis project Ga0070732, IMG submission 66449) | Surface soil microbial communities from Centralia Pennsylvania, which are recovering from an underground coalmine fire - Coalmine... | ecosystem: Environmental > Terrestrial > Soil > Unclassified ...
AGGGACATAGCCAAGGACTTGAAACAGATGGGCATTACCGACGGACGCGATGTTGTCAAGATTGAGCATTCTGTGATCACTGCAGCATACGAAAATGGCATGCAGGCTGCCGGCAGAAAGCGATAAAAGCTCCCGGGACTCACCGCCCCCTTTTCTCCGGCTTCGCATCGTTCTTAATCCGCGCAGGCCTGCCCTTTGCGCCGCCGATAGCGACGCGCACGCCGACCGAGCCCGCCAGCTGCTTAATCTTGGCAATCGTCTCGGCCTTGCGGCGCTCCGCGCGCGATTTCAACTCGGCCTGGCCCCAGGCGATGACCTGCTCGATTTCGCTATCGGACAAGGCCTTTACGTTTTCCAAAGTCATGGTTTTCCTCCTGTCCCGATTCAATAATTTCAATCCGGGAGATATGCGGCTCATCCTCGCTTGCCGCGACCCCTTCCGCCTCGGTCCCCTCGCAAATCTCATCGGCCCGGTGCAGCCGGATCTGGCTGCGGTGCCGCGTGAGGTTGCGCCCCTCTATCCGCACGACGGTGTCATCGGCAAATTTGAGCACCAGCGTATCGCCCGGCGCAAAATCCACTTGCCTTAAATAGGTGTAACTGAAGCTCACGATGCGCCCGTCCCTAAACGCCAGGTCGAGCATGGGCGTGGGGATGGCCGGGCGCGCTTCCTTGAGGGACTCGCGTGCCTCTTCCGTCTCCGGCTCGTGACGGGGTTTCTGCAAAATCTTCTGCACGACGGAGGAACGGACTTTGAGATCAGCGACCAAGGCGCATCTCCTTCCTTGGCGGCTCCCACATGCGCGCCGCGATGCGTTCGCGCACCGCCAGGTACGCCCGCTGTATCAACTGGAGATTAAACAAACGCTTCGCCCTGGCGCCCTGAGGCTTCGGGCCTTCCTGCAGTAATTCCGTGGCGGAGAGGCGCGCGGAGCTGCGGCGCACCGTGTCCATCATCGCGTCCTTGTCATCGGTATAAAGCCTCACCGCCTCGCGCCCGCGGCTGACGCTCACATAGAACTGCTCGCGGTTAGCCGCCGCAAGCGATTCGCTGCCCACGGCCACCAGAGCTACATCCACCGTCTTGCCTTGTGAAGCATGCGACGTGACGACATAGCCATGCGTCAATCCGCCGTAATCCTTCGGCAGGATTAACCCGTTCGTGGTTTTAATATCGCCGTCTTTCGTAAATCCCGCCACTTCGTAAACCGCTCCGTTATTCACCCGATCCTTTCCCTTTTTACCGAGCAGCCCCCGCCGCGATTCACGGGTAAATCCGTTCATCGTGGGGCGCACCTTGTCGCCTTTGGCGAGCGCCACCTTTCCCGGCGCAAAGACGGCAAACCGCTTCGCGTTGCCAAGCGCCAGCGGCTCGACGGTTCCATCCGCGCGCGTAATGATGACGCCATTTTTTGCGTCCGCCTGTTTTACCGTCACCCGTTCGCCGCGCCGGTAGCCTTTGGCGTTCTGCACAAACTGCACCACGTCACCCTCGCGATAGCTCAGCGCGTCGCCGCGCTCGGCTTCTGTGAGATTGCGGCTTTTAAGCGACAGGAACTCGCGCTCATCTTTAGAAAGCCGCCCGGATGATTTCAGCTCCTCGCGGATGGAATGCGTAACCCTCGCGCCTTCCGCATGGGTGGGCGAGACGACGAGCGCCGTCTTGTGCTTTCCGTCCTTCTTTACCTGCTTTATGACCGACGCGTAATCCTTCGCGATCCGCTTGAATCTCCCCTCACCTTGCGCCTCGACAATCGCCCCCATCTTGTCCAGCATGTCCATTCCGGCTTCCAGCCGCGTGCGCCCATCCCTGCCCCGGCTTTCGCCCTGGCTGATGGCGGTCACCGCCCGGCGGTAGCCGTCATTGGTCTGCCGGCGCACCTCATTTAAAGCAGCAAATTTCATGCCGGCGTCGCGCTCCAAGAGCCGCAGCGCATCGCCACGGCCCACGGCAAAATGCTGCTTGGCGTCGCCGCTTAAGATCACGCGCGCATCTTGCGCCTTCGCCACGTCCAGCAGGCGCTTCATGTCCTTGACCGACATAAGCCCGGCCTCATCCACGAGCAGCACTTGGCCGTGGATTTCGTGCTGCATCTTGGGGTCGGTCAGCAGCCGCTCGACCGTCTCGGCGTTGGTGAATCCCTCCTGGCGCATCACGCCGCGCGAGGCTTCCGCCGATGGCGCAAAGGCATAGACTTTGCTTCCCGTCTCCTCAATAGCCGCTACGGTTGCGCGCATCATGGTGGTCTTGCCGGTGCCCGCCGAACCGATCAGCCCCACCACCGTATCGCGCGAGTTCAAAATCACCCGCGCCGCTGCCTGCTGTTCTTCGCTTAAATTGGAATCCAGCCTAGGGGCATCGCCGCCGAACTTGCGATGCCGTCCCTTTCCTTCGCGCACAAACTTCGTCATCGCGATTTCCTCATCCAGCACCTCGCGCGTCGTCGCATAGAGCTGCCCGTCGCGCTCACGCTTGATCACGCCTTCGCGTAAGCTTTCGGCCAAAATCTCCTTGACGCTCGCGTTGCCGACGCTGTGAATCAGCGCGGTTTTGAGAAGCTCCTTTTCGGGGATGACCGAGGCGCGCTCGAAGGAATGTGCCAGCGCATAATCCATCGCCGCACCCGCATTCAACGTCGTCGTCTCCTGCCCGCTCCGCGCCCCGATGATCGCGTCCCGCTCGCCGTCCTCAAGCCGCGATTCCCACTCCCGGCGCAGCGCCGACATCGATTGCGGATTTTTGTCTTTCTTTTCGCGGGTCTTGCGCCCCAGCTCGCCCTTGGCTTTGGCATCGGTGATGCCGAGGCGCTGCGCCTCCTCCTCAATAATGGCCGTACGCCGCGAGAATTTATCCGACGTCGGGCGCTTGATTCCGGCAAGCCTGAAGCTGTTGCCGTCGCGCTCGATGCCGTAACCCAGCGCGCCAAGCTTTTCGGACAAACGCGAGTGGAATTCGGCCTGATAGAAACCTTTGTCGCGCACGAGATTGCCGAACTGCGCGGCCTTCCATTTTTCCTCTGTCGGATCGTAAGTGGCGTTGAACGCCACGGCATGCAAGTGCAATTGCGGATCTGGAACACCCTCGACTGGCCGCGTCGTGCGATGCACGAAAGAGGCCCAGATGAGATTGCCGGTGGCGCGATCTTTGTCGGCTCCGCCCTTTCTCACCCGCGCCATCACCGCGGCTTCCATGCTGCCCATCGTTTCGGAAACCGCCTCCTCGAACGCCGTGCGTATGCGCTCGTCCTTTCCTATCTCGTAAGCCAGCGTCACGGACTTGGGCGCGTCAAACGTGAAGTCGTACAGCACGCGCCTGCCCGCCTTCATGCGCGCCGTCAACCGCTCGCCGGTCTCGGGGTTCATGTTGTCGCAGAGCGCGAAGAAATCGTCCTGCTTCACCCGGCCTTCAAGTCCCAGCAGTTCCGCCCCGAGCCCGTGCCAAATGCCTGCGACTTCGGCGGCATCCTTCGCGTAATAATCCGAGCGCGACAGATGCTCCGTGAAGTAATCCTTCGCTTCCTTCGCGCTCGATCGGTGGCTGATGAAAATCACCTAAGACCGTCCTGCCATCGCACTAAATCTAGCGGTTGCATTCCTGAGTGACCCACAACCTTTAGTAAGAAAAAAGCGTATAGACAAGTCCCCTAAGCACAGCTTAGGCATGCGCAAGGCGCAAATCCCGCAGCGGGATTTTGTGTGTAAATGCGGGACGCAATCCGTGTTCCGCGCGCAACAGATGCCGTGCAGGAGTGCAACAATTGGGTTCATTTTGATGAGCGTGACAGCGTCATCTGCCCGCCTGGGCAGTTTGTTTTTTGCCATTCGGCCGCGACCTCATCGGTCCCAAACGGCGTCACGGTGAAGGAGGTAAGCGCGCATCCATCGAGGCCGGTGCCGATGGTCTTGTCCACATGAAAGGCGATGGCTCCGTCCTTGATCGTGCCGCTTAAAATCGCCGCCATCGGCGTCATCGCCTTCATGAAAGTTTCCTGTATGTTTATCTTCGGGTGCGCCTGGTAATAAGCGCTGGTCGGATAGCAGATCATCTTCACGTAGCCATTGACTTGCGCCTGCCCCTTGTCGCTTATCTCCAGTTGCACTCGGCACAGCTCCATATTCGTCTCTCCCTGCTGACCGGCCCAGACGCCGAGCAACCGATTCTGCGCGGAGGGAGAAACCGCCGGGGCGGGAGCGGAAGCCGGAGCGGGGGAACCGGCGGGGTTGCCGGACCCGCCCGCAGCGCGGGCGGCTTGCGCCCGCGCATTCATCACTTCCGCGCGCTGCTGGTAGGCCCGCGCCACACGGAACCACTGTATGGCCGAGGGCGCGAAATACAGCACCACCAGCGCCGCGCCCGCTGCCCACCACCATTTGCGGTTTTTATGAGTAATATCCATTGGCTTGTCCTTATCTGGTTTCTGACTAACGCGCCCGCGACGGAGGGGTAATTTCCCTCTGCTGCGTGTTGTTTCCGGCGTACTTGATGGCCGGCGTCGGAGCCGGGCTAGGCGTCCCCTGCGATTGCGAATGGGTCACGCCTTTATCGGCGAGCTGCTGGCCCGCCTGCTTGACTTGCGAGAGCGTTTCAGCCGAAAGCGCTTCGGCTGGCTTGCCATACTTCTGTGCCGCTGACACATATCACCGCCTATTCATGCCTGACGCTCTCATCGTGCGGAGCATCGAGCAGATTCTTTAAATCCGTGGAGAGGTTTGCGAACGCCTCCTTAAGGCCTGCATCCTGGCCCATCAGCTTGATGGAGGATTCCGAAACGACGAGGCCCGCTGTCTCTGTGGCAGGCTTTCCCGACAGCGCGGCGCTTATAAATTTCGCTTCGATCTGTGCGTCGCGCATGTCGAGGATCGCCTGGCGCTCGTTAAAGAAAACGATGTGGTTGTTGACGAACAAGCCTGCGGCGGCGAACGTAAGCCACCAGCCCACAGCCGAGGAGAAGGCCCCAAGGAAGTGCCCGGCAAGGAACACCACCGCGGGCTCGATGAACTTGAAAATCTTTTCCGGGGAAAACGGCAGGGGCAGAAGCGACGTGCCCATATACATGCTGTGCCACTGCACGCCGGCATTGTTCTTACTTGCAATCTGCCAGCGATGAAAGAGGCTTACCAGAACAAACGCCATCCAGAACAGCGCCATGAGCTGTGACGGGCCGCCGAGAAAGAAGCTGCCCAGGAAAGTGAAATTGGCGACGACCGTGTAGCCGAAGAAAAGATTGATCCATCCGAAATAGCGCTCGCCCATGTCCTTGCGCAGAAATGGCACGACGCTTACCGCAAAGCAGCTGCTGATAAGACTTAAAAAAGCCAGCGCCCATTCCGCTTTGCGCCACGGATCGAATCCCGAGAATATATTTCTGGTTTCCTGCATCAACTTCATAAATCGATTCCTCCTTCTTGCGTTTGCGCATCGCGGAGCCGCTTGGCCGCGATCTCGCAATAGCGTTCGTCCACTTCGATCCCGATGGCGCGCCTGCCCAGCATCTTTGCTGCAACCAGCGTAGTGCCGCTTCCGGCGAACGGGTCCACGATGCATTCACGCGGACGCGTGTAAGCTTCAATGAGCCTGGCAATCGTCTCCAGCGGCTTCTGGTTGGGGTGCTGCGCCTTGCGCACGCGCCGCCACTGCAATACGTCGCTGATGGCCTTCGCTGGCCTGCCGGGCTTTCCCTTCGCCAGCAGGTATGCGCATTCATGCTGGCTGCGGGTGAAATACCCCAGGCCCCAGACGTTCTTGATGCAGGCAATCTGGCTGATGGGCCTAAAGCCTGCCAGCTTCCACACCGTCATGAACAGGTCCGCATGCGGCCAGCCATAGAAGGTGAAGCACAGCGCATCCGCCGCAAGCACGCGCCACAGCTCAACGAACACGGGAGCAACCCAGTTGGCGTCCGCATCGCCTTTGATCGCATTTTGCCCGCTTCCGAAACGTCCCTTGTACGCGACGAGATACGGCGGATCGGTCAGTGCCATGTCTGTCGACTCCGCTGGCATTGCGTGCAGAACTTCCCGGCAGTCGCCGTGATAAAGCGTCACGCCGTCATGTCCGTAGTACGGTTTCACTTCTCACCGCCCCTTGTCCGTCACTCCGGGTATCTGCTGCGCGAAACGCGTGCGCAGCCACGGCTCGCCGTTGTTTGCGAAAAAGCTCGCGCCGGTCTGGTACACAATGCATTCCGTCTGAAAACCGTTCTGCGGCCCGCCTTTTTTGAGCGTGGTGAATTCCGAGGGCATCACCTTGCGCCCGACCGACTCAGACGCCCCTCCCCTGCCCGCTCCCGTCTCGATTCCGCCGTGCCAGTTGTGGCGCGTCTGTATCTCCTCGGAAATCATGTCCGAGGCCCAGCGGTTCGTTTCCGGGTCGCCGTTGGCATGAAAAATCTTGGTGCCCATATTGCCTAAGAAAGCCTCGACCTTATGCCGTCCCACCTCGCCGCCCATTGCGGCCAGGTAATTGGGCTTGTTTTGGGAAATCAGCACCGTCGCCACACGCGCGCTGCGGGCGGTGGCCAAAAACTGCGGCGTGTAATCGCACACCAGCTCATGGGCTTCATCGACAAACCAGAACACGGGCCGGGGGTTGGCTTTGACATCGCGCTGTTCGCAGGCAAGCTGGAAGAGATAGGTGAACGCCGCCTGTACGTTGATGCCTGCCTGCCCGTACACCTTGACCGGCAAATCGAGCACGATGATCGCGCCTTCAAACACTAAATCGGGAACGAAATTCGTCTCGCCACCGAACAGATCCGCCATGTGCCCGCGCAAGAGCACATCCGCCGTCACGCCATAGGTTGCAAGGATCGAACCGCGCGTGTCGTTCGGCATGTCCGGGAACTCGCGCAGGAAATACTTCGCGGCGAGCTCAAAATCCGCTTGCTCGCGCAGGGTCTTCTGGCGCTCCTCCGCCTCCTCGATGAGCCGGTAGCAAAGGGAATTCTTCTGCCAGTCCGGGCTATGCACCTCCGCATTCGAGCGCGGAGCCATGGTGATCACTTCGTGAAGCATCTGCATCGTGACCTCGCCCGTTGCCGCGATGCATATCTCAAGCCCGTTCCGAAGCTCCTGGCGCAAGCTACGCTGCCAGAACTTATCCCCCTGCCCCACGCTGGTGCGTTCGCCGCGCTCGGCCGCCTCGACGATGGTCATCAGCAGCGAGACGATTTGCTCCACCCGGCTGCCAATAACACCGGGCCGCTTTTGCGCATAGCGGATCAGGTTGCAGCGCCAGCGGTTTGCCGGCGAGACGACGATGAGGGAATCGCCCCTGCCCGTCTCTTTTGCGTAAGCCTCGATCAGTTCGCGGTCGCCGGGCTTGACGCAACAGGCAAGGCCTCCCATGCCGAGTTCGAGATATTTCTTGATGAGCCAGGCCGCCGAGCCGGTTGTTTTCGCCGCACCCAGTTCCCCGAATATCGCCACCGACTCCACGGCATTGCGCAGCGTGAAATGGTCATCGCGCGACCACGAGAAAATCGGGCAGTCAAAATTCCACGGATCGCCGCTCCCCAGCATGGAGCCGAGCGACGGATCGCGCGGCCCCATCCCGTTGTTGTTGCCAAGGTATTTGCCGAGGAGCTTCATCGTCCACCTACCGGGCGAAGCGATATCCCCAGCCGCTGCGCCGGAGCACCCACATGCACGGCGAGATACTGTGTCGGATCGAAGGTAAGCGGCTTGCCTAAGTCCACCTGCTCCATCGCCGCTTCCGGCACGATGACCTGCAGCTTTGTTCTCACGTAGCTTTCCGGCAGATACCGGACATAGAACCCACCCGGCATCTGCGCCCAGCTTCCGCGCGGAGCGGAATCGGCGGAGATGGCCCCCGCGCTGTCCGAAGCCTTCAGCACGCCGAGCGTCGAGCTGATGCCGAGCGTCTTGTCTATCTGTTGCTCCTTTGTCACAACGCCGGTGATCTGCTGCGCGGCTTTGGAGTCCTTTGCACCCACATGCTGGCCGAGGATTTTGAGCAGCTTGTCCTGGAGCACCCTGGCCTGCGCCGCACCGTGCAGCATCAGCAGCGTGTCTTTCGGCAGGAGCTTGCCCGCCGCCTGCTGCGCTTGCGCGGGCATCTTTTCCAGATCGGTGTCAAGCACCGTATGTCCGAGCAACATCTGGATGTAAGGCTGAGGCACATCCGGGTGCAGCTCGGAATATTTGAGGATGTCGGAGATGACCTTGGCTCGTCTTCCCTTTATGGGAGCCGGGAAGAAAGCCGAGGGTCGCGCGTATCCGGGATCGAAAGGCTCCAGCGAATAGCTCTCCACGACCATCTCGAAGATGCCTTTCTGCAAAATGAACGCCCCGTCGTCATTGCGCGGCAGCTTGAGCAGCGGCTCAAATACTTGCGGATCGAGGCTGGCGGGGAGTGTTTCCAGATGAATGGCGTCGGCAAGGCTGGTCGTAAGCGGCGCGGCCTTAAATTGCGCCATCGCCGTATCGCCCGCGTTGCTTAACGCCGTCCCGGCGCTGTTTGCATGCGCCTGGCAGAGCTGCTTGGCGAAGCCTTTCTTATCGTCGCATTGCGGGAATGCGGCTGCTACTGCAATTGCCGCCGTCAGCGCAATGCCCATCGTTTTCGTGCGTACTGACATATACTTGGACTCCGTTTCTTTGTGATTTTGGGAAATGGTTGAGGGCGACCGGCTCGCTCTTGCAGGGCGCCGGGCCGCCCTCCTTTCAAGCTCCACGGTAATCCCGAATTGCCGCTTCAAAACGTCAAGCAAAGTCAAATCTGACTGGTATGCCGTCGCCATTGACGCTCAGCACAGCTTGCAGTAAGTTCAGGCGGTCAAGAATCACGAATGGGCTCAAGATGTCGGAGCGATCGAAGGAAGAAGGAGAAGATTTTCTCTCACCAAAGGACATGAGAAGCTGGATGCGTCAGGAAATTAAAGACCTGACGAGGGCAGTTGAACTAAGAATGCACGAATTGACAGAGCTAGTAACGGCTTACTCGGCAGGTGAAATCACAGCTAAGGAAGCGGACGACAGACATTTCGCCTACCATCGTCGTTGGGGAGAAGCGCTTCCTGGGAAAGGCGACGCCAAACAGAGGTCGCGGTAAGACAGTATCGACTCAATCAAGATCCAGTTCCTCTTGGCGCTGTTGCCTGTCGTACTCCTTCCGTTGTCGCTGTGATTCGATCAACTCATAGCTGTGTAGACGCAAATCCGTTGCCCAAGTTTCCACCGAGGCCGGTAATCGCATGTCTGAAATCAGAGCTTTGAAACCTGCGTGCTCGCGAAGCGGATCGAATATTGGCCAGAGATGGAGAAAAACCATAAGCGGGTTGCCGTCTTCGCATGCTTTGCGCAATTGGCCAATCGCATCATCCATCCGCTCTAGTCCCACATAGGACAGCGCTAGCGAAACGGACCCATGCATTTCACGTTGTCCTTCCCTTTTTTTCACCCATTTCAGGGCTCTCTCTGCCTGCTCTTTGCAATGCTCCCAGGATGCTTTAAGGTTCATGAGACAGAGCACTTCGATTCCGTAGAATGCCTCTACATGCGATTCCCATGAACCTCTCGCTCCATAATGCAGCCCACCCCCGGGACCAGTCTCTCCCAAACAAATACAAGCCATGAGCACATTAACCAACCATGAATCGGCGATGAGGTCTGCCCCCATCTGATAGGCGCGTATATCGGGAATCCAGTCCCATGACATTGCACCAAAAACCAAATGCCAACGGGCTTGATTAAAGTCGCGCATAATGTACAGTTTGAGCGCATGGATCGCATTTAGATAAAGCTCATCCGACTTCGACCTCGTCCTTTCGGCAAGATACTCGCAGGAACTTTCTTCCTGTATCTTGCCCAGAGCCAGTAAATAGCTCCTATACCAAAAATGTCTCCGCGTTCTTTCAGAATCGAGATTCGATGCGCGCTGAAATGCTTTTTCCGCCTTCGCCCACTCAAACCTGCAACAATAAAGCGCCCCGGCAATCAAGTGAGATTTCCAAAACTTATCGTTTAGAGTCAGAGATTTATCTATCGCCTCCTGGGCCTTCCTAATGGAGATCGCGACAGGGAAGCCGATAGGGTCATCACACATCGTGTACGTTATGAGAACTTCCGCAAGCGTTGTATATGCCGGGCTATAGCTGGGATTCTCCTCTATCAAGTGCTCAAGCATGGCTACGATTCTTCCCGAAAATCGGGACAGCATTTGAGGGAAAAGTCGATCCCACTCTTCTACGATCCTTCTTAACTCTGCAACTGCATGCCTTTTGGAATTGTAGGAGAATCGTGGTTTGCGCCCACGTCCATTGAGGTCAATGACCACCAGATCGTCAAGGCCCTCTTCCTGGTAGTACGCTTTGAGAAACCTTCTCAGACGCCTTGTGTTCTCCCGTACCACGGCTTCTCTATCCGGCCGCCATGCATCAGGTTTTCCAAAAACCTTAACACCCAATTCATGCTCCGTAGGATTTTTCCTGTTCAAAGCACTTTTCACGAGCACTCGGAGAAACTCAACCAGCGTTGATTGTTTTAGGAATGTCTTGCTAGACGAAAGGCGCTCAAATTCTTTGAGTACCTCTTCTTTTTCCGGTCTTTCCTCGATCTTCATCAAGCCCATATTACCTCTGAGCGCCCCAGGCAGTAGCCTCGAACCCCGCATTTGACATTGTTTGACCCCAAACCCGGCCCAAAGCCGGACATAATCGGAGGTGCGAATCGGGGAGTTCAGCGAGGATGAAAAACTCCACAGATGTAGAACCCTTTGTATCGGCTGAAGAAGCCGCCGCATTCTTATCCATTAGCCGCCGTTATCTGCTTGCGCTTGCCCGGAGGGGGCTTTGACGGCGCATACCCGCTCGGCACGGGAAGGAAGCGCAAAGTGTGGGTGTTCCGTTTGTCCGAGCTTGCAGCAGAAATTATTTCTAAAAAACAATGCGCAAGTGTGATCCCAAATGCGGAAAAACGCGGTATGATCCGATCTGGCAGTCCCCGCTGAATGAGAGGAATATGGCTTATCAGCGAGGATCATTGAAGAAAGTGCCGCGCAAGGAAGGAGAAAGCTGGGTGCTGCGCTTTAGGGTGAGCAACGCGGAAGGCAGGAGAGTGGAGAACACGTTTCCTGTCGGCTTCGTGCGTGATTTCCCGAAGGAGCAGGATGCCTGGCGGGAAGTGGACAGGCTCGGGTTATTGACGCGCATTAACAGCGATGCCCCCTGCCCTGCCCGCGTCCGGTTTGACTTACTTGCCGAGCATTACCTGAAGGCCGACTTCGGAGCCGATGCGGTACGCCCGAAGTCGGAAAACACCG
>Ga0070732_10001938_pt1 | contig 11278 bp, 13 predicted proteins | sample Coa_R1_5_FD_66449 | JGI IMG/M metagenome (GOLD analysis project Ga0070732, IMG submission 66449) | Surface soil microbial communities from Centralia Pennsylvania, which are recovering from an underground coalmine fire - Coalmine... | ecosystem: Environmental > Terrestrial > Soil > Unclassified ...
GCGCGCGCGGTTCCTTTGTTTTGGCCGAAGAGTCGCGCGACCATCTCGAGGTTCTCCCGGCCGGTCATCGCCGGCTCGATCGCTGCGAACTGTCCCGCCAATCCGATCGTCTGCCGCACCGCACCGGGGTCGCGAAGAACGTCGTGCCCGAACACACGGAGCGTCCCCTCGTCGGGACGGATCAACGTCGCAACGGAGCGCACGAATGTGGTCTTGCCCGCACCGTTGGGACCGATCACGGCCAGGATCTCTCCCTGTTCCGCAACCAGGTCCAAGCCGTTCAGAGCAAGCGTCTTCCCGAACCGCTTCACAACTCCGGATGCCTCGATCGTTGCCGTCATCTCATGCCCCTATCCGTCTCGCGCCGTTCGGCGCGCCCTTCACACACAACTATGACCGAAGTTCGGGTGGAAATGTGACCCAGCGCGGCACGACCCGCGTTCGAGCGATTCGCGATGACATCCCGCCCCCTCCTTTCGGACCCCGACGCAGGCCCTCCCCCCATGATCACTTCCGTTGCAGCGTCAGTATCGCGACCTCAGACGCCTGTTGCACCTGGACGAGCTGCAGGTGATTCGGAGAGGCGCCCTCTGCGAACAGCCTCTTGCCGGAGCCGAGCACAACGGGGAACACCATCAGCCTGAGCTCGTCGACGAGATCTCCGTCGAACAAAGCGTGACACAGTCGGACACTGCCGTTCACCAAGAGGTCGCCGTCGCCTTGATCCTTCAGGGCGGCCACTTCCTGTGAGACATCACCGGTAAGCACGGTCGAGTTGTTCCACGATGGATCCTTGAGCGTCGAAGACACGACGTACTTCTTCATGCCGTTGAACTTGTCCGCGAACCCAACCTCGTCGGTCCGAGACGGCCACGCTGCAGCGAAGCCCTCGTACGTTTTCTTGCCGAGCAGCAGCGCGTCGCTCGCCATCACTTCGTCGAGCTTGAACTTGTCGCCCGCGGGGCCGCGGTCGTATGCGAACGCCCATCCGCCGCCGGGCATCTTCTCGGAGCCGCCCGGATCCTCCACGACCCCATCGAGGGTTATGAACTGCGAAACCACTAGTTTTCTCACGGCACCCTCCGTCTATCGATTCGCCGGCGCTTGTTGAACGGTCCAGCTGTTCCCATCTGGGTCGTCGAAGAAGATGAACGAGTTCCAATCGCCCCCATGACCGGGGGCCCAGCCGCCATCCTCGACGTGACGCACCTCGCTGACGTCGACGCTGTTATCCGCCAGCTGCTTGCGCGCGACGTCAACATCAGCGACGACCAACTGCAGACCCTTCAGCGATCCGGGTTCTCCTCCAGACAGCCCGACGCCGATCGATATCGAGCAGCCCGATCCCGGCGGGGTTAGCTGGACGATGCGGAACCCATCGCCCATCGATCGGTCGACGTCCACGTTGAAGCCGACTTGCTCGCTGTAGAACTTCTTCGCGCGATCCACGTCCGAGACGGGCACGACCACGACTTCGAGCTTCCAATCCATGGTGCATCCTCTCTCGTAGTTCTCTCGAGCTTCTTTCATACAGGCGACTGGCGACAGGCTGCTCGTTCGACATTTGTTCTTGTCTTTTTTCTGTTGACGAGGCGGCCGGGTCGATTTCATCGGCCCCGGTTCGTCCTTATATTGGAGTTCGAGAAGGAGGGGAACATGGCCACGTACCTGCTGGCGTATCACGGCGGCGGCATGCCCGAGAGCGAAGCCGAGCAAGCTCGCGTCATGGCGGCTTGGGGCAAGTGGTATCAGAAGCTGGGGAAAGCGGTCGTCGACGGCGGGAACCCGGTCGGCCAGGCGAAGACGATCGCGAGCACCGGCCGGATCACCCGGGGCGGGGGCAAGAACCCCATCACCGGCTACACGATCATCAAGGCGAAGGACCTCGACACGGCGGCTAGGCTCTCCAAGGGTTGCCCGGTTTTGAAGAGCGGCGGCAGCATCGAGGTGTGCGAGACGTTCGACGTCATGTGAACAACTGCTCGGAAGCCCAGACCTGCGATCGCGCCACAGGCCGATCGCAGGTCTGCTTTGTGCACGACCCGTGATGCACCGACCTCGAGAGACCGACGACAAACCATGACAAACGGCATCAGGTTCTCCTCATCGGCTACCGCCCGCGAATCGCTCCTTCGGACTATGGGCGTCACTGTGCCAAGGCTTTAATGTCGATACGTCCGTTGTCGAAAACCTAAATGGAAAGAAATGGGCTCGATGTCGAGCCTCGGGCATTTCTCGAAGGGGAGAGCCGATGGGTTCCCGTCGCGTCCTAGGCACGTTCGGCTTGGACCGGCGTGCGCGCGCGAAGGTGCGTAAGGGCGCTCTCTCGTCTGCGGTAACCGCGGCTGATTGGAGCTTGCTCGAGCTGATCCCAGAGGCCGCCCTCGCGCTCGCCGATGATGGCGCCATCGCGGGAGCCAACGACCCTGCTGCAGTGATGTTCGGCTGCGCAACGGGCGAGCTCATCGGCACCATCGCGCAGTCGCACTTCGTCGACTCCGGCGGCAGAGAAGAACAGTCGCGAGGCCTTTCGAGATTCCGCGCGCGCCAACACCTGCGCGCGCGTCGCGCGGACGGGTCTACGTTCCCCGTCGAAGCATCCCTCAAAGAAGTGACTGGTCCGTGGGGCACGGCATACATCGTGGTTCTGCGCGACACGAGCGCGGCGGCGAAAGCAGATTCGCTAAAAACGGCGGAGAAGATCATCCTCGAGATGATCGCCGCGGGGCAGCCGCTCGAAAAGATCTTGACGACGCTGGCGCTGACGATCGAGTCCGTGTCCGAGAACATGCTCGTTTCGATCTTGCTCATGCAGCCCGACGGCCGGAACCTTGCACACGGCGCCGCGCCGAGCCTTCCCACGGGCTATCTCGACGAGCTCGGCCTCGTACCGGTGGGACCCAACGTTGGATCGTGCGGCACCGCAGCGCACAGCAGGCAGCTCGTGGTCGTCCGCGATATCGAGAACGACGTACGGTGGAAGGACTTCAAGGATCTAGCGCTCAGCCACGATCTGCGCGCCTGCTGGTCGAACCCGATCATCTCTGCCGACGGCTCCGTGCTCGGCACGTTCGCTCTGTACTACCGCGAGCCGCGCGCGCCTCTCGACGATGACCTGACGCTCGTGCAGCGTGCGACACACCTCGCGGGGATCGCGATCGAACGCGACCGCGCCGAGCAGCTGCGCCGCACGACCGAAGGTCGGTACCGCACCCTCTCCGAGCTGACGTCTGACTTCGCGTACGCGTTCTCGTTCGAAGAGGACGGATCCGCGAAGATCGACTGGATCACCGAAGCATTCACGCGGATCACCGGCTACGACCTCGAGGAGTGGGAGAACCGCGGCGCCTGGCGCGGGCTGCTCCACCCCGACGATCTGCTGGCGTTCGAGCAAAGGCTCCCCCGTTTGCTGCGCGGCGAGGAGGTCTCGTCCGAGTTCCGCATCATCACGAAGAGCGGAGACGTGCGCTGGCTCTCGGTCTTCTCGCGACCGATCTGGGATGACGAGCACCATCGCGTGACCGGCGTCGTCGGCGCCGCGCAGGACTTCACGACACGCAAGGAGGCTGAGGATGCGAAGACGATGTTCCTCGCGACGGCGTCGCACGAGCTGAAGACACCTCTTACGGTGATCCACGGCTTCGCGCAGCTCATGGGAAAGACCGACGTGAACTCGAGCGAAACGGAGCGCGAAGCTGCGGATGCGATCGAGCGGCGCGCGCGCCAGCTCAACACGATCCTCGACCGCATCCTGCTGTCCAGCCGGATCGAGACCGGTCGCACGCAAGTCACGCTCGGTGAGGTGGACCTCGCGTCGATCCTCGATGACAGCGTCACGGCCCTGCATGCAGCAACGCGGCGAGAGGTTACGTTCACGCGCAGCGAGCTGCCGTCCGCCTGGGCCGACGGGAACGCGACCACCACCGTCATCGATCACCTGCTCGATAACGCCGTGAAGTATTCGCCGGACGGCGGCCCGATCACCGTGCGCACGCGTGTCGACAAGGGCGTGATCTGGGTTGACGTCTCGGACCATGGCATCGGGATGACGCCCGAGCAGACGGCTCATTGCTTGGAGAAGTTCTGGCAGGCGGAGTCGAGCGACATCCGCCGCTTCGGTGGCACGGGCATCGGGTTGTTCATCGTCCGCTCTCTCGTTGAAGCGATGGGTGGCGGGGTCACGATCGAGAGCGTGCCGGACGAGGGGAGCACGTTCTCCTTCTCGGTGCGACGTCTCGACGCGGTCGCGACGAAAGGTGGAGAGGACGGCCAGCCTCAGCCCGGACGCGGCGAGCGCGACTCGATCCGAGAGTTCATGCGACAGATCGGCGTACCCGGAGGGCACAAGAAATGAACGTCGCCGTTGGAGGTCTCAACGTCCTGCTCGGGATCGTGTACACGAGCTACGGGATCATGACCGCCGTCGAGATGAAGCGAGGATGGAAGACGCTCGGCTTCTCACACTTCGGAGCAGCGTGGATCGCTATGGCGTTCACGTGCGGCCCGCACCACCTCGCGCACGGCTTGCATCTTTTGATCGGCGGCGGCCACGCAGGGGGTCTCGACCTCGCGTACGTGCTTATCGGGCTTCCGGCCGGCGCCATCTGGTTCTTGCTGCGCGTCGAGGCGTTCGGCGGCGGCCGTGGCGATCGGTTCATCTCCGGAACCCCGCGATGGCTGGCGACCTCTCCTGCCGTCACGATCGTGTACGGGGCGACGTTCGTCGTCCTTGCCACGAGGATCGCGTCCTCGGGCGGCGTGCGGCTGTCGTCGATGGTTGCGCCCAACATGCTGCTCGTGGGGATCTACATCACGATCGGCTACTTCTTGATCCGCACGCAGCTGCGGAACCGCGACGCTCTCGGCGGCTGGTCGGTGTCGGGGATATCTCTCGGCGTCGTGTTCCCGACGTGTGCCGTCATGCATGCCGCGGTGGCCGTGTACGGCCTCTCCGGACTCTACGGGTTCGATGTCAACGGCTTCGTGATCGACTGGCTCGCTGTTCCGGCGGCGCTGTACTTCCTGTGGGTCGTGCACGGCTTGTATCAGGACGCACTCAGGGATTGGAACCGAACCGTCCAACGGACCCCGATCCTGGTCGGCTGATATGCGGGTACTCATCGTGGACGACACGGACGACGTGCGCAGCTTGTTGCGCGTTGCGCTGAGCGTCGCCGGCTTCGAGACGATGGAGGCGAGCGAAGGTCCTGCAGCCTTGCACCTGCTTGCAACCCAGCCGACGCCCGACCTGGTTCTGCTCGACGTTCAGATGCCGGTGATGGACGGCTGGCAAACGCTCTCGCAGATCCGGAGCTCTCCATCGACGGCGGCGCTGCCCGTCATCATGTGCACCGTCAAAAGCCGGCCGGAGGATCGCCTTCGCGGCTGGGAGCTCGGATGCGACGGCTACCTGTCGAAGCCGTTCGACATCGGCGAGCTGGTCGAGCTGGTTCGAAGCGTCGCCGGCCGGCCACTCGACGCGCGCGCGCAAACGCGCGAAGCGGAGCTGACCGCGTTGAGAGAGACATCGTCGAACGGGAGGGCGCATTGACCGGCGCCCTCGTTCTCTTGCTTTCGGTACCGGTCGCCCTGGGGCTCATCCTTGCGAAGCGCGGGCGGCGAGCAGCCCTCGCTTCGCCGCAGGAACGAGATGCGATGTATCGGACGGCATTCGGCTTCGCGCCCGCGGCAGGTGTTGGCGAGATCGGTGACGCACCTCGGGCGCGCGCGCGCCGCCCGGTGGTCCTGGTTGCGTCGATGGCGCCGTTCGCAGCCAGCGGCATCTTCGCCGCCGTCTCACCTCATCACGCCCAGCAACTCTGGGTGTTCAGCTGCCGGTTGTTCGGGCACTGACTTCCGTTAGTGGTGAGCGCCTACGGGCGCGCGCCTAACGGGCATCATCTCCGACACCGGCTCGTTCGAAAGGAAATCGATGATCAGCTTGTTCACGAGGTCGGGCTTTTCCATCGCCAACAGGTGCGAGGTTCCCGGGACGACTGCGAGCTCGGCCCGCGGGATCGCTCGATAGGTCGACAGTGCGTGCTCCAGCGTGACGATATCGTCGTCGCCGACGGCGACCAGAGTCGGCGCGCTGATCTTCGCCAGATCTTCGACGGGGATGTGCGGCTCGCTCTTCGCCATCTCGATGAACTTGCCGTAGACGACCGGCCAATGCTCGGAACCGTCTGGTGACGCCCCGACGTACAGCTGACGCATCATCGCGACGTCGTCGGCGTCCGCCGGAGCTGAGGTCAAGCGTTTGAACAGCTCCTCAGGAACGTCATCCTTGTCGTACTGGGCGCCGATCGCCACGAACTTCCTCACGAGATCCGGCCGCTTGCTTGCAACGAGCAATCCGATGATGCCGCCGTCGCTCCACCCGACGAGATGAGCCGGTTCCTTCACGACCGTTTCGATGAACGCGATCGTGTCGTCGGCCATCGTCGCGTAGTGGAAGGGGCCCTCGACGTCGGGCGTGTGGCCGTGCCCACGCCGCTCCGGCGCGAACACATGGAAGCGTGCGGGCAGCTCTGCCAGCTGTGGCCCCCACGTTTCGTTCGTGACGAGACCACCGTGAAGCAATACGAGCGGCTCGCCTGCCCCTGCCTCGTCGTACCACGTCTTTACCGCACCCAACTCGACGTACGTCCCCATCGCGTCCTCCGTTCCGCCCAGCCGGGCTAAGGGCCGGGCTGGATCACTTCTCTTTCGGGTGGCTCCAATGGATCGCGTGGACGGGTGCCTCGCCGACGACCCATGCGTCGTGTCCGGGAGGGATCGAGTAGACCGTGCCGGGTGGGCAATCGAATGAAGAGCCATCGTCCATCTCGAAATGCAGCGTGCCGGACACGATCACACCGTCGTGATGGATCGGACAGCTCGTCGTCTTCAGCAAAGGACGCCAGTCGTTCGACCAACGCCACCCCGTGTCCAGCGTCAGTCGCGTGATCGAGTGGCCGTCGACGGTCACAACGTCCGTTCGCGATCGAGGCATGTCGGGGCTCTCGTCGGGCGTGTCTAAGCTCTTCAGCTCGGGCTTCATGGGTCCTCCCTCTCTCGATATGCCTCAGGCTAGGCGCGCGCGCCCGAAAAGGAATGAGGAGTTCTCCCTACGGACGACCGGTGGACCGGGCCGCCCGGTTATGGAGACGCGGTTAGGCGTCGATCATATCGCCGGCTAGGAACTGTTCGTATGCCTGCAGGTCGAGCAGTCCGTGGCCCGACAAACCGAAGAGGATCGCCTTGGATTCCTTGGTTTCCTTGCACGCCAGCGCTTCGTCGATCACCGCGCGCACCGCGTGGGCCGACTCCGGCGCCGGGATGATGCCCTCCGCGCGCGCGAACTGGATCGCCGATTCGAAGACCTTCGTCTGCGGGTAGGCGACCGCTTCGATGATCCCATCCTGCACGAGCCTGCACAGCGCAGGGGCATCGCCGTGATAGCGCAGCCCGCCGGCGTGGATCGGCGGCGGCACGAACTTGTGACCGAGCGTGTACATCTCGACCAACGGCGTCATCTCCGCGGTGTCGCCGAAGTCGTACTCGAATTTGCCTTCGGTGAGCGTCGGGCAAGCCGTCGGCTCCGCGGCGATGAACTTGATGTTCTTGCCCTGCTTCGTCTTGTCCGGCACGAATGGGAACGCGAGACCGGAGAAGTTCGAGCCGCCGCCGACGCAGCCGACGATCACGTCGGGGAAGTCCTTGGCCTTCTCCATCTGGAGTTTCGCTTCCAGCCCGATCACGGTCTGATGCAGCAGCACGTGATTCAGCACGCTCCCGAGCGAATACTTCGTGTCGGCGCGCGTGGCCGCGTCTTCGACCGCCTCGGAGATCGCGATCCCGAGCGAACCCGGCGAATCCGGATCGGCTTCGAGTATCGACCGGCCCGCCTGGGTGTCGGTCGACGGCGACGCGACGACCTTCGCGCCCCACGTCTCCATCATCACGCGGCGGCCGGGCTTCTGCTGATACGAAGCCTTCACCATGTAGACCTTGCAGTCCAACCCGAAGAACGCAGCCGACATCGCGAGCGCGCTCCCCCATTGGCCCGCCCCGGTTTCGGTGGCGAGCCGCTTGGTCTTCTCCTTCTTGTTGTAGTACGCCTGCGCGATCGCGGTGTTCGGTTTGTGCGAGCCGGCCGGAGAAACGCCTTCGTATTTATAGTAGATGCGCGCGGGCGTCTTGAGGGCTTTCTCAAGCCGCTTCGCGCGCACGAGAGGCGTCGGCCGGTACATGCGATATACGTCGAGCACTTGGCCGGGGATATCGATCCATTCCGCCGTCGACACTTCTTGCTCGATCAGTGCCATGGGGAATAACGGCGCGAGATCTGCGGGTCCGATCGGCTGCTTCGTTCCCGGATGCAACGGCGGTGACGGTGGGTTCGGCATCGACGGGACGACGTTGAACCAGGCCGTCGGGATCTGGTTGTCACGAAGCGTGAACTTGGTCGCGCGCGCAGGCATCGCTCCCCCTTTACTCGGCTCCGTGTCGCACTCTACCGAAGAGCCGGCGCCTCGCGACGTCCCGTCACACGCGTGTTTCGGAGGCTGCTCGCAATCGATATGGACGCACTCTGCCGAGGCCCTTGAGGTGCTGTTGTGCGATCGGCGTCGCATCGAAGCTGGGGTCGTCCCTCAACGCGTCGCGCGTCGCGCGATCGATCAGCGCCGTCCCCGGCCGCGCAACCACAACCAGACGGTTCGCAAGGTTGACGGTCGGCCCGAATAGATCGCCTTCGCGCGCGATCACATCGCCGGTCGCGAGACCGACGCGCAACGGCGTATAGCCCTTGTCGGGCGTCACCTCATCGAGCAGCTTGAGCCCGATCGATGCAGCCTGAGCCGGTTCGATCGACGCGAACATCACCTCGTCGCCTATCGTTTTCACGAGCCGTCCCCCGTGCTGAACGATCACGTCCGAGGCCTCCGCGTTGAACCCTTCCACTAGGGCCGCGAGCTGACCCGGCTCGAGCTCGCGCGAGACGGACGTGAAGCGCGACAGGTCCGCGAAGCCGACCGACATGTTGACCGCGCCTTCCTCCCCGCCGGTTATGAGCAGCTGCTGCTCGGTCGCCGCGGCGAGGTGACGCCGGTACATGTAGACGAGCAACGCATCGAGCGACGGCAACGTGTCCTTCGCGAGCGCGATGGCCTCTTCTGCACGCTCGATGGGATCGGGCTCCGCGATGAAGTTCTCGATGACGTCTTGGTTCGCGAACGCGACGCGCGCGACGGACAATCCCATCGTGCGCGCCTGCTGCAGCGAGGTCGGCCGGTCGAGGCCCGCACGATCGAACACGCGCGCTGCGGTCTTTAGCGCTTCGACATCTTGATCGGTGAACGCCTTCTGATCGTCCGGCGGTTCGGCGAACCCCATCGCGCGCCAGAGCGCGCGCGCATAGTCGTCGTCTACGCCGGAGAGCTGGTACACCTCGGCCTTCGTGTATGTCCTCGTTCCGGGGAACGTGAGGTAGCGCGCGACAACTCGCCTGATCGCGCTGACTCCCTCCGCGGCAGCTTCGGCAAGAACCTGGTCGTCGACCCCGGCCGCTCGCAGCTCGTCCATGATCCGCTGGACGGCGGCCTGCTCTTCCCCGGTCGGAGTTGGGATGGGAGGCTCGCTCACAGGCACGAGCCTAGACGCCTCTGGAAACCCCGACCAAACGCCGCCGCGTCGGTGTGAAGAAGGAGATGGCTGCGGACGACGAGAACATGCAGCGGCGATGACTTCTCGGCGCGCGCTCATCCTCTCGACGCTGGTCGTGCTGGTCGGCCTCGTCGCGACGCCTGCACCCGCGCGCGTACGGTCGTTCCGCGCGGCAAGTCCGGCGATCGCAGACCCCGGCGGACGCACCGTCGTCCTGCACGGGTTCAACATGGTGTGGAAGACGGCGCCGTACTACCCGCCGTCCAGCATCTACCCGACGCCGTTCGGCGTCCCGCAGAGCAAGAGCTACTTCGACGAGCGCGACGCGCAGCTGCTCGCAGACCACGGGTTCAACGTCGTGCGCCTGGGGCTGATCTGGAAGGGCCTCGAGCCGAAGCGCGGCGTCTTCGACGACGCATACCTCGATCGCATGTCCGACCTGATCGGTCTCTTACGGCGGTACGGGATCAACGTGCTGCTCGACTTCCATCAAGACATGGCGAACGAGCAGTTCCAGGGGGAAGGCTTCCCCGACTGGGCGACCCACACGGGCGTCGACACACCCGCGGGTGAGGCCGCGAGCATCCCTGCGACCAACTGCTGCGGCTTCCCCGGCAACTACTTCACACCGGCGGTCGGCCGCGTGTTCGACAACATCTGGAACAACGCGTTCGGCCTGTGGTCTGCCTATGCGGATGCGTGGGCGCACGTCGCCGCGCGGCTCGGCGGCAAGCCGAACGTGATCGGCTACGACGTCATGAACGAGCCGTGGCCGGGGACCCAGTGGCCGACCTGTGTCGTTCCCACCGGGTGCCCCGCGTTCGAGGATCTGTTCCTGCAGCCGTTCTTCGAGCAGGTCGCGCGCGCGATCCGCGCCGTGCAGCCGGCAGGCATCGTGTTCTGGGAGCCGGTGGTCATGAACGACTTCGGAACGCAGAACACCGTCGGACTCGTGCGTCCATTCGCCGATCCCAACAACGGCTTGTCCTTCCACGACTACTGCTTGATCGGCGGCCAGTTCGTGCAGCAGATCTCGCGCGCGCAAGACCCGGAGTGCCAGCAGACCGAGCCGATGGTGTTCACGAACCAGAAGAGCGCCGGCGCGCGCAACGGCGCCGCGCTCGGATTGACGGAGTTCGGCGCATCGGACGATCTCGTCGACATCGGCAGGGTGAAGGCGCTCGCGGACGAGTCGGCGATCAGCTGGTTCTTCTGGCAGTACCAAGGATGGAGCGACCCAACCGGCAATCCGACCGGGGAAGGCATGTCCGCGAAGGACGATCAGCAACGGTTCGCGACGATGAAGCTCGCGAAGCTCGCATTGTTGACCGAGACCTATCCGCAAGCGCTCGCGGGCGTCACGCCGTCCTGGCACACGTCCGGCGCCGCGTTCACGCTGACGTATGAAGCGGCTCGAACGTTCCCTGCGGTGACGGAGATCTACGTGGACGCGGCCAATTACACGACGAACGCGAACGGAGCCGTTTTGGTGCGTTGCCCCAGCGCGCGTCCCCACGTGATCTGCTTCCGCAACACGGTGTCGAGCGGCCTAGTCACGATCACCATCACGCGCGCGTAAGCTCGATCAGGTCGTGCTGACGATCGTCACGTCGCATGGGGCGTGGTGTGC
>Ga0070732_10001939_pt1 | contig 11277 bp, 11 predicted proteins | sample Coa_R1_5_FD_66449 | JGI IMG/M metagenome (GOLD analysis project Ga0070732, IMG submission 66449) | Surface soil microbial communities from Centralia Pennsylvania, which are recovering from an underground coalmine fire - Coalmine... | ecosystem: Environmental > Terrestrial > Soil > Unclassified ...
CGCCGCTCGATTAACCGTTACCCGACCACTCGGCTCGCCGAAGCCTTTGGAATAATGGTCGATATGCCGAGAGTCTCAGGAGCCGATCGAGATATCCCCACCGACGTGCGCGCCGTGTGCGAGCGTCTGGCCGAGCGTTACGGCAGCGTACCCTACAACCACGCCGTGCTCGCCCGCCGGCCGGCGATCTTCCGTGCATTTCGCGCCATGTGGGACGGTCTGGAAGCGAGCGGCCTTCTGCCGGAGCGCCTGGTGGACCTGGTCAACGTGAGGGTCGCGTCGCTCATCGGCTGCGGACTTTGAATCGAGCTGAACTCTGCCTGGAGCAGAGCACATGGCGTGAGCCAGGTCGAGCTAGATGCCTTGGCGGACTCCGCGACGAGCGCCGTCTTTTCCGAGCGCGAACGCGCCGCACTGGCTTACGCGGAAGCCGTCACCACCGGCAACTTCGTGCCCGACGAGTTGTTCGCCGGTGTGAGACGAAATTTCACCGAGGACGAAATCATAGAGTTGACCGCCACCATCACCTGGGAAATCTGCGCCGCGAAATTCAACCGCGCGCTGGAAATCGAAGGCCAGGGGATCTGTGCGGTGTGTCCCCGGAAGCCCGAAATCTGAGTTACCGTGCGAGGCGGTTCTGGATCTCTTGTAGGGTCAAAGCAGCCTGCTGACGCACGCGGTCCGGCATGCCCGCGACGCCGCGGGCGTAGCGTTGGACATCTTCCAGATCTTCTTTTTGCCCTACTCGCAGCAGGGCACGCAACGCTTCCCAGGCGTGCTCTTTATCCGGGGAAACCTCAACTAAAACTTCGCCTGCCGCGACCGTCGCCCCGTCCTGCTCTTTGAGCGCCAGCACTTCACCGGGAAGCGGTGACCGGATCTCGGTGGACCCCACGCGTCCCACCAGCGTTCCCGGGTTCACGTATTCGCCCGACTTCAAGCGATACTTCAGCACGCCTGCCACGGGCGAAGTGATCGCGTATGGACGCAACATCGCCAAAAGTTCGGCCCGGCCCGCCGCGTCGCCGAAGTTGGTGAGGGAGAGCGCGGCGTTGCGGCGCACCATCGGCGACGAATCCGCAACGAGCTTGCCTAGCGCTTGATGAAACGGTTCGCAAGTGTGGTCCTGACCCATGATCCACGCTGCGGTCTGGCGCAGCTCGACGCTGGGGCTGGCAGCCAGTTCCACCACTTTCGGGTACCACTGGCGGGCGCTTTCACCGCGCCCGATGCGCTCTTCGATCTGCACCAGGGCGTGCTGCGCCTTGCGCGGCTTGGCTTGAGCATTCGCGAGATACTCGGTGATTTCCTGCTCCGTAAGCTTGCGCCCGAACCAGGTGCCGTACCAGAAAAGAAAAGGAAACAGCACCAGCAGGAAAGCAAAGGCGGCAATCAGCAGATAGGCTCGCCGGCTTGGGCGGCGAGAAGTCGTGGCAGGAGTCACCGAGATCTCCATTCTACCGTGGCGGGAATTTTCCGTGCGTCGCAATTTTCAGGTAGCATCGACATCATGCCCGTGACAACGACCACGATCGAGTAGACCGAATGGCTCCCCGCCAAGCCCGTGCAGGTTTACGATGCGATCATCAACGCACGCAAGCACTCCGAATTCACCGGCGCTGAGGCCACCTGCGATCCGGTCGTGGGTGGCAAATTCACCGCATGGGATAAATACATCTCGGGAACGAATGTAGAGCTGGTGCGAGGCCGGCGCATCGTGCAGCACTGGCAAACCACGGAATGGCCGGTAGGCTATCCACCCTCGCAGATGGTGTGGACGTTCGGGTCGAAGAACGACGGCACCGAGTCACGCTGGTGCACTCGGAGGTGCCGGAATCACAGGCGGCCGCATGCCGGCAGGGCTGGGTGGATTATTATTGGACGCCGCTGAAAGAATATTTCAGCAAAGAGAAAGGCTGAGCCGGGGGCTTGGATTTCTCCGTTGCCTGGCGCCAGAATGGATTGAGATGATCGCCACGATGCATGACGTTCTGGTGTTCGATAGGTCGCTCGAGAGGCTCGGATACGGTTACGTCGTTCTGGCGATTAATTGCCGTCTCTCGCCGGAAGCCGCAGCGCTATTTTGAAGCGGACCAGCCGCCGGATCTGGTCATAGAGGTCCTGTCGACTCACCGCAGCAATGTCGAGCACCGAAAAACTAGACGATTTTGCTCCCTAGAAGGGGTGCACGGGCACGTCATTGCGATGGACGTCTAGCCAGCGCACGACATCTTGTGACGTGAAAAGTTGTTTCTTCAGAATGCACTGTACTAATTCTTGACTGACCACGGTGTTGAACGGCTGGCTGTAAGTGGCGGCAGACGTCTGCCCGGGCAGTTTCAGTAAGAATGGAATCCGATGGTCCGACTTCCCGTCGAGTACCGTTGCCGATCTGTACCAGTGGTCGGAACTCACAAGGACCGCGCTACTCTCCCAGAGTCTTGCCTTCTCCATAGCTCGTCTGATCTCTCCGAATGTTCGGTCCACGTCAGCCAGGGCATCGATGTAACCCTGGACTCCTGAATTACGAAGATCGAAAGTCCCGCTTCGCCGGTTGTAGGTGAATGGTGTGTGCGGCGGCTGCAAGTGAAGGAACACCACACCGATAGATGGATCAGCAGTAAGACGCTTCCCCCAGTCAAGTAGTTGTGCTTCTCTGCGCACGCGCGTTTTGGTGTCTAAAGACTGGCCGAACGGCGAGTAAATGGAGGTTTCAAAGAGGCTGCGTAGCTGGTTAGCCGCGGCCAAACCAAAAGTTCGTCCCACAGTATTACTCACTAACTCAATGGGTTCCCATTCGCAATATGTAACATCGGACGCCAGCAGCCGACAGTAGGGATGATACCAACCTCCCAGACCAACATTGAGTCCCATCGCCCTCGCACGCCGGAAAATATTGGGCTCATCCGTCCAGTGCACGAACTGGCTGGAGCCGAAATATCTAATGCTCAGGTTCGTCGGACCTGTAATTTGCACATACTTGACCAGGCGGCCCCCAATCAAGCTGGGCAGCGATGTTGACGTGGATCCCGAGGGTGGAAACGCTTGCACCGCACACACCGCTGTCTTGCGCAGGCGATCTAACTCAGGCATCTTGAGATCACTACGGCGTTCGTCAAAGGCCAGTCGCTGATCCATCTCATCGAATACTATCCAGACGACTCGTACGTCCGGTGCCTTGGCGGATTGTATCGGCGGTGCGGTGGGGCGATCCAAGAATGGCCCTGAGTCGTACTGGCTGGCTCGCCAGAGAGCTTGGCCGATCGTCATCGGCACAAAAACTACGAGAATGGCCAGCAAGGTCGCGACAGCTGCATAGACTCGGATCGGCCAGACGATGAAAGCGAGCACCAAAAGTGCGCCAATTAGCGCGAACAGCCCAAACGCAGCGGACTCACCTATGAGGCGGATCAGTGGACCTCTTAAGTATGGGAAATAGTCCGAGAGCGCTTCGCGCAGTGCGTTTAGTGGGATGGCCAACAGAAGCAGATAGCCGATCCGTGTGACTTTATAATACCGCCCAGACTCTACTCTGGTAACAAGGTAATATAACAACGAGAAGATAGAACCTAACAACAGCACGTTGAAAATGGCCGCATAATACTGCGCCGGGGATGGCGGCAGGTTCATGAAATACTCATCCCTCGCGGTGTAAGTGAGCAGCTCTTTCCATCGCCGCAGGAAACATAGATTCCCGCATGAGAGACCGGTGGCCACTTGCCGCAGTGTCAGCCGTCGCGAGACAGTGATCATGCTCTCTTGCGCAGCAAGTATAGCCACCGCATCCCTCCAGGAATTTGCACCGATCGTTCTATGTCAAATTTGGCACGGCATACCGCTTCGAATTGTGCTACGGTCAAGTCTCGGTGGAGCTCGTCGCGGCCACGGGTAAGCCGCCGAAACATTGAGTCTTCCGGCCCGATATACTCGATCACCAGCACATCGCGCGTGAGCTCCGCCGCCAGGTCCAGAATTTTTTCGAGAGGCACCCGTTCGCTGACCAACATGTGATGCAACACCGCCAGCATGAAGACGGCATCGAATTTTCCACGCGCCCGATCGAGAAATGACGGACATTCTTCATTGCGCCATCCGGTACCGGGGCTCGGACGGGCTAAATTGACGACCAAAGGCAATATGTCGAGTTTTTCCGACCTGGCCCTGCACCACACGCGTCCCACCACCACTGGATCATAATCGAGCGCGACCACGCTCGCGCCGCCCTTGGCTGCAAGAAAACTGAAGTGCCCCGTATTGCAGCCCACGTCCAGAACCCGTTTTGGTGCGCAAGTGCGCACGACTTCCGTTACGAAAGTTTCCTTAGACGTGAACTGTTGCGCATCGTAGTTGTTTCCGCCGGCGTTCATGTAGTCCGACCAGACCGACTGCCGGTTTACAGGCGGCTCCAAACGGTTTAGCGTTCGCCGCGCACGCCGCAGCAGCGCGTCGAAAATGAATGCCGCCTTTTCCGGGTCCTCTAACAACTTCCTTTGATAGATCGTGTTGTCGTCTTGGTCATGTCTGCCGGCGAGCCACGTCGGCACTGAAACGAGCGTCAGAAACGGCGGAAGGTACCGCTGCACGGGGCCCAGGTAACGATAAACTTCGTCAGGCTCGAGCCCGTCACGCCGCGCCGTCATGATCTGGTCGAGCGGCGTGCCGAAGTACTTATAAGCCAATAGAGGCAGCAGGAAAGTCCTCACAAACTGTGCGTACGGCAGCCAGGTTGGGTCGCGCGGGTCGCGGCGCTCAAACGATAGCAGGTCGATGAAAACGGGCTGGGGCCCTCGAAACAGGACGTTTAAAGGAGTGGCGTCCTTTAAGCCTAAGCCGACCGGCCGCAGGTCCTGGGCCAAGTCTAAGGTTAACGTGCCGGCGGCGTGTAGCATTTCGGCCGGCCATTCGTAAGGGTACGACGGAAGCGGAAGGCACTCATGCTCCACCAGCATTCGCCCCTTCAACTGATCGTAGCTTTGCTTGAGTTCCAGGTCGGCGAGTGTTTCAACGGCTGGTGCACCGGTCAGGATGACGGTGCGGACTACACGACCAGATTCGAAGTACTTTGGGGCGACACTGGAAGCAAGGAACGCCTCCAGATCGGGTGCGCCCCCGGCCACGATCCGCAATACTCGATCGCCGATTCGGCACAGGGCACCGCCCGGGTCGCGGAAGGAAATCATGCTTCCTGGGTCGCTAAACCTCCAGATTCCCCTCTCTGCTGGGTACGTCAGGCTGCTGCTGTCCCCCTCGCGACCGCTTTCGCTTTACCCAGGAACTGAATCGCCGGAAGTAAAACAGGGCACCAACAAAGCCAGCCACCAGCATCTGCCATACGAGTGCACCAGTGCCGGGATCCGTATAGGCACGCGCCTCTCGCTCAGTGCCGAAAACGAGGATCGTAAGCAGAGCCAAACCCCGGATGGCACTGCCAAGCCCAAAAGATACGGTACGCGACCTGCCCCCAGGTTGAGGGGACCTTTGTGTACCACGAGCGGGAGAAACCAAAATCCGGTGGAGCGCGCCAACCACGATGAGCATGACAGCCTCGCGATAAACTGATGCAAGGTTAACGCTTGCCTCAGGAAGAGAACACCGGCTCTCGACCGGTCCAAAAAGTATACCTAAAAATTGCTTCAGCCGCCAATTTCTAATCGTATTTTTAATCACATTCGCTACCTAATCACCAAATATCGCAGAGCGTGTTTTTGCGCCGTCTTTTGTTCGGTAACTCTGGCGAGTTCCGCGGATTCAGCAACTACGGCACCAAACGGAGTTTGTTTACGGAGAGTTCCCATCCTTGGCGGCTCCGACGACTGGGCTTCGCCGAGTGAGTTGGCCAGCTCGAAAGAGTTTTCCTGCCGCTCGCGTAGACGCTCTCCAGGCGCGCTTGAGGACCAGTTCCCTCACCGCGTTCGTCCCTGAGGACCAAAAACACCCAGGACCCATGTAGTTTGAACTCAGGGATATGGTAGCGTCGAGAGAAACGACCCAATGGGCCCAGCCACTCGGCACGAAAACTGTCTCGCCAGGCCCGATGGTACATTCCACCGGGCGAGCTTGACGATACAGAGGAAACCGCTCAAAATCCGGACGGTCTGGCTGCACATTGTAATCGTAGAGCAAATGTTTCTGATCAGGTGAAAACAAGAGCCATCGTTTCCGCCCTACTAACTGGGACAGCCACGCGTGCGTTCCCCAGATATCTTCATGAAGTGGAGTAACCGCACCTTTAGGTCCGAGAAAGATACGGGGATACGGCAAACGCATGAATGACGGAAGCAGCGCGAACCAGTCAAAGAAATACTGAGGAAGCTTGTAATCGTCAGAGAGCTCGGGGTGTTCTTGGAGCAACGCCCAGTTATCCCGGATGTAGTACGGGAAAGCAGTCCAATCGTTCGAAGATACCCCATCGATGTACTCACCAAACTGCATCTTCCTGACGTTATCGGGCCGATATTTACCTTTCTCGTACCGGTATGCGGTTACCGGGTGTGAACCATATCGCGATTTGAAAAATTCGAATGTCCAGGCGGAACGCGCCTTCCATTTCTCGATGGCATCCAGGATCACCACCGGCTTTCCACGAGACCGGTACTCGCGATTAAACTCCTTGACCGACATGCCGGACCTGCGATCGACCTCAGGAAACTGAAGATTTTCCTCCAAGCTCCTAACAGGACCGGAGTTCGTCAACTGCATCGTCGCCCCTTTCGCCAAGGACTGCTGAGCCTAGAAACAGGCATCTGCAATTCCTTGGCCATCCAGCCAGTAATGCGCCGACTGCTTGTAATCTATTGAAACTATTACCACTAACGAACAATTTAAGGGTCGCGCAAGTTCGGCTTTCCTCAATTTTAGGATGTTGGGAGAAACTTTAGCAAGTGTCGCCGGCAGGCTGTCACGGGAGCCTCTCGGTCAGGAGCGTTGTGTTCACGGCCCCCCTGTGCTTCCGCGCTAATCTCGTTCAAGGGCTTCCCTCTCCCGCTTATCCCGCACGCGGCCGTTTGATTTCTTTCGCAATCGGCGCATTGATCACCGACGGGGCGAATTTCACCACAACTTGGCAGCTCTTCTTTATCGCCAGACACTCGCCGCCCCAGTCGTTGATCGGCAGTAAAGCAGCGAGTCCGATGACATAATGATATCTGGCGATCACGTTCAACTCGGCCAGACCATGCCGGTAGGACACTTCGACAATTGATTCCCAAATCACGGAGATGGACAACCGAAGGCTTCAGAGCATCCAAGAGCACCCGCTTGTTCCTGTGCGTTCAATTGCGCATGAAGGCGTCGGCTGCGAATTGAAGCTTCGCCAGGGAAATGGAGGGCGTAGTCTCGGGAGGGGTGTCTATGGCTCGTCCAAAATCGACTCATAGCGCCAGATCGCTTCGCTGGAGTCTCGGAAGGCGCCTACTTGCCACCGATCGCCGGGATACAGAACTACAGTTGGCACCTGGAGTTCGTGCGTTGAGAACTCGTAAACATCACGGATGCTGTTGACCGCGTTGTTCATTAGGAAATTCTCGGCATGAGAGAAATAGATGAGGCTGGCAAACGGTACAAACTTTGCCGGCCGGAATAGGCGAACCTGCGCGCGCAACTCGATTCGTTTGCAGTACGCTTGCTCTCTATGGGATGGCAGAGTCCTCGGGGGTTCCCACGCCAGGGTCTCGCCTTCGGCAATAACCGCCAACCAGAAATCCAGCAGCCCTTGTCGGCCTCGTCGATTCGTCCACGGCTGCCAAAGCGCAAACCATTTGAGATAGAATCTGAAAGGTCAGGAATGTTTCCAACTTTAGCAGTTCATCTGCGACGCTACCACGCTCCTAAATGCGCGTTTCCGGGGGTATTCTGTGAATAAACTCACAACGTTCTTGGCCCGACTGTCCGAAGAGCCGCCCTTTCGCTTGTTTACCAAGGCTGCGATCAAGCGGCTTCCTGTCTCGGTCCGAACAAAGGCTCGTTGGGATGTGGCATCTAGGCCGCAATACTTAGCCGGTGTACTGGCGGCGGCAGAAGAAGCAATTCAGGAGGATGTCAGGGAAATTGCCGCATTTGAGTTTGGCGTTGCCGGAGGCAATGGCCTGCTTGCCCTCGCTGAGATAGCAGATGCAGTTCACGCCGAAACTGGTGTCAAGGTTGTTGTTTACGGTTTCGACACTGGTTCTGGCCTTCCCGAGTTAACGGGTGACTATCGGGATTACCCGGATCACTGGCAACTGGGCGATTATCCCATGGACGAGGAGGCGTTGCGGCGACGATTGAGGCCCAACACGACGCTGGTTATTGGCAATATCCGTGATACGCTTCCGCAGACTCTTCCAAACATTCGGGCGCCGATTGGTTTCGTCGCGGTCGACGTTGACATCTATTCATCCACTTGTGATGTGCTGCGCATGTTCTCGGCACACGACAGAAGGATGCTTCGACGAGTTTTTATGTACTTTGACGATGTCGACCTGATGTTTACACACCGCTTTGCGGGAGAACTACTGGCGATGGATGAATTCAATGGCTCGAACGCCTGCGTCAAGATCGATCGTTGGAGGAGCATCACAAAGATGCGTCCGTTCCCGGAAGCTGCATGGCTAAACCGTATGTATATCGCGCATGATCTCGAAGCCATCTCAAAAGCTCACTTACCTCGAAAGCCTAAGATCATTAGGGTAGAGGACGAGACGGGCAACACAGGTTAGCTCTGTTTTGCCGGAATCGACCCCATCGAGGAGCCCAGGTGAGAAACCGGAATCGACAAGGCTCTCTCTATTGCCCAGTGACGCAAGGGAGTCCCAAGGAGGCGTTAATCACTCGCTGGACATCGATCACGTTACACTGACCTGTACCCTGGAGGTCCGCCGTCGTACACGGACGCGTGCCAAGCGTCTGATTGATCGCCATCTGGACGTCTAAAATATTGACCGCTCCGTCGCCATTTAGATCGCACGAATGTGGTGCGCTAAAAGTGGCTGTTCCGGCCAGCAGTGCCCAACTCGATCCGTTCCACTGTTTGACATAGACTTGTCGCATTGAACCAAAGCTGACCTCGCCCCACGCTGCTGCGGGCTGACCTCCCACCACCGCGAGACTAGCCCTTTCTGCGCTTCCTAATGACGTATCGGCGTTCAGAGAGGCGCCGAGCGCCGTCCAAGCTCCGCCAGCAAACTTCGAAACATACGTCTGCGCGCGCTGACCGAGAGCTTGCTGTTCGGCCCACGCCAAATATAAAGTGTTGTTACCCGGATCAGCCACCAGACTTGGGCGGAACGCCCATCCCGTGTTGGCATCCTTGTTTAGCATTCCAGATCCGGCTAAGGTCCAGTTAGTTCCGTTGAACGTTTTTACAAAGAGTTGGTTGTTTCCGGACGTAGTTCTCTCCGTCCATGCCAGATAGGGCTGGCCTCCCACGTAAGCGATGGAAGCGTCTTCGGCCCAGGAAGCACTGTTTATGTTGGCAGCGCCTCCGACTGAAACCCACTGGGCACCGTTCCAATGAGAAACGTAAACTTGTGAGGGAGTTTGCGTTTGCATGTTACCGTTGGACGTGTACTCGGTCCACGCCACATAGGGATTCGTGCCGTCGCTAGCGATGGACACAGAACCCGCCGTAGTGTTCGCGGAGGTGTTGACGTTGAGCGGACCGCTGCCCTTCAAAACCCACTGCGTGCCGTTCCAGTATTTCACATAGACAAACGTCTTCTGCGGGTAGAAGCTCTTGTCTACCTCCAGGAACGCAATATGCGGGACCCCGCCCACATCGGCCATCTGCGACCGCCCCTGGAACGCTCTTGCGGGATCACTGCCCATGGTGCCGACCGCCCCGCCTTGCCAGCTGCTCCCATTCCAACTCTTGGCCCACAGCGCCCAGAGGTTTCCGGAATTGTTCCATTTATACCAGGACATCCACGGCGTGCCGGCTACTATGCCGATGGATGGAGAGTGGCTCTCACTATAACTCCCGAATTCCGAGTCAAGAGACGCAGGGGAACCGCCAAGCGGGGTCCAGGCCCCGTTTATCCGCTGGCTGGCATAGACGTGAAACCAAGTGCTGTTGGTTGTGTCAAATGGCTTGCCCGTCTCTACCCAGGCTGAATAGAGCGCGCTGCCCGAGCTGGCCAATGACGGTTCCTTCGCCCACGCATCGATGTTTTGATTAACAGCTCCCGGCGAGGGCTGAAGAGTGGCTTGCACGGTTCCGGCGTTCGGGCCTGTGCCGTTATAGCGAAACAACCATGTCTGGGCGGAGTAAGCGCTCCAGTTGCCATCGGCGTACCCGTTCTTTCCGGCCAGCACCAATATGAATACGTTGTGGTCTGAATCGTACGCAAGAGTTTCAAAGGGACCCACAGCACCGAGCGGTGGAGACTGCAGGGAAGTTAACTGTGTCCACGTGTTCGCCGCCGGGCTGTAAACCCAGGTGTCATTGTAGACTTGCGTAGCGTCCTGGCCCCCGTACAGCAAGAACACGTTATTGGTGGAGTCGTAGGCAAAGCCGCACCTCCAGCGAGGAGAAGGCCGGACGCCGCCGGGGTTCAACAGACTCCAGGAATTAGTGGATACGTCATAGGCAAATACATCATTAGAGAAACCGTTCGGATAGGCAGTTTGACCTCCGAACAGGTAGATCTTATGATCGGTGGTATTGTAAGTCATCGAAGGCAGGTTGACGCTAGGATTGGGGGGAGTCCCAGCCGGTGATTGCTGCGCATACGCATTCGCTGTCGGGTTATAAGTCCATGTCCCCACAAAGCTGCTGCCCCCGTGCATCACGTAAGTGTTGTGGATGGGGTCCAAGGCCGCGCCTTCTTGGAAGATGGCCCCGGGCTTTGGGTACGCCTCCTTGCTGCGGCCTACCTGACCCAGGGGATCAAACCACCATGTATAAAACACATTTTCCGGCTGATTAGATCCCGACCCACAACAATAGTAGACGAATGACATCAGGTTGGGGTCATAGTTGAAGGCACCCACGGGATGGCCCGATTCCGGCATGCTTTCAGAATGGAAGCTTGCTCCAATATTGAGAACGTTCCAACGGTTCGACTCAAAGTCATACGCGATCAGAGACTGATTTGGCTCTGACCCCAACATATGATAATTGCCGAGCATCACAGCTTTCTTGACCGGGCTCGGGGCATAAACTAACTTCTCGAATCCCACCGTTTGTACCGGGAATCCATGGGTGGGAACCATTACCCATGTCTGCGGCGGGATGGAAACGCCCCCCGTGACTGGCGCAGTAAGCAAAGACAGGTAGGTGGACTGCGAAACGCCGTTGTA
>Ga0070732_10001940_pt1 | contig 11276 bp, 10 predicted proteins | sample Coa_R1_5_FD_66449 | JGI IMG/M metagenome (GOLD analysis project Ga0070732, IMG submission 66449) | Surface soil microbial communities from Centralia Pennsylvania, which are recovering from an underground coalmine fire - Coalmine... | ecosystem: Environmental > Terrestrial > Soil > Unclassified ...
CGGCGATTGCCCGCCGCTCCGAGGTCCGCGTCGAGGTAGCCGATGCGCTTTGCGCCACTTCGGACGTGGCGGCAATCCGCGAGCTGCTGGAGAACGCGAGCGCGCAAATCCGCGAGGAGACGCTGGATCGTCTGATCGATCTCGCGCCCGAGCACGCAGAATGGCACCGTCCGCTGGTGCAGCGTCCGCTGCTGCCGGCCAAGGCGGCGAGCCGGCTCGCCCGTTTCGTCGCCGACAGCTTGCTCCAACTGTTGAGCGAGCGGCGCGACCTCGATCCCGCAGCGATCCGCGCGGTCAACACGGCGATGAAGCGGCGTCTCGCCGCCGAGGACAAGGTGGCGCCGTCCGCGCCCAAGACGGCTACGCCGAAGACCTTGGTTTCCGAGGCGCTGGCTCGCGCGCAGAGCCTCAAGGCGCGTGCGGAGCTGGGGGAAGAGGAAGTGCTGGGCGCGCTCGGCAGCGACCGCACCTTTGCGCGCGCCGCGCTGGCCGTGTTGGCGGAGGTTCCGGTCGAAGTGGTCGATCGCGTATTGACGGCGCATAGCGCCAAGGGCGTCACCGCGCTCGTCTGGAAGTCGGGGCTCACCATGCGCGCGGCGGTCAAGGTACAGGTGCTGCTGGGACAGATCCCGCCGTCGCATGCGCTCAAGCCTCGCCATGGCGATGCCTATCCCATGAGCGAGGAGGCCATGCGCTGGCAGCTCGACTTTTTCGGGGGCCTGGTGCCGGTCGAATCCGCGCGCAGCTGAGCGGCTTTGCGCTTCCCCGTTCCAAGATCAGGCTGAAAAGGAAACGGCGCCGCGGTGGCGGCGCCGTCTCCCGTTCTCTCGGTTGGTCGATTACTGGATCGTGATTTCGACCACCCGGTTCTTCAGCTCACGCACGCCGAACGGCGTTGGGACCGGCGGCTGGTGGAAGCCAACCCAGCTCTCCTTGATCGCACCGCCGGGGACGCCGCCTGCCGTCAAGGCTGCCCTGACCGCATCGGCACGCCGGTGTGACAGGCCCATGTTGTAGGCATCGCTGCCCGTCAGGTCCGCCTTGCCGACCAGCACGATCGGACCGCCCATCTTCTTCGCGTCGGCGATCGCCTGGGCGATGACCTGGCGCGCCTCGGCCGTCAGGTTCGCACGATCGAACTCGAAGTAGACGTTGAGCTGCACTGCGCCCGGAGGTGCAGGATGGCACTGGCCGGTCAGCTCGCACAGGGCCGCCTCGAACTCTTTGCGGCACTGGCCGTTCTGGTTGGCCTGCCAGTCATCTTCCATACGCTCCACCCAGCAATCGTACCGCGCCTGGGCGACCGCCGCGACTTGCGGCTTGCTGTCGCGACCGCCGGCGTCGAGGGCCGCCACGAGGCGCGCACGCGCGTCTCTCAGCATCGAGCGCAGGCCGAGCGGATACTCGAGCGGGATCGCCCAGTTCGAGTCGACCTCCGGCGGCGTGATGCCGCTGGTCGCAGTGGTGATCGACTTGCGCGCAAAATAGTCGCTGTCGGCCCAATCACCCCAACCCGAAAGCTGCGCCGAGTAATCGGCATACTGCTTCGCCAGCGCCTGCTGGAAGCTGGGTCCGCCACCTCCAGCCGTCGCTTGCGCCCAACCAGGGGTGAACCAGTACCCTTGCGGGTTGCCATGCATCGACGGTTGGAAGGTCCAGTTCGAGCACCCGGCCAACAGCAGCATCGCTGCCACCGCGGCCAAGAATCCCGTCATTCTCTTCGTTCGCCACATTTGTCTGTTCCTCTCATGTTTCGGTATGGCTGCTTGCCCCAGGGGCAAAAGACCGGGCATTGCGGGGCGGAACTACGCACGCATGTGAGTTGAGTTAGAGGTCTGACTAGACCTATCAAGAGCCGGCAGGTTGATTCTGTCAACCTGTGGCATTAGGGTATCACCCCTGATTTGCCGCGTTTTTTTCTCGCTGTGGCATTACGGTATCGCTTTCCCATCTGGCCTCCAAGCTGCTAAGGCACGGTTTTTGCTCCTTCGGAGAGATCATCGACAATAGAAGGAGCTGGCTAGAGGATCTGAGCAATGCCCTTGGTGCTTGCGGCCAAGTATCGAATTTCTTTAGCTTTTATAAGCATCTGTATCGTTTGGAGCGACACTGCGTCGGGCCAGACGATCTTGCGTGCGCCTCAGGCGATAGCCGCGTGCCTCTGCCTGCATGACGGGGTCGAGCAGGCGCAGGCCGAGATGCAGCGCAGCAAGGAGACCTACGAGGCGGCACGTACCCAGGCGGCACAACTCGCCGCCGAGGCCGCCGATGAGCGGGCGCGGGTCAATAGCGACGACTCGGTGTCAGTCGACAGCTACAAGGAGCTGCTCGATCGGCGCGATGCGGCGCAGCGCAACTTCGCGACCGTGACAGCCACTTACGCGACTGCGGTCGCTCGCTACAACGACGCCGTCGGTTCCTACAATTCGCAATGCGAAGGCAAATCCTTCGACGCAGACGCGCTGTCGGCGGTACGACAGAGCCTCGTCTGCCCGCGGTGATTTAATCCTGCTCCGGCGGCGCGTTCAGCCGGTCCAATGGAAAGATCGGCCGGCGCAGATGGCGGAACTCGAGCTTTGAGTTGTCGGAGGTGGTAACGCCCTCGCCGTCGAGCGTGATCGTCGCCTTGGCGAGCAGGGCGAATCCCGCGCGGTAGTGAATGCGCGATTTGAGCAGAAGATAGCGCTTGCTTGCGGGGTCGATTCCGACGCTGGTAAAGACGCCGACGTCCCAGGGCTCATGGTGGCGCGATACGACGACGATCTGGATGGCGCCGGTGTCGAGCACCGCCGTCGGCCCCATCTGCACGGTGACGCCGGTATACATCGGCCCCCGGACGATCCACTCGCCGTCGGTCAAGGTCCGGACTTTGCCGGTGATTTCGAGCGGCGTGCCCTTGAGGCCGATCGACGGCATGTCGGTCTTGCCGCCGATCTTCAACGTTACCGTGGCGCCGACGCCAGCGCGCGCCATCGCCTGCACCGCCGCCGGATCGCAGACTGCCGCCACGGCGACATCGCGCAATCCCTTCGCCAGCACGGCACGGATCACCGTCATCACGTCTTCCGTGCCGCCCGATCCGACATTGTCGGCATGATCCAGCAGGATCACCGGCCCTTCCGTCGCCGCCGCGGCCCTGCTCAAGGCCTGATCCAGCGGTTCGTGCGCATAGAGGAAATCCTGGCGCCGCTCCCAGGCCGCGTCCATTAGCCGGCGGGCGGCGGCGGCCGCAGCGTTGCGGTCGCCGTCGGCAATCGTGATGGCGGACATGCCGGCGTCGCTCATGTCGGCGAGCGGGAAGCCGCCAAACACGGTGGCGGCGAGCAAGCCGCGACGCTCCTCGTCGCGCGCCATGGCGATCAACCTCCGCATCGGCTCGTCATCGGTTCCCATGCGCAGGGTCTGGGCCAGGAGCGGCCGGTGCTCCCAGGCCATCACCGGTCGGATCTCGCCCGCGAGCGCACGCAGCAGAATGCGGCCCACCTGCTCGCCCGCTTCCGCCATGTCCACATGCGGATAGGTCTTGTAGCCGATGAGCGCCGTCGAATGCCGCACCATTCTGTCGGTAAGGTTGGCGTGCAGGTCGCAGGTAACGGCGATCGGCAGGTCGGGGGCGATGGCGCGGATGCGCTCCAGCAGGGTTCCTTCGCCGTCCTCGGTCGTCTCCGCCACCATCGCGCCGTGCAGGTCCAGCATCGCCGCGTCGCAGCCCTGCCGCACGCCGTCGAGGATGGCGTTGACCATGGTCTCGTAGGCGGCGGATTCCACCCGACCACTCGGCATCGCCTCGGCGGCGACCGGCGTTGCCACCTCGGCGCCGATCTCGCGCGCGAGCTTGAGGTAGGCTCCCATGGGCATTGCCGTGCCCTCATAGGCGCGGCGTGCATCGGCGCCGAAATAGGCGCCCCAATCCAGAAAGCGCTGCCAGTCGGTGCGCACCGGCGAAAAAGTGTTCGTCTCGTGCTTCATCATGGCGATGAGGAGGCGCATGGGTCTCAGCCTTCGGCGCCGTAGAGCGTCTCGGGAGCGACTTGCGGTTCGGCGATGGTCTCGAGCGCGCCCGCGCGCACCGCGCGGAAGAAGCAGCTGCGACGCCCGGTGTGGCAGGCAACGCCGGTTTGCTCCACCAACAGCAGCAATGCATCGCCGTCGCAATCGAGGCGCATCTCCTTGAGGCGCTGCACCTGGCCCGAGCGTTCGCCCTTGCGCCACAGCGAGCGGCGCGAGCGCGACCAATAGCAGACCTGGCCCGTGGCCAGCGTCTCCGCGATCGCATCGCGGTTCATCCAGGCGAGCATGAGCACCTCGCCGGTATCATGCTGTTGCGCGATCGCGGCGACGAGACCGTCCTGGTCGAAGCGGAGGGCCTGCAGCAGGTCGTCGAGCATTGCGGTCATGCGGTTGTCTCCACGCGCGAAAATTTGCTGAGCGCTGGAGACCCGCCGCGCGTCGCGAAGGACGCGCGGCAGATGCGCAGCGCTCTTACTTCAACATCATCCCTTGCGGCCGGATCAGGCCATCGACGCCGGGCGAGAAGCCCTCGAGCTTCGCGGTCGTGCCCCAGAGCCACTTGATGTTGTAGAGGAAGATATGGGGACGGTCGGCGAGATAGATGTCGGCCGCGCGCTTATATTGCGCCAATCGAGCCGCGGGATCGGTGGTGAGGCGCGCCTTGGCGAGCGCATCGTCGAGCTGCGGATTGCAGTACTTGCCCCAGTTGAGGAAGCCGTCGCATTGCAGCCAGATGCTGATGTTGCCGTCGGGGTCGGGCCGGCCGCTCCAGAACACCAGGGTCGCCTGATAGTCGCCCTTCTGTGTCGCGCTGGTGAGGGTGTTGGCCTCGGTCGCTTGGATCTTCATGTCGAAGCCGGCTTCGCCGATCATCGACTGGATCACCTGCGCCACCTGCAGATCGACCGGGCTGTTCGCCGCCAGCAGGGTGAAGGATGGATGTTCCACCCCCGCCTCCTTGAGCAGGCGTTTCGCCTTGTCCAGATCGCGCGGCGGCACCGGATGGTCGGGGTCGTAATAGGTCGTGTCCGGCAGGATGGGCTGATTGTTCGGCGTGTACTCGCCGTTGAATACCACTTGGTTCAACACATTGCGGTCGATCGCCGCCTCCAGCGCCTCGCGCACCTTCGGGTTCTCGCCGAGCGGATTCTTGGCCTGCGGCCCGTTGTTGGTGTTGATCGAGATCGTGTAGTAGAGGATCGAGGGGCTCTGGACCAGCTTCAGGCTCTTGTCGCCGCGGATCGACGGCAGGTCGGTCGGCGCGAGCCCGATGATGTCGAAGCCGCCCGATTTCAGGTTCGCGAGCTGGACGCTGCTGTCAGGGACCGGGGTGAAGACGATCTGGTCCACGTGGATCGCGTCCTTGTTCCAATATCCGTCGAACTTGTCGAGCACGATCTTCTCCTGCGCGACCCGCGAGCTGAACTTGAAGGGCCCGGCGCAGACCGGATGGTCGGAGAACTTGTCGCCTGCCTTCGCGGCATCGTCGGGCGCCACCATCATGCCGGCGCGATCCGAAAGAATGCCCAATAGCGACGCATCGGGCTTCGATAGGTGGAACACCACCGTCATCGGGTCCACGACCTCGACGCTTTGCACCGATTTGAGCTCGGCCTTGCGTTTGGAAAAGGGCGCCGTCTGGTAGCGCTCGATGTTGGCCTTGACCGCGGCCGCGTCGAAGGTCTCGCCATCCTGGAATTTGACGCCCGGGCGCAATTTCATAGTCAGGGTGAGGTTGTCCGCCGACCACGACCACGATGTCGCGAGCTGCGGCACGTAGTTGAGCTTGGCGTCGATGTCTACGAGCTTGTCGCAAATGCTCGCGAACACGACGCGGCCGACATAGGTGATGCCGACCGCGGGGTCGAGCGCGTCCGGATCCTGACTGAGCGCGATGCGCAGCGTCGTAGCGCCGGCGGTGCCGATGCCAAGCATCATGCCGAGTGCCAGCAATCCCGTAGCGAGACCTTTTGCCATCTCCATCCCCTCCCGTTTTGTGGCGCGGATGGCAACCGCCCCCCGCAGCAGCCCGGAGTATACTCGGCTCGCGGCCGAATGCATCTTGCGGGGAGGGGCGGCGTGGAATCCAATCCACACATCCTGGTGACCGGCGCTGCGGGCCTGTTGGGCCGCGCGGTCATGGAACGGTTGATCGCCGCGGGTCGGCGGGTCCGTGCGATCGACCGGGCGACGCCGGAGACGCTGAAGTTCCCGGTCGAGAAGATCGATCTGCTCGACGGCGCGGCGATCGAAGCGGTGCTGATGAATGGTATCGCCGGGATCATCCATTGCGGTGCAATCTCGGGACCGATGGTTGCACCCGGCGAGCCGGCGCTGGTGGCCGAGATCAACATCGGTGGAACGCTCACGCTGCTCGAGGGTGCGCGTCGCTTCGGCTGTGGCCGCTTCGTCTATTGCTCCTCGGTCTCGGCCTATGGGCCGACGCCCGCGGGCGTCGATCCCGTGGACGAGAGCGCGCCGCTCGCCGCGCGCGACATCTATGGTGCCAGCAAGGCCGCCGCCGAGCTGATGGTGCGGGCCTATGCGGGCGAGCACGGGCTCGATGCGGTGGCGCTCCGCATCGGCTATGTCTATGGACCGCGCCGGCGCACCCGCAATTTGCCCTGGCTGCTCCTGCGCGACGCGTTGTCGGGGCGGGAGAGCGTGCTGCCGGATGATGGCAGCTTCCCGGAACAGCGCGTGTACGTGGACGACGTTGCACGCGCCCTCATCGCCGCTTACGACGCTCAAGGGGTCGCCGGGCGGGTCTATAACGTGACCGACGGCAGGGTCACGACTCAACGCGAAATCGCCGAGATGGTGCGGAGCGTCCTGCCCTCGGCCCGCTTCCGTTTCACCGACGGTATGAGGCCGAGCGGCCCTATGCAGGCGCGCTTCCAGATCTCCGCCGCCGCGCGCGATCTCTCCTGGCGCCCGGACATCTCCCTGGAGGAAGGCATGCGCCGCTATGCTGAGTGGTTGCGGCAACACGAATTCTAGCTTCCGGGAACAACGGCTGCGATACCGGAGTATCCTCCGAGCAAAATCCCTCATATCGCTTTTGCGAAAGCTCTAGGCTTATTCAACCCTTGCTTAACCCCTTGATGGCACGTTCATCTTGCGAATCCTCCGAGGAGCCATTACTGTGCAATGCACAAAAAGTCGGGGAATATCACCGCGACTGATGCCCAGGGGTTCCATTTCTGCGGTGCTGAGGTGTCTTTGATGGATGACGTGCGTCTGCTTCGGGTCGCCGAAGCCGGCTACATGCTGGAAGATCTCACGGTCGGTATGACCGCGAGCTATGCCCGCACTATTACCGAGGCGGATTTGGTGCTGTTCGCCGGCGTCTCGGGCGACAGCAATCCCGTCCATATGGACCAAGCCTATGCCGAAAGGACGCCGTTCGGCGGGCGCATCGTGCACGGCATGCTGTCGGCGAGCTTTCTCTCGACCGCGATCGCCTCGAAGCTGCCGGGTCCCGGTACGATCTACCTCAAGCAGAACCTCGTGTTCCGTGCGCCGGTCCGGATCGGCGACACCGTGCGCGCCACTGTCACGGTGATGGACATCCTCCGCGAGAAGGCGCGCGTCGCGCTCAAGACCGTCTGCCATGTGGGCGAGACGGTGGTGATCGACGGCGACGCCCTGGTCATCGTTCCCGTGCGCGGCTGATCGCCACGGTTCTCGCGGGCTTGCTCCGCTGCTAGGCTTTGCCGGACTCTAGAGTCGACGCGGGGCCCTGCATGTCCGACTTCACCAGCGCGAAGATCGAGCTCATCTTTCCGCATCCCTTCTTGCGGCATACCTGGAGCGACAGTGCGGCGCTCAACGCGGAGCTCCGTCGCGCCATCCTCGCCGAAGAGCGGAGAAGCGTCGGCAGCAAGAAGAGCAACAGCGGCGGCTGGCATTCGGATGCGGGCCAGCTTGAGTTCTGCGGAGCCGCCGGCAGGACCATATTGGATCGCGCGGCGCAGCTGACGAACCATGCCACGACGCAGGTGTTCCAGGGCTACGGGCACGAAGCTCAATCCTTCGGCTGGACGGTCCAGGCCTGGGCCAACGTGAACCGCCAGGGAAACTTCAACCGGGTGCACAACCATCCGGGCTCCACTTGGTCCGGCACCTACTACATCGATACCGGCATGGCCGAAGGTCGGCACGAGACCACGCCGCTCAGTCTGTTCGATCCGTGCCAGGCGCGGGCTTCCACTTTCTTTCCGAGCACGGTGCCGAATTTCATCTATATCGCGCCGGAGCCCGGGCTGATGGTGCTGTTTCCGAGCTATATCCAGCATATGGTGACCCCGCACAAGGGCTCCGAAATCCGCATCTCCATCGCTTTCAATCTTCGCAAGGAGCCATTTCCGTGAGCGGCACGCCGCTCGCATGCGGTTGACGGCCGGGTCCCGATCCATGCGCATTCTCCGTCATCCCGCGGAAATTGCCTTGACCGATCGCGGCGCCGTGGTCGCCGTCGGCAATTTCGACGGCGTGCATCTCGGGCATCGTGCGGTGCTCGACGCCACTCGCGAAATCGCCCGGCGCGAAGGAGCGCCGCTCGCGCTTATGACCTTCGAGCCGCATCCCTTTCAGGTGTTCAACCCCGAGGTGCCGCCGTTTCGCCTGACGCCGTTTCGCGCCAAGGCGCACCGCATCGAGGCGTTGGGCGTGGATCTCCTGGCGGTGCTGCACTTCGACCATGCGCTCGCGCAGGTGAGCGCCGAGGATTTCGTGCGGCGCTTCCTGGTCGAGGGACTGGGCGCGCGGCACGTGGTGGTGGGCTACGATTTCCATTTCGGCCACCGCCGCCGCGGCACGCCTGCCTTATTGCAGCAGCAGGGACAGTTCCACGGCTTCGGCGTCAGCGTGCTGCAACCGATTGCCGCAGGCGATGGTGCCGTCTACTCGTCGACGCGGATTCGCCAGCACCTGACCGCGGGCGAGCCGCGGGAGGCGGCGCGGCTTCTTGGCCATCCCTTCGAAATCGAGGGGCGCGTCGAGGCCGGCGATCGGCGCGGGCGCACCATCGGATTTCCGACCGCCAACCTGAGCCTCGGCGACTATCTGCGTCCCAAGGGCGGCGTCTATGCGGTGCGTATCGCCATCGAGGAGCGCGCCGGGCGCCTGGAATGGCACGACGGCGTCGCCAATCTCGGCACCCGTCCAACGGTGGGCGGCGGCGATCTGCACCTCGAAGCGCACCTGTTCGATTTCGCGGGCGACCTTTACGGCCGCCACATTCGCGTCGGCCTTATCCAGCATCTGCGTCCCGAGCGGAAATTCGCCGGGCTCGATGCGCTCAAGGCGCAGATTGCCGAGGACGCGCGGCAGGCGCGGGCGATCCTGCGGTCGTAACTCTCACTGCCGGTTTGGTTCATCCCGTGCCCTCGCCATGCTGTCGCGCGTGGAAGCGCCGCTGCTTGGCGCGGTTGCCGCACACTTCCATCTCGCACCAGCGCCGCCCCTTGTTCTTGGTGACGTCGAAGAAGAGCCAGCCGCAGGCATCGCCGCGGCATTGCTTCAGGCGCGAGAGATCGGTCTCGGTGAGGAGCGCGAGCGCCGAGAACGCGATCGGTCCGAGAATGGCCTGGACCGGAGCCTCCGCGGCATCCCAGGTCCAGGCGAAGGTGCCGCCCGCCGGCCGCAGATGCGCACGGGCGATGCACTCGGCATGGAGGCGCGTGAGGTGGCGAACGCTCTCGGCGTCGGGCTCGCCGCCCGATGCGATCGCCGTCGCGATCGCGTAGACGAGATCGCGGAGCGCGCGGGCGCCCGCCTTGAGCTTTGCCGCCCGCCGCGGGTTGCGGCTCAAGGTACGTGCGATCAATTCGCCTTCCGGCGTGGTCAGCACGCCGGCGTGGCGCGCCCATGTCACCACATGCTCGGCCGTGCGCAGATGATCGCGGTGGTTCGGCGTACCGCGGCCCGATTCGGTGTTGGCGAAGTCGAGCGCGAGCGCGTTGCCGACGAGCGCCAGACTCCCGGCCCGCGATGCTTCGGCGGTGGCAATGGGTCTCATATAACTATCTAAAGGAGTTTTGAAAGTTAGTGTCAATGCGCGGTGCACGCGGCAGTTCCGCCGGTTCCCTGTCGCTGGCAGCGTCCCTCGGGCCTCAAAGGGTGAGGGCGACCGGGGGCCCGCTCCAACTCGTTGACGTGGAAGCATTACTTCCCTATGGTCGCACCCCATGGCTCAGGCACATTCACGGCGCTTTCCGCGAATTAGGCGCCCGGCCCTCGTCTGAGGGCCGGTGTTGCGTCCGTCTTGCCGTTGCGCCCTCCGCGTGACGGCTTCCCCAAGCTGATCAACCGAGCCTGAGCCCATGGCCACCGATTACCGATCGACCGTGTTCCTGCCCGAGAGCGCGTTTCCCATGCGCGGCGACTTGCCGAAGCGCGAGCCGCAGCTCCTGGAGCGTTGGCGCCGCATCGACCTCTATCGCCGCGCGCGCGCCGCCGCGGCGGGGCGCGAGAAATTCGTGCTCCACGACGGCCCGCCCTACGCCAATGGCAACCTGCATATCGGTCACGCCCTCAACAAGATCCTGAAGGATGTGGTGAACCGAGTGCAACAGAAGCTCGGCAAGGATGCGGTCTATGTGCCGGGCTGGGACTGCCACGGCCTGCCGATCGAATGGAAGATCGAGGAAAAGTATCGCGCGGCGAAGAAGAACAAGGACGACGTGCCGATCGATCAGTTCCGCAAGGAATGCCGCGATTTTGCGGCGCACTGGATCGACGTGCAGCGCGAGGAGTTCCGCCGCCTCGGCGTCGAGGGCGATTGGGACAATCCCTACACCACCATGGCCTATGCCGCCGAGGCGCAGATCGTGCGCGAAATCGGCAAGTTCCTGATGAACGGCGGGCTCTTCAAAGGGGCGAAGCCGGTGCTCTGGTCGGTGGTGGAACAGACGGCACTCGCGGAAGCCGAGATCGAATATCACGATCACGTCTCGACCACGGTCTGGGTGCGGTTCCCGGTGATCAAGGCGTCGCATCCGAGCCTGAACAGTGCCTCGGTGGTGATCTGGACCACGACACCCTGGACCTTGCCGGGCAATCGCGCCGTCGCCTATGGGCCCAGCTTCGACTACGTCGTCGTCACGGTGACGCGCGTCGCCGACGGAAGCCGCGCCAGGGTCGGTGAGAAGCTGGTGGTCTCGCAGTCGCGCTTTCCCGCGCTCGAACACGAGGTGGGCGTGTTGGGGGCCGAGGTCGAGACCATCAAGGCGGCCGATCTCGCCGGCACGATCTGCCGGCAT
>Ga0070732_10001942_pt1 | contig 11271 bp, 13 predicted proteins | sample Coa_R1_5_FD_66449 | JGI IMG/M metagenome (GOLD analysis project Ga0070732, IMG submission 66449) | Surface soil microbial communities from Centralia Pennsylvania, which are recovering from an underground coalmine fire - Coalmine... | ecosystem: Environmental > Terrestrial > Soil > Unclassified ...
GCTTCCGCCACCATTTGCGTCCCAGCATCACTCTCCCAAGAAGTAGGGCTTGGACTCGGAGCCCAGGCTGGAGACTCAAAACTCCGCCAGGTCGTTACGTCAGGAGGATTCACAAGGTTCCGAAGAGCGACCGAGACGCCCTTCAACCGGGTCTTCGAAGCAAAGCCATAGGCGATCCAAGTAGACGCACCTAAGGGCCCAACTGAATCCTTGCGGGTGCTTCTAGGCATCACCTTTCCGTACTAGGCCGGCGGGCGAAGAAGGTTTGGGGTCAGACAGGTTAACGTCGCCTTGAATCGCAACTTGGATGCTTCGCTCTCTTAATTTGTCAACCAAGACCAGTGCCTGGTCGCGGGTTGTCTCCACCATTACTAGACGAGCGTGAAGCATAGGACTGCTCTGCTTCGTTCTATATCCAAGTCGTCGAACTATCGGGTAGACTCTTTTTGCAGCCGACACAGAATTCATCTTCAAGAAAATCCTCTGGATTCGCTCACGCCCACCTCTTCCGAATTGACGATTGAATTCAGAGTAGTATTCTCGGGTCTCGCGTCCAATTCTCCTATCTGTGCGGAGTCGCAAGTCGCACTTTGCGCAGATTCCAGTCACGTCCCTTTCATTGAATGCCACTCGGAAACTAATTTCGGAGCAGCGCGGGCAGACAAAAAATTGAGGCGGTGTGGAACGAACGAGTCTAGTGTCAGGTCGCCAAGTTGCATTGGACTCTGCCTCATGCCTGTTGGCGTACGAGTTGCGGGGATTACGAGGCATGTTCGACACCAAAACCCTGCACTGGACGGTGCTCAAGCCTTTCTGACGGCGGCTTGTTAACTTTTAGAACCGAACGAGATTGCAGGTGATCAGAGTAATAAGTCGTGTGGATGGGCTCGGTTCTAGGGCGATTTCCAGATCAGCCCGATCACAAACAATTGTGCCTGCGATAGTCGTGGATCAGCCCCGCCGGATGTACTCTTGAACGAGCGACGAACGAGTGGCATCGTTTATCCGGATTCTTCTTCCGCCTTCAAAGCCATTTCCTGCTTGTGTTCGATCTGGTTCTGTTTGATCTCCTCGAAGAGGTTGCACCAGTCACGGCCAGAGACGACAAGCTGGTAGGGCTTCAGCTTCGGATGAATACACTTTGCCCGGTCAAACAGATCAGCGTTGAGCGGATCCTTCGTGGCAAACCAGACGCAGGATAGACAGTTTCCATTCTGCCACTGTACGCCCTTCAGCCGCTTCTGTAACTCAGACTCAGGTCCAGACATGATGATTCAGCAAGGAATGAACTCGTGAAAAGTAATTAAGCTCTAAAGACGAATCGAATTTCCATGAAACCTGCTCAGAAGGGCTCCCAGATGCCTGCCAAGCGCACCACCGCGACCAGAAAAGGATTAACGGTCGAGGAAATCGCCGCGATGAAGGAAACGCTCAAAGAGCGGAATTCGAAAACGGATGGGGAGAGTGCCGTGCTTGCTAAAATCGCGGAGATGCCAGAGCCAGACCGCAGCATGGCTAAGCGGATTCACCAGATTGTCAAAACCACCGCCCCGGCGCTTATGCCAAGGACCTTTTATGGGATGCCCGCGTATGCCAAGGACGACAAGGTCATCTGCTTCTTTCAAAACGCCAGTAAATTCAAGGCGAGATACTCAACGCTCGGCTTCAGCGACAAGGCGAACCTCGACGAAGGAAACATGTGGCCCAACGCCTATGCACTGAAAGGGTTGACGGCTACCGAAGAAACTAGGATTACTGCGCTCGTGAAGAAAGCAGTAAGCTAAAGACCAGGCTAGTCACACAGTAGCGCTGAACTCGAAGAGATTATGTCCTACATGAGAAGCGAGTACTGGGATATCAAGATGAGTTTACAGGATTACGAAGCGAACGGCATAGGTGACGAAGAAGAAGATGACGATGATGAGCTCGAGGAGGATAATGATGACGAATCAGAAGAACATCTCTGAGAAGGGATAACTGATAGAGGACGTCCCAGAGCATAGCGGAGAGAAACGGCCGAACGGCTGAACGCGACAGGCTGGCACAGTCAGTGAAGACGTTTTCGTATGGTTGGGTGGGTCTCCGTTCCTCAGAGTTTTTGTGCGATGTATCGGTAGAATGATGGCTGCGAGACTTGGCACGACCTAGAGTAGTTTCCATATGGAGAGAACGAAAGAACTTTGAAGCGGGACCAGTGCCTCGCTAGGCTATGTCTGAAAAGAAGAAGGAAGACGAAAAGAGGCCGGCCAAATTGGCACCTTTCGTTGAGCCTCAACTATTCGTGGCTGTCGAAGAGGCGAATCGTCGACTGAGAGAGATTATGAAGGTCACAGATCCGACAACAGGGTTGTACAAGTCTATCCAGAGAATAACGGAAGTCAGCGACATGATGCTGAAGCGTCAAGACCAGTTGACGAAGCTATACGAGCCGTCCGAAAACGTAAGGAGGTATCTTGATAGAATCAAGCAGCTGGTCGAGCAGCTCACTCGAACGAAGATGACTGAGTTACCCGTGGTGTCGAGAACCATCATCCCCCAACTTGAGGGAGAAATCTCGGGTTATGTCGAGACATTTGAACGAGCGCTAGCAGAGAAAGAGAAGGAGATAAGGGCTCTAAAGGCAGAGCTTGAAGTGTTAAAGTCGAAAACGAAGAATTAGAATGTAGTTTGATGGGGCCGGCTGCGGCCAGAGATTAGTTTCACATTGGTCCAGCGTACCTATAAGCGACGATCAGCCCTCTAGTTGTCATGATAAACTCAGAAAAGCTTCTGAAAGACCTGAACCTTAGATTAGCGCGCTTCGGAGATTCCGACATTGCAAGCCAGAAATCACTCCTACCCCCCGCGATCCCTTCATCGGACGCGCGTCTGTACTACCGTAATATTGCCGCTAAACTAGTATTCAAGATAGAATAGTGCAGCGGGCGGGAGCCAAGGCTCGCCCTCTTCCCTACCTTCCTTTCGCGCAGCGAATCACGTGTTCGAACGGGAGATCTATCCCCCCGTGCTTCAACAACCTATCACTTTGTTTGAGCAAGCGCTCTGTCCAGCCCCAGGTCCGAAGTTCTTCGACCGCATTCTCATAACCTAGATGCACTGTGGTGTCAAAATATGTCACGCGGGAGTCGTGAAAGCCGGCGTCTCTCATCATTACAAAAAGTTGGTCGGGGGTCCAGGATGGCCAGTGTTTGATAAGGAGCCCTTGGGGCCCTGCGGTTGGATAGGACGACCATTCCCCATGAACCATGATCCCGCCTGGTCGAAGGACGCGGTAGAACTCTCCTAGAGCTTTCTGCAGCTGTGGCTTTCGAGGAAGGTCACACAGGAGTTCGTTTGAAACTACGACGTCAACGCTTTCGTTGTCCAGACCATCGAGGTTTCTAACATCTGAGCATACTATACGGACGCGTTTCTCCAATCTTCTCCTGTGTAGTCCCGCGGCGAACTCGTTCAGCCATCCAGCGTAGGGACCCTTCGAAGAGTCTACGGCGATCATCCTAGTAGATGTTGGCAGCTTCCCTAGCAAGGGTATTGTTAGCTGGCCTCGACCGCAGCCAGCCTCGATAATAGTGCGGATTCTATTAGAGCCGATCTCTCGGACAAAATGGTCTGCTAATCTATCATAATACTTGGACCGGGCCGCAACCAGATCTCTTGGACGGTCAGCGTTGATCTTCATCTGTCTTCAATAATACTGGGTCGATGCAAGAGAGGTAGCAACCGACCGTTTCTGGAAGTAAAGAAAGGACTGGTTAGATTCGCTAGTCCATGCCCATGCCGCCAGGAGGCATTCCTGGTGGCCCTCCTGCGCCGGCTCCTCCGCCCATTCCCTTCGAGCTGATTACGTCGTCTACTCTAAGAAGCATCGTTACTACTTCGAGCGCTGACTTGATCACTTGTTTCTTGACTCGGAGCGGTTCGACAACTTTCATTTTCCACATGTCGGCGGTCTTTCCGGTCGGAACGCTGACTCCGTACCATATGTTCTGAAGGTTGTTGTGTTTCGCTCTGAGCTCTACCATGATGTCTATGGGGTCTATGCCTGCGTTCTGAGCTATAGCAACAGGAATCGCTTCAAAGGCCTCAGCAAACGCTCTGACTGCGAGTTGTTCTCTGCCTCCGACCTTGACGGCATAGTCCTTTAGTCGCTTGGCGAGCTCTGCCTCGGGGGCGCCTCCTCCGGCGAGAATCTTTCCATCTTCAACCGCGTTTCTGACCACGCATATCGCATCGTGGAGCGACCTCTCGGCCTCGTCTACCACGTGTTCTGACCCTCCCCGTATCATTATCGTTACAGCTTTCGGGTTCTTGCAGTCGCGAACATAGACAAGTTTGTCTTCTCCGACCTTGACCTCTTCAACTAGCTTAGCTTGGCCCAAGGCCTCCTCTGATAGATCCCTCAGGGTCCCGATAACGGATCCGCCGGTTGCTTTCGCGAGCTTTTCCATATCCCCGCTGCTGACATTCTTGACTGTGAGGATCCCCTTCCGTGCAAGTATTGATAGGACTTGGTCGTGCACGTTCTTTTCTGTGAAAAGGACCTTGGCGCCGGTCTTGGCGACGTCGTCTGCCATTTTTTCGAGAAGTTTCTCTTCTTCGTCGATGAAGCTGAACATGTCTTCCGGTCTGTCGATGTTGATCTTTGCACTGGTCTCAGTCTTCTGCGATTCGAGTTTGGCGTTGAGTAGCAGAATTCCGCCGTTCGCTACTCTCTTTGGCATGTCTGCTTGGGCGACTTCTTTGTCTATGATTATCCCGTTCACTAGCTCAGACTCGCCTAGACTCTGTCCGTGTTTCTTAATCACCTTGACCAAGTCTATGTCGGCGGTGATCTTGCCATCTTTCTTCTCCATGACCTGTCTCACCGCGTCAACGGCCAGCTCGGCGAAATGGGCCTGTAAGCCAAAGATTCCCTTGGTGTTTAGAGAAGTGAATGCGATCTGTTTCAAACGTTCCACGTCGTCGGGTTTGATGTTGACCGCTATCTTGTCCAGGATTTCCTGGGCCTTCTCTGCAGCGTCTCGGTACCCATCGATAATGACGTTGGGATGAATGTCTTTGTCGAGCAGGGCTTCGGCTCCTGCTAGAAGTTCGCCTGCAAGGACTACCGCAGTTGTTGTCCCATCGCCCACTTCACTGTCCTGGGTCTTGGAAACCTCGACAAGCATCTTGGCGGCGGGGTGTTGAACATCCATCTCCTTCATGATTGTAGCGCCGTCGTTTGTTATGACAATGTCTCCCATGCCTGCGACGAGCATTTTGTCCATGCCCTTGGGACCGATGGTTGAACGGACTGTCTCAGCCAGGACCTTCGCGGCCATGATGTTGTTCTTCTGGGCTTCTCTTCCCTTAGACCGGGAACTGCCTTCTTTCAAAATTAGAACGCGCACTTCTGACGTTTCAAATCACACTCTGAATGGCGTAGGGGATTTGGGACTCTTGAGATAAACATATGCAGGGGCGAATCTGCAAAAACTCGACCAGGCGGGTCCACCCAAGGAACTGGAAGACGTTCTTGGGGGACCACGCTCCGCTTTCGAGTCCTGCTACTGGACTCGAGCTTGCGTTCGGGGTAAGTTTCAGATTACGGCTAGTATTTCAGACCCAAAAAAAGGGGGGAGGTTGAGGGGAGCTATATTGGATGATTACGCTTTGAAGACTGGTGCATAAGCGAGAAGTGTCTCGCTGTGGAAGAGTCCTGGGAGATTGGTAATTCTCTCAACGGAAGTCTTCATGATGTCTTCAGAGGTTCTTGCTTGCCAGAGTGCTACTATGTCGAACTGTCCGGGTACCGTAGATGCTTCGATAAAGCCTGGAATGTTGCTGAGTTGCTTTATGATTTGCTCGCTGGTGTTGTGCTCACAGGTCAATACAGAAACGCCGAGGGCCATCTGGCTCTCGAGCTTCTTAGTCGGCTGGATACCGTCGAAGCCGGTGTGAGTGTCAGTTGTGCGTACGTCGCTGATATTGCGGATTTCCTTGACTGTGTTGTAGACGTTGTGTGGAGTGTTTGGTTTCAGGCGTAGGACTAGGTCGTATCTGCCTGTTACTGGTGCGATGAGGTCGATCTGGTTGTTGCGCTTTAGCTCCTCAACCACGTTTGTACGGCGGCCTTGATTGACGGTCGCGAATACGTAGGTTGGGAAATTCGTATTGGTTTGCATTTTTGTTACCGTATAGTAATACATGTTACTCACCTATAAGGCTTTTATTTCGGGACATACGTTCTATTACATAGGATCAAAGGGGTCCCAAGACTTGACAGTTCATCGAAATGGCGTCAGCGTCCCAGAAGCAGTACGCGAGATTCTGGTCAGAAACTACCCCGTCTACCAATGCCTCAAAATGAAACTCGTGAACTTCCACGCCTTGGCGGAACAGATCCAGGCACAAGTCAAAGAAATGAGCAGGAAGGATGCGAGTATCAACACGCTAGTTGTGGCGATCAAGAGATTCTCTGATACCCTGCCCGATGGCAATATTGTCGGCGCGTCAAAAGTTCTCAAGGACGCAAGAATCTCCCTTTCAAGCGGCATAGTCGACGTGACTATCAGAACCCCGAGAATCCAGTTCCCGGCCATAGTCAAGGAACTGGCGGACGCCGCGAGCGGATTGTCAGAGTTTCCAAACATCTTTCCCCTCTCGAACTCGATCAAACTGATCCTTCACGGAGACGACTATGCCCTTGTCCAGAGCGAACTGGAACGTCATGGACAGGTGACGACACAGCCTAACGTCGCAAGATTGACACTCAACCTGTCGCCTCACGCGGAGATGACCCCCGGAATATCATCCTACATCACTGAACTATTGTTCCGAAACGGAGTCAATCTCCTCGACGCATTTCTAGGCTACGGCGACATCATAATGGTCGTTGACAACAGAGACGGGCCAATCGCATACGATGTACTACAGAGAGAAATCCAAGGCCCCAAGCCAAGGGGCAAGCCAGAGGCTTCTCCTCCGTAATTGTGTCCAGTCATGAGATCGAGTAGCAGAGCGGATTCTTACGCGGGTGGTAGGTGCCAACGTCGCCACCCCCCAACTGAATGACTTAGCAAACGACGCTTCTTTATAGCGAGCGAGGCTCTCACCGTGACCATGTTCGCCCCTGGCATCATTTCACTCGCATTCTACAAACGAAAGCCGAGCCGGCTCCAAATCATTCTGGGTCTAGTCACCACAATTGTGCTGTCTGCGCTGCTCGGATTTATCTCACCAAGCGGTCCGATCGGCCAACTAGGCTCTGTCATACTAGCAGTAGTCGGCGGCGTAATCCTCTATGTTGCGATCTTGGCGATCCTCCTTTACTGGTACCAACCGAGGCACGCGAACCCACCGATGCCAACCTCTGGATGATCACACCACTAGCCGCACTGCCATTGCTCTATCGGTATGAGGAACGGCAGTCTGCAAGAACCGGATGACGGCAAGTGTCCCGCACAACCGTAACTTGATGAGACTAGCTTTCGCTGACGGAACTCTTCACTGTTCGTCTGTCTTCGCAGAGTTATTTCGTGACTGTGAAGGTGAAGGGGTTGTTGCGCGAAGTGATCACTTTGACAGTGTACTGGCCGGGCTGGAAGAATCCAGACTGGAATGTGCCAGAGCCTGCAACATAGCCGCAAGTAGTGCTCGCATAAGCCGCGCCGGCAATACTAGCATAGCAAGTAGTGCCGCCCTGAGTCGTTGGAACAGACATTGTCACACTAACAACAGCGTTAGGACTGATGCTAGGCCCGTTAGTCCAGCTGATAGCCTGCCAGATATCATTAGACGAGTCATAGACGTAGAACGAGGTCAACGTAACCCCGAGAGTGCCACTGTTCCTAATGTAGAGCGTAACATTGTTGTTGCTCGGAAACGTACCAGTCGTGTCAAGCGTTAGTGGTCCCTCCTTGTTATTGTTAGGATTCACAAGCAACGTTCCCAATAGACCAGTTGACCAAGCATAGACCATGACAGCTGCGACGACGACAATTACAACCATCAGCAGAGCCGCAAGGATCGTGTCGATCCCTTTCTTGTTTCCGGCTGTCCAAATTGAGCGCAAGGTGAAGCTTTCATGCTTGCGCCAGTTGATTTGTTAGCCGATACCATTGTCACCGGGGGAGGGTTTCTACACACGCACGGTCATCGGGGTCTCGCCCCACATTTACGAGAATAATGCAGTAGACTAGAGCGCCCGCGAGAGTGGTCATTTGGTCTGCGAAGTTCGATCAATATTTGCTGCGAGCGAAAGATAACGGAGCGTCAATCAAACCGTGCCTTAAGCGATCAAGAAGTCTTACGCCGATGTCTTGGAAGCGGGATGAGTCCAGGCGTCTTCTGCCAGTACTCCGCGTAGCCTGGGACAAACTTTCGCATCTTCTTTTCCTCGACAAAAGCGCGGTACACGAATAGGAGGATTCCAAGCGCTGCCCACAGCCATGGGCCGATGCCGCCATGTGCCACCGCCGCCCAGGCTATCCACAATGCGCAATATCCGAGATACATCGGATGCCTGACTATCCTGTACGGCCCTTTGCTTGCCAGGGCCCGCGCTTCGGGCAACACGCTAAAGTTTGTTCTCAATGAGAGGATTGACCATGTTAGCCACAGGTATATCGCAATAAGCACCAGCGCGGGGAGCTCGCCCGTTGGCCCGTACAGCACTACCACGACAGGGTAGAGCCATGTCCCTAGAATTGGAAGTAGGATTTCTCCGCCTTGCGAATCCGACCAGGATGCCCACGCCTTCGCCCGTCCCTGGAACAAACCGAAGACGGCGACACTGCACTCAAAGGCTACGTACGGAACGACCGTGAAAGTCTCTGACCAGTTCCAACCTCTGACCACGGTTGCCACGCCGAATACTGATCCAAGGACCACCGACAAAGTGGCCGCTCGGCCGATCCCTCGGATCCTAGTAGATACTCCAAAGGTCTTTCTGCCATCGTCAGCCTTAGCGGTGGTCACTGGACTATCCTTCAGCTGGGCGCATATGTTATACTTCCTCCATCGTAGAACCGCTTTACCATTTCATCCTCATTCGATCTGCGTCCCACTTTGGTCAAGATATGTTGGACTTAGCCGAGAGGCTGGTGGGCGAAAGATCTTCGAATTGGAGGGGCCGCAAAAGCATGCCGGTCATGACGCTGGCGCAAACAGGGTGAATGGCTAATAGCAGACCGTATATCCATGAGGTTAGCGGTCGATGAGAAGGCGATAGTCTTGAAGTTGATACCCTTCTTGCTGGGGGCTATCTTGCTTGAAGTAGGGTTGATAGTATTCTTTAATGATCTTACCCCCATCTCAAATGGTAATCCTCCCGGTGGAAGTATCTACGCGCCTGCTTTGGGCGTCGTCTTCCTTCTGGGGATGTTGTTTCTTCTATACGGATCATTTCAGGGAAAGAATCCAAACCTCTGATGCCTCAGACTACCCTTCCGTGCGAAGTTGGTGGATTCGCCCGTGGGAATCGGTGATTCCAAAAGATAGATCGGCTCTGACAAAGCGAGGGATCAGAGAATTCAGAACATCGGACTACGTTCAAGTAATTTCACTCTGGCTAGAATGTGAGCTTGTCCGCAACAAAGAGTCTGTTTCGAAGAAGATGCTTCAAGTCAAGAACAAGCGGGGCTTGCCAAAGTTGCGCGAATGGTCCCCGCTCTTTGAACTGTTCAAGGAAGAAGGACTCGAGGAATAACTGAGTAGAAAAAATGGGGTTTGCGGTAGCCTTTCAGCTGCCGCCGTTTGCGCACGTTACTACTGGGTTGGTAATGCTGCTGGCGTGATTGGGCGTGTTGATGATTGTTGTTCCGTTAGTCTTGCAGAGCCAGACTCCGTTCTGGTCTGGGGAGATTGTGTTGTTGATGAGTACTGTTCCGGATATGGTTGGTGGAAGCGGCACGCCAGGGTATGCTTCGGCGACTAGAGAGATGGCGGTTGTTCCGTTGGTTGCGACTGGCGTGTTGGGTGATGAGAAGAAGGGAGGGTAGTATCCGTTGTTTCCTAGTCTGTTTCCTGTGATGAATGTTCCGGATATGCTGTCGCCGGGTGCGTTGGAGTGGACAACTATTCCAGGAAGGGTGCTGCCGTTGACGACGTTGTTGATTATGAGGGTGTTCCGTATTGTCGCGTTGGGCCCGTCCGTCGCTACTACGATCTGTCCCACATAGGGGTTGACTCCAAAGGGTGGTAGGCTGCCTTCGACGTTGTTGTTGATTACGAGATTGTTGCTGGCTGTGACATGGTTGTAGACGGCGACGACTATTCCGCAGTCATGGGCTACCTGTGTTATCTGGTTGCCGATGACGATGTTATTATTGGCCGGGCTTAGAGTGCCGGGGTTCAATGCTCCAGCGTCGACTGGTCCGTCGTCAGCGATGCTTATTCCGCCGAACTGGTCGTTCGTAATCGTGTTGTGTGCTATGAGAGAGTTGCTTGTCCCATCGAGCTGTATCGCTTTGCCCTCAGCAACACATGGTCCCTCATGTACGAAGTCGCAGGAGACTTTCGGGACTCCCGCGGAATTGTCATGGACCTGGTTGTTGCTGATGATGATATTGGACGAGTCTTGGACGAATATACCGTGTATGTTTGCACCAGATATATCATCTCTCATGATCACCACGTTAGTGCTGCTAGGTGGCACGAAGACACCGACGTCGCAGCCGGTCGAGTCTATCGTCTTTCCCGAGATCACTTGGTGACTGTGGGCCACCATGAGAGTGGTTAGACCGGTTGTTCCCGCGGGAGAACAGGACTCTGTGGCTCGGGCGGGGTAAACTGCGACTGGAATGATCGAGAGTCCGAGAAGCAGGACGATTGCTAGTTGTGTGGCCTTGGGTCGGGTCATTTGTAACTCAAACATTTTCTTATCGCGAAAAGGGCCGCTCTTCTCGTTGATTTTAACCGTGACGGTAGCTTTGGGTTGATATTGCAAGCGCGCAATATCTCGACCCGTAAATCACGTATGCGTGTCTTTCTGCCTCTGTCAAGAAACCCTGCTACAACTCGGCCATGTTTGGAGAAGTAGTGGTCTGGTAGCAAAGCCAAAGTTCGGAAGCCCCATCTAATCGCTGGTCACGCTTTACACTCTTGAAACATCATTCGTGGAAGATTCTGCCAGCTATCTTCGAACTGGCTCATATGCAAATACGGTCGATGAATATGACTGAAAACTAAGATGAGCCTCGAACTGGAGATTGAAAGTCGTCAATCATTGCCATTTCCGGAGAAGCACCTGTGCCTCGTCTACTAGTTCTTTTATGATGGCTGCCACAGGCT
>Ga0070732_10001943_pt1 | contig 11270 bp, 8 predicted proteins | sample Coa_R1_5_FD_66449 | JGI IMG/M metagenome (GOLD analysis project Ga0070732, IMG submission 66449) | Surface soil microbial communities from Centralia Pennsylvania, which are recovering from an underground coalmine fire - Coalmine... | ecosystem: Environmental > Terrestrial > Soil > Unclassified ...
CGTTTCCCGAGCGTCTGTCCCCAAAGATGGTGGGCCGGAATGAAATAAGCCGCGGCAATCGTGAAGCCGATGAGCCGCCCGGATTGCCCGAGCGCCATAAATTGACGCGTGAGCAGCAGCGCGAGGAGCTGGCCGACTATACCGAGAACAATAGCGTCCAGCATGCAAGCAGCAACGCGACGCCATAGCCCAGCGTACCGAATGGAGGCCTGCCTAGGCGGAGTCTCTGGGTCTGCGTGCGAGGTGCTGGACACTGTCATTCTCTGTATGTCCTGGGTGTGTGGCCCGGCTGATTTATGATGCAGCCTTCTTAAGCCGATACAAGGACGTGGTCGTGAATTTCGTCGCGTTTTTAAGTGCCGCGCAAGTTGAGGAAGAGCTGGCTAATCAGTGAGGCGAATCTTAATCCTTGGGCTGGTACTGTTTGCCACTCTGGCCGGCGCAATCGGCTGGCGCATCGGGGGAGACCTCGTGGCACCGGTTCAACGCTTGGTCGGGCCGCCACCGGTCGAGCTCGGAGCGGAGACTATAGTGTTTCCGAGTCTCTCCGGATCAGTCATCCATGGTTGGTTCTCGCGCGGATCCGTGGGGCGTGGAGCTGTGCTGCTCCTTCACGGTGTACGCGCTGACCGGCGTGACATGCTCTCGCGATCCGAGTTTCTCCACCGCCTGGGTTATTCGGTCCTGTTGATCGACTTCCAGGCTCACGGCGAGAGTCCCGGGCGGCACATCACCTTTGGAGCGTTGGAGTCACGAGACGTCGCTGCGGCGCTCGAATTTCTGAGGCGCCAGCTTCCGGGTGATCGGATAGGCGTCGTCGGGGTTTCGCTGGGAGCCGCGTCGTTCGTTCTTGCCGACAACCGATCTCCGGTGGACGCGGTTGTCTTGGAGTCTATGTATCCCACGATCGAGCAGGCCGTCGCGGACAGACTGCGCCTCCACATTGGTCCCGTCGGGCCGATCCTATCTCCACTTCTGATGATTCAGTTGGGTCTCCGACTTGGAATCGATGCGAAGCAACTGCGCCCCATAGACAAAATTGGCTTGATCGGTGCCCCGGTGCTAGTGATGAGTGGGACGCTGGATAGGCACACGACCATTCAAGAGGCGCGGCAACTGTTCTCGGCTGCCATGGAACCGAAGGAATTCTGGGAAGTGGAGGGCGCTGCACACGTTGATTTACACAGGTTCGCGGCGGCCGAATATGAGAGACGAGTGTCAGGGTTCCTGGCTCGGTATTTGGACAAGTGAGCAGGAGTGATGAGACACCGCCAAGGCACCTCTCCGGGTGCATCTACAAACAAAGTGGCGGTAGGTGCGCGGCCAGGCCGTCGCTTAACGCTGCCCACCGTCCTTACTGCCGTTTTCAGTCGTCCCACTGCCTAATTCCTTTGAAAGGCGGTACGTCATCCACGCGAGCAGCACCACTCCGAGCCCTAGGGCCAACCAGAGGATTGTCATTCTCCACGGAAGCGTCCTGGGTGGCGGACGCAAACGTTCCGCTCCCCCCAGCACATGGGACCGTCCGGTTTGCGCCCCTTTGATCAACTACATGGAGACCTGGATCAAACAGAAGGTGCGACGATCCATGAGACGCAGTCAGAAGATTGCGGCGGTCCAGATGCTACCCCGTGATTATGTGAAGTCCCAGATCTAAGGTGACATTCTGGCTCCTTTCCGATCCCAGGAGGAGCCATGAACAAGAACGAACAGAACCGATTGGTGGCCTGGCGCCTCAAGCTGCTGCGGCAAGCTGATGAGATGCCTAGAGGCATCGCTCAGACCTGCCGGCACCATGGCCTCTCTCGCAAAACCTTCTACAAATGGAAAGCTCGGTATAAGGGTCACGGTGAGGCTGGCCTGTGCGATCGGCCCCGAGCTCCATTGCACTCGCCCAACACCACGACTCGAGCGGTTATTTCCAAGATCCCGTATTTGCGAGAGCGCTATCGATTTGGGCCGGGTCGAATCACCAGCTATCTACATCGTTTTCACCACATGGATGTGGCGCGCTCCACAGTCCACCGCATACTGATCCGTTATGGAATGAACCGGTTGCCAGCCAATCTAAGGCGTAAGCCGACAGGTCGTCCCTGGCATCGATACGAGAAGCCGCAGCCCGGGTATCGCTTGCAAATCGACGTTAAATTCCTGGAGCGGATCGCGGGTTCCAGGAAGCGGCTTTACCAGTTCACAGCGATTGACGACTGCACGCGCATCCGTGTGCTCAAGATCTACGATGTCTGCAACCAAAAATCAGCCATTAGCTTCGTGGACGAGGTGATCCGGCGACTGCCCTTCAGGGTGCTCGTCATCCAGACGGACAACGGCGCTGAGTTCCAGTCCAACTTCCACTGGCACCTGGAGGGGCAGGACATCCGTCACGTCTACATCCGGCCTAAAACGCCCCGTCTGAACGGTAAGGTCGAACGCTCACACCGCGTCGATGAGCAGGAGTTTTACCAACTCCTCGACAAGAACGGCATTGCAGAGGATATCCACCTGTTTAACGACAAGCCTCGGGAGTGGGAGGACTATTACAATTGCCATCGGCCCCACGGAGCCCTCGACGGACAGACCCCCTATGAGCGGCTCCTGGCAAGAAAAGCCTCTGCCAGTGTGTCACCGAAGTCCTGAGACCTTACATAGGCGCAATGGCTCCCCGGGTTGGAATCGAACCAACGACCAACGGATTAACAGTCCGACGCTCTACCGCTGAGCTACCGGGGAACGGGCGGGAGACTCGAAGGGCGCGAATTCTCGGGCACCCCCGTCATGGACGTCAAGGAGATACGACGGATTTGACGGGTTTTACCGGCTGGAGACCTGGCCCCAGGGCCCGCGCCCGAGCCAGCTGCCGGCGCAGGTCGGGAACCGCCCCGGCGGTCGCGGGATTGGCGGCCAGGCGATTGATCGCCTGATCGACACTGTCCAGCCCGAGGGACAGCCCAGTGCGCGTCGTAGCCTGCGCCCACGCGCCTTGGAACGCCGGGCCGGCCCGTAGCTCGGTCTCCCCTAGGGCCTGCGCCTTGGAGATGATGTCCTGCAGTGCGCTCACCGCCTGGGCGGCGGCCGCGGGGGACGTGAGGGTTCCGGGCTTGGCGATCTGCGCAACCTCGGGAAGGCTTGCGGCGAAGCGCCGCATCGCGGCCGCCTGCTCGGCGTTGCGCGGGTTGTTCTGGTGCATGAGCGCCTGCGCCGCACCCATCATGGCGAAGGGCGCCATGGCCGCATGGGACATGAGCTCATGGCCCTTGAATGCTCCGGTCGCGCCCAGCGCCACCAGCGCAAGCCCGCCGATGCCATGCAGGGCATGCAGCACCTTGCCCTCGAGGCTAAAGAACTCGCCCACCAGTGCGCGGATCGGTGAGAACGCGAACAGGCCGGCTGCGACCAGGCTGACCATCGAGGCGGTCGGCTGACCGTTCAGCTTGAAGTGCTGGTACGCCACGAACGCGCCCGCCGCCACGACGAGCGAGAGGCTATGCAGCAGTATGCGGGCCAGGATCCCGCGGGACTTCGGGGCCTCGGCGGCCAGTATGCCTGCAGACGGTGCTGACACTTGCTTCACGATCGAGCCCCTTGGCCTGCGCTTTCTAGGAAGCGCTCAGGTCCAGTTACAGCATTGCCGGGGAGTGTACCCCCACACCTTGTCGTCCACGAGCGGCAGTTGCTGTAGGACGTTGAGCGAACGGGCTGGACGCCGGCCATACGGCGCGCGACGCGTCTCATACTCGGGTTTCCGGGAAGGATGCCGGTTGTTCTGCAAGATCCAGGAGGAGTCCGATGAGCGCGAAGCGTGTCGCCGTAATCGTGGGAAGCCTGCGCAAGGAGTCGCTCAGCCGCAAGATTGCGCTGAACGTCATCGAGCAGGCGAAAGGGCGGCTCGATTGCCGGCTGGTCGAGATCGGCGCGCTGCCACTCTACAACGACGACCTGGAAGCCGCGGAGCCGCAGGCCTGGCAGCGCTTTCGCAGCGAAGTTGCCGCGGCCGATGCGGTGCTATTCGTCACGCCTGAGTACAACCGCTCGATCCCCGGGGTGCTCAAGAACGCGGTAGACGTGGGCTCGCGCCCTTCCGGGAAGAGCGTCTTCAAGGGCAAGCCGGCCGGGGTCATCAGTCAGACGCCCTACAGGCTCGGGGCCTTCGGCGCGAATCACGCCCTGCGCCAGACCTTCGTTTTCCTGGACATGCCGGTGTTGCAACAGCCGGAGGTCTATATCGGCGGCGCGGGCGAGCTCATGGACTCCGCCGGAAAATTCACCTCCACCGACACCGTGAAACTCATCAACTCCTTCCTCAACGCTTTCGTCGCCTGGATCGACAAGTCGGGACAGAAAGAGGCTGGCCCCGACTTCAGTGACTTTATGCAGCGCCGCGAGCAGATCGCGCGCGCCTACGTAAACGGCGACGCCGCACCGCTTGAGGCCGTGGTGACGCACGAGGACCCGGCGACGTTCCTGCCACCCGGCGGCGAGCCGGAGCAGGGGGCGGAAGAGGTCGCGCGCGCGTATGTCAAGGGCGCGAAGCAGTTCGGGCCCGGCAGCGAGAGCCGTCTGCAGGTCATTCACTCGGAAGCCGGCCGCCTCGCCTTCTGGAGCGGAGTCCAGATCGCCACGGTCAAGACACCGGGGAGCGACACGGCCGAGCCGGTGAAAGTGCGCATCACGGAAGTATTCCGGCTCGAGGAGGGTGACTGGAAGCTCGTCCACCGGCACGCCGACATTCCTGCCGCAGCGCCGGCACCGGCCCGGAGCCGTGTCACGCCTGACGCCGCCGCCAAAACCGAGCGTAGGCCGTCACATTGACGAGGATCAGCAGGCCGGCGAGCAGCCACTGGATGTGCCAGGTGAGTCCCGGCGGGTACAGCATCCGCACCACGTAGTGCGCCAAGAACCCCTCGCCGTAGCCGGCCTCACCGCCCAGGCGGCGCAGGTGATTCTCGAGCGGGGTGAGGGGGCAGATGCTGTGCGACACCTCGACCCAGCAGCCCCAGGCGAGTGCCGGCAGGTGCAGGAAGGGCATCCAGCGCCAGCGCCACGACAAAAAACCGCCGCACACCACGAAAGCGGTGAACGCGAAGTGGATGACGACCAGGGCGTCGGCGAGTAACGAGTACAGCATCGCCCGCGACGGGCGCGCGCCTCAGGCTGCGACGCGCTCGGCGAGCAGGCGCGCCATGCGGCCGAGCGCCTCTTCGAGGGTCGTCATGCTGCAGGCGAAGGACAGCCGCACGTGGCCGGGCGCACCGAAGCCCGAGCCGGGCACGACCGCGACGCCGGCATCGTTGAGCAGCAGCTCCGCGAACTCGCCGTCGTCACGGCAGCCGAGCGCGGCCATGGCGCGCGATACGTCGGCGAACGCATAGAAGGTGCCGGCCCCCGGCAGGCAGCTCACGCCGGGAATGGAGTTGAGCGCGCGCACGACGAAGTCGCGCCGCGCCTTGAACGCCTCGTTCATCTTCGTGACGCACGACTGGTCGCCGTTGAGAGCCGCGACCGCCGCCTTCTGCGAGATGCTCGAGGCGTTGGACGTCGACTGGCCCTGGATGGTGGCCATCGCCGCGATGAGGTCCTTCGGCCCGCCGCAGTACCCCAAGCGCCAGCCGGTCATGGCGTACGCCTTGGACACCCCGTTGATGGTCACGGTGCGCGGGTAGAGCTCGGGCACCGTCTGCGCGAGGCTGCAGAAGGGCGCCGGCTCCCAGTAGATCTTCTCGTACATGTCATCGGTGCCGATGATGATGCGCGGGTGCTCGATGAGTACCTCGCCCAGCGCGCGCAGCTCGGCGCGGGTGTACGCCGCCCCGGTCGGGTTGCAGGGGCTGTTCAGGAGCACCAGCTTCGTCTTCGGCGTGATGGCGGCGGACAGCTGGCGTGCGGTGATCTTGTAGCCCTGCGCCATGCCGGCGAGTGGCATGACCGGCAGCCCGTCGGCGAGCAGCACCATGTCGGGGTAGGACACCCAGTATGGCGCGGGGATCACCGCCTCGTCGCCCGGGTCCAGGACCGCCATGCACAGGTTGTAGAGGGTCTGCTTGGCGCCGGAGGAGACCAGGATCTGCGGCCGCTCGTAGTTCAACTGATTGTCGCGCTGGAACTTGGCGATGATGGCGTCCTTGAGCTCATCGATCCCCTCGACATTGGTGTAGCGCGTGAAGCCGCCGTTGATGGCCGCGATTCCGGCCTCGCGGATGTGGGCGGGGGTATCGAAATCCGGCTCGCCGGCGCCGAGGCCGATCACGTCCTTGCCCTGGGCCTTGAGGCGGGCCGCGCGGGCGGTGACGGCAAGGGTCGGCGAGGGTTTGACGCGTTGGACGCGTCGCGCGACGGGGAAGGTCACTGAAATTCCTTCGAGTTCGCTTGAGATCGGATCGCACCGCTATATTAAGGGATTGTGAACCGCCCGGCCACGACCCAGGACCCGATGCTCGCAGCCGCTGAGCCCTCATCCCGCATGGAAACGCAGGTTCCCTTCAGTCTCGAAGCCGACTACCAGCCCGCGGGCGATCAGCCGCAGGCGATCGAGAAGCTCGTGGAGGGTCTGGGCCAGGGACTTGCGCACCAGACCCTGCTCGGCGTCACCGGATCGGGCAAGACGTTCTCCATCGCCGGGGTAATCCAGCGGGTGCAGCGCCCCACCATGGTGCTGGCCCACAACAAGACCCTCGCCGCGCAGCTGTACGGTGAGTTCCGCGAGTTCTTCCCGCACAATGCCGTCGAGTACTTCGTCTCGTACTACGACTATTACCAGCCCGAGGCCTACGTGCCGTCCTCGGACACGTACATCGAGAAGGACTCCTCGGTGAACGAGCACATCGAGCAGATGCGCCTGTCGGCCACCAAGGCGCTGCTCGAGCGCTCCGACTCCATCATCGTCGCGACCGTGTCCTCGATCTATGGCCTGGGCGACCCGCAGGCCTACCTGTCCATGGTGCTGCACCTGAAGCGCGGCGACCGCATCGACCAGCGCAAGCTCCTGCGGCGGCTCGCGGAGATGCAGTACACGCGCAACGAGCTCGACCTCACCCAGGGCACCTACCGCGTGCGCGGCGACGTCATCGATATCTTTCCGGCGGAGAGCGAGCGCGAAGCGGTGCGGGTGGAGCTCTTCGACGACACCATCGACGCCATCACCCTGTTCGACCCGCTGACCGGTGCCATCAACCGCAGGGTGCCGCGCTTCACCGTCTACCCGGGCACGCACTACGTGACCCCGCGCGAGCGCCTGGTGGGAGCGGTGGACCAGATCCGCGAGGACCTGCGCTTGCGGCTCAAGGAGCTGCGCGATGCGGGGCGCCTGCTGGAGGCGCAGCGCCTCGAGCAGCGCACCATGTTCGACATGGAGATGATCAAGGAGGTCGGCTACTGCGCGGGCATCGAGAACTACTCACGCTACCTCTCGGGACGCGCCCCCGGGGAGCCGCCGCCGTGCCTGTTCGACTACCTGCCGCAGAACTCGCTGCTCGTCGTGGATGAGAGCCACCAGACGATCCCGCAGCTCGGCGCCATGTACCGCGGCGACCGTTCGCGCAAGGAAGTGCTGGTGGAGTACGGGTTCCGCCTGCCCTCGGCACTCGACAACCGGCCGCTCAAGTTCGAGGAGTGGGAGCAGCTCGCCCCGCAGATGATCTTCGTGTCCGCGACGCCGGGGGGCTACGAGGCCAAGCACTCCTCTCAGGTGGTCGAGCAGCTCGTGCGCCCGACCGGGCTGGTCGACCCCGAGGTCGAGGTGCGCCCGGTCGGCACGCAGGTGGACGACGTGCTCTCGGAGATCAGGAAGTGCACGGCAGTCGGTGAGCGCGTCCTCATCACGACTCTCACCAAGCGCATGGCCGAGGACCTGACCGACTATCTCAATGAGCACGGAGTGCGGGTGCGTTATCTGCACGCCGATATCGAGACGGTGGAGCGCACCGAGATCATCCGCGACCTGCGCCTGGGCAAGTTCGACGTGCTGGTGGGCATCAACCTGCTGCGCGAGGGCCTCGACATGCCCGAGGTTTCCCTGGTCGCGATCCTCGATGCCGACAAGGAGGGGTTCCTGCGCTCGGACAACTCGCTCATCCAGACGATCGGACGCGCCGCGCGCAACATCAACGGCCGCGCGATCCTTTACGCCGACCGCATGACCGGCTCCATGCAGCGTGCGATCGAGGAGACCAACCGCCGGCGCCGGAAGCAGGTCGAGTTCAATGAGGAACACGGCATCACCCCGCGCGGCATCCAGAAGGCCGTCACCGACATCATGGAAGGCGCGCGCAGCGAGGCGCCGGTCCCGGGCATGAAGCGCCGCGGCAAGGGGCCCGCACCCGAGGAGATGCGGCCGGAGGTGCTGGTGAAGGAGATCAAGAAGCTCGAGGTCGAGATGCTGCGCAAGGCGCGCAACCTTGAGTTCGAGGCTGCGGCGCAGCTACGCGATGAGATCGGGCGCCTGAAGCAGCTGGAGCTTGGATTCCCGACACCCACCACGCAGACGTAAGTTACTGGAAAGGCAGGATTTACCTTGCCCGGGGGCCGGCACTCTTGTATCGTTCGCCGCCCGCGTCGCACAGTAGGTTTCTCTAGGCGCGTAGCTCAGTGGTAGAGCATCACCTTGACATGGTGGTGGTCGGTGGTTCGATCCCACTCGCGCCTACCAGATGAGAAAAGGGCGCTCCGCACGGAGCGCCCTTTTTAATCGGCAGGATCCGTCCGGCTGCCCGCGCGACCGGCTGCGCGGCTCCCGGCGCGGCTGGAGCGCGGCCGGCCCGGCTTGGCCCGCGCCCGGAATTGCAGATAACGTAGGTGGATGCGGCGGATGGCCCTCAGTTAAGGATCGTTTTTCCGATGCCGGTCGTCACTTTGCCCGATGGCAGTACGCGCAGCTTCGACCACCCGGTCACGGTGGACGAGGTGGCGGGCGCCATTGGCCCGGGTCTGCGCAAGGCCGCACTCGCCGGGCGCGTCAACGGCAAGCTGGTCGATACCTCGCACGTCATCAATGATGATGTGACGCTCGCCATCGTCACCGAGAAGGACGCCGACGGGCTCGAGGTCATCCGCCATTCCACCGCGCATCTGCTGGCGCAGGCGGTCAAGGAGCTCTACCCGGACGCGCAGGTGACCATCGGCCCGGTGATCGAGGATGGCTTCTACTACGACTTCGCGTTCAAGCGGCCCTTCACGCCCGAGGACCTGGCGGCGATCGAGGCCAAGATGGCGGAGCTGGTGAAGGCGGATCAGAAGGTGAACCGCCGCGTCATGCCGCGCAACGACGCCGTGCAGTTCTTCCGCAACCAGGGCGAGCTCTACAAGGCGGAGATCATCGCGGCCATCCCCGAGAAAGAGGAGATCAGTCTCTACGGGCAGGGCAACTGGGTGGACCTGTGCCGCGGCCCGCACGTGCCCTCCACCGGCAAGCTCAAGGCGTTCAAGCTGACCAAGCTGGCCGGCGCCTACTGGCGCGGCGACTCGCGCAACGAGATGCTGCAGCGGATCTACGGCACGGCCTGGGCCGACAAGAAGCAGCTCGATGCCTACCTCACGCGCCTGGAGGAGGCCGAGAAGCGCGACCATCGCCGCATCGGCAAGGAGCTCGATCTCTTCCACCTGCAGGAAGAGGCTCCTGGGGCGGTGTTCTGGCACCCGAAGGGCTGGACCGTCTTCCAGACCCTCATTCAGTACATGCGCGAGCGTCAAAACGCCGCCGGGCACCAGGAGGTCAATGCTCCCGAGCTCATGGACGCCTCGCTCTGGCAGGCCTCCGGTCACCTGGAGAAGTTCGGTGAGAACATGTATCTCACCAAGACGCCGGATGAGCGTACCTACGCCATCAAGCCCATGAACTGCCCGGGACACGTGCAGATCTTCAAGCAGGGACTGCGCAGCTACCGGGAGCTTCCGGTGCGGCTGTGCGAGTTCGGCAAGGTGCACCGCTACGAGCCTTCCGGAGCGCTCCACGGCCTCATGCGGGTGCGTGCCTTCACTCAGGACGACGGCCACTGCTTCGTCACCGAGGACCAGATCACCTCCGAGAGCGTGGCCATCACGAGACTCATCCTCTCGATCTACAAGGATTTCGGGTTCGAGGACGTGGCGATCAAGTTCGCCGACCGGCCGCCGAAGCGCGTCGGCTCGGATGAGATCTGGGACAAGGCGGAGGCTGCCCTCAAGGCCGCCTCTGATGCCGCCGGCATCCAGTACACCCTGAACAAGGGGGAGGGGGCCTTCTACGGTCCGAAGCTGGAATTCGTGCTGCGCGATGCCATCGGGCGCGACTGGCAGTGCGGGACGCTGCAGGTGGACCTGAACATGCCCGAGCGCCTGGGGGCCTACTACATCGACGAGCATTCCGCCAAGCGCACGCCGGTCATGCTGCATCGCGCGATGTTCGGCTCCCTGGAGCGCTTTTTCGCCATCCTGCTCGAGCACCACGCCGGGCGGCTGCCCGCCTGGCTGTCCCCGGTCCAGGCTGTGGTCCTGAGCATCACCGACCGGCAGGACGAGTATGTCCGGAAGGTTACGGAATCCCTGAAAAATCAGGGATTTCGGGTTGAGTTCGACTTGCGCAACGAGAAGGTGGGCTTTAAGATCCGCGAGCACACGCTCAGGCGTGTTCCGTATCTCTTGGTTGCGGGCGACAAGGAAGTGGCCGCCAATCTGATTTCAGTGCGCACACGTAGCGGCAAGGACCTGGGCGCGATGGCCCCGGAGACGTTCGCCGAACGACTCCGCATCGAGCTCGAAAGCCGCGGGCGCGAAGTATTGGAGGGTTGACGAATCGCTAGTGCAACAAAGCGGGTCCGGCGCAACGAGGACATCATCGCGCCGCAGCTCCGCGTGATTGCGGCCGATGGGTCGCAGGCCGGAGTGATGTCCCGCTACGACGCGCTGCAGATGGCCCTGGCCGCAGAGCTGGACTTGGTTGAGGTCTCGCCGACCGCCGAACCGCCGGTCGTGCGCATCATGGACTACGGGAAATTCCTGTTCGAGCAGAACAAGAAGGCCCACTCCGCCAAGCGCAAGCAGAAGCAGATTCAGGTCAAGGAAGTGAAATTTCGTCCCGGTACGGGCGAGTCGGATTACCAGATCAAGCTGCGTAATCTGACCCGCTTCCTGACCGAGGGCGACAAGGCCAAGGTGACCTTGAGGTTCCGCGGCCGCGAGATGGTGCACCAGGACATCGGGCGCAAGCTCCTGGAGCGGGTTTCCACTGACTTATCACCGCACGCGGTGATCGAGCAGAATCCGCTCATGGAAGGCAAGCAGATGATCATGGTGTTTGCACC